>Ga0182010_10000375_pt1 | contig 25714 bp, 21 predicted proteins | sample 611E1MmetaG_FD_120488 | JGI IMG/M metagenome (GOLD analysis project Ga0182010, IMG submission 120488) | Permafrost microbial communities from Stordalen Mire, Sweden - 611E1M metaG | ecosystem: Environmental > Terrestrial > Soil > Wetlands > Permafrost | place: Sweden: Stordalen | collected... | reverse complement strand
GCGGCAACGTCGCGAACGTGCTACAACCTGTGCGTGACCGATTCACGCGACCGACTCGGCACCGAGCGGTCCAATCGCCGCCCGGATACCGGCGTCCGGATCCCGCCGGTCTTCGTGCTGGGCGTCGTGATGATGGCCCTGGTGGTGGGTGGGCTGCTGCTTCGCGCCGTGGTGGTGGCCGGCAGCGTCTCGGCCACGCAGGCCGCGCCCTCCTCCGTCGGGGCCGCACCGTCAGAGCCGGCGGGCACGCCCGATCCGCTGTCCTCGTTCGGAACCGGCTCGACGCCGGGCTCTCCGGCCGCCAATCCCAGCCCGACGTCCCCCCTGACCGGCTACGTCTGGCCGCTCGTCGACGCCACCATCACGCTGCCGTTCGGGCCCTCCGATTGGGGCGAGTTCTTCGTGGACGGCCAGCGCTTCCACGACGGCGTGGACATGGCCACGAAATGCGGAGACTACGTCCACGCCGCCCACGATGGCGTAGTCCTGGCAGCCAGCCGCCAGTACGACGACTACATGGGCTGGACCGGCGACCTCGCGCCCTATTACCACCTGCTCGACACCAAGCACTGGTGGGACAGTCTGCCGATCGTAATCGTCATCGACGACGGCGACGGATACCGAAGCATCTACGCCCATGAGTACCAGGTCACGGTCAAGCCGGGCCAGCACGTCACGGCAGGCCAGGTGATCGGCTACGAAGGAGCCACCGGCAACGCCACGGGCTGTCACGTCCACTTCGGCCTCTTCAGCCCGACCGAGACGGCAACGTTCGCGCTCGATCCGGCGGTCGTCGCGAAGGACCTGATGCCCGAGTACGAGATCGCCCGGATCGACCCATTGCTCGTCCTGCCATTCCGCTGCGATGTCGAGGAGATGCGGACCCTGCGGCCGATAGAGGCGGCGCCGTGCCCGCCACTCCCATCGCCGAGCGCATCGGCGAAGGCCAAGGCGACGCCCACCGTCAGGCCGTCCTCCGCTCCAACCGTAACCGCACGGCCATCCCCGACTTCCTGACTCACCGCGGGATCCGCCGTCGCCCGGGCTCCGGCGCAGCTGCGCCTATTCCGCTCGACGGTACCTCCGAGCCACCAGCGAGTATGCGGGCAGTCTCGCCAGAGCCGCGCTGAGGGGCAGCGCCGGGGCGCCGTCACGCCCGACGATCGCCAGCAGCGAATCCGTGGCCGTGGCTTCGGCCGGCCGGGCGTCGATCTCAGCCAGGTCCACCGCCACGCGGCCGGGCTCCTCGGGGCCGAGCTCCGCCCTCGTCTCCGCCTGCGTCGCCGCTCGTTCGCCCGCTTCGTAGTTCAGGCGCAGCTCGGCCTCGGCCCGCCAGCGCGGTCGCCTCAGCAGGATCGCCGACCACGCCCGGCCGACCTCGCTCGTCACCGTCCCATCGCCCGGTGCGGGCCGATCTGACAGCGCCTCGCCCCGCGCCCACAGCGCCGCCTGATGCAGCAACGCGTACTCGTCGAGGTCCGCGTAGTGGCCCAGGTCGTCCGCCGGCGAGCCATCGCCGAAGATGGCCTCGATGCTCGGCCGGAACACCTCCGCCATGTCCAGGTCGATCGCCCGGACGGATCGGTGGTAGTAGATCTGCTGGTACATGAACAGGCGCGCCGTCAGGAACATCTCCAGCGCCCCGAGACCGGGCTCGTAGAGGGACAGCCCGCTCGGCCCGACGAAGCTATAGAGGCGCAGCCGCTCCACGTCCACGGGCCCGGTCGAGACACCGATGAGGTAAGCGTCGCGGCGCACGTAGTCGAGGTTGTCGACCGTGAACACACCCGAGAGCAGCGGCTGGAGCCAGCGCAGCCAGCGAGGCATCGACGGGTCGGCCAGCGGCGGCTTAGAGATCAGGAACGACAGCCAGCGCGGGTCGACCGATTCACCGGGGCGGAGAGCGTCGCGCTCGGGAACGGCGCCAGGCGCGCGCCGGATGGCCCGGATCGACTCGCCAAGTTCGCGCTCGATGATCAGCTGCGAGAGATCCTCATGAGTGAGGCTCTTGTGCATTCGGCGCGGATCCACCGGCGCAGGGAAGCGGCACAGGACGTGCTCGTCGAAGAAATGCGCGAACGGCCCGTGGCCTACGTCGTGGAGGAGCCCGGCCAGCCGCAGCGTCTCGACGACAAGTCCCTCGGACGGCGGCAGAGCCGCCGGGTCGGTCGCCGCCAGCGCCGCCCGGAGACTCGGGTACAGATGACGAGCCCACAGCCCGGCTTCGTGCATCACTCCCAGGCTGTGGGTGAAGCGGCTGTGCTCGGCCGTGGGGAAGACCCAGCGCGCGCTCTGGAGCTGGCTGATGCGCCGCATCCGCTGCAGCCAGGCCGAGTCGAGCAGATCGCCTTCGGCCGCGTCCTCGCGCGCCAGCCCCAGCCTGCGGGCGTGCTCAGGAGTGAGCCGCTTGGTCAGCTCGATATAGCGGTGGATCGGGTCGCTGACGAGATTCACGGCCCACATCTGCGGGTGGGTCGGGCCATCCTCCGGCGCCGCCGCACCTTCACTCCCTGCCAGCGACTTCAACTTCTCGTCCTGCATGGTCCAAGCCTATCCGAGACGAGCCCGAAGTAGATCGTTTACGGCGCTCGAAGTTTCAGGCTCGCGACGGCCGCGCCTCGCCATGTCGTCCGACCCGTGCCGCGCCTCAGTATCGCGCGGCGGCTTTGCGGTAAGTGGCAGCTACTTCGTCGCGCAGCTCCGGCGGGGCGAGGACCTCGACCTGCGCGCCCCATTCCAGGATCCAGCGCCGGATCTCGATGGTGCCCGGAACCCGCGCCCGCCAGACCACGGACCCGTCGGCCTCGCGCGTGACCCGCTCCGTCGGGTGCCACATGGTCTCGGTTACCAGAGCGGCGATGGCGGGGTCGAAGCGCAGCGCCACCTCCACCTCCTCCTGGTCGGCGATGACACCCCAGGCCCGTCCCAATCCCTCCTGGAGCACCGCCGGGTCCGGCGGGTCGAACGTCTCCGGAGCCAGGGACAGCTCGAGAATGCGCTGCAGCTTGAATGTCCGGACGGCGGCACGCGACTCGTCGAAGCCGATCAAGTACAGCGCCCGCGTCGTCGCCGAAGCCTCCAGCAGATAGGGGTGAACTCGCGACCGGCGCGGCGGTCGGCCCGGGTTGTGAGTGGCCGGGTCGTAGGTGACCTCCACAACGCGGCGCTCGGCCCAGGCGCGGGCCAGCTGCCGCACGTGGCGGGTCAGCCGTTCGTCTGGCGGGCGGCTGGCCAGCACGTCGATCGTTCGCTCCAGGTGCCGGGCAACGGCCGGCGGAAGGATCTCCGCCAGCTTCTGGAACGCGGCGCCCATGTCGGGGTCGTACCGGTCGGCGAACTGCGCGGTCAGGCGCGCGGCCAGGAAGAACGCCACGGCCTCATCGAGGGTCAGCCGCAGCGGTGGCAGGAACGCGCCCTCGACGATCCCCCACCGGCCGCCCTCGCTCCACAGGGGAATCCCGATCTCGCCCTCCAGAGCCCGCAGGTCGCGATACACGGTCCGACGCGACATCGCGACGAAACCGGCGACCGCGTCGACCGTGGAGCCTTCAGGGTGGGCGGCCAGGAATCGAAGGACTCTGTAGAAACGCGCCAGTCGATCGCGCTTGGCGGTGTCGAGCGACTCGTCCGGGGGCATCGTCGCGGCTCGATCAGGTTTGCGGCGGCGAGATCGTGACCGGCTCGTCCCGATCGGTCGCGGTCATTCGAACCTTGACTGTAGCCAGCAGACCGTGGGGCAGGATCCCCTGCGCGTCGCCGTTGACGCTTCCGGAAATCATGCCGACCTCGCCATCGCCGAAGACCCAGAAGTCCAGTTGGCCTCGCCACGTCGCCAGATTCGCGGTGCCTACCAGCCACGTGACCTGCGGGAACGAGTCTGCAAACGTCTGACCATCCACGGCAACGCGGCAATGGCGCGCTCGCGCGCCCTCTACGTACTCCAGGCCACGGTCCTCGGCCGTCGCCCGGTTGTCCAGCGACAGCGCACCCGCCATGACGTCGAGGTCGAGAGTCTCGCCATCGATCGCCGTTGGGGCCGCGACAGCCCAGCCCGACCCAGGCGATTGCGTCCAGGCAGACGAGCCGACCCTCGCGGCGCCGTACTGGCCGAAGAGGTCGCTGCGGACGACCTGCGCCGTCCACGACACGTCGGCGCCGGATCGGCTGCCGGTAAGGTTGACGGTGCCGATGGCGCGGGTATCGACATCGCCCCAAAGATCGAGGTCCAGTTGGGCGGTCCTGGCGGTCGCCAGCGCGCGGTCGCATTCGGCCGGAGCGACAAGCACCGTAGTGGGCCCGAACCGTGATTCGGCGGCCGGCTTGTCGCGGAGAGCCGCGTCATCGGCCTGGCTGACGCCGGCGAAGACTCCGCCGATGACCGACGTGGCCACCACCGAGAAGGCTATCGAGGCGGCGAGGCGCCGTCGGCCGACTCCCACCTCGGGGATGAGCTGGCGGCTGATGCCGAGCCCGGCGAAGAGACTCGTCGCCACCAGCGCCAGAGCCCAGGGATAGACGATCTCGAGCGACGGGAGCAGCGGCTCCGTCCCGCCCTGAAGCACCTGGCCGGCTACGCCGGCGATGGACGGCACTAGCAGCAACCCGGCGAGCAGACCCAGCCAGAACACACCGGCGGAACCGCGATCGCTCCGAACCAGTGGCGGCCAGACGATCGCGGCCACACTCACAACAAGAGGCAAGGATGCAGCGATGCCGACCAGCATGTCCACGGGGCCGCCCGGTCGATAGGCAATCAGGACGATGCCGCCGCCGGCGGCCCAAAGAACCGTGAGGGCGACGGCGAGAAGCCGCAACTCGAACTGGCGGACACGCACGATGGCAGTCTAGCGGCCCGCGCCAGGAGACGACCGCCACTCGGCGTGCGCACACCCGCGCAACGTCCGCACCTCCCAGGACACCGCCCCGACGTTTGGCCGGGTCAAGACGCGCGCGGCCGGGGCCGCCAGCCCTGCCACTTCCACATCTTCGCTGCGGGCGGGTACGATCCACGTCGATGGCCAGACCACTCATAACCCTGACCTCCGACTTCGGGCTCGCCGATCCATCGGTGGCGGTCTGCAAGGGCGTCATGCTGGGCATCGTCCCCGATGCCCGGCTGCTCGACATTAGCCATGAAGTCGCTCGCCACGCCGTCGCGCAGGGCGCCGCGCTCCTGTGGGCCGCCCTGCCGTACGTTCCGGTCGGCGTCCATCTGGCCGTGGTCGATCCCGGCGTTGGGACGGACCGGCGACCCGTGGTCCTGGCCGCCGGTCGCGGCGACTACCTCGTCGGCCCTGACAACGGCCTGCTGCTGCTGGCAGCGGACCGATTGGGCGGAGTGGCGAAGGCCCACCTTCTTGCCGACGCCGCCTACCGCCTGCAAGAAGTCAGTCGTACGTTCCATGCTCGAGACGTGTTCGCGCCGGCCGCGGCCCACCTCGCCGCGGGCATACCGATCGAGGCATTCGGACCGGCGATCGCAGCGGAGTCGCTCGTCCGGCTCGACATGCCGGAGCCGAGGGCGGCGCCTGGAGTCCTGGAGGCGAGCGTGGCGATGCTAGATGCCTTCGGCAGTGCTCAGCTCCTCGCAGAGCTCGCCGACCTGGAGACCGCGCTCGGACCGGTCGCCCCTGGCGACACCCTCGCCATCGAAGCGGCTGACGGTAGGCTGCTCGGGGGCAATCGGTCTATCGAGCTGCGCTGGCGGCTGACCTACGGAGAGGCGGCGACCGGTGAGCCGCTCCTATGCCTTGACTCGTGGGGGCGCCTCGCCGTGGCCGTAAACCTAGGGAATGCCGCCGCAGAACTCGGCCTTGCCCCAGACCGGAGACTACGCATTCGACGCGGCTGACCGGATTCGGCCGCCTGCGGAACGACCCGCGTCCGGCGGAGCGGCCGATGGAGTCACGCGGGGCAAACGAAACGCCCGAAGGAACCTACTCGTTGCGTGAGCTTTGATGTCATCGCAGCCACTAGCAAACTCTCGGCCCCTTCAGGCGCATGGAACACGCTAGAGGAACGCCCGCACTCGTTCAATCGGGTTTTCCACCCCGTTCGGAGTTGGCCTCGGAACTTGTGCACCGCATGTCCACCGGTGGGGACAACTCGGCGCCGCGTTGAGTCCGGCAAGCCGCGGTGGTGGAGGGCTCGGGATCCTATACGGGGCGCGGGGGCACCCGGACCGAAGTGAGGAGACGGCGGCGGCCACCGGACCGCGACGAAGGCGCCTACGCCCCCGTTCCGGCCTCGAATGAAAGCCTCGACCCGAAACTGGAAGCCGTTGGGGCGCGCATCCAGGGCACGTCGGCCACCGGGGCCACGACGGCGTTGGACAGCATCCGCAGCGTCTTGGGGGCGACCCGGAAGAGGGCCGACTCCGTGCCTGCGGTTGCCCACACCCACTGGTAGGCGCACAGATCCTGGTCCATCAGGATCCGCACGTCGCGCCCATGCCCGAATGGCGGGATGCCGCCTATCGGGTACCCCGTAAGCTCGCGCGCCTCGCGAGCGGTGGCCTGGCGGATCGCAACCTCACCGGTCACTGCGGCGAGCAGCGCCCGGTCGACCTGGTTGGGACCGGAGACCAGACAGACGATCGGGGCCAGCCTGCCCTCAGTCCGCGGGGCCACGAAGACCAGGGACTTCACGATCTGACCGAGCTCGGCATCTACGGCCGCTGCCGCTTCTTCGGCGGTGCGCGTCCGGCCAGGCACGACTCGAATGTCGAGCGCCACCCCCTTGCGAGAGGCGACCTCGACGACCCGCTGAATGGCTGGGTGCGAGAGATCGTTCACGTTGCGAAATCTACCACCCGTTCAAGTCGATTCTTAATGAAGATATCGGTTGGCCTGCCCACCGCAACAGTAGTACTCCGGGGTCCCTCAGGCGGAGGACCCCCACTCGGCCTGGCGTCCTTCCTACAATCTATTCGACGCAGCAGCCCCTTTGGATGCATCGGCGCGACGCGATCTTCGACTGGACGACGGTAGGATGGCCGCCGCGGCCGCCGTTCGAGGCGTTGGGATCGTGGCCGTACTGGCAACAGCAATGAGCTGATCGCGGCCGGGGCGGTCGAGGCGGCCGGCTCCGTCGTCGAATGGATCGATCGATACCTCGCCGGCGCGAGCCCCGGGGAGCAGCGACGGGGCCGCCGTCAGGGCTGCTTTGACCCCTCGATGCGCTCGACCGTCACACTCGCGGCCAGGTAGACGAGGAGAGACACGCCCAGCGAGGGAAGCGTGCCGCCCAGCCAGCCGACGAACGTCGTCTCGCCGAGGTAGGCCGCGATGCCGCAGCCCCAGGCGGCCAGGGCCACGGGATTGACCCCACCTCGAAATCGGCCCATGCGGTCCGCCGGGTACAGGTCGTCTGGCTCGTAGCGGCGCCGCCTCAGAAGGAAGTAGTCCGCGAAGAGGACGCCGAAAAGCGGCGTGAACAGAGAGCCGACCAGGTACAGGAAGTTCTGGAAGCTGCCCAGATCCACGGTCAGGGCGATGGCCAGGCAGACGCCTCCGATCGAGGCCACCAGGACGCGCGTGGAGAGTGCCGGAAGCACGTTCTTGATCGAAATGGCAGCTGAGTAGACGTCCGCGAAGGCGTTGTCGGTCTCGTCGCCGAGCAGGAGCGCCAGGCCGGCGGTGCCGAACGCGACGGTCATGATCGAGCCGATCAGGTCGGACGTCGGCAGCACCAGGATCAGCAGGACGCCGAGGGTATAGAAGAGAATGTTGGAGACAGCGAAGCCCGAGACGGTCCCCAGGAACGACGAACGAGAATCCTTCGCGAAGCGATTGAAGTCGGCGACCAGGGGCAGCCAGCTGATCGGCATGGCCACGACGAGGTCGATCGCCTGGGCGAAGCTCAGGCTGCCGTCGCCCTGCCTGCTCGCCAGCGCCCCGAAGTCAGCGTGAGACACCACGTAGATGACCATCCAGGCACCGGTCACCAGAACGATCCAGATGCCCGCCTTCTCGAGCCACTGGCGAACCACGACGAGCGGACCGCCGAGCGCGAATAGCGTGACGACGATCCCCCAGGCGATCGCCCAGACCGGGTAGCTCGAGACGCCGAGGAGTGATTGGGTCAGGCGGGCAGAGGCCTGGGCCATGATGACCAGCTCGAAGGCACCCCAGCCCACCAGCTGGACGACGTTCAGCAGGCTGGGCAGGTAGCTGCCGCGCTGGCCGAAAGAGGGCCGCAGACTGACCATGGACGGAATGCCGTGATCGCTGCCGATTACGCCAGCCAAGCCGAGCATCACGTTGCCGATGAGCGTCCCGACCAGGATGGCGAGGATCGCTTCCCAGAAGCCCAGCCCGGGTACGAGGGCCGTACCAGCCAGCAGCACCAGGAGACCTACGCCGAGATCCGCCCAGAGGACAAAGTAATCCAGGAAGCCGAGCACGCGATACCGATCCGGGACTGGCTCGATGCCGATCGTCGCCGCGGCCAGGTCGCCGCGGGGGACCCCCAGGGGTTGAGCTTCCGCTGCCACCGTTCCTCCTGCCCTGATTCCCCTCCGGGAGATCCGATTCTGTCTAGAACGCCACGTAGCCGGGCCGGTCAGCCTCAACGACGAGGGCCGCGTGGATCAGTTCGACGTGCCCGCCGGGGTGGACGCCGGCCACGTGACCGATCACCGTCGGGGGATCCGCACTGCCGAGCGCAGCCACCACGTCCGGCAGACGACCCTGCGGCACCGTGAAGAGCAACTGGTAGTCTTCGCCGCCCGAGAGGGCGAGCCGGCGTGCCTTCGCCTCGCCGAGCAGCGCCACGGCCGCGGGCTCGACCGGAAGCCGGTCCGCGTCGAGGCTGATGGCCACGCCGCTGGCACGGGCGAGGTGCCAGGCTTCGCTTGCGACTCCGTCGCTGACGTCGATGGCGCAGCGCAGTCCCAGGGAGGCGATGGCCCGGCCGGCGGCAAGCCGAGGCCGGGGGCGATAGTGCGCCGCGAGAAGCGGAGCGGCCTCGGGCCGTGTGAGCCGCTCTCGATCGCCCTCCAGCAACATGGCCAGACCCGCGGCCGAGGCCCCGACGGTGCCGGTAAGCACGAGGAGGTCTCCGGGCATGGCGCCGTCGCGGCGCAGCAACCTACCGGGCTCCGCTTCGCCGATCAGCGCCACGTTGATTACGAGCGGCCCCGACGTCCGAACGGTGTCGCCACCTACGACGCGCGTCCCGGTGAGTCGGGCCAGCTCGCTCAGACCCTCGTACATCTCCTCGACGAGCGCCTGCTGACCCGGCAGCAGCGCCACCGAAACGAGGGCCCGCCCCGGTGTGGCTCCCATCGCCGCAAGGTCGGACAGGTTGACCGCCAGAGACTTCCAGCCCAGATCGCGCGGCGACGTCCAGTCGAGGCGGAAGTGAACGCCCTCCACGAGCATGTCGGTCGTGGCCACGACCAGCGCGCCGGGATTGGCCGACCACGCCGCCGCATCATCGCCGATTCCCAGCCCTTCGCCGAACGGATCCAGATGGCCGACCAGGGCCGCGATCAGCTCGAACTCGCCGACGCCGCTCTTTGGGCCACTCATTGCGTCACTCCCCGCCGCGCTGCCGCTGCTCTCACGGCCTCGAGCAACACGGCCGTCGCACGGCCCGGATCGGGCGCCAAGGTTATGGCACTGATGACCGCCACCACGTCAGCCCCTGCCAGCACAGCTCGACCAGCGTTCTGAGCGGTGATTCCGCCAATGGCCACGATCGGCGCCCTACCGCCCGCGGGTGCCCGCATTGCCCGGGCGTCCGCGGCCAGCCGCGCCGTCTCGAGAAGTCGCAACCCGGTCGGGGTTGCGTCCGACTTGGAGCCCGTCGGATAGATGGCGCCTACGCCCAGGTAATCGACCGTGGCCGCATCGGGCGCGGCCAGCTGCGCGGCGTCCGTGATCGACAGCCCGATGAGGAGGGCCTCGCCCAGCAGTCGTCTAGCCTCGGCGACGGGGACGTCCTCCTGGCCCAGGTGGACCCCGTCGGCCTGGGCCGCCAGTGCGATGTCGATTCGGTCGTTCACGATCAGGAGCGCGTCGTGCCGGCGCGTGAGCCGGCGCACGGCCAGAGCGATCTCCAGAGCGCGACGAGCGGATCCGCCCTTCTCGCGAACCTGAACGGCTCGGACTCCGTTTGCGAGGGCCGCTTCGACGATCTCCTCCGACCGTCGGTCGGCACTGAGCGACTCCTCGGTCACGAGGTAGACGCCCGCCCCCCGAAGGATCTCGCGGCGTCGCGCCCGCTCGCGTGCGCCTTCGGTGGGACCGCCGCCGTCGATCGTGCCGCCGCCGCCGTCGATCGGTCGGCTCCGAGCCTCGGTCCCGTTCTCGGCCGCGCCGGTCGCCTCCTCCGTCATGCCGCCTCCGTCTCCCGGACCGACGCCCTGGTGCGAGCCAGAATCGTGGCCTCGTCCAGCGCCGCAACCGCGTCCATGAGCTGCCCGCGGAAGGTGCCCGGCCCAGTGCTGCGCTCCGCGGCCAGCTCACCGGCAATCCCGAACGCGATCGTCGCCTCGAGACCGGCCAGGAACGGATCGGGCTCCACGGCCAGGAAAGCGCCGACGATTGCCGTCGCCATACAGCCGGAGCCCGTTATGCGGCTCATCATCGAGTGTCCGTTGTGGACCTCGGCCTCACGGGTAGCGTCGGCCACGTAGTCCACCGCCCCGCTGACGACCGCCGCTCCCCCGAAGCGGATTGCGGTCAGCCTCGCGGCCGAGACGGGGTCCCCGGTGGCAACCGAATCCACGCCTCGTATTCTTGCCTCCAGTCCGGCGATTGTGGCCAGCTCGGCCGCGTTGCCGCGAACCACAGCCACCTGCACGGCGGAGCGGATCCGTTCCGTCGTCGCCGTCCGGAACCCCGTTGCCCCCGCCCCGACCGGGTCGAGCACGACGGGAATGTGGCGAGCGTTGGCCTCCTCGCCGGCGGCCAGCATCGCTTCGATCCAGCGCTCTTCGAGCGTCCCGATGTTGAGGACAAGAGCGCTCGCGTACGACACCATCTCGCGGATCTCTTCGATGGCGTGGGCCATGACCGGCGACGCGCCGATCGCCAGCAGCACGTTGGCCGTGTCGTTCATGACGACGAAGTTGGTGATGTTGTGGATGAGCGGCGTTCTCTCGCGGATGCGGGCGAGGGATTGCGCGGTCAACTCGGCCAGGTCCAGCTCAGCCATTGGACGACCTCCAAAAATGGTTCACCGGCCCGTGTCCGGCGCCGAGCGGCTCGGCCTGCTCGATTGCTCCCTGCAGAAAGGCGCGCGCCTCCCGTGCCGCCGCGAGTGGCTCCATCCCGCGGGCCAGGCAGGCGGCGATGGCCGCCGAGAACGTGCAGCCGGTGCCGTGCGTGTGAGGCGTCCCGATTCGCATGCCCGAAAGAATCTCGAAAGCCCTCCCGTCGAAGACCAGATCGTCGGACCGCTCGCCGTCGAGGTGGCCGCCCTTCACGATGACCATCGCCGGTCCCAGGGCGTGGATGCGCCGAGCCGCCTCCCGAGCCGAGACGGCGTCCCGCACCTCGACTCCCGCCAGAACCGTTGCCTCGGGGGCGTTGGGCGTGACCACCGTCGCCATCGGCAGGAGCAGTTCGATCAGGGCCTGCACTGCTTCGGGACGCAGCAGCGCGTCGCCGCTCTTGGCGATCATCACGGGATCCACGACCAGCGCCGCGACCGAGTGGGCGCGCAGTCGGTCCGCCACGGCCTCAATGATCGGCGTGCTCGAAAGCATCCCAGTCTTGACCGCATCGGCTCCAATGTCCTCGAGAACGGCGTCGATCTGGGCGGCTACGACATCCGGCGGAACCTCATGAATGGCACGCACACCGAGCGTGTTCTGGGCCGTGATCGCCGTGATTGCCGAGGCCCCGTAGACGCCGAATGCCGTGAACGTCTTGAGATCGGCCTGGATGCCGGCGCCGCCCCCCGAATCGGAGCCTGCAATCGTCAGCGCCCGCGGACGCCGGGATGCCTCTGCGACGCGTGGCGGCGCCACGGCCGCGGTCGGCAGCGCCTCTGCCGCGCGTGGCGGCGCCACGGCCGATTGATCAGCCTCTCTCACCGTGGACCAATCCAATACTTCTTCGACCTCTGAAGACACAAATCGCCGCGCTCCGCTGGGGGGTGCGGCGAGGAGTGGTCTGCCTGCTTCCTTCGCTGGTATTGCCCAGATCAGGTACGGCGGGTCTGCGGCGCTAGCCGCACTCTCAGCGCTTGTGGCGCTCCCCGGAGGCGTATTCGGTTGATCGCATCCTATCACCGGCCGCTCGGGCACGGTCCGGCCTGGATCTGCCCATCCCACCCAACGAGCGACGCAGCCACCCTGGAAACTAGCGCGACCGGGCCCTGTTAGCCTGAGCGCATGAACGCCATCCCAAGTGTGGGCGAGCTCGCCCCCGAGTTCCAGCTCCACGACGACGAGGGGCGGCCGCACCGCCTCTCCGACCGGCGTGGCCATTTCACAGTCGTCTACTTCTACCCGGCCGACGACACGCCCGGCTGCACCAAGGAGGCATGCTCGTTTCGAGACAACGATGCCGCATTCAAGGAAGCCGACACTGAGGTCTGGGGCCTGAGTCCCCAGGGTCCCGCCAGCAAGGCCGCGTTTCGAGCCAAGTACGGGCTGCCGTTCACGCTGCTGGCCGACGAGAACCACGCCGTCGCCGAGTCGTACGCCGCCTGGGGCGAGAAGAAGAACTACGGCAAGACCTACTGGGGCATCGTGCGATCGAGCTTCCTCGTTGGGCCGGATGGCCGAATCGCCCGCGTGTGGCCCAGGGTGAAGCCGGAAGATCACGCTGTCGAAGTCCTGGCAGCTCTGCGAGAGGTCCGCGCGACGCTGGCCTGACCGGCTCTCGCGCTCACGCCGGCGTTGCGGCTGAGCCCGCGGTGGGCACGGAAGAAGCCGGCGGCTCCTATCTTTCGGTCGTGTACAGTGCCGGGCAGACAGAGAGGCCTCGCCCGTGGGGGGAGACGAGCGAAGCCTCGGCCGGCATGATAACTCCGCAGCGCAAGACGCGAAGGGCCATTCGGAGCGGCGCAACAGGTCATTCGTGGACGCCGCCCGCCGGCAAACGAGGTTCCCGCACCAGGCAGTCAAGGCGAAGAGATGACGGACGAGACGGCGACCGCGCATACGTGGCGACCGAAGCGATTCATGGTCATAGTCGGCCATCCCGACGATGCCGACTTTGGGCCGGCGGGCGCCGCAGCGGCCTGGATCGACGCCGGCGCCGAAGGCTGGCTGGTCTGCTGCACATCGGGTGACGCGGGCGGCGAGGACCCCACGCTCGATCCCATGGATCTGGCGCGGGCCCGCGAGGAGGAGCAGCGGCGAGCGGCCGAGATCGTCGGCTATTCAGGCGTTACGTTCCTTCACCAACCCGACGGAAACCTGGTCAACGACCTGCCCCTGCGCGAGATGCTCGTGCGGGAGATTCGGACCTTCAAGCCCGACGCCGTCTGCTGCGGCGATCCCGAGGTCGTGATCCACGACGGTGGCGGGATCAACCACACCGACCATCGAGCCGCCGCGATGGCTGCCGTCGATGCCGTCTACCCCGCCGCACGCAACCCGATGGCGTTCCCACGGCTGGCCATGAATGGCTTGCCGGCGTTCCGCGTCCGGCGGCTGTACCTCATGTGGTCGAACCAGCCCGACGCCTGGATCGACGTCACGGCCACCGTCGACCGCAAGATCGAGGCTCTGCGATCGCACGCCAGCCAGCTACACGACCCCGAGGCGGTCTTTGCCCGAGTCCGCGGCCGAATGCGCGAGCAGGGCGCCGCCATCGGCGTAGCGGCGGCCGAGGGCTATCGCCTGGTGGTGATTGAGCAGGATCCCGCCGACACCGCCGAGGCGGAGAAGGCCTGACCGCCGGAACCAGGGACTTGTCAGGACACGCCCGGGCGCGCGGGGCCGGCGGCTGCGGTTCTCCCGATCTCAGCCCGGCTCCGTCAAAGGACCCGTCGAGAAGAGCATGGGTCGAACGGTCGGCCAGTCGTTCCAGAGGTCGGCGAGCAACTCCGCCCTCCGGCCGAGCAGCGTCACGAGCTCGCCAAGTGTGAGAGCCGGTGCGCGAGAGGCGATGAACGCGTCGCCGGAGACGCCGATCCCGCGCAGGAGTTGCGCCGCCTCGTCCGACGTAGGCCAGTAACGGACCCTGACCGGTACCAGCCCGGCTTGACCGACGGCCAGGGCGAGGTCCCGCCGAATCGGGACGCGGTCATCGGCAAACCCTCCGAAGCCGTCATACCGGAAGCCGAGCGCGGCCAGGCCGCGCGCAATCTCTCGAGACTCCTCGGGGCTGAACTGGCTCCAGAACGGGCTGTCTGGCGGGAACTCGAAGAAGCCCGCGTCAATGGCGGCCGCCTCGACCGCGTCCACGAAGGTCGAGAGAAGCATCTGCCAGCGCCTGCGGGCCGCAGGATCATCTCCGGCCAGCCGGCCCACGAGTGCGTCCACGGTTGCGCGATCTCGGCGAATCAGGCGAACAATGGCCTGGGGCTGGGGCGCCCGGATGTCGATGATCAGCCATTCCGTCGAGGGCGGGCCCGCGACGGCAGGAGGACCGGCAGGCACGTCCGGCGCACGCAGGTCTGGCGCAGGCTCGTGCGGCTCATGGCTCGAGGCGGACGGAAGGATCGGCGCTGACGACTCGGGCGCTGCCTCAAACTCGGACGCCGACTCAGACACGGTCGACTCGGACGCCGACTCAGACACGGGTGCCTGGGGCAATTCGGGGACGGTCGGGGGGTTCGCGACCGAAACCTCGATGACCTCCGCTGGCTGGGCGGCCTCCATGGCGGCGCGCGCGGCGCGACACGCCTCTATAGCAGCAGCTGCCATCGTCGCGCTTGTCTCCGCCGTGTCGGATAGCCTTGTTAGCGCGGCCAGCCGCTCGTCGGCCGCCTCACGCTCGTTGTTCAGGCGCACCTGCGTCATGCGGCTCTCACCGTTGACCTTGTTGATCTCGGTCAACCAGGCGCCGACGGCGGCCTCCACCTGGCCCCGGGTTCGCGCCTTGTCCACAGCCATCCGGAAGGCGCGATGAGCCGCCTCCTTGGCCGCCTGCATGGCTACGTCATCGATGGCGGCCTGCGCTTCGGCGACAGCGGCGGCCTGCTCCTCAAAGAGCCGCCTGGCCTCGACGACTCGTACCGCGGCCGCCTCGGCCTCCTTGACGGCCATCTCGGCGAATCCGCAGCGGATCTCGACCAGCCGCTGTCCGCTGGGCGGTTCGACGGACGCCTCGTCTACCGACGTCGGCTTGCCGTCCATGCCATGGGAATTGCCCGGTTCGGCGCTCAACTGAAAGGCCACTCCATCGACCCGAGGCGATCGAGACCCGATCCTGACTCATCCACCTCGACACAGCCACCGGTCATCTTACGCAGACGATTACGGGGCGATACCCGAGACAGGAGAACCACTCGTTTGCAGGTAGCTTCGCGATGACGACCGAAACGAGCGCCTTGAGGATTGCGATCAACTCTTTGGGGCCGCAGCAGCGCGTCTGCCGCGGTTGGTGCGCCGTTCAGGTGTGAGCAAACCGACCAGGAATCCATCCCCGTGCTTTCGCACTGCAATCTCGACATTGGCCTCGGAGGCAACGCGCAGGAGACGTTGTCGAATGGTGATCGGTTTCTCTTTTGCATCGAGCCGGACTTCGAATACCTGCTCCGGTCCTTTGAGCTGACCGATGAGCCTCTTGAACTGACGGTGCTGTTGCTCACGCTCGCGCGCAGCGGGGCTCAGTTCACGGGGCCGCTGGCTCCCTTTGTCCATCAGCGCCGGGTCTGTCTTCCTGACTGTGACCATCTTGTTCCTCCCTCGCTCAGTCAGAATCGGTGACATCGTGGGCCGCCCGATCTGTGAGCGATCGCGCATCGACTATACGCCATTCGTGTTACGTGACGAGATTCGTATTTGGGGCGATTTCGGCCATTAGGTCTCGGAAGTGTGGACGGAGGACGGCGAACGGCACTGAGCTCTCGCTCAGCCGGCGGGCCTTCCGCGCAGCATCTTCCGAAGGCATCGCGCTGGACGGCGATGCGCTCTCCCGGGCCCATCCGCCTGTGAGCGATCGCAATGCGCCCAGTAACGGGCGCAAGTTGCGGTGGGCGAGCCACGTCCCATCCGGGTGGGCGCAGCCCGCCCTCCGGGGGCGTCCGCCGCGACACACCGGCCGTGCCCGGCTAGACTTCGCTAGCGTCCTGCCTGAGTGGACGCCTTGCGTCCCGGCAGACGCGCGGCGTCCTTGCCGGACGCTATTGCCCTGAATGGGCCGACCCACGACGCGTACCGCAGGTGATATCGCTATGAAAGTTGGCGTCGCCAAGGAGACCGCACCGGAGGAGCGCCGCGTCGCGCTGGCCCCCGACGCGATCGAAAAGCTGCGGGCCGCCAATTTGAGTGTGCTCGTCGAGCGCGGTGCCGGCGCCGGCGCCTCCTTTCCGGACACTGACTATGCAGAGGCCGGGGCCAGGATCGTTCCCACCACGAGCCTCTACTCGCAATCCGATGTGATCCTGCGTATCCACCGCCCATCTCCGGCGGAGCTGAAGCTGTGTCATCCGGACCAGGTCATCATCGGCATGCTTGCGCCTCTGCTAGATCCCGCGGCGATGGCCGAGCTTGCCCGCCTGCACCTGACGGCGATCAGCCTCGACGCCATACCCCGGACGCTGAGCCGGTCGCAGAGCATGGACGCCCTATCGTCGCAGGCCAACGTGGCCGGCTACAAGGCGGTCCTCGTCGCCGCCGAGGCGTTCGGGCGCTACTTTCCGCTGTTGACAACACCAGCCGGCACGGCCAGACCGGCCAACGTTCTGGTCCTGGGCGTTGGCGTGGCCGGCCTCCAGGCCATCGCCACGGCCCGCCGGCTCGGCGCGCAGGTCAAGGCCTACGACGTGCGGCCCGAGACCCGTGAGCAGGCCGAGTCCCTGGGCGCCCAGTTCATCGTCCTGAACTCGGCAATCGACGGCGCCGGCCAGGGCGGCTACGCACGAGCTTTGACGCCCCAGGAGCAAGCCGCCCAGCAAGACGAACTCAACGACATAATCGCATCCCACGACGTGGTCATCACTACCGCCCAGGTCCCCGGACGACGACCGCCGGTCCTCGTCACGGCGAACGCGGTCGAGTGCATGAAGGCCGGTTCCATCATCGTCGACATGGCCGCCAGCGACCTCGGCGGCAACTGCGAACTGTCCAAGCCCGGCAAGGTGACGACCACACAAAACGGCGTCGCAATTCACGCTCCGCTCAACCTGCCGGCCTCGATGCCGACCGGCGCCAGCGCGTTCTACTCACGCAACATCAGCAACCTGCTGCTCAACTTCGTCACGCTGGGCGAGCTTCGGTACGACTTCGAGGACGAGATCACGGCCGCTACCGTTATCACATACGGAGGCAAGGTGGTCCAGGAGGCCACCAGGAAGCTCCTACAGCCCGCATCGCGGGGAGGTGCCAAGGCATGAACGTCAGCACGCTCATCGACTCCCTGACGGTCTTCGTCCTGGCAATCCTGCTCGGTTTCGAAGTCATCAGCAGAGTTCCGGCCACGCTTCACACACCGCTGATGTCGGGCACGAACTCGATTCACGGCATCGTTCTGGTGGGCGCCATCGGGCTTGCCGCGACGGCCGACAGCGCCCCGACGGCTATCCTGGCGTTCGTCGCCATGGCCTTCGCCGGCGCGAACGTCGTCGGCGGCTACTGGGTCACCGACCGGATGCTCCAGATGTTCAAACGGCGGCCGGCTCCAAACATCGACAAGGTCGCGCGGTGACGAGGGGATCGCGATGAACGCCACCAACGTCGGCTACCTGGTACAGCTCGCCTTCATCGTCGGGGCGGCTCTCTTCGTCATAGGCCTGCATCTCATGAACTCGCCCGCGACCGCTCGGACCGGCAATCGCCTGTCTGCCGTGGGCATGATCGTCGCCGTCTCGGCCGAGGTCGTCTTCGTCGCTCAGAATGGGATGGGGCTCGGCAACTGGGCGATCATCATCGCCGGCCTGGCGCTCGGCGGGGGCCTGGGCCTGAGGATGGCCAGGACCGTCGCCATGACCTCCATGCCTCAGCTGGTGTCGCTCTTCAACGCCGTCGGCGGCGGCGCGGCAGCCCTGCTGGCCCTCAGCGATTTCATCGCCCTCGACGGACATCGCGTCCTGGCCGGCGGCGCTCCGGGCCTCGACGGCTGGCGGACGCTCTTCATCCTAGCGGACGTCATCGTCGGCTCGGTGACCTTCACCGGCTCCCTCATTGCGTCGGCCAAGCTGATGGGCCTCATCAGGGGCCGGCCCATCCTGCTTCCCGGCGGCCGGGTGCTGTCCTGGTTCGGGATCGTCTGCGGCCTGAGCGTCTCGATCGTGCTCGTCCTCGCCGGCGCGGGCATCGTCACCTACGACACGGGCGTTCTCTACGTGCTCTTGCTCGTGGCCCTGGCGTGCGCACTCGCCTTCGGCGTGCTGATGGTCCTTCCGATCGGCGGCGCCGACATGCCGGTCGTGATATCGCTGCTTAACGCCTTCACCGGCACGGCCGTCTCGATGGCCGGCTTCGTGGTCGGCAATGTCATCCTGATCGTTGCCGGCGCCCTGGTCGGCGCCTCTGGTGCGATTCTGACCAGACTGATGGCCGGCGCCATGAACCGGTCCATCGCCAACATCCTCGTCGGCGGCTTCGGATCTGAAGAGGGCACGCAGTCCGCGCTCACGGGCGTGGGCGGCTCGGTCCGCGAGGTCTCGGTCGACGATGCGGCCATCCAGCTCGCCTACGCCAGCAAGGTCGTCATCGTCCCTGGCTACGGCCTGGCTGTCGCCCAGGCGCAGCACGGCGTTCGGGAGCTGGCGGACCTGCTCGAAGCACGCGGCATCGACGTTTCGTACGCCATCCATCCAGTGGCCGGCCGCATGCCGGGCCACATGAACGTGCTGCTGGCCGAGGCCAACGTGCCCTATCCGCAGCTCAAGGAGATGGACGACATCAACCCGGAGTTCGAACGTACGGACGTCGCCCTGGTCGTTGGCGCCAACGACGTTACCAACCCAGCCGCCCGAACCGACCGCTCCAGTCCGATTTACGGCATGCCCATCCTCGACGTGGACCGAGCCCGGTCGATCATCGTCCTGAAGCGATCGATGGGCCGCGGCTACGCCGGCATCGACAACCCTCTCTACATCAACCCAAAAACGGGGATGTACTTCGCCGACGCGAAGCGCGGTTTGCAGGAACTCGTGGCGGCCGTCAAGGCCCTCTAGGGAGTCCGCGGTCCGACCTTCCCGCAAATCGAGCACGGCGCCCTGGGATTAGGCGCGCCCGCCGGGCCTGTGTTGGCGATTCATGTGCTCATTCGCCTGTCCCGCGTCGGCCCGACCTGGGTCACGGCCATGATCGAGGACGTAACGGAGGCACGGCGCGCCGAAGCCGCCATCGGCGAAAGGAACGCCTTCATCGAGAGGATCATCGCCAGCGCCGGCGAGGGGCCGATCGTCTACGACCGCTACCTTCGGTGCGGGCTCGCCATCCGATAGTGCTGGGGTGCCATAGTACCCATGGGCGATTGAGAATGGCACGGCGCCAGAGTTACGTTGGCACCGCCACACGCGGGCTACGCGTCGGTATTGGGGTAGTGGAGATCAAGGAGTCGACCGTGGTATTCAACGCCCTGGCTCCGATCCTCCTGGCGATTGTCGTAATCATCCAGGGCAAGCGCTGGTAGACCGGACCCGTCGCAAGAAACCCGGACTCGAATGTCCGGGTTTCTTCATGTATGGGACGTGAAGGCGCCCGCCCGGACTCGCTCTACTCTCGGTCGGTCATGCCAAGACGAATGGCCGCGGCGGCAGCCTCGACGCGGCCGGAGACCCCCATCTTGGTCAGGATGTTGCTGACGTGAACGGCCACAGTCTTGCGAGTGATGAAGAGGCGCCGGCCGATCTCCGGATTGCTGCGGCCCTCGGCGATGAGAGCCAGCACTTCCAGCTCGCGCTTGCTGAGGCCGAAGTCGTGCTGCGGCGGCCGGCCCGATGGGGACACGAAGTCGGCGACGAGGCCCGCCTCCGACCGAGCGCCGGAGCTGGCCCCCCTGCCGGTCCCGTGACCGGCTGATGGCGCGGCCTCGGCCGGCGTCCGCACCGTAGCGGCCCCGCGTCCGGCGGGTCTAGCCGAGGGCGCGGGAGGCTCCAGCCGGCCCTCGAGCGCCGCCTCAATCTGCCTGGGGAGCGGCAGCATAGCCCGTCGCGACAGTTCGGCGACGGCTCGCAGGAGCGGCCATGCCCCGAGCTTGAACGCCGCCTCCGCAGCCGCCGTCAGAGGCTCGCGGGCCACTGTCCGTGTGGAACGGCCCTTAGCCTGATCGAGAAGCGCCTCGGCCTCACGCCAGTTCGCCCGAGCTGCCTGGTACGGATCGCCGAGCTCGGCCCATTCGAGGGCGAGCTGTTTCCACGTGGCCGGATCGTCGCGGCCCTCGACGCGGGCCCGGAACGCGCGGGCCGTCCTGACGGCGAGATCCGCCTGACGCCGCGAACCCGTCTTGGATGAGACACCGCAAGCGCGAACCACGGCCTCGGCCCGGAGGACGACTGGCAGGCTCCGCTCGCGCGCCGCGGCCAGCGCGGCGAAGTCGCGCCGACGGTGGGCATCCTGAGCGATGGCGGCATCCACCTCCAGGAAGGTGGCCGCCATCCGGGCCATGAGCAGCCAGTCTTCAGTGTCGCTGACCCGGAGCCAGCCTCGATCCGCGGCTTTGTGGGCGTCGACCAGGTCTTCCTGCCAGAGCGCGTACTCCGCCGCAGCTTGTTGAGCTGGAACGGAGAACTGCGGGTCCTGGACCGTCTCGATGGCCAGCAGGACCTGGCCCAGGCGTCGCCCCGCCGTCTCGCCGGCGCCCATGGCCACTTCGAGCGTTGCCAGAGCAAGAAGTGGCGGGAGGAACCAGATGCCCACCGGGTTCCAGCTCAGGGCGTCGAGGCAGAGCCGGCGGCACTCCGGCCAGCGGCCCAGGAAGTACAGCGAGTCGGCGGCGTTGGCCCGCAGGAAATTCCCGTAGACCGTGGCTTGCCCGGCTCTTTCGGCCTCGGCGATGCCCTCGTAGGCGATGGCGATGCCCTCATCGCGACGGCCCAGCAGGTCGAGAACGGTGGTCAGGTTCGCGTAGACACGGAAGAGATCGTCGAGACTGCCGAACTCCGCCGCCTGGTCGCGAGTCTGGCGCAGCTTCCACACGGCGGGCTCGGGGTCTTCGCCCCAGGCATCGGCAACGGCCAGAGTGCAAGTCGCGTGAAGCGCCTCCCGGCGAGCCTCCTCGCCGACGGCAGTCGCAACCTCCACGGCCTCCTGAGCATAGCGCTTCGCCTCGGAGAAGACGCCCTCCAGCATGCGGAACTGGGCGAGCGAAGCGAGCACTCTCGCTCGGGCCGGCGTCGGTTCCGGTGGGACCAGGTCCACGGCCCGGCGGTATGCAGCCAGCGATCCCTCATGGTCTCCCGACGCGCGCCGGTACCGACCGAGCTGGTCCATGACCAGGCCGAGGGCGAGCCGCTCGTGGGGATCGTCGAGAGCGGCGGCTGCTGCCTCTGCGTAGGCCGTCGCTCGAGCCGGATCGCCGGCGGCAAATGCGGCCTCAGCGGCCCGAACATAGAGGTCCGAGAGACGGGCCACGGTCTCGTCCGGTCGAACGATCTCGTACAGGCTGAGCGCACATTCATAGTGGGCCAGTGCGTCGGCCCCGGCATCCAGGCCTTCGGCCGCAGCCGCCGCGTCAAGCGCCGCAGTCTCCGCCTTTGCCAGCTCGTGAGCCGCCAGGTGGTGCTTCAAGGCAGTGGCCGGCTGCGGCTCCGGTTCGGCGCCCCGGGCGGCGGCCAGGGCCGCATGGTAGCGGCGACGCGTCCCCGGCAGCAGATCAGTGGCGATGGCCTCGGCGATCAATTCGTGCCGGAAACCGATGAGCCGCTCGCCGGAGGCGTGCTCGGCGGTCTCCACGTCGCGCGTCTGCAGCCCGCCACGTCCCTCCCGGCCGGGCCCGTTACCGTGTTCGCGGCGCGAGCCGGGCCGCCCATAGCGTGCCTCGACCGGGTCCTCTCGTACCCGCCCGGCGTCCCTGCCGTCGGGGCCTTCGGCGCGCGCTCCACGGGGCCCATCGAGCGCCTCGATCAAGAAGTGGTGCTCGAGCGCCTCGGCTACACCTGTCGTGATATCCGATTCCAGGACATCGCCGCGGTGCGCTCCGGAGGGGGACCGTGGTGGGCGGGCCGGCGATCGGGCCTCGAATTCGGCCGCCATTCGCAGGAGCGTCGGCAGCGAGACCATCGACCCCGCCAGCGACAGAAGTCGCAGGACTCGACGGCACTCCGGCGAGCGGAGCGACGCCCGGGCCGTGACCAGCCGGTCGAAGGTAGCCGCCAGCGAGACGCCGAGCAACTCCCGGCGGGCGGCAAGCAGCTCTTCGGCGATCAGAGGGTTGCCGCGCGAGCGCTCGGCCACCAGCAGGAGGGTGGTCGAGGACGGCCGCCCGCCTTCGATCGCCTCGATCAGCTGGGCGAGCTCGGCTCGCTCCAGCGGAGGCAGTTCGGAGTTCGTGACTGCGGGCGACGCGGCCAGCGTTGTGAGAGTCGTCTGCAGTGGATCGAAGCGGAGCAGCCGGTCGGGCTGGTAGGTGACGATGACCATGACGCGCTGACCGCGGGTCACGCGCGCCAGGAACGTGACCAGTCCGCGTGTCGCGGCATCGGCGTGGTGGAGGTCCTCCAGCAGCAGGGCAACGGGCTGGCGCTCGCCGAGCCGCTCCAGCAGCCCCAGCACGGCCTCGAACATTCGCGCCTCACGCCACTCGGTCGCGGCTACCCGGGGCCTGTCGGGCAGCAGCTCCAGCTCCTCCAGGCGTCCGCGGAGGCCCGGCACCAGTCTGGCGATGGCGTCACCGGTCGGACCGATCAGAGACACGAGCGTGTCATCGGGCATTGGCGCGAGCAGATGCTCAAGCGCGGCGGTCACAGGTGCATAGGGAACGCCCGACGTGGCCGGCAGCGCGACGCCGTGCACGGCCGCGAACGGCTCCGCCAGCGCCCCGATTCGGCGCCGCGTCTCGGCGAGGAGCCGGCTCAGTCCGAGACCCGCCGTCCCCGACAAGACGAGCGCGTTGGGCGTGCCATCGACGGCCTTCTGGAGCCCAACGGCCACGCGTTCCAGTTCACGCTCACGACCGACGAACCGGTCGCTCCAGAGCGGCCGGCGCGGCGAGTGTCCGTCGAAGCTGCGGTCGGCGCCGCTTCGGTCGTGGCCTGGCGTGATCATGTGTCGAGGTCCCAGAGCCGGCGCTGCACAGCGCAGCACCCTGTTCCCCCCTCAACAGGACAAGGGTAACCCGATAGCGCGCCCGAGCGGGGGGCCATTTCGTACCAGTGGCGGCCACCGATCCTGCGGTATACGAAGGGTCGACCACACGTGCCGCCGAGTCGTACCTCCGTGTCGCCGGGGGATCGCCGCGGCTAAGCTCAACGCATGAGCCCCGTGCACCCGGACAACACCCTCAACGAGCTCTCGGGCGAGGAGTGGCTGTACTTCACCAAGTCGGTGTGGGGGACAGCCTATCCGTCCGAGCTCGGCCACTCCGTTCGAAAGCAGCACGGCGCCAACAAGCCGCCGAGGCTGATGGCGCGTCTGATCGAGTTCTTCACCGTGACGGGCGAGTTGGTCCTCGATCCGTTCGCCGGCGTCGGCGGGACTCTGCTCGGCGCGGCCATTGCCCGCGGCCCCAGACGCGCTCTGGGCTTTGAGATCGAGCCGCGCTGGGTCGAGATCTACCGGAAGCTGGTCGGCGACCTGGCAGCCGAACGCGACGGCCGCGGTCCACTGCTGGCGGACATGGGCCCGTCCGATCCGGGCGGCCAGCGGGCATTCGACGCGTCCGGGCTGGAGATGCGCCTGGGCGACTCGTTGGTCCTGCTGCCGCAGCTCGAGCCAGAGAGCGTGGACTTCGTCGCCACCGACCCGCCCTACAACATCCAGCTGCCGATAACCATGTCGGGCGGCAAGCTGGCCGAGGAGCACGCTAATCGCCGGACCGACTACGCCATGGTCACCGAGCACGCCGGCGACCTGGCCAACAGTGCCGACTACGCCACCTTCCTCGACAGGATGGAGGTCGCCTTCGCCCAACTGTTGCGCATCCTGCGACCCGATCGATATGCGGCGGTGATCGTTCGGGATGCCTACCAGGACGGACGATACGTCTTCACAGGCTCAGACCTGGCGGACCGGGCGACCCGCTCCGGTTTCACCGTGAAGGGCGACGTGATCTGGTACCAGGCCGGGACGCGGTTGCGGCCTTACGGCTACCCGCGTTCTTTCGTCCCGAATATCGCTCACCAGCACGTGCTGATTCTGCGGCGGGAACAGCGGCGGAAACGGGTTCCTCGGGCGGGAGGGCGGTAGCGGGAATCTCGACGTGCGGTGCGGCAGACACCCTGGCGGAAACCGTCCCATCGGCAGCCATGGTTCGAAGCACGTCGCTGCGAGCCCTCATGTACGCCTCCAGGAGCCCGTCGGCGCCGGGCTCGGCCACGTCCTCAAGGACCGCGGGCGCGTCGTCGTCGTCCATGTACTGCGGCATCGGTTCGAGGTCCGCGTCGCCCATCGCCGCTGCGGGAGGATCGGCCAGCGTCATGCGATGGACCCATCCCTGACGACCATCCGGGCACAGGACCAGCCAGAAGGCGCGACGGCTCTCGAGCAGCTGGACCTCATCGCCCTTGTCGAGGATGCCGATCTCCCTCGAGCGAAGTTCGTCCGGCGAGTCGAGGAGGCGGACCAGCCGGTAGCGGATGTGGCGGCGCTCGTAGTTGTCGAGCGGTCGGACGCCGGCGGACTCGAACGAAAGACCCGGCTCCTCCGCCATGGCACGAAGCGGGTCGTTGCGGCGGACCTGTTGCAGCGACGGCCTGCGCCAGCGCGGCAACAGCGACTCGTCAATCACGCTCAGGCCGGGCGCAGCTTCGGTCTGGTAGGCGCTCGCGGCGGCCAGCGCAAGGGCCTGGTACTCCGGTTCGTCGCCGTCACGGCGCCGCTTGCCGAAGAAGGCGAACGCGGCCCACGCCAAGGCCCCGGCGCTGCCGGTGGCGAGGGTAGGAGCGAGCGCAACCATCAGCTGCGCGGGCGACTCGTTCCGACCGCCGAATGGGTCGGCCGGCACGCCGGCAGGCACGCTGCCACTGGAGACGCCCGTGGCGAGGTAGTGGGCCAGGCTGCCGATGAAGGCGGCGGAGCCGCCGCGCTTGACCGCAGGATCGGAGGGCGCACCGGTACCGCTCATGATGCCGGCCAGCGGCCCGGTCGATCCGGGCGATGATTCGGCCTGCCCGCCGCCGCTGGAGCCGGTGCCACCGGCCGTTCCTGAACCCGGCGCCTCCGTCGCCGTCGACCCGATCGGCGACGAGCCTGCGCCACTCCCCGTCGTGGTGCCACCGCCGGATGCCGGGCTGTGGCTCGGCGTCGGAGTGACGATTGGGGTGACCGTTGCAGTCGCGACCGGTGTCGGGATGGGCGCAGTCGTGGGCATTGACGTCGGTGCCTTGGTCGGAGTTGGCGCCTTGGTCGGAGTTGAGGTCGGAGTCTGGGTCGGAGTGGGCGCCTTGGTCGGAGTTGGGGTCGGAGTGGGGGTCGGCGTGGGCGTCGGGGTCGGAGTCGGCGCCTTGGTCGGAGTTGGGGTCGGAGTGGGGGTGGGCG
>Ga0182010_10000371_pt1 | contig 25826 bp, 24 predicted proteins | sample 611E1MmetaG_FD_120488 | JGI IMG/M metagenome (GOLD analysis project Ga0182010, IMG submission 120488) | Permafrost microbial communities from Stordalen Mire, Sweden - 611E1M metaG | ecosystem: Environmental > Terrestrial > Soil > Wetlands > Permafrost | place: Sweden: Stordalen | collected... | reverse complement strand
TCGGCTATTGCAGGCCACCGGTTCAGTCCCGGTGACGTTCGCGGTCCCCTTCTGCACCCGGCCCGACCCGGGCGAGGATGACTATTCTCTGGTCATCGGTTCCTCCTTTGCTTCATGGCGCACCCCCTGCTGCATGGGCAGAAGAATGGTTGCAACCACGTTGAATCTTCTGGACCACGTCGTACCCAAAGTCGGCCTACGACAGTTCGTTTTCACAGTGCCCCACGTGGGCTTTGATTCTCAGCGCAACGGTGGGTCGGCGTTCTGCGCCGCGAACCAGGCTCCCGCCGCCGGGTCAACCACCCCCCAGAGCGGATCAAAATGGCTCTGCGCATCTCATGTCCCGAGCGAACCAGTCACAACCATCGCTGCTGCAACTACGCGTGTTCTCATCGCTATCTCCTTTCCGTTGGTGCACGCGGGAGACGATTTGCAGCGTCAGCCCCTTCTCCCTTTCTCATCGGCTCTCAACAAACCGCGGTAGACTATTTTCGATGCCACGCCACGCGAATCCGGGTACCGATTTGGCGCTGGAGAACGAGCGCCTCGCGGCCCAGGTCCAGGCGCTGTCAGGCGACGAGCATATCCGTCGCGAGGCTGCTCCGTGGTGCGATGCCACGCCCGAAGAGCGGCTTGCGGCGACCTGGAGTCTGTGCGCGCTGGTGCCTTGGTTTCGCTCATTGTGGCCCGAGGACGTGCGCCAGCGCGCGGAGCAGCCCGAGCCGCTGCCTGCGGACACCGTGGCCCTGTTGGAAAGACTGAAGCAGGCCGGGAGGCGCGAATGACGTCGTTTGAGTCGGCGCCCACCGCGGTCGCGGCGCGGCTGGCCGATCGATTCGACGAGGACGGGCTGGCCTACGCGTTTGGCGGAGCGCTGGCGCTGGGGGCATGGGGCGTGCCGCGCACCACGACGGACGTGGACGTTGCGGTTTTTGTGGCCGAGCCGGAACTGGACCGCTTGCTGGACTCCATCGAGCGGACCGGCGCGATGGTGGACCGGGGAGAAGCGCGCCGCTCGGTCGCAAAGACAGGTCTCTTGGTGGCCCAGCTTGGCCGGACCCGCCTCGATCTTTTCATCGCGCACCATCCCTGGCACGCAGATATGCGCGCCCGGCGCCAGCTCCTGCCCACCCCGGATGGAAGACAGCGCTGGTTTCTTTCTCTCGAAGACGTGGCGTTGGCCAAGCTGCTGTACGCGCGGCCCAAGGACCTCCAGGATCTGGAACGCCTGTTTGCCGTGCAGCGGAATCGCCTGGACTTGGCATACCTTCGGCGATGGCTTCTGGCGATGGTCCCCGCGCAAGACATGCGGCTGCAGAGCCTGGAAGAACTGGCCCGTCGCTTCGTGACGGAATGAGGTGCCCCCCATGTGGAAGAGGCGTTCAGCGAGCCGGTGTGTGATCTTCGCTTTCGTCCTCCCGCTGACTTCGGGCTGCGGCGGGAGCGGCCAGCCGCTCGCTGCTGACGCTGCGGGGCTGGTCGCGGAATCGGGGGCTGCCGACGGCTTGGCTGCGGCTGCGGCCGATGCTGCAAAGGACGCCAGCGCCTCCAGTGCGGGGACCAGCACCGCCTTGACCACAGCGACCAGCAGCGCATCGACCACCGTTCCCGACATTGGCTCGGGCACCGGGACAGGCACGGCATCGAAGACGGCGACCGGTACCGGATCCGCTACCGGTGCCGGCACCACATCGAACACAGCAACCAGCAGCGGCACCGGCATCGGCGGCACGGGAACCGCCACCAGCACGGCCACGAGCCGGTGTGAGGCCCCGGGCCTGGTCTGGAAGACCGCCAACAAGACCGAGTTCACCTCCTACCCCGACCCTGGCAGCGAGGAGTGCATCAAGTACAGCGGCTGCCAGTACGAGGGCATGTTCGCGGGCTGCGGCCCCACCATGCCACGCAGTTGGGTCCAGTCGCACGACATCGTCTCTGTGTTTCCCGACTTCGCCACATTGAAGCACCACGATCTATGCCTGAAATCCGGGTCGAAGATGATGGTGGTTCTTGTCATCGACACCTGCGCCGATTCGGATTGCAGCGGCTGCTGCACGCAGAACAAGGGAAGCGCGAACGAACTCATCGATGTTGAGAGCTTCACCGCCGCCCGATTCGGCGTGTCCGACGGCCCCATCCAGTGGGCGGACCTGGGCCCGACCAAGGGCGAAGACTGCCCTCCGTAGGACTGGCTGGCTCGGCGAGTACTTATGCGCGCGTCAGCGCTTTGGCTACGAACCGGTTCAGGCTCTCGCCACGGGCCATCGCCTTCAGCGCCAGTTTCTTGTGCACGGCCGGCCGGATCCTGACCACGAATTTCCCGCTGCAACTCTTGCCGGCCTGGCTCTCCGGCTCGGGCACCCTTCCGTCGATCACGTCCTGCACCAGATCTTCTACGATGACCGCCAACTGAGCCGCCACCTTGGCCTCGGTTGCGCCGTGGCAGCACTGGCCAACCAAGGGAGGAGCGCTGCCCACATAGCAGTGATCGTCATTGCTCCACTCGATCACGCGCAGATAGCGCGCCGACAGGCGGCGGATCGCCTCCTTGCGTTCGCGTTTCGTGCTCATTTTCGGCTCTCCTCGATCACCTGGTGGACTTGGTGTTCCTGGTAGGGAAGCGCGTCCGCTCCCTCGCTGTGCCCGGAAAGCACCCCGGTGACGCCCTTCGGATGCCGGAACTCGCGATGACTCCCGCGGGCTCGCTCCTGAACGAAACCGGCCCGCTCGAGATCAGCAATCAGCTCCCAAAGTTTCCGCGGCACCGCCCCACAATGCCAAGCCCGTGCTACATGCCAGGCGTGTACACGATCTCATTCTCTGCCAGAGTCCGCAACTGGGCAATCGCGGCGGCCGTTCTTCCCCTTCTCACCTGCGCGGGCTCCCCACGCTCTAGAAGAGCGAGCCCAAGAAGCTTAGGAAGTCGAACACCAAGACGGCTGACAAATCCCGGACGACTTCCGGCTCGCTTCCGACGATAGGCGCGGGCGGCAAGTCCTGCCGACGCTCCAATTTGGCCAGGCGTGCCTCGAGCTCCTCGGTGGTGACCCGCGCTGCCCGCTGTTCAAGGTCCGCCATGCGGCCTTGCTCGAAGAGTGAATAGAACTTGGCCGCGTTGGCGCCATCAAGCCAGATGCCACAGGTCATGCATTGGTGAACGACGATGCCGGACACCTTCTGGTACTGCGCGAGGTTCATCGATTCATCGCAAAGGGGACAAGGGGGATACACTTTGGCTGCGAATCCACGAAGTGAAGGGCGTACCGCGAGCGTGCGAATTCCCTCCGACAGATCTGCGGGGGAAACCTCCCTCGGCAGGCGTTCCAGTTCATTTCGGTCGAACCAAAGCCCGCCGCAGGCAACGCACAAATCGATCTCCAGCGCACCTATGCGGACGATTTCAGCCATCCTCCCACAATCGGGGCAGTTGATAGGCTTGCGCTCGTCCCGCTGATGAAGATTGAGAATCCGCCGATCGCAATGGGCACAACGAGCCGCAGTCGCTGAGGTTGGCTCGTGGCAGAACGGACAGATCCGCGAGGCGCCATTGGCCGGGAAGCCCATGGCGCCGAACTATACATGGGAATTTGGTATCTTTTCGTGGCGTCGCAGCCCACCGCCTGACCTCAGGCCGCTCTCCCAGAAGAGAGCTCGCCAGATCGCGGTGGTTCCTCGCGCCGGAAATAGCGTCCCAGCCAGAGCAGGAACAAAAGATGCGCGACGCCGAACGCGACGCTCACCCACATGCCCTTGGTGGCCAGCCCCGGGCTCTGCTGCATGAACGCGATCTTCTCCTTGGACCACGCCGCCACTGTCATGGCATCGAGGGCGCTGGTTCGCCCGATGGTCAGAATCATCGAGACATTCTGGACGCTCGCCGCTGCAACCGCGATCCACCATCCCGACGCTTTCATCTTGAACAGTGCGTATGCCACATAGAGGCCGGCGGCCAACGACATGAGCCGGAGCGCACTGGCGGGCAGACCGGTGAGGTGCCGCCCGAAGAAGGGCGCCACGTAGGGCGCGTCGTTCCAGACGAGCCCGGCGACGACGCCCCAGGCAGCGAAGAGCGCAGCGGCCAGCACGGGCAGAGGACGGCGGTCAGTCCAGCGCTCGACCGGATCGCGGAGCTTGCACGTCAGTTCGACGTCCTTGCGGCCGTAGAAGAGCAGGAACAGTCCTGCGACGCCGAGCATGAGGAGGCCGGGAATCACCATGAAGCGGACCGGGCTGCCGGGCTCGGTGACGATCCAGATCGAACCTGCAACGATTGCCAGCATCAGGAAGACAAGCCACGAAAGTATCAGGTTGAGTGCCCAAGCCCAGCGCCGGGCTCGGATCGCGCCGAGGCCCAGGGTCACGAGCACAACCGCTGCAGCGGCCCAGCCCGCGCAGTTCAGGACGACAAAGCGCGGTGACATCTCGCTGCCGGGCGGCCTCGGGAATCTCGGAGACAGCATGAAGAACCACGCCGCCGGAATTGCGAGGGCCGCCAGAACGCCGCCGATGATTTCGAAGACGCCGAAGATGAGCAGGCCAGTCGAGCGATCCTCGAAGCCCAGCGGTGGCGGGGCCGAGGACGCAGGGCTCTGGGCAGGCGTCCCAGGAGACTCGGTGTCTGGCGGTTCCATGGTGCCCCAATCCTGCGCGTAGTTTAGCCCATCAGGGGTACCGGGCAATTCGCCTAAGCAGCGCATACGGAGCCATTTACCAAGAACGCAGCGCGGGCACGCTTCGTGAACGGCTGGAGAAGCTCATCGAGGCAAGCTCCTTGTTTCGCACGAGCCTGGAAGGCCGCTTCGCGCTCGACATCATGCGCAGCGTTCTGCAGACGGCAGTGGCCGCCCGCGCGCCGCTACAGGAGTACATCCTGAGCGTGCTGCGCGCCTCGCCGGCCGAGGTCGCCGCCACACCAACGCGATTCACGCCCCGCGAGTGGATGGCGACGACACCCCGGCTGCCGGCCGGCGGGTGAGGCGCCAGGGACCCGCCGCCCGTCGTGGGTCGGGTGTGAGTGGTGCCCCGTCAGTGAACTGGTTACGTCTCGTGCACGCCCTTGGGTGCGACAGCAATTGAAATCAGGGATCAGCGGCCCAGCACAGCGTCCAGGATCACGGCGCCCATGACCATCACGGCGTAGTAGTTGATGGCATGGAAGGCTTGGCGGACGCCTTGGGTGCCTGAAGCGCGAAGGGCACGCCACGTGACGAAAGTCAGCCAGGCGCCGGCCGCGGCCAGACCCAGGCCCAAGAAGGGCGAGCTTGACAATCCGAAGATAGGCAGCAGCAGCGCCGAAGCCGCGGTGGCCGCGGTCCACATGAAGGTCACGCGCGACAGCGATCCCGCGCCCATGGCGCGCACGAAGGTGGGAAAGTGCGCTTGCTCATAATCACCGTTAACGCGCAAGGCCAGCAGCCAGAAGTGCGGCACTTGCCACATCAGCAAGAAGAACGAGAGCGCAAGGATGGGACCGTCGAGCACGCCCCCCGCGCAGACCCAACCGATAGCGGGCGGGATGGCGCCGATCACCGATCCGATCACGGGGGCCAGGGAGCTGACGCGCTTCAAGTAGGTGTAGATCCCGTTGTACCAAAGCACGGCCAGCGCGCCGAGCGCGGCGGCCACTGTGCCACCAAGGAGGAAAAGCGCCGTGAGGGCGACGAGCGCCAGAATGGTGGACCACGCCACCACGCTGATAGGCGAAATCTTGCCCGATGGAATCGGACGAAGGCGGGTGCGGTCCATCATCGCGTCTAACTTGTATTCTTGCGCTTCGTTGAGAGCGCACGCGGCGCCAGCCAGGAGCAGGATTGCGCCCGAAGTTGGCACAAGTCGCCAGGTCAGGGCGTGGGTGAACGCCACGTAGCCCGTGGCGGCCGAGACCGTCGACATGATCGAGATGGGGAACTTGAAGAGCTGGGCGAAATCGCGTCGGCTCACGGGATCGGGTCTCCGTCAGCGTCGGATCACGGGTCGAACAACTGTGATTTTCTGCACGCGGCACCAGGCCTCAAAATGTCCGATAGAAGCCCCTACGTCAACCAGCTCCATACCCGGCGCCGATCAAGGTCTTTGCGGGACCGCAACGATGTGCCGCCGGATGGCCTCGGCCACCTCGTCTGGTCTTTGGTGGGCAAAGTCGTGCGCCGCCCTCGGCAACACTTGGGCTCGGGCGCCGGGAATACGCCCGCAGAGAAGACGCGCGACAGCCGGTGGACAGATCGCATCCTCGTCGCCGTTTAGCACGAGAGTCGGGGCACAAATCGCACCTAGGCGCGCGGTGAGGTCGGTGCGATCGATCTCGAACCAATCGGGCACGTCGGGAAGCTCGGCGCGAAAGGCCGGACGCCAGTCCGCCCCGCCCAAACTGGCCACGTCCACACCGCCCGAGGTCGCGCACAGAACCAGCGTGGCAACGCGTTCGGGGTGCTCGATGGCGAGACGAGTCGCCAGCACCCCACCCATGGACTGCGCCACCAGATGGACTGGACCCGCCGGAAGCTGGCGCAGGATCCATAGGTAGAGCGCATCGAGTGATCCGATGCTGGGATCGGCAGGCCGATCCCCGAATCCGGGCCAGGCCAGACGCAGAGTCGGCCCTGCGCTAGCGAGTCGGTCCGCCACCGGCCGCCAGAAGTCCGCGCGACCGCCAGCGCCTGGGAAAAAGACCAAAGGGAACATGCAGTGCAAGCCTACCAGCAAGAGCCCCGATTGACACAGGTCAGACGGCAATAAGTCCCCCGCGCATGACCGCGCGAGCGCCCCCCCACAATTTCCGGACAGGATACTATCGTCGTCTCCGCGAGCGAGTCAGCCAGGCCAGACCGCAGGCGAATGCGAATGCCCACGCGATGGAAATGGGGCGCTCGCCAGTTCTTGATCCCGTCAGGGGACACCATGTGCCTTGCCTTGCGCAGGTCGTAGTAGTTGTAGACAAGGTGGTATTGCCCGCCACTGCACCAGATCACCGGATCCTCGCGCGATCCACTGGGATAGCCCGCGGGTGAGGTGAACACCTTCACGCGCGCCACCGCTCCGAGGGCGCCACGACTCTGACCTTCGACAAGAAGATGTCTGCTCTCGAAGGCGCCGTCGGGCTTGGCCGCGGCTAGCCCGATGCGGTGCTGGGCGGGTTGGCGCAAGACGTGTCGGCGTCCCAGCCGGGAAGCTCAGTCTGCGGCAGCGGCGTAGCCGCGTGGGCGTATGGGTTGCCAACTCTGGCGCCGCGCCTCCCTCAGTGCAGCGACCTGATGTACGCGACCAAATCGGCAACGTCGCGATCATTCAAGTCGGCCCTGGGCATTTGTGGCGCAAACCCCTTCACGACTTCCTTGGGCGGGTGATAGATGGAGCGCCTGATGTAGTCTTCGTCGGCGGTCAAGGTGACCTCCTTGCCTTCGGTGAGCACGGTGACCCGGCTGCCGAAAAGGCCCTTCCAGGTCGGACCCACCAGCTTGCCGCCGTCGGTGGTGTGGCAGGCCACGCAGCCCTTCAGCTTGAAGACTCGTTCTCCGCGCGCCGGATCCGGGATGCCCGCCGCACCGGCCTGCGACAGCGTGGGCGGATCGGCGGACTCGCCGAAGTACCATGCAGAAAAGTCGGCTTCTGGTATCACGTGCACCTTTGAAAGCATGTAAGAGTGGTTGACTCCGCACATGACGGTGCATTCGATGTCGAAGTCGCCAAGCTGCTCGGCCTGGAACCAGGTGTAGTTGTTCTTGCCGGGCACCACGTCGGCCTTGACCCGGAAGGCCGGCACGTAGAAGCCGTGCAAGACATCAAGCGATTTAAGGTCGAGCCGGACGGGGCGGCCCAGGGCGACGAAGAGCTCGCTGGTCTGGCGGCCGTTGGGATAGGTAAAGGACCACGCCCATTGCCGAGCCGTAACGGTGATGACCATGGCATCACGCGGAACCTCACGCAGGTAGCGATAGTTGGTCCAGCCGTAGTAGAACATGCTCAAGAACAAGACCAACGGAATCCCCGTCCACAGCAGCTCCAGCAGGGTGTGGCCGTGAATGTCCTCTGGCTTTCCGCCTTTGCCCCGGCGATAGCGAATCACAAAGGTAATCATCACGAAGGTGATGAAGACCAGGAACGCAATCGTCAGCGCGGCGATGTAGAGAAAGACCGCGTCGACTTTGCCCGAAAAGCTGGAAGCACCGCCAAACATCGTTGCCTACCTAAACAGGTAATCGGAAAAGGTGAGACCAATGAAGATGATCAACACGGCAATCGCCGCGGCCGCCATGTATTTGAGGGTCGCACTCTCATACTTGAGGTGCATGAAGTAGAAAAGAACCAAACTGGCCTTCGTGGGTGTGATGATCAGCAGCCCCAGCAAGGCCAGGTTCGGCCGGTGCGTGACGCTCAGGCCGACCAGCAACCCGGTCAAGACCACCAGCGCGATCCAGACCTTGACAAAGGTGGCATAGCCGACGATGTGCGGCGCCTCGGCTTTCTGTTGCATGCTGGGATTCATGGACGATGGCCCATGGGGCTAGGCCGCGAGGTAGAAGAGCGGCAGCAAGAAGATCCAGATGATGTCGACCAGGTGCCAGTAAAGCCCCGTGTTCTCCAGCTTGATGAAATCGCTGTGGTGAATTCTGTTGCGCGCCAGGAGCGCCAGCATCACCGACATCACCACTACGCCGACGGTCACGTGCAGGCCGTGCAGCCCGGTCATGCCGAAATAGAGCCCAAAAAAGAGGCGCTCGCCCGGCGGCCGGGCCATCAAATGTTCGGACCCGGGGTAGACGCCGTGGCGAAACTTGGCCTTCCATTCAAAGAACTTGTTTACCAAGAAAATCGCGCCAAGCAGCATGGTGCAGGCCAAGAAAAGCATGGACTGACGCTTGCGCTGCAGGCGGATGGCAACGATGGACAGCACCATGGTCAAGCTGCTGGTGAGGAGAACCACGGTATTGATCACGCCGAGGGTCAGGTTCAATTCACCTGAGGCTTTGTGGAAATCATGCGCATGCATTGAACGGTACATGCCATAGGCCACGAACAGACCGCCGAACAAGATCAGCTCGGTGAAGACGAAGATCCACATGCCCAGTTTCGCCCCCACGTAGTCCCGATGTTCGCCGGCGTGCTCGCTGCCCGGATCGGCGGTCTGGGGTTCGGCCGACACGCTCATCAGGCTGGCTCCTTGGCAGCCGGATTGAAGGTGTAGGCCCGTTCGGTGATGACCGGCAGCACGGCAAAGTTCTCAGTGGGCGGGGGTGAGGGCACCGTCCACTCGAGCGTGACGCCGCCCCAGGGATTAGCGGGAACGGTCGTCTTGCGGAACAATCCGCGCACCAGATTCGCGACCATCAACAGAAGACCGGCAACCATAATCCAGGAGCCGATAGTGGCCCAGATATGCCCGGTGTGGAATCGAGGCAGATGATCGTAGTAGCGGCGGGGCATGCCTTGCAGGCCCAGAATCAGGAAGGTGAAATAGAGCAGGTTGAAGCCGACGAAAATGTGGACAAAGGCCACGATGGCCGTGCGCTCGCTGTACATGCGGCCGAACATCTTGGGATACCAGTAGTGCAGGGCAGCGAAGAAGGCGAAACCCGTGCCACCGAACATCACGTAGTGGAAATGGCCCACGATGAAATAGGTGTCATGAACGTGCACATTGACGGCCAGCGCCCCCTGGAATAGGCCGGTGAGGCCGCCAATGCTGAAGAGAAAAACGAACGCCAGGGCGAACAACATGGGCGACCGCAGCTCGACCGACCCCTTGTACAGAGTCGCCACCCAGTTGAAGACCTTGATGGCGCTGGGAATGGACACCAGGAAGGTCAGCAGGGAAAAGACCACGATGGCGAACTCGCTCATGCCGCTGGTGAACATGTGGTGGGCCCAGACCAGCGAGCCAATCGCGGCGATGCCCATGCTGGAAAGCACGATAGCCCTGTAGCCGAAGATGGTCCGGTGGGCGAAGGTCGGAATGATTTCCGATATCGCGCCCATGGCCGGCAGGATCATGATGTACACGGCGGGATGCGAATAGGTCCAGAAGAGGTGCTGGTAGAGGATCGGATCGCCGCCGATGCTGGGATCGAAGATCCCGAGATGGAAGAGGCGTTCGAGCATGACGAGCAAGAGGGTGATGCCCAAAATGGGCGTCGCCAAGACCTGCACCCAGGCGGTTGCGTACAGCGCCCAAGGGAAAAGCGGCATGCGCATCCAGTTCATGCCCTTGGTGCGTAGACGGTGCATGGTGGTGATGAAGTTGAGTCCGGTGATGATGGAAGAGAAACCGATCAGGAAGACACCGAACACCGCCATCGTGACGTTGGTTCCGGTGCGCACGCTGTAGGGCACGTAGAACGACCATCCCGTGTCCGGGGGACCGCTGCCCGTGAATAGGGACGACAACGAAACTGTGGCGCCGGTCATGAACAGATACCACGACAGAAGGTTGAGGCGCGGGAAGGCCACGTCCTTGGCGCCGATCATGATGGGCAAGAAGAAATTCCCGAACACTGCGGAAAGGCCGGGAATGACAAACAGGAAGATCATCATCACGCCGTGCAGGGTGAACAGGGCGTTGTAGGTGGTGGGTTTCATGATGGTTGGGCCCATGCTCAGGTGCTCGAGGCGCATAAACACCCCAAACGTCATGCCCACCAGGAAGAAGGTCATCATGCTTGTGAGGTAAAGGATTCCGATGCGCTTGTGGTCCGTGGTCAGCAACCAGGACGCGATGCCCTTGCGCGCGTAGAAGTTGGGCTCGCTGGTGGAAACGCCGGCGATCGGCGCGACGACGGTGCTCACGATGGCTCCTTGGCACCAGGCTTCGAGCGCTTTTTGCGGGCGACGCCCACAGCAACGCCGTAGCCCACGGCAAGCATGATGGTGAAGGCCGCGGCGACCCGCGTGATGGCGAGCGAGTAGCGACGGCCGGATGGGTCGTAGCTGAAGCAGAACTTGAGCAAGCGGGCAATGGTCGGGCCGGTGCGGCCCTGCGCCGCCTCGCTGACAGCCATCTTCACGTCAAAGGGCAGAAATGTGACCCCGTAGAGGTAGCGCGCCACCATACCGGTGCCGGAGAGCACCATGATGGCACCTGGGTGGATGTAGTCCTCGCCGTGCTTGGCAAATTTGAAGCCAACCGTGTCGGCCAGTCGCTTGGTCGAGACCGGATCGCCGGTCAGGAATCGCCATGCGGTCGGCGGAAACGCCGGACCGAGCTGTTTGATGTAGTTCTCCTTCTTGTGACCGGCCAGCTCCGCATCGTCGCGCGGATCGAAACTGACGGTCAGGACCTGGAAATCCTTGCCTGGAATCTGGTCGGTCTTCTGCAGCATCTCGGCCACGCCATTGAGCAGCGGCGTGCACAAACTGGCGCAGGTGAAGTAGTTCAGCGTCAGCACGGTTGGCTTGTCGATCAAGTCGCGCAAGGAAACCCGATTGCCTTCCTCGTCGACGAGTCTGATGTCGAGGGGGACTGTCTGTCCCAGTTTTTCGTCCACGCCCACGTCCAGCGCGGGCTCCGTCGGCGCCTCGGCAAGCGCGGGTCGCGCCGCTGTCGCGCAGAGTCCCACCAGAATGGCAAATTGCGGCTTCATGGCTGCTTGGCCTCCTGGTTCGTGCCAGCAAGCGAATGCAGGATTGTCCCCCATTCCGTGGCGCTCAACTCGGCTACCGCAGGGGCAAACCCATTGTCCGGCGCACCGGCCGCCCAGGCCCGAGCCACGGCGGCTAGATCGCTGCGTTTCGCAGTGGCCGCCACGGTGCGCGCGGCACGAGACGGATCGGCGATCAGCAAGCGCAGCAGTTCGGCCGAAGCGGACTTGTCCTCGGCGGGTGGCATTGGCAGGGGTGGGACTGCCACCTGCTCCCTCACGATCTTCTTGATCGCCAGACTCACCGGGATGCGGTTGGGGATATGGAAACCCTTGGAACGGAATTGATCCGCGAGCGCCGCTAGGGCCTTGGGATCCTCGGGGCCATGGTCGAACCCGCCTAGGGAGCGGACGGTGTGCACCAGCGCCATGCGGTCAGCCGGCATGATGAAGTCGAATGCGGCCATGCCCGAGCCCTTGATGCCGGTTGAGATTGTGGTGAAGATGTCGGTCACGTGAAAGCCGCGCTTCCAGTCTGCCGGCTGGGTGAAATTGCGCGGTCTGGGATTGAGCGTTCCCGCGGCCGGCCCATTGCCCTGTCCGCCCTCGCCATGGCACGAGCTGCAGTTCTGCTTGAAGAGCACCTCGCCGCGGCCGAGCAGTTTCGGATTCGGGGTCATCACTGTCGCAGGGTCCACGGGCGGCAGGTCGCGACCTTTGCTGGCCGGGGCCTCGGCTTGATCCAGCCAACCCACGCTGGCCGCGGCGGGTTGGTCGGAGGGCGGACGCGCCAGCGGTCGTCGCTCGCGCAGAAGCGCGGGAACTACAATGAGGCCAAAGAGCAGGAAGGTGACCGCGACGCCTGAACCCAAAGCGAAACGATTGGCAAGCCCTTTGGCTTCGCTGCCCCAAGTGGGAGGCGTGCTTTGCTCGTCGCTCATAGTTGCCACTCTAGCCCTCTAGACAGCAGAGGATCGCTCACGGGTATGTCAGCGCCGCGGCCCATGGCGCGACGGATTTGCAGCAACCCGAGTCCAAGGAAGAAGCACGCCATGGACAACTCGGGCCAACCAAAAAGCGGCGTCGGCCCAAGAACGGGGAAAACAAGCCAGTACAGGTCGACAAAATGCCCCAGCAAGATCGAAAGCGCAGCCACGCGCAGGGTTGCAGGATGCTTCTTCCCCAGGGCCCCGATCAGCAGAAAGAATGGAATGAAGAAGTGAAGCAGCGGCAGCAGCAGGGCCACCGGCTGCCACGCGCCGTCGATGCGGTGTTTGAACCAGATGACTTCCTCGGGGAGATTGGCATACCAGATCAACAGATATTGTGCGAAGCCGATGTAGGCGAAGAACACCGTAAAGGCGAGGCCAAGGGTGCCGAGGTTGTAGACATGCTTGGTCTGGACTTCGGGCAGGCGGCCGCGGCGCATGAGAGAGAGCACGCCCACCAACATGGCGGCGATTCCCGAAATGAAAGTACCGGCGAAGAGATACACGCCGAACATGTCGCTGTACCACTCGGGTTCGAGCCCGGAAATCCAATCGAACGCCAGAATCGTCACACTGAAGAAGAAGACCACCATGAAGGCCGGTGCCAGCCGGCGCGCGCGCACGGTGAAAGCTGGATCCTTGTTTTCATCCTGGCGAAGCGAGCCGCGGACGTAGAAGCGATAGAACAGCATCCACACCACGGCACACACGGCGAAGCGAACGGCGAAGAAGGGAAGATTCAACCACGCTGTCTTGGCGACCAGGATGGGATTGTGCGCGACGGCGGGATACGTCCAGGGAAAGATCACCGGCACGCCGAAGAAGGCGATGAGCAGCAGCACGATGGCCAAGGGGATCAGCGACGCGATCCGCTCGGGCACGCGCCGCATAGGCACGCTCCAGTGCGCACTCACCAGGCGCTCGAGCGCGACCAGGAAGAGATTGCCCAGCCCAAGGGTAAGCAGGAACAAGGTCCACACCAGCCAGTTGACCCAGAAGCGTTCGCGGCTGGCGCTAACATACACGCCGGCGGTTCCGGCAGCGCCGACCAGGGTTAGCGCTACCAGCAAATTGCGCACCAGAGAAGATCGAGGAGATACGGGACTCATCACAGATCCTCGTCTTTGGCATTCTGCGCCCGTTGCAGAATCCGAATGTAGTGCACGGCCGCCCACCGATCGTGGTTGTCCAGATCCGCGGCGTAGCTGGGCATCGCGTTCTTGCCCAGCATGAGCACGCCAAAGTAGTGTCCGTCTGGGCGAGCGCGGATCTCGTTGGACAGGAAGTTACCGGGTTTGCCTCCGTAGGCGTGCGAAAGCAGCGGCACGCCGTCGCCCACCAGACCGTGGCAGATCGCGCAGTGGTCGTTGAACACCTTGCGGCCGCGTTCTGCAATTGGCTGGGTGAGCGGCAAGGGATTGCCGAGCAGGGTTCCCGCTTCTTCCGGGGTGGCAAAGGCCGGAGGCAAGTGACCGCGCGCCACCGTGCCGGTGACCGCCGGCCGCATGCCGCGCCCGTCGGCGAAGAACGAGCTTACGCGGAACGCATTCAGCTTGGGCTGTTCGTGCATGTGGACCATGGGCGGCACGATGGGAATCAGTTTCTCCAGGGCGAAGAGGCCGGCGCCGGCGACCGCGCAGGCCGCGACGATGCCCGCGATGGTGCGCAGAAGCCCGACCAAACTGAGTGGACGATTCCAAACGGGAACCGGCACGATCTCCACCGACTCGGCCCCATTTTGCAGGAGCGCCTGGCGGGCCGTTTCGGCATCGAAGGTCGCACTGGTTGCTTCAATACTGAGCGCGAGCTTGTCGCGGGTGATGGATTTGATGGCCTTGCTGTGCAGAACCGGGTGGCCAAAGAAGGGCAGCTTGTTGAACGCGAATAGCATGGCCAGACCGGCGGTGAACGTCGCGAAGAGGACCGTGACCTCGAACATCACCGGCACGAAGGCTTGCCACGAAAACAGAGGCTTTCCGCTGGTCACCAGGGGATAGTCCACCGCGCTCACCCAACCCTCGAAAAGCAAGGCCAGGCCCGCGCCGATCACGCCCATGAGCATAACCAGACGCCCCAGCCGAGACGGCGCGAGCCCGATCGCCCGATCAAGACCGTGCACAGGATACGGGGTATAGGCCTCAAGCCGGCCGAGCTGGCGCGGACGAATCTGCTGGGCAGCCTCGACGATCTTGTGTGCGTCGGAAAACAGCCCCAAGACCGCGAAGGTGCCGCTGCTCATGGCTGCCTCTCCGTCTCGGCGGGCAGGCTGACCTTCATCTCGCTGGTCGCGATGACCGGCAAGAGACGCGCGAAGAGCAGCACCAGCGTGAAGAACAGGCCGAATGATCCGAGGAGAATGCCGAAGTCGATCTTGGTGGGAATGTACTTGTGCCAGGCAGAGGGCAAGTAATCCTGATGGAGCGAGATGACGATGATCACGAAGCGCTCCATCCACATGCCGAGAGTCACCGCCAGCGCGATGAAGATCATGGCGGGGATGGATCGACGCATGCGACGGAACCAGAAGATCTGCGGAATGATGATGTTGCAGGTGATGGTGGTCAGGCCGGCCCAGCCGTAGAACCCGCTGACGTAGTTTTTGAAGGTGTGTTGAATGTACGGGTTGGCGCTGTACCAGGCCGTGCCGCCTTCCATGACGTACGCGTAGCCCATGATGCACGACATGGCCAAGATCAGCTTGTTCATCACGTCCAGGTGATTGTCGGTGATGAGGTTCGACAGGTTCATGGTCTTGCGCACCACCGTGAGCCCGAGAACCACCATGGCGAAGCCGGCAAAGATCGCGCCCGCGACGAAGTAGGGCGGGAAGATGGTCATGTGCCAGCCCGGCACCAAGGACACGGCGAAGTCGAAGGACACCACGCTGTGCACGCTGATGACCAGGCCGGTGGCCAGGCCGGCCAGCAACAGATAGGCCTTGTCGTAGTGAACCCAATGCGAGGCCGCGCCCCGCCACCCGAGGCTGAGCACCGTGTAGATGCGCTTGCGCCATCCCTCGGGCGCGCGATCGCGCAGCGACGCCAAATCGGGCACCAGGCCCAGGTACCAGTAGATCAGCGAAACCGAAAAGTAGGTGCTGACCGCGAAGACGTCCCAGATGAGCGGCGACCGGAAATTCACCCAGATGCTGCGTTCATTGGGATACGGGAACAGCCAGTAGGCGAACCACGGGCGGCCGGTGTGCAGCACCGGGAAGACCGCAGCGCACAAAACCGCGAAGATGGTCATGGCCTCGGCGAAGCGGGCAATGGCGTTACGCCAGCGTGCGCGCAGAAGAAACAGGATGGCGGAGATCAGCGTGCCCGCGTGTCCGATACCGATCCAGAAGACGAAGTTGATGATGCCGAATCCCCACGCCACCGGCCGGTTGTTCCCCCAGGTGCCGATGCCGTAATAGAGCGTCCAGCCGATGCAGAAGGTGCCTATGGCGAACGCGGTCAGGGTCGCGGCCAGGGCCACGTACCAGGCGCGCGGCGGTCGCCGGGCGGGGAATTGCAGAACCTGATCGTCGAGCGAGCCCGGCGTGACTCGACCCTGCAAGAGTTCGAGAGGGCGCAGGGCTTCGGGCAGGGGCACGGTCGCAGCCTTCATCGTTCACCCTCACCGGATGGATTCTTCAGGGCGGCCAGATAGGTGACGGCCGGTTGGGTGTTCAGCTCTTCCAGCACGTGGAAGCCGCGGTTGCTGCGCGAAAGTTTGGAAACCCGACTTTCGGGATTGCTGATGTCCCCGAACACGATGGCACTGGCGGGGCAGGCTGAGGCGCACGCGGGGACGACATCCGCGTCCTTCAGGTCCCGCCTCTCGCGCTCGGCAACCTGTTCGGCGTTGCGAATGCGCTGCACGCAGAAGGTGCACTTTTCCATCACGCCGCGGGGACGAACTGTGACCTCGGGATTGAAGGCCAACTGGATCGACGCGGGCGTCGCGCGGGTAAAATCAAGGAAGTTGAAGCGCCTGACCTTGTAGGGGCAGTTGTTGGCGCAATAGCGAGTCCCCACGCAACGGTTGTAGGCCATCTGATTGATGCCGTCGGGGCCGTGATTGGTGGCCTGCACCGGGCACACGGATTCGCAGGGGGCGTTCTCGCAGTGCTGGCACGGCATGGGCTGGTGGATCACGCGCGGCGAAGCCAGATCGCCCTCGTAGTAGCGGTCGACGCGCATCCAGTGCATAACGCGGCCCTTGCGGACCTGCTCGGGCCCGACCACCGGGATGTTGTTTTCCGACTGGCAGGCCACCACGCAGGCGCCGCAGCCCACGCAGGACGAAAGGTCGATCGCCATGCCCCAACGCGGACCCTTTTGCTCAAGTTTGTCATAGAGCGATGGGAGCTTCTCGCGTTCGACTTCTTGCTGGGGTTTTCGGGCGTACTCGGCCAGCGACCACAGGCGGGCGATGTCGCGACCGTCCTTGGTATCGTGATGTTGGGCAAGACAGAGATCCTGGCAGTCGCCTGTCGGCGTGACGGCTTCGATGGGCGCAACCCGCATACCGGGTGCCGGCGCGAAGGCCCACGCGCGCGTACCCACGCCCGTAGCCACGCTGCCCTGCCAGCGGCCATGGCCCAGGGTCAGGCGCAGGACGCCCTCGGCCTGACCAGGCTGGCGCAAGATGGGCAGCGCGGGGCCATGTCCCAGGCTGACCATGTCGCCGTTCTTGAGATGCAGTCGATCGGCATCGGCCGGCGACAGCGACAGCGGATTGCCCCACGAGGTTCTGCCGATCGGATCAGGCAGCTCCTGGAGCCATCCATTGTTGGCATAGCGACCGTCGTACACTCGCGGGTCCGTGGCGAGAACCAGTTCGAAGCCCGCGGAAGATGACGCCCGGGCAGTGCGGGTGGCGGCCCGGGTGCAAGCTTCTCCGTCGAGCCGGCAGGCTGAAAGCGGCTCGGGCCTGCGGCGGAAGAGGCCGTCGTGCAGGCAGGTGTTCCAGAAACGCGCGAATGGGATCGGACTTTCCTTGGGCGCGACTTCTTCTTGCCAGCGTTGCTTGAGGAAATCGACATAGGTCTTCGCCACTGGGCGGCCCATCTCGGCCAGGCAGCGCAGGAAAACCTCATCGCCCTGCAGGGTCTCGTAAAGCGGCGCCACAACCGGCTGCTGCAAGGTGAGGGCGTCGCCGCTGGTTTCGAAATCGTTCCAACTTTCGAGCCAATGGTTGGTGGGCAGGACCAGGTTGCACGTCGACGCGGTTTCGTCCCGGTGCAGGCCCAGGCGAACCCGCCACGGGACTTTCGCCATCGCGGCTCGCCAGGCGCTGCTGTCCCCGTCGTCCGATTGGGGAAGGTCGTAGGCAGGGTTCACGTCCCAGAACACCGTCACAGCGAATTGGCCCGCAACCATTTGGTCGAGCAGCGTCTTAAATTCGTCGGGCGTGCTCAGGGCGGGCGCAATGGGCGCGTGGTCGGTGACCGCGCCCTGCACCCCCAGCATGCGGTTCAAGATGAGGCAAGCGGCGTGGGCCTCAACCGAGGCTGCGGGGCCGGCCAGGACCAGGGATCTGTCGCCGGCCGCACACAGATCCTTCACCAGGGTTGCGAATTTGGCCGCGAACGGCCTGGCTTCCGGCAGCCCGTGGAGAGCGAAAGGCTCTAGGGCGGAGGGCGCCAGGCCCTCGGGCAGGGCACGCCCGCCTTGCAGGTGAACCGCACGCACCAAACCGAAGGCGATGCGGGCCAATGCCGACGGCCGTATCGCGATGCGCACGTCGGCTCTGCTGCCGGTCAGGCTCATGCCGCCCTCGAACACGTACAGGCGGTTCATGGGACCAACGAAGTAGGCCGGTCGGCGCATGGATGAAAAGCCCGCAATCGCGAAAACGGCATCGCCCAGGGTGCCGAGAAAGTCGGCGTCCAGTGCGACGATGGTTTGCGCCCTGTCGAAACGAAACTGGGGACGTCTTATTTCGCCGAGCAGTTCGCGTTGGGCCTGGCGGTCGTGATGGTCGGCCGCGGGCTCCCATGGGATGTGACGCACAGACGGCAAGGCCTCGGCCAAGCGTGCGATCAATGCCTGGCGCGTCGGCGAAAGCACCGCGGGCGTGACCAGGGCGATGCCCTTGCCCTGCTTTGCCGCATCCTGAAGCGCGCGGGCGAGCTGCTGCGTCGCTGCCTTCCAGGTGGCCGGCCGGCCGTCGATAAGCGGGGCGCGCAGGCGGTCGGGATCGTAGAGGCCAAGCAGGTCCGCGGTGGCGTGGAAACTCGTCTTGCCCTGATAGAGCGGGTGTTCAGCGTTGCCTTCGACGTGAATCGGGCGGCCCTCGCGCGCTTTGACCAGCACAGGGTACGCCACTTCACCTTCTTGAAAGCTGCTGGCGTAGTAGTTCGCGACGCCGGGAACGATCTCGTCCTGTTTCTTGGTGTAGGGAACGATGGCCGCACGATTTCGCGTGCAACCCGCGCCGGTCGCCAAGGCGGCGGAAGCCCCGAGCAGGGCCAAGAAGCGTCGGCGGGAAAGGCCGTCGGCTTCGTCGCTGGCGCCGAGAACAGGGAGCCCAACAATTTGCTCGGGCTCATCCATGGCGATTCACGGAATCGGAAAAAGGCGTGAGGTGAGTCGCGTGCGCGTGAGCGGTAGCGTGTGCGACGAGTGAAAGACGGGCGGCGTGCGTGCGCGTGGGCGGTAGCGTGTGCGGCCAGCGCACGCCGGGTTGCGTGGACGACTCAGGTAAGCGGTGCACGTCCCCCTCTTCGCCTCCCGCGACCCGCCCACGAACTCGCTCACGCTCACCCCCACGCGGCCCGCAATCCGCGGGTCGGCTCTTTGGTGACGGGGCAATCCTCATTGGATGTGGCCTCATCGGTGGCACGCGAAGCAGTTGGTGGGTCCCTGGGTGATCTTCGAGCCTGCCGGCACAACCTCGTGCGCGTCGCGGTGGCAGGATAGGCACTTCCCCATGCGCATGAGCATCTCGCGCGAGACTTGCTCCATCGTCTGCACTTCCCCGTGGCAAGTCTGGCAGGCGATGGCTGCCCCGACGTGCGGCCGGTGGTCGAAGTAGACGTGGTCAGGCAAGCTGTAAATGCGCTGCCACAAGATGGGCTGGTCGGCCCTGAAGGCCGCGGCCACACGCTGGACTTCGGGTTTATCGGTGCGAGTAACCGCGTGGCAGTTCATGCAGGTTTGCCCTGCGGGAACCCCGGCGTGGCGCGAGCGCTCGGCACCGGTGTGGCAGTAGAGGCACGGAATGTGGTTGTCGCCTGCATGCAGTCGGTGGGAAAAGGCAATGGGCTGAATGGGGGAATAGCCCCTCACGAATCGGTCAGGCTCGGTGGCGTAGCCAACGGCCAGAAGGGTCGACAGGACCGCAATCGTGCCGATCGGCAGAACTATGCGCCAGAAGCGGTCTTGTGGATGCACGCGGTCCTCGCGTCGGAGTCTATGCCAGATTCAGATGGATAGGATCCAGCCCAGATTGGATTCGTTCCTCTTGTCACAAAGGGGGAGGGCAAAGGTGGTTAGATGCCCGGACGGCAAGCGAGGTCACAGGGCTTTCTACCGCACCTGTGCCCGGCCAAGGCGCCGTTCAGCTCAGCCAGTGGTGGCCAGTCGCTTGACTTTGGTGGGAATCTCGGGCAGCCGCGTGCAACAGGTGGCCGCACGGAATCTGCGTTTGCTGTGACCTATTCACAGGCTCTTAAGAAACTCCAGCAGATCGTGCTTGTCTTGCGCGTTCCAGCGGGTGCCGAATTCGTGGCCTAGGTTGCGGTTGCCGGGCAGACGCGTGTCAAAGGTGAAGGCTCCCTGGCCCTGGCCGAGCATGAAACTCCTCGGTCGTTCATCGGATGATTGCAGCAGCGCCTCCAGGGTCGGCACGGAGCCGTTGTGCAGGTAAGGCGCTGAGGCCAGCAAGGTAATAAGGGGCGGCGTGCGCACCCAAGGACCGGCGATGGCCACGGCCTGCGCAGGCCCGCGACTGTGTAGCGCCGTGATGCGCGTGATGGGCATGCGTACGTTCTTGTCGGCCAGTTTGCGCCGGTCCACCTCGAAGCCGAACAGGCTGTCGGTGCCAATGCCGCCCGCGGCCAGATCGTCGCGCTCGTCATCCTGCGCACGGCCGTCCCCATCGGCATCAAAGGGCAGGATGAGGCAACTGGTGTAGGTCACGGGTTCGGCCAGCGCGGGGTGCTTGTCATGGCAGCGACCGCATCGAGCCCGCTCTTCTTTGGGCGTGCTCGCCATGCGCGAAATGTCGAACTCATCGAAGATCGATGCGAAGCCGCCCGGACCTTCGCCCTTGCGCAGGCCCAGCTTGGCCCAGAAGCCCTTGGGCCGGTGCGAGAAGTGGCAGTCTGTGCAGCGGGGGATAGCAAGGCCCTCGGCCGGGATCGGTTTCTTGGTGCTCAGTGTCGTCGCCGAGTGGCAGGTCACACAGCGGACAGAAATGCGCGCTGTCAGCGGCTGCATCTCGTCGATGGGAGCGAGCAGGGGTGGTGCAAGCTCGCTGCCCTGGTAGGCGGGCGGCAGATCGACGAGGATCTGCTGGTTGATGATGGTGCCCGCGGGCTCGTTGAAGAACAGGCGGCGGCCCCGCTCCAGCGCGGCCGCATCCAGCACCGGCTTCGCGACGCTGTCCAGCGGCGTGTCGTAGAGCAGCTTGCGGATGGCCGTGGCCTCGTAGGCCAGGCGCAGACCGCGCACCAGATCAGGCGGCGCAGGCGAATCATGGCGCAAGACCCGCACCAGCATGATGCCGACAAACGAATCAGCTTGTAGCCCGATGGCGCCGATCGAGCGCGTGTCGAGCACCATGGCGCGGTTGATGAGGTCGAAGTCGCCCTCGAACCCGGCGGGCAGATCGATGCCCAGCTCGGCCATGGCCTGGCTGCGGCTCATCTCAGCTCGTTCGACGTAGCGACCCAACAGGTCAGGTGCACGGGTCGGGTAGGTGGACGCCCAATTGATGACTGAAAGCGAGCGCACGCCCAGGGCAGTGGGAATACTCTTGGGATTGAACACACCCTCGGCGCCGGTGCGCATGGTGCCGGCGTCACTGTAGCGGCGCGAGTGCAAGCCCGGCACAGTCATGTCCAGACCAAACTCGTTGGTTAGATCGGCGCGGCCTGGCCCGGCCAGAAGCAGCGTGGCCAGGGTCTGCTGGGCGTCAGGCAGCTTGAGAACCTTGCGATACTCGGCGACGTCCACGTGACCATCGTGGTTGAGATCGAGCACCAATGAGTCCGGCAGGCGCGTGCGTCGGCGGATCTCCTCCTCACTGTCAGGGCTTCCGTCCTTGTCGAGGTCGATGACGTGTTTGGGATCGAAGAACGAGGAGGTGGCCAGAAGCAGTCCGTAGTCGAGACGCGCACTGGGCAGGCCGAGGATGGTCTTGCCGTCCACCGGATTGCGGCCACTGTGGCACAGCCAACAGGTCATGCCGATGTCGCCCGTGGGCTTGCCGGTTTCGAGATCGAGCGCATCCCGCAGCCCGGAGAAGCCCGTGCTTGCCGACGTGTAGCCCCGCCTGCCAGCCGGCTGGTCAGGGTCAGCGGCCAGTCCGAACACCTCGGGGTTGGCGAAGATTCCGCCCTTCAACGAGATGTGGCGTGTGACATGGGTATCGACGGTTCCGTCCTGGTCGAGATCAACAGGCACGTTGTCGAGGTGGATCTCAATGTCGCGCGTCCATGCGAGATCAGCCAGGCGCGACCAGTAATGGCCGTTGGTGTTGACCAGGGGCGAGCCAGGCGCGGTCCAGTCTTGCCATTCATAGGTGCCAATGCTCTCGATGGCCTGCTCGCGCACAGAGGCGTCGCGGGCCGCCGGTAGGAAGCGTGGGGCCAGTACGCCGGGCATCAGCTCGGGCTGCAGGGGATCGAGCTTGCGCGCGGGACGGTCGACAAGGGAGGGCGGGGCAGTGGGCTTGCGCGCGCAGGAGCCGGTCGCGAGCACCAGGCACAAGCCGGCGCGGGCGAGAAAGGCAGCGCGGGTGTTCGCGGGCGCGGGGGACACGACGAGGATGAATCTACCCGGTTCGGGGGCGATGGCGTCGCGTTCTAACGCCCTCGCGTCCCCGCCCGGCATCGTGGCGGGCGAATCGTCGGCCCGGCTGCAGGGCGGATGTGCGGCCGCCCACACGACCGAGACCATCACGAACGCGCCGCGCCTGCCCGCGGCAATTTCTGCCGGTGGACGACCACTACGCCCTGTGGACTTTGGCGCCCAGCGGAATCGAGAATGATCCAAGAGATCTCCGCCGAACCTGAGAATACCGGACCGGCACTGCATCGATATTCACGTCGCTATCTCAGAATTCTGAGCCTGCACCGCATCGATACCCACGTCGTTGCCGGGGAATCGGCCCAACAACCGCTGCCCGAAATTCGGCACGCAGATTGCTATTATGCTGAGCACACGGAGGACTCAATGTGCAAGATGTCTACGGGCGTTGTCGCCTTTTCGGTAGCTGGCCTGGTGGGGCTGGCGTGTAGCGACCAGTCCGGTCTGAACTCTCTCGGGGGCGGTGCGGAAAATGGGGGCGGGGCGAAGGGCGGCCAGGCGGGCAGCGCCGTCGGCGCCGGAATCGCCGGCGTATCGGGTGGCACGACCGGTCCGGGGCCAGTCGGCGCCGGCGGAACAAGTGGAACCGGTGGCACGACTGGGAGCGGCGGAACCACGGGAGCCGGCGGGTGTCCACTGCTCTATTGCCCCGCTATGGCCTGTCTAGGCGGGACCCAGCCGAATCCCCAGCCCTGCGGCTGCCCCATCTGTGGGCCGAATCCTGACGGAGGGGCTAGCGGCAGCGCCGGGGGCGCGATTGGCGCTGGCGGCAGCGCTGGCGGCGCGACAAGCACCGGTGGTACCACGGGCACTGGCGGCCGGGACGGAGGTGTCTGCCTGGCCCTTCCCTGCGCCCCGCCGATCTGCCCTGGCCGAATCCAGCCGAGCCCCGAGCCGTGCGGCTGTCCCATCTGCGCCGCAGACGCTGGAGTGCCGACGGACGGAGGGAAGAAGGACGCGGCGCCGATCTGCCCGCCCATGGACTGCGGCGGGAGTACTTGCGGAGGCGTGTACTTGCCGAATCCCGATCCCTGCGGCTGTCCCACGTGCGCGCCTCCTGACGCAGGCGTGGCGAAAGACGCTGGCCGTGCAGACACCAGGCCCGTCTGTCTGCCGGTAGCGTGCCCCGCAATTGCCTGTGTGGGCGGAATGCACCCGAACCCCGATCCTTGCGGCTGTCCCATCTGCGGGCCGACTCCTGATGCGGGCGCGGCGAAAGACGCCACCCCACCTACTGCGTGCCCGATGCTGGCAAGTCTGAATTCCACGGACGCTGCGCATGTTGGGTACACCGCCGCGCGAGTGTTGCTCACGTGCGCCTACGCGGGGGGCGGCGGTGTCTGCGTCAGCAACGACCCCACGGCCTGCCCTGGGTTCGGTTCGGTAGGTGGGGACTCGGTCAGCTGCAGCAACACATGCACGGCGGACGAGTACGGCTTGGGCTACGGCGGAGTAGGCCCTTTGGCCGCGCCGCCGTCAATCGACCTTCCTGTCGGATGTCGGCTAGGCGAGCCAACCCCAGGCGGCGTTGCATTTTACTGCTGTCCCTGCGGCATGTGAGTGCGCAGCGCACTTTTGTGGAGCGCCACCGCCGCCCGCAGTCACCCAAGCGGCCGGGGGCACTCCTCGCGCAACTTGCAGCCGGCGCAGGGCTGGCCGCACCAGATGGCATCGAAGAAAGCCTGCACTTCGTCCAACAGCAGGTCGTCACGGCTGAGCAGCCCCAGCTCGAAATTCCGGCGCCCTTCGCCCTTGGCACCGAGGCCAGCTCCGGTCCAGTTCGCACTGCCCAGATAGGCCACGGCGCCGTCGACGACGACGGTCTTGACGTGCACGCGCGGGCACAGGCGCAGCTCGAACGAGCCACGCCGGCCGGCCCCGGCCTTCAGGCGGGCGCAGCGGCGCAGCTCCTCGCGGAACGGCCGCGAGGGCGGCGAGGCGTGCAGGATGCGAATCTCCACCCCGTGGCCCACCAGCTCGTCGAACACCTGGAGCACCGATCGATACTCGCCGCCGCGGGCGGTGCGGCGCCGCCCCGGCCGCGCCCGCGCGTCCTCGACCATCAGCTCCTTCAGGTTCGCAGTGGCGATCCAGATGCTCCGCTCGGCATTCATCACCGCCTGAACTACTGCCTCGTAGTGTCCCCGCCCCCCCAAGAGAGCCAGCGAAACCGGACGCGACACGCGAATGAAGTCCATGGTCGGACGCGGGACAGACTATGCGAATGCTCAGATAGGGAGCAAGTTCCGTGGCGGCTCCGCCTGCCCCGAAGCGAGCGTAGACAGCTCGCGCCGGCTTCCGTAGCGTGCGAGTCATGCTCCGAACACTGCTTGTATGAAATCTAGGGCAGCGGGAAGCTGCAGCCGAATACAAGGTTAGCCAGGCCGAGACACACTCTTCTTTGCGCGAAACTTCAAACCGGGCAGGCCTTCAAAGTCTGCATCCTGGGTCCACAATGTCGCATCAGCCTGTCGCGCGGTTGCAAGCACGACGCTGTCGGCAAGCGCCAGCTTGGTGTCGGTTCCAATCTTTGCGGCAATCAGCGCCAAAGCGGAATCGAGGTCTACGATTCGCCCTTGCTGCATCAAAGCCACCGCTTGCAGCGCGGGGCCTTCACCACGTTGCTGGCATACCCGTTTGAACACTTCTAGCAGGCAGATCGACGGAACGACCAGCTCATCGGTGGCCTCGATCGCCGGCCCGAAGAATCCTGCGTTCGGTCCATCCGCGAAGTACTCCAGCCAGGCGGAAGAATCTACAACGTTCAAACTCGATCCTTGTCGCGAGGTACCGTCGTGTCGATTCCTCTCAAGAAGCCACGCATCGAGCGTAGCGATCGGACAGGAATGAACTCGACGCGATCGAGGTATTGCAGCGCTTCAACCTTCTGCCCAGGCTTCAGCCCAAGGGTCTCGCGGATTCGCAGTGGGATGACAACCTGGAACTTAGGGGACAGCGTGACCGTCGACATGATTTCCTCCGTACAACGATATATCAATCTATCATGATGTCGTTGTACGATGCAAAACTGGGGAAGCAGACTTCCGACCGGACATGCGCAGAGCCCTGGTCATCTTCACACTCACGCACCATGCGGCCTTGCTGGCCCTGTTGCTGGTGGGCGCCTGCGCGGGGCCGGCGGCCAGCCTGGTGCCCTCGTCGGGGGAGGGCGTCGATATTCGGGCCGGCTACTACAGTCACGCCCTTGTCGGTCGCAAGACGGCCTCGGGCGAGCCGTATGA
>Ga0182010_10000369_pt1 | contig 25853 bp, 8 predicted proteins | sample 611E1MmetaG_FD_120488 | JGI IMG/M metagenome (GOLD analysis project Ga0182010, IMG submission 120488) | Permafrost microbial communities from Stordalen Mire, Sweden - 611E1M metaG | ecosystem: Environmental > Terrestrial > Soil > Wetlands > Permafrost | place: Sweden: Stordalen | collected... | reverse complement strand
GGCCCCAGTGGAAGACGGCCTTGGCCCGCGTGGACAACAATGGGTCGTGGTGCATCGAGGCTGCGCGAATGTGCTTGCCCGTGTGGCGCCCGAGAGTGTCGTCGACTGCCAACACTACGGGCTCGTCTGCTGGCAGGAACTTGATCACCAGCTTGAGCAGGCACAGCCCCACTGCATCGAGATTCCAGCGGGCCTGCCGGAAGAATCTGTGGAAGCTGGTGTGATGCTTCTTCCCCACGGCTCCCGACGCCCGCAGTACGCCCGTCACCGTGTGCCGATCCAGGCACATGATCCAGCCGGCCAGGATGTGCTGGAAGGTCACAAACGATGGCGCCGTGAAACACCCGACAAGAGCATTCACCAGGGGCAGGAGCGAAGGCGCCAGAAGTACGTCGCTCATTTCGATCCACCGCCTCGCGCATCGAACATCTTCCGCAGAAAAGCGTTGCGCGCCCGGTCTGAACTGAACTCGCCCGCACAGTCGGGGCACAGCCACAGCGCCACGTCGGCCTCATCGTCCCGCGATCCCTTCTTTTCAAATTGCTTGAAGTACCAGATCCAGGCCCACTTCGAGGCGGCGGCGGCCATCTCACATCGTTCGCAGCGGAGCTTTGACATGCAGCGATCGCGCCACCACCAGCGCAGACGTCAATTTTCTTTACTGCCAGGGTGCTCCGCCGGACGGGCTACCCAAGGTCGAACTCAACACGTTGGAGGGCGTGGCCCGTCCGGCGAAGCGCCTTCCTGCGACCCCGAAAAAGTGCTCAAGTCGAGACTAGCAAGCGGGCTACTTGGGCAAGGCCGCGAGCGCCAACCTGAGGGCTTCATTCTTGACGTCGATCTCGAGCCCGCGCTCAAACATATTGCGAGCCTTGGGCAACTCGCCCGCCTCCTGGTGCAGCTTGCCGAGCGCGAGGTAGATCTGCGCCTTGCTCAACCCCACCGCCTTCTCATCGAAGGTCTGCAGGAGCAAGGTTCGGTAGTACTTGCGCGCGTTTTCGCCGTCATTCTGTGCGACCGCCAGATGCGCCAGCGCAACCAGCGTGGTCGCCTGGGTGGGATCGATCTGATACGCGGCCAAAAAGCGTCGCTTGGCCGCGGCCAGATCGCCCCGCGTCTCGGCGAATCTACCAAGCAAGAATTGCAGGCGTGCCACGTTCTTGAGCTGCCTGGCCTTGGCGAACTGATCCGCCAATCGCGAGAGCGCGAATTCGCCCTCATCGACTCGACCGGCCGCGATGAGCGCCGTTCCGAGCCTTTCCTGCACGACAGCGTCCCCGGGCGACATGCCGAGCAACCGTTCCAGCGGTTCCACCGCCTGGTCAGGCGCGGCCAAAGGCCCGGCGTACAGGGACGCGATCTCCGAGAGCAACGCCTTACGCTTGCCTTCGTCACGCTCGATCCCTTCACGCGCCTCCAACAGCTTCACCAGTTGACCGGGGTTGTTCGCCGCCCGGGCCATCTCCTCCAGGGCCAACACAGCGACCATGCAGCTGGGATCCTGGTCCAGGGCCGAATGGTAGATCGCCGACACCTCGGCGGCCGCGCTGCCGGTGGCCGCCCGGACCTTGGCCATGCGGCACAGGAGCATGGCCCTGTCTTGGGACGACGAAGCGACCTCGGCGGCTTTCCTCAGAGCTTCGCTGGCTTCCTCCCAGCGTTCTTCCCCCTCGTAGATATGCGCCACCGCCAGCAGGGATGGGAAGTGACGCGGATCGCGCGCCAGCACGACTTGCAGAGCTTGCAGCGCGCTGTCCGTGGCCCCCAACTTGTCGGCCCAGATGCTGGCCACGGAAACCCGACAAGCGAGTTCCGCCTCGGCCTGGCCGGAGCGCGTCTCGATCTCTGCTCGACGCTCCAGTACCTCGATCAGCTCGTGCCAGCGCTCGAGCAAAGCCAGGATCCGCTCGATCTCGGAAAAAGCCTCGCGATTCTCGCCATCGGCATCCAGCACCTGATGCAGATACACCAACGCGCGGTCCGGATCATTGAGCCGATCGGCCGCGTTGCGCGCCAGTCGGGTCAAGACCGGAATGCAGTCGAGGCCGCGGACGGCGGACAACTGCCGCAGCAGCGCCTCTTCGAGCGCGGCGTAGTCGCCGCGTTTTTCCTCGATGTCGGCCAGGGCCGCCCCGGCGATGGGATCCTTCGGCGCGAGGTCAAGTGCCTCGCGGAACGCCGCTGCGGCGCCATCGGGATCGGACAGTGGCCCGGCCCTGAGCGTGCCAATGCGGACGTAGAGTGCTGCACGCTGGGCATTGTCCTCAATCACATGCGACTTGTCGGTCAACGCCTCGACCAAGCCATCAAGGTTGCCCGCCTTCTCGTAGAGACGCGCCAACTCATCGAGGGCCTGCAGGTTGGACTCGTCGCCCTCTCGCCCTGACTGCCAGGCCGCGATGGCCATTGCGAGATCGCCGCGCTCTTCGTGCAGTCTGGCGGCCTCGGCAAAAAGCGCCAACCGGAGTATCGGATCCAGCTCCAGCACGCCCCGTCGCTCAAGCATCGCAGCCACCCTCTGACCATCACCCCGACGACGATAGAGTGCCTCCATGGCCTCCAGTGCGGCGGCATTTTCCGGCTCGATTTCCACGACCCGCCCATAGATCCGCTCGGCCGCGTCCTCGCTCTCGACACCCCCGGCCCTTAGGTACTGGCGTGCCGCCCGCATGCCCATCTGGGCCAACGCCGATCCGTCAAGCGCGTCGAGCACCGCCTCAAGCCGACGAGCGGCCTCGACGGGCGTGCCCGCCCGCTCGGCCACCCGTTCGATCTGGTCCGCGGTGTCAAAAGCCTGGGGTTCCTCCTTCAACGCATGACCCAGAGCATCCAGGGCGCGCGGCAGGTCGTCAAGACGCGTTCCTGCCAGGTCGGCGATTCGCCGCCACAATCCAGCCCGTTCGACCGGATCCTCCGTGCGCAAGAGCCGCGCTTCAGCGAGCGCCGCTAGTTCGACGAAGTCACCGCGCGCCTCGGCAAGCGGTTCCAGAATATCGAGCACAGCCAGAGATGGCTCCGCGCTGGCCGCCATCGCGCGCAGAGCCACCAGAGCCGCGCCTTGCGTTGGCACGCGCTCAAGCGCGGCCTGAAAGGCGTCAATTGCACCATCGGGATCCGACAAGTCTTGCAGGCGCAGCTCGCCCAAAGCCGCCCAGCGGTCGGCCTGAGTCGGCGGGTGAACCGCAATCTCGGCCTGGCGGAGCAAGACCTCTTCCAACTCGGCGCTCCGCCCGAGGCCGCGCAGTAGGACCTCCAGGTGTCCCAAGGCCTCCGCCTCACCGCCCGGCGTGCCCGCCACCTCGCGCCAGAGATCCACTGCCCGTCCTGGATTGGCCAGCGACTGCTCGTACAGTGCGGCCAGGCGCGAGGCCAGCCAACGTTGCACCTCGGTGTCGTAGCTGTCTTTCAGACGCTCCTCGTAGATTCTGGCCAACTCAGGGAGTGCACCTTGTGCAACCGCCAGACGTTCCAGTGCCGCGCGCACGGTGGTATCCCTGGCATCTTCGCCCAGCGCCCTGGCCCAGGTGGCAAAGGCTGCTGCCGCATCGTGGAGATTCTGCTCCGCAACCCGCGCCATCTCGGCCAAGGTTGCCAGGCGCTGCGCCGGGTCGTCTTCGCTGAGCAGACGCAATTCGAATAGTTCCATCAGCGACCGCCATTCCTCCCCTGCCCGCAGCACCGGCTCCAGTACCGCAATGGCCGTCGCGCGGTGGTCCTCGTGGCGTGCCAGCTCCCAGAGAGCCGCGCGTCCCTTCTCATGGTTCGGCGTCCGCGCGAGGATGAGGCGATATCGTTCGACGGCGCCCACGACATCGCCGAGCTCTGTCTGCACAAGTTGCGCGGCCCGCAAGGCGAGCGCGTCTCGCTCCTCGGCGGAGCTGGCCCCCCGCGCGCGTGCATCGAGCACCTCGACCAACTCGGCGTGCTTGCCCTCGCGGCTATAGATCTGGCTGATGAAATCGAGCGCCTCGGCATCGTCGGGATCGATGTCCAAGATCGCGCGCAGTTGGCTAGCCGCCTCCGAGGCGTCATTCAGTTTCTCGTCATGGAGGTGGGCCGCCTGGAACCACAACCGGCGCAAGGTCGCCACGTCGTGGCAGCCCTCGACTTTGCGTTGCAGCACTTCGGCCAGGCTGGTCCAGTCCCCTAGCTCGCTGTAGAGACGTTCGAGGGAATCGAGCGCTTCAGCGTTTTCCTGGTCCAAGTCCAACACCGAACGCCAGGCCGCGATGGCCTTTTCTGGCTCCCCGAGCACCCTCTCGTACAACACGGCGACTCGCTTGGCCAGTTGCTCGCGCTCACGCGCCTCCACCACGACCTCGCCATGCTTCTCCAGAGTCTCGGCCAGCTCAGCCGCACGGCCCGCGGCCTCGAGCAAACGCTCGATGGCTGTGAACGCCTGCGGATGGTCGGGCCGTGAGGCAATGGCTTCGCGCCATGCTTCGACGGCCAAATCGAGCGCTGCCAACCGTTCCTCGAGGATCTTGGCCTTGCGCGCGTATAGATCCGCGCGCAGGTCCGGAACCAAGGCCGCCTCGATGCCCTTGTCCAGGATCGCCACCAACCGTTGCCAGCCGTTGGCTGCCGCGGCCAGGTCGTCCAACTCGGCCAGCGTCAAGGTGTCCGACACATCCTCGAGCCAAGCCCGTCCCAGCGCATCCAGAGCCTTGGCAGGACGACCGAGCTGGACTTCCGCAGCCTGCTTCTCACGCAGGACGGCCACGCGGCGAAGCGGATCCTCGATCGTCTCCAGTCGAACCTCGAGAATATCGGACAACTTGCGCAGGTTGCGCAAGGTCCGGTAGGCGGGCTCCAACAACTCGGCCACCCTTGCCCGCTGCTCCGGGTCCCCCAGGATTCCCTCCAGCGCGGCAATTGCGTTTGGATGACCCGGGGTGCGCCCCAGCACCTCGCCGTAGAAATCGACGGCGACCGACGCGTGACCGAGGCGCTTGCCTTCGACCTCGGCCAGCTCCAGGGCGATGGCATCTTTGGCGGTGATTCCCTCGGCCCGCCCCAACATCCAGGCCAGGTGGTCTCGCAGATCCTCCCAGCGCTCCTCGGCGGCGAGGAGCTGCTCAAGAGATGCCGCAGCGGCGGCGTCGTCGGGATCGATCTCCAAGACAGCGCGCAGCGAATCCACCGCCGCACCCGCCTGCGACAGGTTCTCCTCACTGATGCGTGCGCTCCGACGCAAGAGATCGGCGCGTTCCGCGGGCGACTCGACCAGGCGCGCCTGCTCATCGAGCAGGTCGCGCAACTCTGTCCATGCCTCCCAACGCTCCAACGCCTCTTCGTAGATCTCCGCAGCCGCACGGTTGCCCGGCTGGGCCTCGAGGTAGCGCCGGTAGTGCCGGCGGGCAGCTTCGCGATCGCCCAGTTCCTGGTCGTAGACCCGAATGGCCACGCGGACCAGTGCCAACACTTGGTCGGAGTTGGACAGCTCATTGTCGAGGAACTCGTCGAGCAGCTTGCCCACATCACGCCAGCGACCCAGTTTGGGTGCCAGGCGCAGCAAGCGCTCCTGGGCCGCTCGATCGGCGGCCTTCTCCTGGAACACGCGTCCGTACCAATTGAAGGCCTCGTCCAGATCCTCGATCTGCTCCTCGTAGATCTGGGCAATCCGCTGCGTCCAGGCCAGACGCTGCTCGGGATCTTCACTGTACTGGAGTCGCAGCCTGTCGACCGCCACCAACTCCTTCCAAGCGCTGCGCCGGATGTAGACCGGCTCCAGCAGGGTGGCGGCCGTCAAGCGCGCCTCGGGATCCTCCAGCAACTCCTGCAGGATCTGAATGCTCGGCGCGTGGTCTGGTTCGCGCTCCAGGACCTGGCCCAAATAGTCAAGGGCGCGTTCGCGGTTGGCCAATTCGATGCGCTGGATCTGCGCCAATCGGAAACGCAGATCGATATCTTGGTCTCGAGTCAGGTCCCGTTCCAGCATTCGTTCGAGCAGGTTGACCAGGTCGTCCCAACGACGCAAATCGACGTAGAGCGTGTGCAGCGCGGTCACCGCAGCTGCGTCGCCCGGCAACAACGTCCAGACCCGCTCCCAGGCTGCGATCGCCTCGTCCTTCCTTGCCAGGCGAACCGCCAGGGTGCCTGCCTCGCGCCGCAAGACCACTTCAGACTTGGGCGTGACGGCCAAATCTGCCCGCCGCAAGATGACTTCGTACAGCGAAGCCAGATTCTCCTGTTGGCGGTAGATTCGTTCCAGCGCCGAGAGAGCCGCTTCGTCATCCGGGCGACGCTCAGCGATGCGGCTAAAGTAGTCGATGGCCAGAGGCAGGTCACCCAGGCCCAGCGCGTGCTCGGCGATGGCCCGCTGCAGACGCAGGCGCGTCTCCTCAGCCAAAATGTCGGGCTCCACCGCGCGATAGAGACCAATGATCTCGACTACCTTTTCGGCCCCCGGCGCCAACGCAAGCCGCTCGTAATTGTCGAGGAACCGGCCCAGGTCGGGATCCGATGTCCCATCGCGAATTGCCGCGGCCCACGTGTGCAGGGCGGCTTGTCTATCGCCCAGCTTGCTCTCCTCAATCTCAGCCAGGCGGGCCCGATAGCCGGCCCGGGCCCGCGCGTCCTCGGCCAGATCGATGAAGACCCGCAGGACGCGGGCCAACCGCGCTCCGTCGCCCGCGGCGCGATAGATGGGCTCCAGGGTCTCGGCCGCGGCGAAGCGCAGAGCCATGTCGGAGTCGTCCAGCAAGCGCTCCATCTCGGCCAACGCGTCGGCTTCGCCGGGAGCCAGCCTGAGAATCTCCCGCCAACGTTCCAGGGCCTCGGTGCGCCGGGCCAGAGGCCCCTGCAAGAGCCCCGCGATGGAACGCAACAGATCGATGCGATCCCGGTCGGCAACCGCCAGCAAGAGCAGCCGCTCCAGAATCTCGAGGTGCTCCGCGGCCGCCCCCTTGCTGTGATAGAGGCGAGCCAGAGTCTTCAGCGCCTCCACGTCGTCGGGTGTGTCGTCGAGCACCGGGCGGATGGTGGCAATGGCCTCGTCCACATCGTGGAGCTCGACTTCCAGAATGGCGGCCTTGCGGTGTCGCAACTGGTTCCGCGCCACCGCGTCGACCATGCCCGCCCGGCGGCGCAAGAGCTCGACCCGCTCGCGCGCCTGACCAGACTCCTGGAAGATACGTTCCAGATTTTCAAAGGCCGCGACCGCCGCTTCACCCTCGCTGTCGAGCAGGCTGCGGTAGGTGGCCACGGCCGCCGGGAGATCGCGCAAGGAGTTCTCCTCCAAGCCGGCGATACGCAGACAAAGGGCGGCCTGCTCGCGGTGATCCTCGGCCCACTCACTCCGAGCCCGCAGCACGTAGACCAGGCCCTGAATGTCCGCCGTCTCGAGGTAGAGCGTCTCCAGCGCCGCAGCGGCCGCCGCACCCGTCCGCGCGTTGCCGAGGTCCAAGTCGAGCACGCGCCGCCAGGTTCGAATGGCTGCGCTGCGATCTGCAAGCGGGCCCTGAAAGAGCCGGGCCGCGCGCGACAGTAGGTCGGCAATTCCTGCGATGTCCGCGGGATCGCGCTTGCCTGCAAGATCCTGGTAGAGTGCCTGCAGATCGCTCCAGCATCCCAGAACGCCCGCCAGCCGCTCGGCCTCGTTCAGGGCCGTCTCAGACTGTGGGTCACACGCAAGCACGGCGCGGCGGGTCTCCCAGGCAGCGGCCGGGGCCTGCAGGTGCCTCTCCTGCACCTCGGCCTTGCGCACCAACAACGCGACCGCCGCCTGCCCCTCTTGCCCCTCGCGCTCGATGTCGAGAATCTCCAGCAGGCGTGCCCAGTTTCCCGCCGCCGCAAGCAGTGGTTCCAGCATAATGGCCGCGCGCTGCCGCTGTTCCGGGTCGTCGAGCACCCGTTCGGTGAGCCCGACCGCCCGAGCATGACCGGGCGCCAGTTGCAGGACCTCGGCCAGCAGATCGAGCGCTGCTCCCGCGTCGTTGAAGCGCACCAGCGCAAGTTCGGCGCGGCGCACTTTCAGCTCGGGCAACTCCTCGTGCGGCACCAGCGAAGCCTGGTGGACGAGAAGGTCGTCCAGATCCCGCCAGCGCTCGGCAGCCGCATAGTTCCGTTCCAGCACCCGACAGGCGCGCAGGTCCGTCGGATCCAAACCGAGGATCCGGCGCAGGACCTCGGTCGCATGGTCGCGGTCATAGAGAAGCGCCTCGTCGATCTCGACAGCCTGCCACAACAGGTCTAGCCGTTGCTTTAGGTCGGGCAGGTGCTGCTGGCGCGCCTCGATCAGATCCCGGAGCGCCCCCCAACGCTCACCATCGCGCACCAGCCGCGTCAGGGCGCGATAGGCCCCCATATGCAGCGGATCCAGTGCCAGAACCGCACGCAAGGCCGTTTCGGCCTCGCCCTTGCGATCGGGCTGGCGCTCCTCGACCTCAGCGATGAGCATGAGGATTTCCTGCCGCAGGGATGGCTCCTCGGTACTAGCCAGCACCCGCTGCGCGGCCTCCGCGAGAGTGGGCAACTTGCCCGCGTCTGCCCCGAGCTGGACGAGCCGCTCGCGCACCGACGGATTTCCCGGCTCCATCTCGAACACCCGCAGCACGGCAAGAAAAGCGGCTGCAGCATCGGCCAAAGGGCCTTGATACAGATCGGCCAGCAGCTCCAGATGCACCCGCCGCGCGTCCCGGTCCACGGTTGCCGAAACCAACGCCTCGAGTATCCCCGCCCACTTGTCGAAGCGTTCGGTCAGCTCGTAGTACGGCAGCAGCCGGCCTGCCACCTTGGCAATGTCTTCCCGGCGAATCACGCCAGAGGCGAACAGCCGCTCCAACCCCTCAACCGCCTCGGCCGAGATGGGGTCAGCCTCCAACACCTGCAGGTACGCGTCGGTGGCAGATGCCGGTTGAGCCAGAGAAGTCTCCAGCAGCCGCGCCATGCGCAGGAGAACCGCGGCCCGCTCTGCTTCGGCGCAAGAACCCGCCTGACGGGCGAGCGCCTCGACCAGACCTTTTACGTCCCCCACCGCATCCAGGACGCGCGCCAGCTCACGCAAGAGGCGCATGTTTCCGGGCTCGATGTCGCAGGCCTCACGCAGCATGGCCGCCGCGGCGGTGGGGTCACCCAGACGCTCCTCCTGCATGTGCGCAATACGCAGCAAGAGATCGGCGCGCAAGGCCGGATCTTGCATGCGCGCCTGGCGCCTATGCTGCAAGGCAATCAGATCGGACCAGCGCTCGCTCTTCGTGTAGAGCTTGAGCAAAGCATTCTCGGCGTCGTCGTCGCCCGGCTGAAGGGCCAAGATGCGCTCGGCGAATCGCTCGAGATCATCCGGACGATCCACCCGCTCACCGGCAATGAACAAGCACCGGCGCAGAAGGGAAAGTTGCTCCTCAGGGCCCGGCCTCCCTTCGCCCTCGCTGTTCAGCCGGGCCGCCAGCAGGCCAAGCAACGCCTCCCACTCTTCGGCCGCTTCGCCCATGCGTTCCAGGTCGGCGCGCACGTCGGGATCGGTGGGGGCCAGGCGGTAGGCCCGGGCGCACCACTTGAAGGCTAGGGACTTGGCTTCCAGCTTTCTCTCACAGACGAAGCGCGCCCTCTCGAGGATGGCCAGGCTCTCGCCCACGGACAGGGCAGGCGCCGCCTCGGGACCAAGCAGGATCTCGTAGGTGGCCACCAGGCGGCCCCAGCGCTCAGTCGCCTCGTACAAATCAGCCGCCGCCCGAGCCACCGCCCGGTTTTCTGGATCGGTGGCTAGAATGCCCTCGTAGGCCTTGAGCACGCGCTCGGGCTGGTTGAGCTTGCCTCCAGCGACGTCGGCTACGCGACCGAGCAAGCGAGCGCGCAAGGCCATGTCGGTGGTGCGTTCCGCCACCTGAGAGAGTACGTCGCACAGCTCTTCCCATGCGCCCCGGCTCGAATAGAGAGCCTCCAGAGAATCAAAGTCACCCATCTGGGTGTAGGCATCGCGCAGGGCGCGCAAGACGCGGGGGTTCTCGCTCTGGCTGCGCCGAACCCGCGAAAGCACCTCGACAGCAGCCGCTGGCGCGTTCAACTTCTCAAACAGGATGAGGCCGCCCTTCTCCAAGAGAGCGCACCCCTCGGGCGTCGAATCCCCACCCGCGGACTCGGCCAGCCGCCCGAGGATCTCTGCCAAGGCGGGCCAGCGCTTCTCGCGTTCGTAGAGGACCGACAACGCCACGGCCGCGGCGCGATTCTGCGGGGCGAGCTGCAGCACCTCGTTCCACAAACCGATGGCCTGGCGCAGATCGGCCAGGCGATCGGCAGCCAACGTCGCCATCTCGGCCAGCCGTGCTTGCCGGGCACCCGCGTCCAACAGGGGCAGCTCGCGACGCATGAAATCCAACAGCGCACGCCAGGAGCGGGCGCGCGTATAGATCTCGCGCAAAGTGGCCCGCGCCTTCTCGTCGGTCGGCACCAGCTCGAGCACCTTCTCTAGCGCCGCCAAGGCGTTGTGGTGGTTGTTGAACTTGTCCATCCACAACTGCGCCACACGGTGGTAGAGGGCCACCTTCTCGGCAGGTTGTGAACTCGTCTGCGCCTGGCGCGCCAAGATGTTGGCGAGATCGCCCCACCGCGCCTGCGCCTGGTAGCGCTCGGCCAGCGCCGAGAGCGCTTCGCCATGGTCGGGGCGCAAAGCGAGGATAGCCACGTAGGTGTTGACCACCATCACCTCCAGCTTGAGGTGATCGCGGTAGATGGGGATCATCTCCAGGTAGAGTGCGACTTTCTCGTCCACCGCGTTGGGCGGCAGCGATTCGCAGCTCTCCTTCAACAACTCGAGCAGCGCGTTCCACTTCTCGGTCTTGGTGTAAAGACGGCGCAGGGCGGTCACCGCCTCCGGCAACCCAGGCTTGAGGCGCCGGAGTGCCTTCCAGGTGTCGACGGCCTTTTCCAGCAACTGCGGCCGTCGCTCGGCCAGCTCGGCCATCTCAATGCCGTAGCGCACGCGGGCTTCGGGGTCGGGTTCGGCCTTCTGGGCCTGGCCCAAGAGCGCGAACAGCTGGGGGATCTCGTCGCGCGACAGGTGATATTCGCGGTAGAAGTCGAGCACCGGCGCAACCGCGGGCATGGTTTTGCGAGCCCGACGGAAGCACGCCTCGGCCTGGGCGACCTGGCCCAGGCGCTTCCAGTACAGCTCGCCCAGAGCGATCAGGATAGGTCCCTCGCCGACCCCGCGTTTGGCCGCGCGCAAAGCCGTCTCATAGACAGTCACCAGCTCGGCCCAAGCCTCGCGTGCGGTCAGAATGCGTACCACACCGTGGAGCGCGCGCTCGTGGCCGGGAAAGGCGGCCAGAGCCTCGCGGTAGTGGTCCAGGGCCTGGTCAGTGCGGTCGTCCTGCTCGGCCAAACGCGCGGCGGCCGCTCGGGCCGCGGCAAGGTCCTGGGGGCTGCCCGCGGCCACAATGCGCCGCTGGAGGTGTTGGGCCAACTCCTCCCTGCGGCCGGCCCTGCGGAGCAGACGTTCTAGCAACACGTCAGCGCGGCGTTGGTGGGCGTCGAGGGCGAAGCTCCGACGCAAGAATGATTCGCCCTCATCGGTCACCGGGCGGTAGCGCAGATACAACTCGCCGGCCGCGGCCAGCAAAGGAGCCCCGGCGGGGTTGTCGCCCGCCTCGTCCGCCTGCCGCACCAGTGCGTCTGCCCGCTCCTGCCAGCCGCCCTTCTCCTCTTCCAGGACCCGCTTGAACTCGACGGCCGTCGGGTGGTTGGGCGCGATCTCCAACGCCTCGTTCACGCAGGCGTAGGCCGGTTTCCACTGACACATCTCCCGGTGGAGCAAGCGTGCCTTCTCAACAAACAAAGTCGCGCGGCGAATCGGGTCCTGCCCCCAAACCAATTCTAGGTCGAGCAGGCGTAGGCAAGGCTCTACGTTCTCCCGGTCAGTATGCCAGGCCCGTTCGGCAGCCAGCGCGACCTGAACAGCATCGCGCTCGGATGCCGTCACGTCGCCCGGTTGTAGTCTGGCGAGCAGAGCAAGTGCCTGGCCATCTTCTGGATCCGATCTCAGTGTCGCAAGTGCGGTCGAAAGGTGGTTGTTCATGGTTGCGATCCAAGCCCCCGCGCCCGGAATGAGCCACTGGTTGGGCGGACGGCTGACTATACCTCTTTCGGCTCGCTCGAAATCGGAATCCCGTGCCTCCCCGACGCGTTTTGCCGCAAGCAAGCAGGGCCGGTTTCCCGGCTGCGCGTTCGCGATTCCCCCAGCCCCCCTCTCTGTGTATGCTGTCGCCTGCTTTCCCCCCAACGGAGGTCCCCATCATGAAACCAGGGATGCATGGCAGGTCTGCTTTTTCCGCGGCCGTCTTTGGCGCGCTGCTTCTACTACCAAGCTGCGAAAAAAGGGCCGAAGGGCCCAAGCCCTGTTGTGATCAGCCCGACATTCCCGCGGGCGTCGCAAAGTTCAAGATCGTGGCCGATGATGTATCCGGCCCCGGAGACGGCCTGAAAGTCATGATCCGCGCGGGGCTAACCCAACCTATCAAGCGCGATCAGGTCTATGGCCCGCTCAAGGTGCTCTACGCCTATGCCATGAAGCGCACGCCCCTTGAACCCATCCACGTCGAAGCCTGGCTGTACGGCAACGAGAGCAACGCCCAGGCAGGGGGCGAGGCGACGGTGCTCGCCAAGGTCATCCGCGAACAGAAAGACCAAGCGCCCCGGTGTGAGAACATGGTCAAGTATGACTTCCCCGAGCAGGTGGAGCGCGCCTACATCTGGAGCACCCGCGGCGAGCAGGAGCTGCAGGAGGATCTCAATGACACCTGTCACATCGGCGAGAAAAAGAAGGTGGCTCGCTACGACGAGAAGTTCACCCACAAGACCACCTACATGCTCGACCCAGCCCGTGCGGGGGTCGAGATCACCTATCCGTATCTGGAGATGGGCAAGGACGAGTACGTGGCCGAGCTGAGGCTGAACTCAGCGCTCGGCACCTGGGCCGAGTTCATGACCAGCCTGTTCAGCAAAGTCGACGGGTTGAAGGAAATGGCATTCAACGGCGTCCACAAGGACGAACCGGCGATCAAGATCCGCGTGACCCGGGAAGAGTTTGACAACATTCTCGCCCGCCTGCAGGAACAGATCGCTTCCCACGCCGCCTTCACCTTCCAGGTCATCGGTATGGGCAAGAAGACCAGCGAGGCGGCCGAGAAAGAGCAGGAGAAGTTCAAGAGCAAGAGCTACAAGGCCGCGCTCGACAAGCTACCCAAGGACCAGGTGTTCATCTCGCCCAAGCTGAAATGGGTGAAGTAGCCTGGCAGCCGGCTCCGGCGGCCGGAACCGGGCCCGGAGCCGGCAGCCGGCTCCGATCAGGGGCGACCGGGCCCGCCGCCACTGCGGCCCCGAAGATCACGCCCACGCCAGTGCTCGTCGACGCCCGAGTGGTTCCAGACGCTGGCGATACCGCGATCACAGTGGGGTGTGGTGTCGGCCTACTTGCCCGTGGTGAACGTCCAGGTCATCATGTTAGCCGTGCTGCCCGACAAGTCCTTGATGCCACTGACCCGCACGATATAGGTGGTGAGGGTCGCCAGCGGGGCGGCCGGGAGGAACGTGATCGTGGATGCCTTCGCGTCGTACGATAGTGCTCCGGTCACATTGGTAACTCCAGTCGAAACCGCGAAGTTCGCAGCCGTCACGGTGGTAGGGTCGAGCGTCTCACTATAGGTGACGACCACGCTGGCGTTGGTGGCCACCCCCGTCGACAACGAGGCCGGGTTACTGGAGACAACCGTCGGCACGGTGAGATCGGATGTGGTCGCGAGCGTGAAAAGGACCCAGACGTCGTCCGAGAGGCGCTGCGGCCAAACCGGATCGTTGGACACGATTCCCGTGGCGCCCCCAACCAGCGTCAGTTGGTACTGTGCCACGGCCGGGTTGTAGTTCGCCCCGGTTGGGGTGATCACGAGCGCATTCAGAGACGGGTCGTAAGTGTACTTGAACGCAACCGAGTTGCCGCTGAGGGCCTCATTCAACATCACGGTATCGCTTGAGATCGACGAGGCCAGCACGCCGGCACTAAACTGCACGAGCAGCGATGCGGATTTCGGATACGCGGATTCGCCGTCCTTGGGCGTCGTGCTGACCGACAAGTTCACCCAAACCATGGTGCTGCCGCTAGCGACGCACCCCTCCGGGCTGGTAACCGTCACGGTGTACTTGGTCGACAGTGTCGGGTTCGCGGTTGGCTGAGCCGTCGTCAAACTCGACAGGGCACAGGTTGGCCGGTCGCAGGTCCAGGCGTAGGTGTAGCCAGGCAGGGCCGGCGTGCCGAGGGAAACCGGCGCCGTGGGATCGACCGAGACATCAGGGCCGGAGACGGCTGTCACGTCCACGACCGTTACGGTGACCGAGTCAGTCGCGACCGCGCCCAGCGAATCGTGGGCCGTCACGGTGAATGTCGTCGTGGCAGAGGGCACGACGTCCGTTTGCGCCGAAGTAGGGGCGGTGATGCAGTTCCGACACGAGGGGGTCGCCGACCAAGCGTAGGCGTAGGGTCGCGTGCCACCTTGGGCCGACGATCCAATCGTGGCCGACGAGCCGTCGCAGATGGTCTGGTCGGGGCCCGCATTGACCGTGAGAGGAGTGCTGGCGACGTCGGCCGGCCGAGCCGTATCCACGATCTCGACATCCCCCTTGGGAGTGTTCTTGTCGCTGCCAGCGCCTTCGCCCGGGCCGTCAGGCACAGAGACAGGTCGGTCGTTGACGAGCGCGACGTCCACGACAACCAAGCTGTCTGGTTGGCTGGCTCTGCCATCGACGGCCGGCATGTTTGCATCAGGGGATGCCAGCAAGGCGTCGCCGGTCTGGCCAGCCGTGCCTCCCCCGCCATCCTTCCCCGCAGCCCCACCGAAGCCGCCAGCCGCATCGAGGCCAGGGGCCGGCGCGGCCGTATCATCGCCGACCTCGGCAGGTCGCGCATCAACCAAAACGGCCGACCCGCTGTCTTTCTGGTTGCCAGCCCCGTCCGAGTAACTGACCGATTCACCTGGCCCGGTTCCGTCATGCGTGGCCGCCTCACGCCCGCCATCGTGGGACACTGATGGGGCGTTTGTCAGGCTGCTGCACCCTCCCACGAGAACGACAACCACCAGCCGCCGTCCCGCGGCCCCCAACCCTGGAAATCGCCTTGTCTTCATGATTCGTTGATAGTAGTCAGGAGTACAGGTCCAGTCAAACGAGATCCCGGGGTGCGTCCTCGTCCAACAGTCCCATGAACTCGGGACGAGTCGCAAACATTGCAAACGCACGCCGGTCGCGCCAGTCTGCAGGCCGTCCACGATGTCCATTCTCTCTCTCGCTGGTGCCTCCGCTTTTACCTTGGCCCGACTGGCCAAACGGCTGGCCAAAATTCAGACTGCCAACCCGCAGGTATCAGCCCTTGCCGCCGAGTTCGTCCATTTCGTGGAGCTGACCTCGCCCCTGCCCGAGGCTGAACAAGGCGTGTTGGCACGCGTGCTCCGCTACGGCCCGCGCGCGCCGAGAAGCGAGCTTGACGGCCAGCGTCTGCTCGTCGTTCCCCGCATTGGTACCATTTCGCCCTGGTCGTCCAAGGCCACTGATGTGGCCCACAATTGCGGCCTGGAGCGCGTCCGCCGCATCGAGCGAGGCATCTGGTACACCATCGCGGGTCCGGTGCACGACGAGCCGACGCTGCGAGCTGCCCTGCACGACCGTATGACCGAATCCGTGCTGGCGAGCGAGACTGACGCCGAGCGCCTGTTCGTCCACGCCCAGCCGAGGCCGCTGCAGGCCATCGACGTGTTGGGCGGTGGCCGCGGTGCCATCCAAGCAGCCAATCTGACCCTGGGCCTCGCTCTGGCACCCGACGAGATCGACTACCTGGTGGAAAGCTTCCGCACTCTCGGGCGCAACCCGACTGATGTCGAGTTGATGATGTTCGCCCAGGCCAACAGCGAGCACTGCCGCCACAAGATTTTCAACGCCGACCTCATCCTCGACGGCAAGAAGCAGCCTCGGTCGCTCTTCCAGATGATCCGGCGCAGCACCGAAGCCAGCCCCACCGGTGTGCTATCCGCGTACAAAGACAATGCCGCCGTGGTCGAAGGCCTTGAAGCGGACCGCTTCTTCCCTGACCCGGACACGAATGTCTACGCCTTCCATCGCGAGCCAGTCGGCATTCTGATGAAGGTCGAGACGCACAACCACCCGACTGCGATCTCGCCTCACCCCGGCGCGTCCACTGGCTCGGGTGGCGAGATTCGTGACGAGGGTGCGGTGGGCCGCGGGTCCAAGCCCAAAGCCGGGCTCACCGGATTCGTGGTCTCGAACCTGCGCTTGCCGGGGGCCGTGCAACCCTGGGAGAAAGACTTCGGCAAGCCGGGCCGCATTGCCTCCGCGCTCGATATCATGCTGGAGGGGCCTATCGGGGGCGCGGCCTTCAACAACGAATACGGCCGCCCCAATCTGGCCGGCTGTTTCCGCACTTTCGAAATGGAAGTGCACGGTCCTGCCGGTCCCGAGGTGCGCGGCTACCATAAGCCCATCATGATTGCGGGCGGCTTCGGCAACATCCGCTTGCCGCACGTGAAGAAGGCCGAAGTGCCGCCGGGTGCGGCGCTCGTCGTCTTGGGCGGGCCGGCCATGCTCATCGGCCTGGGCGGCGGCGCGGCCTCATCCATGGCCTCGGGCGCTTCCGAGGAAGACCTCGACTTCGCGTCGGTTCAACGCGACAACCCCGAGATGGAGCGCCGCTGCCAAGAGGTCATCGATCGCTGCTGGGCGCTGGGCGAAGCCAACCCGATCTACTCGATCCACGACGTGGGCGCGGGCGGTCTGTCCAACGCGCTGCCCGAGCTGGTGCACGATAGCGGCCGCGGCGCCGTATTCGAGTTGCGCAAGATCCCCAACGACGAGCCGGGCATGTCGCCCAAGGAGATCTGGTGCAACGAGGCGCAGGAACGCTACGTGCTGGCGGTCGCGACCGAAGAACTTGGCCGTTTCGCCGACCTTTGCAGTCGCGAGCGTTGCCCCTTCGCTGTCCTCGGCCAAGCGACAGCCGACGGCCGGCTGGTGGTGACCGATTCCCACTTCGGCAACCAGCCCATCGACATGCCGCTCGCCCTCCTGCTCGGAAAGCCGCCCAAGATGTTGCGTCGGGCCGAGACTGTCCGCGCAGCAAGAACACCCTTCCCCACCGCCGACCTCGATCTGCACGAGGCGATCCCGCGCGTGCTGCGACTGCCCGCGGTGGCCGACAAGACCTTCCTCATCACCATCGGCGACCGCACGGTGACCGGGCTGGTGTGCCGCGATCAGATGGTGGGTCCGTGGCAGGTGCCGGTGGCGGACGCAGCGGTGACCACCACCAGCTACAACGGCTACACCGGCGAAGCCATGGCCATGGGCGAGCGCACCCCGCTGGCGTTGCTGAATGCGGCCGCCTCCGCGCGCATGGCCGTGGGCGAAGCGTTGACCAACATCGCCAGTGCGCCCATCGCGCAGATCGGCGACATCAAACTGTCGGCCAATTGGATGGCCGCGGCCGGGTATCCCGGCGAGGATGCGCGGCTCTACGAGGCCGTGCGGGCCGTGGGTTCCGAGCTGGCCCCGGCCCTTGGCATCGCCATTCCCGTCGGCAAGGACTCGATGTCGATGAGTACTGTCTGGCACGAAGGCGGCCAGGAGAAACGGGTCACCGCTCCTTTGTCGCTCATGGTGAGTGCCTTTTCCCCGGTGACCGACGTACGCCGGGCCTTGACCCCGCAATTGCGCCTGGACCAGGGCGACACCGAGTTGCTCCTCGTGGATCTCGGCATGGGTCGTTATCGCCTGGGTGGCTCGGCGCTGGCGCAGGTCTACGGCCAGCTTGGCGACGAAGCGCCCGATCTCGATGATCCGGCCGCCCTGAAGACGTTCTTCGCCGCCATCCAGCAACTGAACAGCCATGGCCTCCTCTTGGCGTATCACGACCGCTCTGACGGTGGCCTCTTCGTCACCCTGATAGAAATGGCCTTCGCGGGCGGGTGCGGCCTGGATATCGATCTGGCGGGGCTAGCCTGCGCGAGCCCGGCTTTGCTCTTCTCTGAAGAACTAGGCGCCGTGATTCAGGTGCGCAAGCCGGACGCGGCCGCGGTACGTGCGGCCTTCGCAGGTTCGGCCGGGCACATCCACACCCTCGGGCGCCCGCTTGCGAGCCAGAGCATGGTCTTCCGCCGCGGCGATCAGACTCTGGTCGAGGACACCCGCACCAACCTGCGTCGGGTGTGGTCCGAGACCACCTTTGCCATGCAGGCCTTGCGTGACGATCCGAGCTGCGCCCGCGAGGAGCATGAGGCCCGCTGCGACGAGACGGATCCGGGTATTTCGCTTCGCTTGACGTTCGACCCAAATCAAGATCTGACAGCACCCTTTGTCAGTCGGAGCGCCCGGCCACGTGTGGCCATCCTGCGTGAGCAGGGTGTGAACGGCCAGGTCGAAATGGCCGCGGCTTTTCACCGTGCGGGCTTCGAAGCGGTGGATGTGCACATGAGCGACATCCTGAGCGGTCGCCTCGACTTGGAATCGTTCCGCGGGCTGGCTGCCTGCGGCGGGTTCTCCTACGGCGACGTGCTGGGCGCGGGCGAAGGCTGGGCCAAATCGATTCTGTTTCACGCCCGGGCGCGCGCCGTCTTCGAGCGCTTCTTCTCTCGGCCCGACACCTTCACGCTCGGGGTGTGCAATGGATGCCAGGCGCTTTCCAACCTGAAGGAGATCATCCCGGGCGCGCAAGACTGGCCGCGCTTCGTACGCAATCGCTCGGAGCAATTCGAAGCCCGCCTGGCGCTTCTGCGAATTGAGGAGGGCCCGTCGGTGCTTCTGCGGGGTATGGCCGGCTCGCAGTTGCCCATCGCGGTTGCCCATGGCGAGGGCCGCGCCGAGTTCGAATCCGACACACAGCAGGCCAATCTGGAGAAGACGGGCCTGGTGGCCGCGCGCTTCGTGAACCACTACGGCGCGGTCGCCAGCCGCTACCCGGACAACCCCAACGGCTCGCCCGGTGGCATGACCGCCATAACCAGCGCCGACGGCCGCGTCACTATCCTGATGCCGCACCCCGAGCGCGGGTTTCGGGCGGTTCAGCATTCCTGGCGCCCCAATGACTGGGACGAGGATGGTCCCTGGGTACGGCTATTCCGCAACGCGCGGGTCTTTGTCGGCTAACCAGGGCCTGCCGGGACACTCGGAACCGCCCGGCAGGCCAGGCCGCGGCTGGCTGGTCGCGAGCGCGTGAGCGTGAGCGAGTCCGTGGGCGGTACGCGGGAGGACGGATCGCGATCCGCGGGCCGGACACGCTCACGCGAGCCGCCCGAACAGACCGCGCCACGCCAGCCGCTCACGCTCACGCGCACCCTGGCCGACCTGCGCTGGCGCCAAATTCCCAGACAAGCCGCAGCCGATCTTGATCTATGATGGCGCCTATGCTGGTCGTGATCGCATGGACGTTGTGCGCCGCTGCCGAGGCAGCAACCGGCCCGGTGGCTAAACTGCCCGCGCCGGTCGCCAAGGAAATGGCCACAGCGGTGGTGGAACTCAACAAGGTCTTGGGTCTGGAAAGCTGGCCTGCCCAAGGCTTCGAATCGTGCCTTGACCGCGGCGGTCTGGAAGCCACTGCCAAAGACGTCAGCGCGGAAGACACCAAGAAATGCGCCGACACCGCGCTCGACGCCGGCTTTCCCGAACTGGGCAGATCTTACGTCATCGGCATTCCCATGGCCGGGATTGGCCCGGTCACGGTGTTTGCGATCGGCCTGGCCCAAGCTGAAGGCTGGGGCGCCTATTCCTGCGACACAACCCGCAAGTGCCCGCCGACCAAGTTGAACGGGCCGTCCAAACAGGCCAAGCGACTTGCCGACCGCTACCGCCGCGCCTGCGCCGACAGCGCGACCATCTGGCTTCCTGCTCGCGAGGGCGTTTGCGGGACAGGTCCAAGCCCCGCGCAGGAAACCCCGTAGACAGGCCGTAGCAAGAACCTGTCGAGAAACCCTGGCGCCGTCAGGAGGGCCGATCCTCGCCGCGCCTTCTCTCTACTTGCGTGGCATTATCGCGCCATGAATCGTCTTGCCGCACTTGTCCTGGCCGCAACTGGCGTGTTGTTTTTCCCGGCCCAGCCGGCCCGTGCCTCGAGTGCACTGGAGATACTCGGCTCGCCCACCGGTGCCAACGCGCTCACGGCACGGCTGTTCTCCCGCAACGCAGGGGCGACGTATTTCAACCCAGCGCTCCTGCCCGAAGCGACCCCCAAACTGGAAGCGGGCTTTTTCGGTCTGCTCACACGCGGGAAAATTCACCTCACACCGCGGCCTGACGGTGTGGATGTGCCCCTGTCGATCTACGACACATCGGCAAGCAGCACGCGGCCGCCCATAGCGACCGCCGACTTGCCCAATCCCCGTAGCGACACCGACGAGGACGACCACGTGCTCTATGCCGTCCTGGGCATCGTCCGCCCGCTGGCCGGGAAGTACTTGGTGTTCGGCTTCTACAGTCTTCTGCCGGTCAATGACTTTCTGGACGAAAAGGGGTTCTTCCCGGACGAAAGAGAGCAGTACTTTTCGAACCAGCTTCACTTCGAGCAATTGGGCGACCGCCTGAGCGCGACCAGCTTCGCGTTTGCGCTCGGCAGCCAACTCAACGACTGGCTCGCCGTCGGTGCGGGCATCGACATCGCCGTTGTCACACGTTCCAACATGGCCGTGTACTTGCCCGATGCGGCCCACCAAGAGAATGTCTTGCTCGACCCGGACATCCGCACCAACAGCAAATTCAAGCCCTACCTGGGCGCTGCCTTTCGGCCCTCGCCGAGTGTCGCGGTAGTGGCCACGCTTCACCTAGGTACCAGCAACGATACCAATGGCGAAAACCAGGTGCGCATGTGGAACTACCAGACCCAGTACCCAGCGGGCCTCAACTATGTTCCCCAGATCTACACGCTCTCGCAGGGGAACGAACCGGCCCGCCTGGGGCTAGGTGCCAGTGTGGTCAGCCGGCGTCAGGTTGAAGGTCGCCCGGCATGGGAAGTGGGCCTGGTGGCGGTGGCTGAGCGTTGGTCCCAATACCGAGACCGACACGGCGAGGCTCCGCCCGACACCTGGCACAACACGGTAACCATGGTGGCAGGCGGAAACGTCGCTTGGCGCCAGCGCCGACTCTCGTTTGATCTCGGCTATGCCCCTTCACCGGTTCCTGATCAGACGGGCCGCACCAATTACGTGGACAATTCACGCATCGTTTCCAGCGCGAGCATCGAGGCGCCGGTGAGACTGCTGGGCCGCGAGGTGGAGGCTGGCTTTTACCTCTTCGGCTCGGTATTCATCCCGCGTACCGCCAACAAGGACCCCAATGCAACCCATCCCGTGGTCGACGAGTTTCCTGACACGGCCATCGATATCCGCACGGGGTTGCCCGCGACGGGCGCGGCCGGCTTGCAGACCAACAATCCCGGCTATCCAGGCTTCGACAGCCACGGCTTCATGCTGGGGGCTGGGTTCTGCCTGCGTATCGCGCGCTGAACAATCCTAAAGCCCCAAGAACGCGGTTTCTTGGTCGCGCACCCACGCGCAGTCCACTGCGCCGGCGTCTGCGGCATCGGACACCTTGACCATCACGAAGGTGCTGCTGCACGCCGCCGGATCGGTGATCGCGGTGGAGCTTGTATAGAGGTTCTTGATCGTCGGCGGCTCGGAGGCGATGACCGACTGGTCCGACTCGTAGGCCATTCCGCCCTCGACTCGATCCTCGGCCACAGCCACACCGCGAAGCGCGGTCGACTGCCTTTGCACGGACCGGAGCGTCCCCGGGACAAGGCCGCTGAGGGCAATGCTGAGCCCGGGGTAGCCGTCGCCGTCGACGTCGACCAAGCGCGGATCGTTGGGATCGGTGGGTAGGGCGTCGGTGGCAGGGTCACTCAGGGTTGCGCCGAAGACCTCTACCAGGCTGGGCAGCGTAAGCGTCCACCGCCCCGAATCGTCGGGCGCGAAGGTTCCGCTGCGCTGAAGAGGCGACGGGGTCAGCCGCCAAGGATCCAGAACGATGACCTTGGCCGGGTTGTTGGGATCGTCATGCTGAATCCGATCGCAGTAGTGACCGTTGAGGGTTACGTCATTCCCATTCTGGATGACCTGGACCAGGATCACATCGATGGACTTGAGGTGAAACGGGTTCACATAAGCAGGAACCTTGACAGTTTGGGCCCCGATGGTCTCCAGCACCCAAGTGCCTGAAAGATCCGTTGCCGACGCGAACACAGGTTTGCACGTACAGAGCAAAGGCGCGACTCCTCCGTCGCCGACGCACACGTTCGCCGGCCCATCAGCCGCATCCGTGCTAGCAAGCGGAGCCGCATCAGGACTTGCCCCGCCGCTCGCGTCTGCGCCCATCGGCAGAGCCGCATCAGGACCGGAACTGCCCCCGCCGCTCGCATCCGCGCCCATCGGCAGAGCCGCATCAGGACCGGAACTGCCCCCGCTGCCACACCCGGCAAGCATCCCGGCCACAAACGCCGCACGCCCGACCTGGTTCAAGAATCGACGAGCATGAGTCATTGGCGCGCAAGATACCAGATCGCTGTAGGCGAGCCTGCACTATTCACGACAAAGCAGGTCTGGGGAGAAGGGGTCTCTCCCATGAAAGTTGGCACTTTGTGGGCTAGAACAGAAAGAGACCACGCCGATGATTCCTCTTCCGTCCGTGTTCGCCATCAGGCCACGAATAGCCCGTCGCGTGGGGTTCGTCCTGGCTGCGGCAATCTTGGCCCCGAGCACAGCCCATGCAGAAGCGTTCTCCGACGCTGCCGGACGCGGAGCGCTAAGCGCCTTCCTCTTCGCGTTCACGGCGGGGTTCCTCACCTCTCTTACCCCCTGCGTCTACCCGATGATTCCCATCACCATCAGCGTGTTCGGTGGCCGCGGCGGGGTGCCACGCGCCCATGCGGTTGCCCTGGCGACGCTGTACGTGGCGGGAATCGCCATCATGTTCGGCACGCTGGGTACGACCTTCGCGCTGCTCGGCAAGGCGTTCGGCACCTTCCTGGCCAACCCCTGGGTGGTCGTGCCGCTAGCCCTTTTCTTCTTTGCCATGGCGGCCTCTATGTTCGGCGCCTTCGACTTGGCATTGCCATCGGGGCTGCTGCAACGTTTGTCACGGGTGGGCGGGCGCGGCTTCCTGGGCGCGTTCCTCATGGGCCTGGTCGGCGGACTCATCGCCGCGCCATGCACCGGGCCGCCCTTGGCCGGGATTCTCGCCTATGTGGCAACCACGCGCGACGGCGTGCTGGGTTTCTTGCTGCTTGCGACCTACGCCGCTGGGATCGGCGTCCCCTTCTGGGCCATCGCAGGGTTCTCGCTTCACCTGCCGAAATCGGGGGCCTGGATGGAGGGGGTGAAGAGTGTCTTCGGCATCGCGCTTTCCGTGGCCGGCCTCTACTACCTAAGGGTCGTGGTTCCCCCCCTGGCGCAGGTGACCGGCCGGTCTCCCGCCTTCTTAGCCGTGGCCGTTGCCGTGGTCGGCCTGGGAATTCTGCTGGGCGCCGTGCACCTGTCATTTCACGCGGGCTCGCGCACGCGACTACGCAAAACGCTCGGGGTCGCGCTCGCGGTGGCCGGCCTGTTCGCCGCGATCAACTACGTCCTAACCCCCAAGAGCGTCCTGCACTGGTTGCCCACGGAGGCCGCTGGTTTGGCCCACGCCCGGGTCAGGGGTAAGCCGGTGGTGATGGATTTCACGGCCGACTGGTGCCTGCCTTGTCGCGAATTCGAAGTCAGCGTGTTTTCTCGGCCCGCGGTCGCCGCCCTGCTGACCGACTTTGTTCTGGTGAAAATCGACCTGACCCGCGAGGACGAGGACGATGCCCTGCCAGGGCTGAAAGATCGGTATGGCGTCTCCACCCTGCCAGCAGTGCGTTTTCTCGCACCCGGCGGCCAGATTGTGGGCCGCATCGACAGCCTGGTTCCGTGGCATGTCTTCCAACGCGCCCTGCTCGGGGCACAGACGGCAGCGGATCGCAGGTAGCGACGCCGCGTCGGGCGCCATTCAGCAGTTCGCTATCTGCTAGAAATCCAGGCCGCCGGCAGGGATCGTGCAGCTGCTGCTCCACGTGCCCCACCAATAGATCTCGGAGTAGTTCTTTGCTCCGGCGTTCGGGTCTCCAGCGCTCACGTCAATCACGTTGTACCCCGCGGTCTTTGCCGGGGGGATGGGCGTGGCTCCGCAAGTCACAGGCCCACCGTTGATCGAGACGGACCTTGCGTCTGTGTTCGCGCATCCCCAACCCTGGATGGTGTCGCAGGTGACGAAGCAAAGACCGCCATAGGTATTGAAAAACCCCGTGTGGCCGTTCGCTCCCGCGCCAGAAACCACCGTGCAATTCCGGGCGGCTGCGGGTGCCACGCTGGAATCGGCCGAGCTGCAGACGCCGCCAGCATTCCGCGCAGCCACGACGTAGTAATAGGCCATCCCAGGGGCGGCGGAGGAGTCAATATAGGGACTTTCGGTTGGTGTGCCGAGCGACAACGTGAACGGGCCTGTGGCGGCGGTCCCGCGTTTCACCTCGTAGGACGTGGGGCTGCCCGTCGAGGCAGTCCACGACACCGTCACCCGCAGTATCCCCGCGGTGGCATTGACGCCGCTGGGGACCGATGGCGAGCTACACGATCGAGCGGACACGGCGGGAGTGGAGTCGCCCGATGCACAGGTGCCACCCGCGTTGCTGGAGCTGACCACGTAGTAGTAGACCGTGCCGGCCGTCAAACCCGAATCCGTGAAGGTGGCAGCGGTCTGGTTGGTGCTCACGAAGGAAAACGATCCGCTCGCGCTCGCCCCGCGCGACACGGTGTATGCTGTGGCACCGGTCACGGTGTTCCACGACACCGTGATGCGACCATTGCTGTTGTCCGCGGTTGCCGTGACGCCGGTGGGCACGGCCGGCAGAACGCAGGCCGGGGTGGCGTGAACCTCGCTCGAATTGAGTGAGGTACAAGCGCCGCTGCTCGCGCTCACCACGTAGTAGTAGGTCGTCCCGTCTGCCAACATCGGGTCAGTGTCCACGAACGTCGTGGTGGGCGCGGTCACGGTCCCGACGGAGGTGTAGCCGGTACCACTGGTCGCGCTGCGGCCGACGTTGTACGAAATGGCCCCGGTTGCGGCCGTCCAGGTTAGCGTCACCCGTTGGTTGCCTGCTGTGGCGGTCACGCCGATCGGCGCAGCCTGAGCGCAGGCCGCCACCGGCTTGGCGGAAAACACGGCCGAGTTGGCTGAGAGGCAAGTGCCGTTATTGGAGCTGACCACGTAGTAGTAGGTCGTCCCGTTGACCACTGTCTTGTCCGTATAGGTTGTCCCCGTCGGGTTGGCGACGACGGTGGCGTAGGGACCGCCGCTGACTGTGCCGCGCGAAACGACATACGACACCGCGCCTCCGGTCGACGCGGTCCAGGAAAGAACGACCTGGCTGTCGCCCGGGGTTGCGGTGATGGTCGGTACCGACGGAGGCGTGCAAACCGGCACGGCAGGAAGTTCGGCGGAGTTGGCGGAACTGCAGGAGCCATTGCTGGCGTTCACAACGTAGTAGTAGGTCGTCCCATTTGTGAGTCCTGCGTCGGTGTAGCCCGTGCTGGTTGGCGTGGCGACGATGGCATACGGACCGCCGGTCTTCGCGCTGCGCAAAACCTGATACAAAATTGCGCCACCCGTCGAGGCAGTCCACGCCAGTACGATCTGGCCGTTGCCTGGCGTGGCGACGAGATTGGTTGGCGTTGACGGCGGCGTACAGGCCGGGGTGGCGAGCACCTGTGCGGAATTGGCTGAGTTGCACGAACCGCTACTGGCACTCACGACATAATAGTAGGTCGTCCCATCGATGACGCTGGTATCCGTATAGCTGGCCG
>Ga0182010_10000366_pt1 | contig 25954 bp, 23 predicted proteins | sample 611E1MmetaG_FD_120488 | JGI IMG/M metagenome (GOLD analysis project Ga0182010, IMG submission 120488) | Permafrost microbial communities from Stordalen Mire, Sweden - 611E1M metaG | ecosystem: Environmental > Terrestrial > Soil > Wetlands > Permafrost | place: Sweden: Stordalen | collected... | reverse complement strand
CTGGGAGCCGCACTGATCACGAGGGTTCCGCCGGCGAGATCCGGAAGCGGGGTGTGGGCGGCGTCTCCCTGCCACGCCCTGAAGACGATCGGATACGAGCCGACCGCCAGACTGGACGTGGTGGCCGTCAGGGTGACCCCATGGACCCAGTCCCCAGACCCGGGCAGCGCAAACGTAGCGAGCCGAGTGTTGCCGCCGCTGTAGACACGGACCCGATAGGGTGCCGCGCCGCCGGGGTCGGTGTACGTCACCTGGAATGTGACCGTGCTGCCGGCGACCGAAGGGTTGGGCGAAACAGAGGGATTGGTGAGACTGCTCGTCGCGGCACCCGCCGCGGATTCCGCAGCGAACACCAGAAGCAGCAGCGCCAATCCAGACGCCGCGAGCACTCTGGTACGGAGTTCGGCAACGCGCCGGACAGTAACGCCTGTCATGTCAGGAGGATGGGACGGCAGGGGGAACCGGGCAATGGTACGGCGGTCATGGCACCCAGGACTCTCGCGCTCGCTGGCGCCTGCGTCCAACCGGCACGGGACTTCCGGCCCGCATCGCGCGCCCATTGGCTCTACTCGGCGTGGAGCCAGATCGCCGAAGCTCGCACAAACACCGCTGAAGACTCCCCCAACAGCGCCAGGAGCGTCCCTCGCGCAATCCAATGTCGGCGGCGGTCCGCGTCGCCCGACTCCGCGCCGGACGCGCGAACGATACAACCGCACCGGGAGTGGCTTGAAGATGACGTCGAACGTCATGGAAACCGTCTACGCGCGCGCACGCGCGGCGCACAAGACCGTCGTACTGCCGGAGGCTGACGACGTGCGGACGGTGACGGCCGCGGAGCGGATCGTCCGGGAGGGCCTGGCCGAGGTCGTCCTGGTGAGCCCGATCGCGAAGATCGAGGCCGCCGCGAAGGAGGCCGGCGTGGACATCGGCCGATGCCGGATCGTCGATCCCGCCGCGTCGCCCGAGCGCAACCGGTTCGCAGGCACGCTCCTCGATCTCCGTCGACACAAGGGGATGACGGAGGAGAAGGCGGCACAACTCGTCCTCGACCCGCTGTTCTTCGGCTGCCTCATGGTGCACGCGGGCGAGGCCGACGGACAGGTCTCGGGCGCGACGCACTCCACCGCCGACACGATCAGGCCGGCGCTCCAGGTCCTTGGCACCGCCCCCAACTGCCGGCTGGTCTCTGCATTCTTCGTCATGATCGTTCCGGATTGCGAGTACGGCGAGGACGGTGCGTTCATCTACGCCGACTGCGGCCTCGTCATCAACCCCGACGCCGAGCAGCTCGCGGAGATCGCGATTCAGAGCGCGGAGACTATGCAGAGCCTCCTCGGGTTCGAGCCGCGCGTCGCGATGCTCTCGCTCTCGACCAAGGGCAGTGCCAGCGACCCGATCATCGACAAAGTCGTCGAGGCCACCCGGATCGCGAAGGAACGGCGCCCGGACATCGCGCTCGACGGCGAGCTCCAGGGCGACGCCGCGCTCGTCGAGTGGATCGGCCAGAAGAAGGCGCCCGGCAGCCCGGTGGCCGGGAAGGCGAACGTGCTCATCTTCCCCGACCTCAACGCCGGAAACATCGCGTACAAGCTCACCGAGCGGCTCGCGAAGGCCGAGGCATACGGCCCTGTCCTCCAGGGCCTGCGGCGTCCGGTGAACGACCTCTCGCGGGGGTGCGACGCGAACGACATCGTGAACGTGGCTGCCATCACGGCGGTACAGGCGACGCAGTAGCGATCCCGGCGAGGCGACCGGCCACGGGTCGGCTCGCTGGGACGCGGACAGGACCGATGAAGGTCAGCAGCAGGACAGGCGGGTCGAACACCGAATGAAGATCCTCGTGCTCAACAGCGGCAGCTCGTCGCTCAAGTACCAGCTCATCGACGCACACACCGAAGAGGTCGTCGCGAAGGGACTCGCCGAGTGCATCGGCGTCGCCCAGCGATGCGGCCAGATCGTCCAGGAGACGAAGCTCGCCGGGAAGATCTCGTTCGAGACCGAGATGAACTGCCACGACGATGCGATGGACCGCGTATTCGCGCTTCTCACCGACCCCGAGAAGGGTGTCGTGAAGCGGGTGGACGAGATCGCCGCGGTCGGGCACCGCGTCGTCCATGGGGGCGAGAAGTTCGTCCAGCCGACGCTCATCACCGACGATGTCCTCGAGGGAATCGAGAAGGTGAGCCAGCTCGCGCCGCTCCACAACCCGCCCAACATCGCCGGGATCCGGGCCTGCATGCGACTCATGCCGGGCATTCCGCAGGTCGCCGTGTTCGACACGGCATTTCACGCGACGATCCCCGATTGCGCCTTCATGTACGCGCTCCCGTACGACTACTACACGGCGTTCGGCGTGCGGCGATACGGGTTCCACGGCACGTCCCACCAGTACGTGGCCGGCATCGCCCTCGATATGCTCGCGAAAAGAGGGGTCGCTCCGGAGGCGTCGCGGATCGTCACGTGCCACCTGGGCAACGGCTGCAGCATGACCGCCATCCGGGGCGGCCGCGCCGTCGACACGAGCATGGGGCTGACCCCCACCGAGGGCCTCGTCATGGGCACGCGCTCGGGCGACCTCGACCCGGCCATCCTCGTCTACCTCGCCCGCCGGCTCGACGCGCCGGCCTCGGACATCGACCGGATAATCAACAAGGAGAGCGGCCTCCTGGGCGTTTCCGGGCTCTCGAGCGACATGCGCGACATCGAGGAGGCGGCGGCCAAGGGCCACGCCAGGGCAGCGCTCGCCCTGGAAGTGTTCTGCTATCGCATCCGCAAGTACATCGGTGCGTACGCGGCGGCCATGGGCGGAATCGACGCGATCGTGTTCACGGCCGGAATCGGCGAGAACAGCCCCGTCGTACGGGAGCGCGCGTGCCGCCATCTCGGGTTCCTCGGCGTGGAGCTCGACGAGGCGAAGAACGCGAGCGAGCGAGGCCGGGCGGTCGACCTCGCAAAAGCGTCCAGTCGCGTGCGGGTGCTGCTCGTCCCGACGAACGAGGAGCGGATGATCGCGCGGGAGACGATGCGCGTCATCGCCGCGTCAACGTCGCCTTTGGTCATGGCGCCCTGAGAATCTGGCACCCGGCGCGATCCGGACGCGATCGGCCAAACGGAGTACCAGAAGCGTCGACCGCTGCCCGACCGGAGATGTTCGGCCGGCTGTGCGCTCGGCGGGAACTGACCGGTCGGCGCTAGCGCCGAGGGACCAGCAACCGACCGTCGACCCAGCCGGTCCAGCCATTGGCACCGCGCACCTGGGCCCACGCCCCTGCCTGCGCCACGACGATCAGCTCGACACGCTCGGACAACGCGGCGACGGGCGGGCGCGCCGGATCGGGCGCCTCCCAGGCTGCCATTCCACCTGCCGGCACGACGTGGGTCGGCATCCACTCGAGGGCAGCGTGACCTGCCGCAGGCGCGGGCTCGGCCGGGGCGGGCTCGGCCGGGGCGGGCTCGGCCGGGGCGGGCTCGGCCGCCTGAGCGACCCCGGGCTCGATTGGTTCGGGCGACGCAGCAGCCGTGGTCGCTGACTCATGAGCCACTTCCGCCGGCCCCAGGGCCGGCTGCCCAGGTGCCGCCATCCCCCAGGTCGGGGGCGCCTGAGGGGGCGCCGGAGCGATCGGTGCGGGCCCCGAAATCGGCTGCGGCTGGAACGGCAGCGCCGCCAGCTCGGCACGAATGCCCCGGATCTTCAGACGCTGGGCGTCCAGGGCCGGGTCGGCAAACGAGTCTGTGCCGCTGCGGACCATCGCGTATTCGATCTGGGCTGCCTGCAGCCGTCCGGTCAGTCGCGCTCCGGCAGGGCCGCGAAGTCGACCCGTCGCGGTTCGGGCCGACCGCCTGACCCAGAGGCTTCGGAGCGATCGGATCTCGTCGTCGGTGACCACCATCGGATCGGGCTCCCCGGCAACTATCGCTCGGAAGTTGTCCTCCTCGCTGCGCGTGGCGAACAGAACGAGCATGCCCAGCAGGATCAGGAAAGGCAGGCCCTTGAGAGTCCCGTACTCGATCCACTGGACGACGCTGGGGTTGGCGCCGTCGGTCGTTTGCAGGATGGAGTCCATCCACGGCGAGTTCCAGACGACGTGAGCCGAGACGCCGGCCGCGATGCAGGCCGCTGCGCCCATGAGGCGCTTCGGCATCGCAGCGGCCCGCTGCGTGACAAAGTAGGCGAAGCCCGTTCCGGTCAGGCCGGTGAACAGGACGTGGCCATACAGGCCGCCACCCACAACTCGAATCAGGAACGTGTTGAATACCGGGCCGGACTGGTCGACCGCGCCGGGTGCGGCCGCCACGGCATTGATGAAGTACGACACATCCTCAACGACGGTGAAGCCAAGGCCGACCATCGCGCCGTACACGAAGCCGTCCATTACGCCGTCGAACTCGCTCGACGCGATCAGGAAGATGGTGACGACGCCCATCAGCTTGAGCGTCTCCTCGACGCCTGGGCCCACGACAGCGGCGCCCCATTGTGAGGCGAAATCGGTCGAAACGACCTTGCCCAGGATCGACAACCAGGCCTCGTTGGCGTGGCCGGCCAGGCTGGTGGCAATGACGCCGCCCCAGACCAGGGCGGCCGCCAGCAGCAGCTTGGGCTCGCGTTCGAACAGATCCAGCCGGTAGATAAGGAGTGCCACCGGGACCGCATAGACCAGGACGAGGGCCCACGACAGCACGTAGGAAGTCATGAGGCTGCTCATGAGCGACTGCTCTTGGACGAAGAAGTAGCCGCCGATGGCCAGCATTGCGCAGTAGAGCCAGAAGGCTGGCTGACCCGGCTGGATGAGCGAGGCCTGCTTGCCCCACCGCGGCGGTGTCGACGTGGGCGAGGCGGGCGAGTTCGAAAAGCCCGCGGGAATCGGTGAGCCGATGGAGCTCGTCATGCCGGACGAGCCCGGTCCAACGGAGGCCGTCATTGTCCGGCACCCACACTCTTGAGCATTGCGGCGATGTCGTCGATCATCGGGTCGAGATCGCCCTGCGGTGCGCCGGCCACGATGACGACTGCGTTGTCGTTGACGACCATGCAGACGAGCTCGCCGTCGAGGATGCCGTGCTGACCGGACGCCACGGTAGCCTCGAAGGCAACGTACGTGGTGTCGTGGCCGCCGACCGTGGTCTGGTGAGCGTCGCCGTAGCTGATCTGAGACGAGTCACCGCTGAGCGACTGCTCCTGGCCCGACAGCATGGACGCCGAGCCGCCGGTGAAGTTCGACGAGACGACCTGCGCGGTAAGGACCGCATCGGCCTTCTCCAACTCGATACCGCTCGAAGTATCGCCGGGCGGTGAAGCGAGGACCCACCCGGGCGCGGCGGTGATGGTCACCGAGCCTCCCACCGTCACGGTGCCCGCGCTCGGGGCAGCAATCACCTGATCGAGGCCGATGCCGCCGAGCACAACACAGGCGATGATCGAAGCCACCACGATGCTCGGCAACCAGCGCTCCCGGTTGAACTGGAACGCCGGGGCCGTTCGGGCGGGGGCCGGCGAAGCGGGCGCTGACCATCCGGGGGCGGGAGCCGGCGAAGCGGGCGGGGCCCATGCCCCGGCCTGTGGCGCCACCGACGCCCACGGCGGAGCCGCGACGGGGCCCGCGGCCGGCGTTGCGGGGCTACCCGTGGGCTCTCGCGGGACTGCCTGGTCGGGAGGGAGATCGCTCATCGGGTAACGGTCCTCCAGTCCGCGGTGATGGCGTCGTCACATCGTAAGGCGCGCCGCGCCACGGTCAACCGCCGTTTGGTAATGCGAATTCAGAGGCGACTGGACGCGAGGCGTCAGCCCGAAGCGCCCGGTCGCCTAATGCGGCCAGCGGGGATCGCCTCGGTAGATCGATGACCTGTCCTCGCTTAGAGCCTTGCGCTCGTCACCGTCGGTCCAGACCTCGAGTCCTCGCGCCCCTTCGCTCAACCGACGACTCGCCCTCGCCGGCCGCACTGCGTCGAGAAGCTGGCCATACGCGTCCGGGTTGAGCAGCCCGAAGATCACGGCGATGAAGGCTATCGAGTACATCCTGAGGTCTACGGCCACCGCGGCGATGATGACACTGGCCACGATGCCGACGGCCAGCGCGATCGTTCGGCCGGCCCGCCCAAACACTGCCCCGGCAAGGTGGCCCAGGGCGCGGCCACCGTCGAGGCTACCAATCGGCAAGAGATTGAAGATCGCCCAGCCGAGGTTCACGAAGGTCCAGAGAAAGGCCAGCACGCGAACCGACCTGTCCGCGGAGTCGAGGGCCGGCCATAGGGCCAGCATCATGCCCCCGATGACGATACCGACCAGCGGGCCCGAGACGGCGACCACGAGCATCTGCCGATCCGACAGTCGCGAGGCGGCCTCCTGATCGTTCGGAATGGTGAACCCGCCGAAAAGCCAGAAGCTGATCGACGAATCGACGCCGTAGCGGCGGAAGGCGACCGCGTGGCCGAGCTCGTGAAGCAGCAAGGCCACGAACCCAAGAATCACCCACGCGACCAGGAACTCGGCCGTGAGGCCCGACAGGAGGCCCATCCCCACGAGCCCGATCGCGATAGCCGGTCCGACCGAGACGGGAACGCCCAGAACACGGACGGTGAAGCCAAGCGACGGGCCCATGGAAGCCTCGCTGTCTGACGAGCCAGTCAGGCGGTGCGTCCGTGTCCCTCTCCGGCCTGCCATTGCAGACTAACCGGAATGTGAACCAGGCTCTCGGTGCGATCCGGGTGTTGCCGCCAGCGGGTCGACCGCGTCTGCCGTGCCAGTCAGCCAGGGCTCGGGAGCCACAGCCCATGTCGGTGTCAACCTCATCCGGGCCACCGGCGGAAGTGGCGTTGGTAGGGGAGGGAGGATTCGAACCTCCAACCGGGGCTGTATAAGAGCCATGCTCTAACCGTTGAGCTACTCCCCCGCCGCGCGCCGGATCGTACACCACGGGGCGAGCCCCGCGGCAGGCCTCTAGTCCACGCCGCCCTGCAGGACCTCGATCCTGGGGCGATGCGGGATCGTGTCGGGCGTGTTCTCGGCAACGAGGGCCACGCCGTCGCGGAAGCGGCGCAGCTCGCCGTCGGTGTTGAAGAAGCCGACGCTGATGCGGATGGCGTCGAGCGGCGGAATGGTCCGGGCGATGCACAGCGTTCGCTGCGACAGCTCCTTCAGGGCCGCTGACGACTTCCAGCCGGCAATCCGGAACGTGACCAGACCGGCCATGTTCGCGGTCGGCGTCAGCACCTCGACGCCTGGCACATCCGCCAACATCGAGGCAGCCGCGCCTGCCATGCGGGCGATTCGCTCGTGGATCCAGCCAAGCCCGACGAACATCGACAGCCAGGCCGCGCTTCGAGCCAGGCCGACAACGGATGGCCCGTGGTAGCCCGAGCCTTCGAACCTTCGGGCGTCCGGCCAGAGCTTGCCCTTGGCCGCCAGGTCGATGGATTCGAAGCTCCAGTAGCCGGCGAACGTGGTGCGCGGCCGATCGAGCACCGACCCGGCGCAGTAGACCGCACCGATGCCTTCGGGCCCCAGCAGCCACTTCTGGCCGGGTACGGCGTAGAAGTCGACGCCGAGCTCCTCGACCGAAACCGGGACGGCCCCGACCGATTGAGCGCCGTCGACGGCGACGAGAGCGCCTCGAGAGTGCGCCAGCTCGGCGATCTCGCGGATCGGGAGGCGTGCGCCGGTTGCCCAGGTGACGTGCGAGAGCGCGACGAGCCGAGTGCCTGGGACGACGGCCCGGTCGAGCGCCTCCAGGATGGCGACCGGATCGCCGCCCGTACCCACATCCGCGATGACCAGCTCCACGCCGCCGCGCTCGCGCAGCGCCCACAGCGGCCCCAGCCCACCGGCGTGTTCGAGGCTCGTGGTCACGACCCTGTCGCCGGGCTTCCAATCGACCGCCCAGGCCGCCACGTTCATTCCGTCGGTCGTGGCGTGAGTCAGGGCGATGTGGCTCGGGTCCGTGCCCAGGACCGCCGCTACCGCGGCCCGCGCCTCCGCCATGCGCTCGAGCGAGTCCTGGTAGTGGTGTATGTCGGCCCGGCCGGTGCGCAACTCCCAGGCCTCGGCCTCGGCCATGGCATGGGCCGTCTCCCTGGGGAGCGGCCCCGCCGTGCCCGTGTTGAGGTAGATGCCCGCGGCAGTCGACGGCAGCGCTTCACGGAGAGCCGGGATCTTCTGGTCGTCGGGGAGGAACGGCGTCACCACGATTCGTATGATAGGCGGCAGATGCGCGCACCCACGTTGGGCAGTTCCTCAATTGCCCCTCGCTCGAGGCGATGAGCGGCGGGTGCGGCGCCAGTGGGGTTGTCGATGACCGGATACCAGATCAGCGGATACGCCAGACCGGAGCTGCTGGCCACGCCCGAGTGGCTGGCTGAGAACCTGGGCCGGCCGGGTTTCGGCGTTCTCGACATGCGCTGGCGGCCAGACGGGTCAGGCCGGCGTCTCTACGCGTCCGGGCACATTCCCGGCGCAATGTACGTGGACTGGCGGACCGACCTGGTGGAGCAGGACGATGACAACGACGTCCTGTTCATCGCCGGCCCTCAGCGAGTCACTGAGACGCTGACACGGGCCGGTCTCGGCAACGGCATGGTGGGAGTGCTGTACGACGACGCCGCGCTCTCGTATTCCGCTCGAGCGTGGTGGACGCTCCGCGTCTACGGCTTCGACTCGGGTCGTCTCCTGATCGGCGGGCTGGACGGGTGGCAGGCCCTCGGCCAGCCGCTCTCATCGGCCGCGGAACTGCGGCCGCCCACCACATTCACGCCGCGCCTGGAGGCGCGGCTGCGGCTGACCGCCAGCGACGTCAAGCAGCTCCTCGACTCGCCGCAGGTCCAGCTGCTGGATGCACGCTCCCCGTCCGAGTTTGCCGGCCATGCCGGGACCACGCGACGGCTGGGCCACATCCCCGGAGCGCTGAACGTTCCGGCAGCGGCGACGACGGAACCACGGACGGGCCGCTTTCGCCGCGCCGAGGAGATACAGACGCTTCTTCGCCGCGCCGGCGTCGGTCCGCGTCGTCGCCTGATCTGCTACGACTCGGCCGGTATCGGGGCCTGCAAGCTGGCCTTCGCGCTGACGCTCATCGGCTACGACGATATCGGCGTCTACGACGCGGGCTGGGCGGAGTGGGGCGACCGACTCGACCTCCCGGCCGAGCGCTGACCGAGAAGAGGGACCGGGGCCACTGGGGTCGCAGGCCCCACGTTCGGGGCCGCAGGCCGCGCGTTTCGGGCTGCCGGCTACCAGGGATTCGAGGCGCCCGGGCCAGAGTCGTGCGGCTCTCGGCGCCACTCCACACCGGCGGGAATGGCGACGTGTGTCCGGGCATGGTTGAGGAGCAGCAGATCGGCGTGATTGGGCGATTCGGCCACGCTGTAGGCCCAGTAACGCGCGTCCGTGACGGCCAGAAACCGCCCTCCGAAGGCGTCGAGGGCCATGTGTAGCTCAGCTTCATAGGGTAGATGGATCTGGCCCTCAACCGTGAAGGGCGGGGCGAGCAGGACGGTCCGGACCGCCTGCTTGGGCATCCGCATCTCCGTCTCAGATTCGGTCGGTCCTTCGACGTGGGCGAACAGCAGGTCAGCCAGCTGGATCTGCGCCACGCTCGGCCCAGCGATCACACGCCGGGATCCGACTTCCATGAACGTGGCATCGAACAGAACCAGGTGCTCGGCATCTGGTTCGTTGAGGACGTCGGTCAGGCGATGGAGCCTGGTGTGGAGAGTGCCCTGGATGATGAGATGGGCGGTCCCAACGGTGATCGGGAGCGACCGAGCGGGACTGAGCGCGTCGAGCATTGACGCAGCATAACCGGCGGGGCATCGGGCCGGGTCGAGATCAGGCCGTCTCGGTCGGCGTCATCTCAGACCGTCTGACCTCTGCTGTGAGGAGGTACTCGGAGCCTTGCTGCAACTCGCGGTGCAACCGATCGACGTTCGCGAGCGTGTCGATCTCGATCGGAGTCTTGTCGGGCCGGAGGCGGACGATGCGCGGGAAGCGGAGGGCGAAGCCCGACTGGTGACGGTTCGAGCGCTGGATGACGTCGAAGGCGACCTCGACGACGACCAGAGGCTCGACCTGCCTGAACCGACCGAGCCGCCGCACGGTGTGGTCTTCGAACCAGCGCGTCATCTCGGCGATCTCCGCGTCGGTCAAGCCGGTGTAGGCCTTGCCGATCGTGACCAGACGATCGGCCGATTCGTCGCGAACGGCGAACGTGTAGTCCGACAGGACGCCGTGCCGTTTGCCGTGGCCGGCTTCGACGCCCACCACGACGCAGTCCAGGGTCGCCAGGGCGCGCTTCATCTTGAGCCAGCCAAGACCCCGTCGCCCCGGCGAATAGCCGCTCTGTGGGTCCTTGACCATCAGACCCTCGTTGCGCCGCGCGCGGGCCTCGTCGAAGACGCGGTCGAGTGCTTCGGCCGAATCGACGGTGACCAGATGAGACAGCGCGAATCGGCCGCCCTCGGCCACCATCCGCAGGCCCAGGGCCTCGAGGCGGCCGCGGCGCTCGACCAGTGGAGTCTGCAGCAGCGGCACGACTGAGGGCGTTGCGCCGTTCCGGCCCGGGACCCCGCCGGCTGAGTGGCCGGAGAACGCGCCGTTCAGGTGGCCGGCGGCCCCGCCGGCGGAGTGATAGCCGTTGGGCGAATCGTCGCCGAGACCGGACCGCGGCCCGATGGCCAGCAGATCGAAGGCCACGTACGCCACCGGCACCTCGGCCTGGACATCGGCCGTGGGCTCCTTCCGGCCGAGCCGCCCCTGCAGTGTCAGAAACGGCAGGACGCGGCCGTCGGAGTAGGCAAGGATCTCGCCGTCCAGAATGCCGTCCCAATCCAGCGGCCGGGCCGCTTCGACGATCTCGGGAAACTGCTCGCTGATGTCGTGCAGGTCTCGACTGTAGAGCCTCACTTCGGCCCCGCGGCGGTGGAGCTGGGCTCGGATGCCGTCGTACTTGTCCTCGGCCCAGACCGTGGGGCCCAGGCGCGCGAGCACGTCGGCGGCATCCTCGGCCGGCGAGGCGAGCATGAACTTGATCGGGTGCAGCAGCCGGAGACGGGCCTCGTCCAGGCGACCCTCCTTGGCGAGGACGGCGGTTTCGCCCGTGTCGCCGGTCAGCATCAGGGCCATTCCCACGGCCGCTTGAGGCCGCTCGAACGCTTCTGCGATGGCCGCCTCCAGCAATCCCTCCCGCAGGCCGATGCGCAGCTCCCCCGTCAGGATCTTGGCCACGTACTTGGCGGTCAGGGCGTCGCAGCGCTCCAGCAGCGCGGCGAATACGGCACCCTTGGCGGCGGGCCCCGGCGCGGCTTCGATGGCGGCGAAGGCCTCCTCCACTTCAGGCAAACACGGCGAGCAGCCGGGGTTCGGGACGTCAGAGCGCCACGCCAGCACGTCGGCCACGGCCTGGCCCAGATCGGAAGAGCGATCGTATGCCTCGCCCAGAGCTCCGGCGGGCACGCCGGCCACACGGCTGACCGCGGCGGCAATCGTGGCCCAACCCAAGCCGGCTGACCGTTGATCGGATTCCGCGAACGGCCGCCCCGCCAGGAATGTAGCGGCGGCACGCAGCTCGGAAGCCGGCAGGGGCGCCAGATACCGTGCGAGCAGCGAGGTCTTCTCCGAGGTGCGAGTGGTCCCGGCGACGCGTTCGGCCAACTCGCTCCAGCCACGCATGGCGGCGATGGTATACCTTCGCCCTGTGAAACCTGCTCGGCGCGTCTCGACCGATCCATCCTGGCGAACCGGAGCCACCGATGGCTGCAGCGCCTGATCGGGAGTCGTGGCGCCCGGAGGCCATCCTGGGCCAGCTGGTCGTCCTGCGCCGGCACCGGCCGGACAACCTCCGCGCATTCACGCGCTGGTATGCCGACCCGGAGATTGCCCGCCTGACGCGCTATCAGCAGGCGCCGCTATCGACTGAAGAGGTCCAGCGGTTCTTCTACACCCGGATCCTGGGCTCCGACTTTCTCGCCATGGCCATCCACGTGCGCGACACCGATCGGTTGATCGGCACGTGCGCCTTCAGCCAGCTCGACGGCGACAACGGATCGACGCTCTACCACATCACCATCGGCGAGAATGACGCCTGGGGCAAGGGCTACGGCACCGAGGCCACGGACCTGATGCTGGCCCATGCCTTCACCCGGCTGGCTCTTCATCGCGTGGCCCTGATGGTCTTCGAGTTCAACCCGCGGGCTATCCGCTCGTACGAAAAGTGCGGTTTCGTGGTCGAGGGTCGTGCCCGCCAGGCCATAGTCCGAGACGGCCGATTCTGGGACGAGATACACATGAGCGTCCTGGCCGAGGAATGGGAGGCGCGCTTCAGAGATCGGCGCTGAGACGCGCGGGTTGCGGGCGAGTTTCCGCTACGGCAGGAACCAGGGCTCCTGGCGAGCCCCACGGGGCTCTAGCCGGCTGCCGCGGCGGCCTTCTCGGCCTCCGCCTTCTCGGCCGTAGCGATGACGCCTCCGAGCGTGGCGGACTTGAGCCGGTCCAGAAGCGCTCCCTCGGCCGCGAAGAAAATGTCGTGGACGCCGCATTCGCCGTCCTGACCGCACGGCGTTCCGCGGAGAACGCAGACCTGGCGGTGCTGATCGCCCTCGACCGCTTCGATGACGCGCAGAAGCGTGACCGAGTCGGCGTCCTCGGCCAGCTCATATCCACCGGCTCGTCCAGGATGAGCGTTGACCAGCCCGCCACGCGTGAGGTCGCCCATGATCTGAGGCAGGAACCGCGGCGGGATGTGCATCTCCTCGGCGATACGCCGGCTGCTCAGGAGGCCGCCCTTCGCCCTGGTCAGAGCCAGCATCGCCCGGATGGCGTAGTCGCTGCGCTTGGTCAGATCTAGTCGCATTGCGCTGTGAGTATGGCTCCCACTCGAACGGCCCGGACCCTGCCGTTGGTCCCGCCGGGATGTGACGGGCGGCCGTAAACGCACGGCGCCGGGCGTGAGTTTAGCAACGTTGGCCGGGGGCCGCAGAACCGGAGCGGACCCGAGCCGGGATTGGAGCGACCTGTCGAGCGCGCTCAGCCGATGAGGTAGCTCACGGTGACCTGGACGACGATGTCGGTCGTGCCCGTCTCGATCGGAGTCGACACCGACTGCGCCTTGGCGGCATCCATTGCCCCGGCGTAGTAGACGGGCGTGGGCTGGCTCGTTGTCTCCACGATGGTTGCTACACCCTTGACCGAGACGCCAGCTGCGGAGGTGAGGGCGTCGGCCTTGCTCCGCGCGTCCGCCATTGCCATCTGGCGAGCCTGGGCCTCGACCGCCTTGGGATCGTTCAGCCGGAAGGTGATGCCGCCGATGGATGTGGCGCCGGCCGCGATCGCGCCGTCCACCACGGACGCCACGGAATTCAAGTTCCGGACAGTGACCTCGACGGTGTTGGTGAACTGCTGGCCGACGAGCCGAGGCACGGAGCCGCTCGAGCTGTAGTCGTACACGGGGTTAAGGCTGAGATCGACCGTGACGATGTCCTTGGCGTCCACGCCGGTCTTCTCAATGGCAGCGACAACCGCGCTCATCGAAGCCGCCGCGCCGGATTGGGCTTCGGTCACGGTGGGCTTCTGGACCATGACGCCGATTACGACGTCGGCGACGTCCGGAGCGACGCTGACATCACCGGTGCCGGAGACGGTCACGGTGTGTTCCGGAGCGGCCGAGGGGTCCGCGGCAAGCGCGGGATGGCCGCTGACGATCGGGCCTACGATCATGCCCACGAGGAGGCCGGCGGCCGCAATCACGGCGATCGCTCGGCCGAAGGCGAGCGGGCCGGCGCGGCGTTCGACCGCCCGATCGGCCCCCGATCCCGCGTTCGGCGCGTCGACTGTCGCGGGCGGATCCGCGTCGTGCTTCGCGTTCGAGGCCTTGGCGTTCATGGTCGTGTCCTCCTGGCTTTCCCGGTGTCGTTCCTGCCGCATACGGCCCTCGACGCTCGCACCTCGTGTTGGGTTCCCGCCGGCTCGCCGCCGGGACCGGCTACGATTGCGGCGTGAGTGCGAGCGAGCTGAACCCGTGGCGTCGCGTTTCGCGGCGCGTGGCCTACGAGAATCCCTGGATCGAGATACTCCACGACGAGGTGGTACGGCCGGACGGAAAGCCGGGCATCTACGGCGTCGTCCATTTCCGCCACCTTGCCATCGGCGTCGTGCCCGTCGACGCGAGCGATCGCGTACTGCTCGTCGGGCAGTTCCGATACACCATGGATCGCTACTCGTGGGAGATCCCCGAGGGCGGCGGCGACTTCGACGAATCCCCGGAGGAGGCGGCCCGCCGAGAGCTGGTCGAGGAAACGGGCTACAGCGGCGGCAAGTGGCGCGAACTGTGCCGGGCCGAGCTGTCCAACTCGGTCACGGACGAAATCACGATCCTGTTCGTCGCTTCCGACCTCGACGCGGGCCCGGCCTCGCCGGAGGGAACGGAGCAGCTCCAGCTGCGCTGGGTCCCATTCGACGAGGTAATGGCGATGATCAGGCGCGGCGAGATCACCGACGCAATGACCATCCTGGCGCTGCAGCAACTCGCCCTGGAGCGCGCGGCCGCCAAGGGCTGAATGAGGCGGCCCGCCAGGCGGATCGGGCGGAAACCCCGAGTGGGCCGGCGGCCATCCCGGCCGAGCCGATGTATGATCCGGTCGCATGCACTGTGCATAGGGATTATGCGTCAGCCCGCCGTCGCCGACTCCGCCGGCAGAGGCGCCGACGAACGGAGGAACGCGATGGTCGATCCCACAGCTGGCGGTCAGGACCTGGCGATCCGCGCCGCCGACTCTCCACGCACACCTGCTGCCGGCGACCCCGCATCGCGCCTCTCGGGCGAGGCCGCATCCGGCCACCCGGCGACGAGCCACGCGGCTCACGACGAGACCCCGTTCGTGAATCTGCGCGACCCGGCCCGCGCCCTCGGCCCCGACGGTCGCCCCGCGCAAAGCCGACGCGCTCCAATCTGGGAGGACGTGCCCGACGAGCGCTGGAACGACTGGCGCTGGCAGCTTTCGAACCGCGTCAACACCGTCGAGGAGATCGGCCGCGTCCTGAAACTGACCGACGACGAGCGCGCCGGGCTCTCCTCTCCGGACAAGTTCCGGGTCGACATCACGCCCTACTTCCTGAGTCTGATCGACCCCGACGACCCGAACGACCCGATCCGCCGCCAGGTCATCCCGACGGACTGCGAGCACGAAGCCTTCACGTCGATGATGGAGGACTCACTGGCCGAGGATCGCCACTCCCCGGTTCCAGGGCTCGTCCATCGGTACCCGGACAGGGTCCTGATGCTGGTCACGACCCAGTGCGCAAGCTACTGCCGCTACTGCACGCGATCGCGCATCGTGGGCGACGCCACGCAGAACTTCAATCGCCATGACGTCGAGGCGCAGCTGGACTACCTGCGCCGTACACCGCAGGTTCGCGACGTTCTCCTCTCCGGCGGCGACGCCTTGACCCTCAACCCCAAGCTGCTCGAATCGCTAATCCGCAGTCTGCGCGAGATCCCCCACATCGAGATCGTCCGCATCGGCTCACGAGTGCCGGTCTTCCTGCCGCAGCGCATCGACGACGAACTGTGCGAGATGCTGGCGAAGTACCACCCAATCTGGATGAATCTCCACTTCAACCATCCCAATGAGCTCACCCCTGAGGTCGCCCGCGCCTGCGACAGATTGACCCGGGCCGGCATCCCGCTCGGCAACCAGTCGGTCCTGCTCGCGGGAGTGAACGACTGCGTCCACATCATGCGGGCGCTGGTTCACAAGCTCGTCGAGTTCCGCATCCGGCCGTACTACATCTACCAGTGCGACCTGGTCGAGGGCTCCGGCCACTTCCGAACGCCGGTCGGCAAGGGCATCGAGATCATGGAGGGGCTGCGCGGCCACACCTCCGGCTATGCGGTGCCGACCTACGTCGTGGACGCGCCGGGCGGCGGCGGCAAGATCCCGGTCATGCCCAACTATCTGATCAGCTACTCCGACCACAAAGTCGTGCTGCGGAACTACGAGGGCTACATCACCACGTACGAAGAGCCGACGCAATACACGGCCCACGACAAGGCCCACTGCCGGTACTGCCAGCACCCCCGCCAGGAGCCCGGCCAGGGCGGCGTGGAGGGGTTGCTTCAGGGCGATCGGCTATGGATCGAGCCGGCCGACTTCGAGCAGACGCACCGCCGCGGCAACGAGGCCGCCCACCGACTCCAGGATCCGTCGAAGTGGGTGCCCTACGGCGTCGGTCCAATTGAAGGCACGGCCGGACAGCCGCTCGACGCACTGGCGGCTGGGGCGACCGGAGCGAGCGAGCCCGTGCCGCGGGAGTATCCGCCCGGCGAGGAGCCACGTCCGCTCGAGGGCGAACCGACCGGCTGGTCGCACGGCGAGCTGCTCTAGCCGACGCTCTCTGGCCCTGGGCGCCGGCCGACCGAACACGTACCATCGACGTGTCGCCGCAGACCAGCCGAGGGAGGAGCGATCGTGACTATCGACACCTGGCCACCCGACGGGGCCGGCCCGATCTTCGTTCGCGGGTATCACGGCAAGACCTATGAAGCCTTGATCGAGGCGTACCACGACGATGCCGTTCTCCTGCTCCAGCAGGGGTACGAGCCTGCGAGCCAGCACTACATCGAAGGCAAGTGGGGCTTCGCGCTTGGGGTTGTGGCGACTCTGACGATCCCACTCATCGTGGGCGCCCTGGTGTGGATCCAGATTCTCTCCTCGCGACCGATCGGGACGCTGACGGTGACCTACCTCCGACGGGCCGCGAACAGGACTTACGCCAACCCGGGTAGCACGAGTCCCGGAGGCTAGCCGCAAAGGCCGCCCGCGAAACCATCTGTCCCCTCACATGCCCATCGCCGGCGATCCTCTGGGCCCCTCTTCAAACCCGACTCGGGCGAGGTCGGGGCTGCCGGGCCCGTGAACGCGGCCGGAAGTAGCCAGGTTTCTGTCTCGTGCTACGCCCGCTTGCATTTGTACAGAATGCGTGATCGGCGCGGCGTCTCGATTGGGCCACCCATATCGCGGTCGGGTCCGGACCTTGCCAGCGGAGTCGGTGCCGAGGCCCCTGCGCACGATCACCGTTCCCGCCTATCATTCGGTGCGGACGGAGCGGATCCTCTCCGATCGAGCGACCGCCGAAGGAGATCGTGGGTCCCGTCGCGGTGGCCGCCGCTCTTACCGCACCATCCGCGTCATGGGGCGCTCCGCTTCCCCCTCGGCTGAGCGCCCCACCTCTTCTTCCGCCGCGGAGGCTCAGGTGACTAAACCCGCCGCGACACGACCCGTTTCGGCCGAACCACCCGCGGCGCACGTGTGGCTCAACGGGCAGCTGCTGCCGTCAGGCGATCCGCACGTGTCCGTCTATGACCGGGGCTTCCAGCTCGGCGACGGCGTCTTCGAGGCATTTCGCGCCAGGCGCGGCGTTGCCATCGAGCTGGGCGGACACCTGGCTCGACTTCACGCCAGCCTGAAGGCGCTCGAGTTCGAGCTACCCTTCGATGACGCCGTTCTGGCGGGCGGCATCTCGCAGCTGCTGGCGGCGGAGCGTTGGGACGGCGTCGAGCCGCCCGGCGAGGCGGTCATTCGCATAACCGTGAGCCGCGGCTACGACCCCTCTCGTGGCGTCGTCCCGTGGTCCGGGGGCACCGCGTCGGTGGCGATCCAGGCCTGGCCCTTCAGGCCGCCGACGGCGCGCGCCCTTCTGGAGGGCGAGCGGCTGATCACCAGCGCGATTCGCCGCGACGCCGACTCACCGATTGCCGGCATCAAGACGACGTCACGGGCAGAGCTTGTCTACGCCCGCCTCGAGGCGCGGCGGGCCGGTGTAGACGACGCGATCTTCCTGACCACCGACGGCCGCATCGCCGAGGCCACGACATCCAACGTCCTGCTGATCCGCGGCGACGTGTGCGCCACTCCCCGCCTCGGAACGGGGCTCCTTGCCGGAACGACGCGAGCCTGGCTGGTGGACCATGGCGGCGCGGTCGGCTTGAGCATGGTCGAGCGGGATCTCCGGCTCGATGACGTCTTCCAGGCGGACGAGGCCGCGGTCTGCTCGAGCATTGGAGGCGTCGTCCCCTTCGTCTCGCTCGACGGCAGGGAGATCGGGGGAGGTGCGCCCGGCCCACGCACGATCGCCATGCGGGCGGCCCGAGAGAAATGGATCGACCGACTCTCGCTCGATGGGGTCCGCACTCCCCGCTAGGCGCCCGCACTCCCCGCCAGGCGCCCGCCCGCCACCTGCGGCAGCGGCAGAAGGCTCGTCCGGCTAGACTTCCCGTCGTGACAGAGAGCCGCGCCTCCGGCGCCAAGTCCACCAGCGGAGCCACCAGAAAGCCTTCGTCGACGCCCGCTTTGGGGACCCCAAAGTCCACCAAGGCCCCGAAGTCAACCAGGGCCGCAGCGGCCGTAAACGCGCCTGCCGGAGCGACGGCAGTGGCCGCGAAGTCGCACTTCGCGATCCAGGCGAAGAACCGCCACCCCAACCTCGGTCTGGCCCCGGTCGACATGACGGCCGGCTATACGGCAGCCGCCGAGAAGCTCCGCGCCGGCATGGCGCAGGTTTCCGCCGCAGCTCTCGAGGCCGCGGTCAAGGCGGACCCGACCCTGCGGAGCCGGTACGACGAGGTCGGACTGCGCCGCCTCCTCCGGGACGGCGAGCTGATCGTAGATCGCCTGGCGATGTGCCTGGCCAGCGGCAACGACCGGTGGCTGACCGAATACGCCGAGTGGATCGGCCCCATCTATCGCCGCCGAGGCGTGCCACTGGCCGATCTGAGCGCCCTCTGCGCCGGGGTTCGCGAGACAGTCGAGCCGCTGCTTGGCCCCGATGAGCTCGCGGCGGCCACAGGTTCACTCGACGCCGCCGCGGCTATCTTCAAGCGCAACGGCCGCCTTGCCGGCGATCGCCACAGGCGGAATGCGCTCTGGAAGTGGATGTACCGCGGCGTCTGACCGCGTTCCTCGAAGTCCGCCGCGCCAGTCGCCGCGGCGGACCCCAAGACGGAGGCCGACATGACGATCAAGTGGGTGAAGGTGGATCCGCTCGTCATGCGCGGCGAACCGTTCTGCTACAACACCCGCCTGACCGTCCGCCAGCTGCTGGAGATGAGGCGCGACGGCTACACCGTGGCCCAGCTGCTGCGCGAGCATCCTGAGCTGCGAGTCGTCGGCATCGCCCACGCCTACCTCTTCGCCGCCGAGCATCGGGATCGCTACCGCGAGTTCTTCGGGCGCGACGGAGCCCTGACCGGCCCGGGCTTCACCGACGAGGAGGCGTCCGTCCTGCCCGAGGATCTCCGCGTCCCCGGCGTCGTCGTCGCGCGGCCGAAGACGGCCGCCCGCGCGAAGACCGCCGCCCGCGCCAGGTCCTGACCGGCACGACCCCGATTCCACTATTCCGAGGAAACTGGTAGGATATCTGTCGCCATGAGCGATACCATCCCGGCCGTCGAGGCCGCCCCCGTAAACGCCCCGAGCGCCGCGACAGCTGCCGCCCCCGAGCCGCCCGCGGCCGAGTCAGCGGCAGACCAGGCGACGCCCGCGTTCGACCCGGTACGCCGGGCGACCGAGCTGGCCGTCCTGGATGCCCTTCGGTCGGTCGTGGACCCCGAGCTGGGGATGGACGTCGTCGAGCTCGCCTTGATCAGGCAGATCGCAATCGGCAGCGAATCGTCCGAGATCAAGATGATCCTGACGACTCCGTTCTGTCCCTACGCAGGCTCGATGGTCCAGCAGATCAAGGACCAGGCCGAGTCGGTGCTCGAGCATCCGGTCAAAGTGACCCTCCTCGCCGAGCGCTGGGACCCCCGCGACGCCGGCCTGATGTGGTGACGCGCTAACCGATCGAGGGACAATGCCCGACAAGCTGGAACGCAAGTCAGCGGTCGCCACCGGGCGCGGCGACGACGGCACGACGGGCCTTCTCTTCGGCGGGGAACGCGTCTTCAAGGACGACCCCCGCACCGAGGCGTGCGGAGCGATCGACGAAGCGGTCGCCGCCCTTGGTCTGGCCCGGGCCGAGCTCGGCCTGCAGGCGCAGCATGGATCCCTGCCGCGAACGCTCGCCCGACTGCCCGATTTGATCCTGCGCGTCCAGCGGGAGTTGTTCGTGGCCGGCGCCGAGCTGGCCACCGTCCCGGCCGCGGTGGATCGCCAGAAACCGGGCGAGACGCGCGTGACCGCGGATATGGTCGACGGCCTCGACGAGCTCCTGGCCGAGACCGAGGCCGCCATCGAGCTGCCCAGCGAGTTCGTCGTTCCGGGCGAGACGCGCCTGTCGGCGGCCCTCGAGCTGGCTCGAACGATCGTTCGCCGGGCAGAACGTCGGGCGGTCGCGGTTCGCCGATCGGAGCCGATCCCCGAGGACCACCTCTTACCCTATCTGAACCGTCTGGCGGACCTCCTGTGGATCTTCGCCCGCGCCGCCGAGCAGGGCGAGTCTCGAGCGGCCACTCCGTCGCGGGCGGCGTCGCGGGGCGACCCGGCCGACGCGACGAGGCTTCGCGCCAGGCGAGGGCCGCGCTCGGACGTCCCGAAGCGGTAACGCCCGTCGTAGGATCGGCGGGCACGGCAATCGACTGAAGAGACGGGCCGGGGATCCCGCGACCCGCAGGCTGATTGGACCTCGATCGGAGGAATTCGGTGAACGACTATCGATACGACCCGCACGGCGGCTACGCGCCCGGGCAGCTTGGCGTCCGATCCGCTGCCACTTTGTCGGTCGGCTTCCTTTCCCAGGCGTTCGCCTGGATGTTCCTCGGCTTGCTACTGAGCGCGTGGGTGGCGTTCCTGGTCCAGAACAGCACCGGCCTGACCGACACCGTGCTGAACCTGTGGCTACCGCTGATCATCGTCGAGATGGTCATCGGCATCGGGCTTCAGGTGGCCATCCGGCGTATCAGCGCCTTGATGGCGCTGGGCTTGTTCTTCATCTACGCCGCGCTCAACGGCCTGACGTTCGGGGTGATCATCCTCGCCTACACGGCCCAGACCGGCTCGGCGGCCACGGTCGTGGAGGCGTTCGTCAGCGCAGCGGCGATGTTCGGCGGGGCCGCGCTATATGGGGCAGTGACGCGGCGGTCGCTGGCGAGCATGTTCGGCTTCCTGGCGATGGCGACGTGGGGCCTGTTCGTCGCCATCCTGGTGAACATGTTCGTGGGCAACGGCACGCTCGACATCCTCATCTCGATCGCCGGCGTGATCATCTTCACGGCACTCACCGCATCCACGGTCCAGCGCATCTCGCGCGGGCAGTTCGCGGTCATGACGGGATCGACGGAGAAGGCCGCCGTGATCGGCGCGCTGCTGCTCTACCTCGAGTTCGTGAACATCTTCCTGTTCCTGCTCCGGCTCTTCGGCGGCGGCCGGCGGTAGCGGAGCGGCCGCGGACGCGGACGATGCGGCGGCGGAGGCGGCTGCCGCGGCGGAGGCGGCTGCCGCGGCGATGACCGCGGCGCTTAACCCGCTCGTGGGTGCATCATTCGCGTCGTGACTCCCGCCAGCCGTCCGTTCCGAACCGGCGCCTCTGCCCGCGTCGCCGCCGTCGCCACACTTCTGCTGGCTGCCGCCGTCGGGGCGTGCGGCACCACCACTCCCACGCCCACTCCCACGCCCACGGCGACGCTTGCGGCCACGCCGTCCCCGGCCGGCTCGGTTGCGGCGTCCACCTCGCCCACGGCGACGCCCAACGTCTCCATCGTTCCCGTCCCAACCTCTCAGCCGGCGACTCCGAGCTTCCCCGCGGCCCACCTCGACGACGCGACGGCCAAGGCACTCCAGACCGCCCTCGACGGCATCCGCAGCGGCGGCAAGTATCCGGGCGTCTCAGCGGCTCTCGTCTTCCCGGACGGCTCGATCTGGGCGGGCGCCTCTGGCTCGGCGGTCCTGTCGCCCGCGACGCCGCTCACGACCGACACGCTCTTCTCGATTGGAAGTATCAGCAAGACGTTCGTGGCGGCGCTCACCGGCCGGCTCGCCATGGTCGGCACCATCGGCCTCGACGATCCACTCGCCAGGTACGTGCCGACCTTCCCAAACGCCGCCAACATCACGATCCGCGAACTGCTCAACCACACCAGCGGCATCCGCGATCTATTCGACCAGTCGACGGGCATCCCCGAGGCGATCGTCGCCCACCCTGCCGCGACCTGGACTGCGGATCAGGTGCTCGCGATGATCGGCAAGCCGTATTGGGCGCCGGGCACCGGCTACCACTACTCGAACACCGACTTCGTCCTGCTCGGAATGGTCATCGAAACGGTCACCGGTCAGTCCGTTGCTTCGCTCGTCCGGTCTCAGTTCCTTACGCCGCTCGGGCTCGACCACACGTTTCTGCAGACGGAAGAGGATGTCCAGGGAGCCGAGGCCCACGGCTACATAGGCAAGGCCTCCGCGCCGGTCGACAGGTCGGCGGGAACCATGCTGCCCTTCACTGCCGAAGCCACGGCCGTCGGCTTCGCCGGCGCCTACGTCTCCACGCCGTCGGACCTGGCCCTCTGGGCATCCGCTCTCTACGGCGGGGACGTGCTCGACCAGGCGACCCTGGCCTCGATGGTGGACATCTCGCCGTCGATGGCCTTCAAGACCAAGACGACATACCCGTATGGCATGGGCTTCGAGGAGATAACGGTCGCGGGCCAGGTGGCCTGGGGTCATCGAGGCTACCTGGACGGGTTCTGGTCGGCCATGGAGTACCTGCCCGCCTATCACGTCAGCGTCGTCGTTCTGTCGAACGCCGACTGGGCCGACCCGGTGGCGGCGGCATCGACTCTCGCGAAGATAGCCATCGGATAGGTCGCCGCCTGGGCGGGGGCAATGAGCGCCGCGGCCGCCGGTCGTGAGCCAGGAGCCACGACCCTCTGCCAGGCCGCGGGACACAAACTCTGCGGGTCATCTTTCGCGGCGGCATGAAGCCTTCGGACAGGCCGAACCGCTATCCTTAGCGCCACCGCCGGGGAAATGGCGCGCCGATCACGGCGCCACGCCCGCGCAAGATGCCCCGAGAATCCGAGCGCGCGACCCTTTGTGCCCGGACGGGTCGCCAGGAGGTACCGGAGACTGTGGCTGAAGAGAAGCGAGCCCCAGCGGCTCTCGCCCCTGCAGGCAGGCGAGTGGTCCTCCTCATCTTCCTGCTGTCGGGGTTCGCTGGCCTGGTGTACGAAGTCGTATGGGCTCGCCAGCTGGTCCTGGTCTTCGGCAACACGACCCAGGCGATCTCGGCCATCCTGACAGGCTTCTTCGGCGGGATGGCAATCGGCAGCGTTGTCGGAGGGCGCCTGGCCGACCGCGTCCGGAATCCGCTGCGGATGTACGCCATCCTCGAGCTGCTGGTAGTCGTCGCCGTCCTGCTGACCCCCGCCACATTCCGGGGCCTGCATGAGGTCTACCGCGGCGCATTCGCCTCGCTCGAGCAGAACGCGACGATGCTCGCCCTGGTCCGATTCGCCCTCGCGATCGCGGCCCTCGGCCCGGCCACGATCTTGATGGGTGCCACGCTTCCCACGCTGTCGCGGTATCTGGTCCGAGACCACAACATGATGGGTCGGGAATTCGGCAGCCTCTACACGGTCAACACGTTCGGCGCGATCGTCGGAACGCTCACTTCCGGCCTGCTCCTGATCGAGTTGATCGGACTGAGCCAAACGCTGCTGGTCGGGGCCTGCTTCTCGGCAACGGCCGGCATCGCGGCTCTGTTTCTGAGCTTCCGGACGCAGCGCAAGAGCTCGACAGAGATGGTGCCAGCGTCTCCAGCGAGTCCTTCCCCGGCAGCCAGGACTGCGGTCGTCCTCTCGTCGAGAACGGCCCGTCCCAGGCTGGCGCTGATGCTGGCCTTCGTCTCCGGCCTTACTTCTCTGGGCTACCAGAACCTGTGGACTCGCATCCTGTCGTCGGGTACCGGCAGTTCCAGCTACATCTTCACGGCCATCCTGGCCCTCTTCCTCACCGGCATCACCGTCGGGGCGTTCGTCTATGCGCGCTTCCTGTCGCGAACCCGCCATCCCGTGGCGATCCTGGGAGTCGCCGAGCTTGCCATCGCCATAGTCGTGCTGGCAGCCCTCGGCTTTGAGACGAAGTACTTCGCAACACTGAGCTTCAACCGGGAGCTCGTCATCGTCGTGCTGCCCGCGACCCTGATCATGGGCGTCGTCTTCCCGATGAGCTCGATGCTGGCAACGGACTCGGATGATCGGGTTGGAACGAGCGCGGGGATGCTCCTCGGAGCCAACACTCTTGGGGCCCTCGTCGGAACCTTCATCGTTCCGTTCTTCCTGATGCCGGCGCTCACTTCGCCGCGGTCGGTCGTGTTGATTGCGATGGTCAATGCGGTCATGGGCCTGATCCTTTTGTGGGAGGCGAAGACGGTGCGTCTGCCCATTCGCCGAGCCGGCGCGTCCCTCTCGGGCGCTGTCGCGGTGGCAGCCGTCGTCCTGATGGTCGTCCCCAACAACCTGGTCGCCGATCCCAACATCAACGTCATGGCGCGGGCGAACGGCACCATTCTCCAGCGAGCCGAGGACGACGTCGCCTCTGTGCAGGCCGTTCGCCAGGACGACCCGAACCACACATTGCGGCTGTTCGTGGACGGCTACTCGATGACGGGCATCACCGCGGACACGCGAATGATGGCCCACCTGCCGCTCATGGTCCGACCGGACGCCAAGTCGATGTGTGTGATCGCCTTTGGCATGGGCTCCAGCTACCGCAGCTCGCTCCTGGATGGGCTGAAGGTGGATGCCGTTGAGCTGGTCCCGTCGGTTCCCGGCATGATGGGCGACTTCTTTTCCGATGCGAGCTCGGTCGAGTCGAACCCGAACGGCCAGATCCTGATCGCGGACGGCCGCAACCACGTGGATCTGACGACCCATTCCTACGACCTGCTGATCGTCGACCCACCGCCACCGATGAACGGATCGGGCACGGCCGTGCTCTTCTCGCAGGAGTTCTACCAGTCGGCAAGGGCGCGCCTCAATCCGGGCGGCGTGATGATGGAGTGGGAGTTCCGCGGCCAGACGGTCGACGAGATGCGGAGCCACGTCAAGACGTTCGAGTCTGTCTTCAAGCACGTCACCCTGGTCTTCGGCGCGGCCGCCACGACCTACGGCGTGATGATGCTCGGCTCCGACGACCCGATCGATATCACGCCGGCCGGGATAGAGTCGGTGCTTTCCAAGCCGGGGGTCGTCAGCGATCTCTCGGGTGCTCCGGACTCCCCGCCCGGCGTGACCACTGCCGCCGCCTGGCAGCAACAGATCATGGACAACATCTGGCTCACCGGTGGCGACGTCGACAAGTTCGCCGCCGGCGGGACGCTCATCACGGACGACCGACCCTACACCGAATACGACCTGCTGCGACACGCCTTCGGGCCAAAGTCGCCCCAGGCGACCCGGGAGAACCTGCTGATCGCCACGCCTCGCTCGGCGCCCTGACGCGTCCCGCACGGCCGGCGGCGCGGCGAGTTCGGTGAAGTGTCGAGGCCGGAGCGGCCGGGGCTCGCCGATCCGCCGCCGCGCACCGGCGCCCCACGAATCGATGACCCGGCGATTTCTCGCCGGGTCATCTCGCTATTCGCCTGGGCCTCGCGGCCCGATACTATGCGCGACGAGCGGTGAAGCAGTCGCTGCAGTAGACCGGCTTGGTGCCGCTGGGGCGGAACGGGACCTGAGCCTCGCGACCGCAACTCGAGCACGTGGCCGAGAACATCTCACGCGGGCCGGAGGAGTAGCCACCACGACCGCCGCCGGTGTGGGATCCACCGCCGAAGTCGCCGCGCTGCGCCTTGCGGGCCGCTCGGCAGGAGGGGCAGCGGCGCGGCTCGCTGAACTGGCGATCCGCGTAGAACTGCTGCTCACTCGAGCTGAAGACGAACTCCTGGTTGCAGTCCTGGCAAACCAGGGTCTTGTCCGATGCGTACAAAGAACGCTCCTTGCTCATGCGGCCTCAGCGACACGTCTGTCTCGCCGAGAACCGTTGAGAG
>Ga0182010_10000365_pt1 | contig 25970 bp, 23 predicted proteins | sample 611E1MmetaG_FD_120488 | JGI IMG/M metagenome (GOLD analysis project Ga0182010, IMG submission 120488) | Permafrost microbial communities from Stordalen Mire, Sweden - 611E1M metaG | ecosystem: Environmental > Terrestrial > Soil > Wetlands > Permafrost | place: Sweden: Stordalen | collected... | reverse complement strand
TCGTGGCAACTCTGCTTCTCGTCCTCCAGGAAGCGGGCGCGCAGCACGCCGAGCGAGGGGGGAATGCCGTACAGTTCGAGATAGTTCTTTTCGCCCGCGGGCAAGGGTTCGCCATCTTCGTCGAGCGTGTCGTTGGCCAGGCCGAGAAACACGCGGCGGTAGCGATTGGGCAAGGGCTGCCCGTCGGCACCACGATGCTCCTCGAAGATATAGGGCGTCCAGTCGTCACCCAGATCGACAATAGTGTACCCGGAGCGGGCTGCGCCGGTGGCGCTGGTCCAGCTCTCCTGGCCGTCGCGAATCACCAGGGCGCGATCATCATCCGGCAGGAGGTTGGGGTCACGCGGAGCGGGCGCCTTGCTGGCCACGGCCGGAGCCGCCAACGGTGCTGGAGCCGCGAGCGCCAGCGGCTTGCTGGCCGGTGCCGAAACCGAGGTCGCAGCCGAGGAGGTAGTCTGCGGCGGCGGCAAAGAAGCGACGCCACGAACGTCGCATCCCAACAAGAGGGCTAGGCATGATTGGACGGCAAACAGCGGTGCATATTTCATTACGAATTCGCTTGCTCAACATATGCCCCCGGCTGGGCGGCTGAGCAAGAAATCCAGTGTGGGCAGCGCTAGAGCACCGAACGGTTTGACGGACCGAGTGAAATTGCGAAGTTGCGAGCGGCCCGAGGCGCGAGGAGGGAGAATACTCAACGTATTTGACCGACGAGCAACGAAGGGACGCGACGCAAATGCGCGATTTCACGACGGAAGGCAAACCGTTCGGTGCTCTAGGTCCTGAGCGCCGCGGCCACTATGGCGCGGGCCTCTTCGATCACGCGGTCCAGGTGGGCCTGGCCGTTGAAGCTCTCGGCATAAATCTTGTAGATGTTCTCCGTGCCCGACGGCCGCGCGGCGAACCAGCCGTTCTGCGACGTGACCTTGAGCCCACCGATGGAGGCGCCGTTGGACGGGGCTTTGGTCAAGACAGCGGTGATGGCCTCGCCGGCCAGAGTGTTGCTTTTGACCTGCGCGGGCGAGAGTTGCTTCAGTCGAGCCTTCTCCGTGGGCGTGGCCGGCTGATCGATGCGGATATAGATGGGATCGCCATGCGCCGCCGTGATCTCACGGTAGTGCTCACCAGGATCCTTGCCGGTGCGGGCGGTGATCTCGGCCGCTAGCAGCGCCAGAATGAGACCATCTTTGTCAGTGGTCCAAGCGCTGCCGTCAAAGCGCAAGAAGCTGGCGCCGGCACTCTCCTCGCCGCCAAATCCGAGCGTGCCGTCAAGTAGCCCGTCGACGAACCACTTGAACCCCACCGGCACTTCGTGAAGCGGACGTCCGAGAGCGGCCACCACGCGATCGATGATCGCGCTCGACACCAGGGTCTTGCCCACTGCTGCACGCGCGGACCACTTCGGCCGGTTGGAAAAGAGGTAGCGGATGGCCACCGCCAGGTAGTGGTTGGGGTTGAGCAGGCCCGAGGGCACCACGATCCCATGCCGGTCAGCGTCGGGATCGTTGCCAAAGGCGACCTGGTAGGTGTTGCGCAGGCCAACCAGTTTGGCCATGGCAAATGGGCTGGAGCAGTCCATGCGGATCTTTCCGTCATGGTCCACCGTCATGAAGGCGAAGCGCGGATCCACGCTCGGATTGACCACCTGCAGGTCGAGCTTGAAGTGCTCCGCGATCGCTTGCCAGTAGGCCACCGAGGCGCCGCCCAGCGGGTCAACGCCGCACCTGATGCGCGCATCGCGAATAGCCGCCATATCAACCACGTTGGCCAGATCTGCCACGTAGGGGCCGACGAAGTCATCTTGCCGGATGTTGGGCGCGGTGCGCGCCCGTTCGACGGGAATGCGGCGGATTTCCAATCCGCTTCCGCGTAGCAGCGTATTGGCGCGGTCCTGTATCCAGGCCGTGACGCTGGTGTCAGCTGGGCCGCCGCTCGGTGGGTTGTATTTGAACCCACCGTCGGCGGGTGGGTTGTGCGAGGGGGTGACCACGATGCCGTCGCCCAGGCCGCTCTTGCGGCCGCGGTTGTGGACCAGGATCAATCGCGAGATCGCGGGCGTGGGCGTGTAGCCGTCGTCGCTCTGCATGACGGTGTCCACGCCATTTGCGGCCAGGACCTCCACGGCGGTTTGCTCAGCCGGCCTTGAGAGCGCGTGGGTATCCTTGCCGAGGAAGAGCGGGCCGGTGATGCCCTCGCGCTGGCGCCACTCGCAGATTGCCTGGGTGATGGCCAGGATGTGGGCCTGGTTGAAGGATCCGGCCAGCGACGACCCTCGGTGCCCGCTGGTCCCGAAGCTGACGAGCTGTTCGGGATCGCTCGGATCAGGCTCCTTGCTGAAGTAGGCGTCAATGAGACGGTCGACGTCGATGAGCAGCGTGGCGGGCGCGGGTTTGCCGGCAAGCTCGTGGGGCATGGGGGGGGCTCCTTGGCGCCGCGAAGACTACCCGAAGACGGGTGGGACCGCCTCTCGAAGATTCATAGTTGGTTCCGGTTTCCTCCGTGCTATTGCGCCTGCCCGCTTAGCTTGGCCCAGAAAAGTCCCAGGTACTCGTGCAGGGCCCGTTCGATGACAAAACCCGCTCCCGCGTGAGGAATCCAGTCCACTATGCCCGATGCCTCGTGCAGCGCCAGGTAGTCGGTGGGGGCGGCAATGGGGTTCATGCCGGCCTTCTTGAACATGGCCATGGCGCGCGGCAGGTGCGTGGCCGATGTCACCACCACGAACCGTTCCTTGCCCAGCAGCGCGCGCAGCGCCCGCACTTCGTCGATGGTATCCCAAGACTGGGATTCTAGGACCATGCGGTCCTGCGGGGCGCCCAGGCTGGTGCCGGCTGCGGCCAACACTTGGGCTTCGGTGGTTGCCCGGCCATTGCTACCTCCTGACAGGAGCAACTTCGACTCAGGCAGAAGTCGCTGCAAACGGATGGCTTCGGCCAAACGGACCAGAGACGGCGCGGACAACTGATCAATGGGAGCCAGAGAGCGGCTTTCGGCGTGTCCGCCCCCCAGCACCACCACCCAGCGCGGCGCTGGCGAGCCGTCGGGCAGGATTGTGCTGGCTTGGGTCGCCTCGGTCAGCAAGGGAGGATAGCTTGCTTCCAGCGGACGAACCAGAACCCGGGCCACTGGACCGAGGGAAAGCAGCGCCATGAGCGCGATGCCCGCGAAGAGCATGGCTTTGGCGGTTCGTTGCCTCTTGGTGAAGTGCAGAATGAGTAGTCCCAAAGCCATGACGGCAAGCAGCAAGGAACACGGTTGCACCAGGGCAGAGAGCAGCTTCTTGATGGGGAACATGGTCGGATCTTGTACCTCGATTCTTCGACGAACTCGCAACCTACCTCGTGCTCAATTCTGCTACATTTCGAGCCTCCTCGGCCCCCGCTGAATCGGTTTTGCCCACTTGACCTCTTCCCCTGTCCTTCCCGGACCACGCTGTCGCGCCTTTGTAGCGTGGGCGCTCAGGCACGGCCGAGTGCTGTGGCTGATCGCCATCGCGCTCGCCGTGCCGTCGGCCCTGGCCACCGCCAAGCTCTACCTCAACCTGCGCAGCGATCTGGAGGAGTTGCTGCCCCGGAGCGCCCCCAGTGTCCTGGCGGTCGACGAGTTGCGCTCGCGCATGCCCGGGCTGCTGTATCTCGGCGTCTTAGTCGACGTGGGCGCGGCCGACAATCTGCCCGCGGGCGAGCGTCTGCTCGATGACCTAGCGGCTCGCGTGCGCGCCTACCCGCCGGACATGGTGCGGACGGTTCGCCTGGGCACGGCCAGCGAGCGGCGCTTTATCGAGCAGCACAAGCCCTTGTACATGGATCTGGCGGACCTCGAAACCCTACGCCAGCGCATCGAAGACCGCATCCACTACGAGTTGATGAAGGAGCAGGACATGCTCCTCGACGAGAGTGAGCCAGTCCCTTCGCTCGACATGTCCGACTTGGAAAAAAGATACCAGTCGCGGCTCGACGAGCCGGGACTGAGTGGGGATCGCTTCTCCAGCCGCAGCCTCGGGCTGACCCTCATGTTGGTCGAGATGGGCAGCTATTCGACCGGCACCAAGAAGGCGGGCGCGCTACTTGCGCGGGTACGCCGCGACCTGGCCGAGCTCGGCGGTCCGGGCCACTATGCGCCGGGGATGCGAGTCGGGTTCACCGGCGACGTGCCCATTTCGGTCGAGGAGATGTCGGCGCTGGTAGTGGACCTGACTTTTTCGTCGATTCTGGTCATCGTGCTGGTGGTCATCGTGCTGGTGCTCTACTACCGCTGGGTGGCTGCGGTGCCCATCCTCCTGGCCCCGCTGGCCATCGGGGCGGTGGGGGCGTTTGCCCTGGCCAGCCTGCCCCCCTGGCGAATCACCGCGCTCAACTCCAACACCGCCTTTCTCGGTACCATCATCGTGGGCAACGGCATCAACTTCGGCATCGTGCTCCTCGCTCGCTATGTGGAGGCGCGGCGGCGCGGGATTTCGGTCGAGGAGTCGCTGGCCATCAGCCTGTCAGGGACCCGGGTGGGGACGCTGTCGGCGTCGCTGGCAGCCGCTGCCGCGTACGTTTCCCTGGTGGCGATGGATTTCCGCGGGTTCCGCCAGTTCGGGGTGATCGGAGGGCTGGGAATGGTGCTGTGCTGGATTGCCACCTTTCTGCTTGCACCCTCTCTCATCGCCTGGCTGGACAAGGGCCGGTTGCGACCGCTCAGCGAGCGGGCGACGCGTTTACGGCCCATGGGATTGCTGGCCAATCGCATCGCGCGCTCTCCGTTGCCTTTCGCCGTGGTCGCGCTGGTGCTCACGCTGCTGGCTCTGTTCCAACTCCGCCACTTCGGCCGCGACCAATTGGAGCTCGACCTTGGCAAGCTTCGGCGCCGCGATACCTGGGTTTCGGGTGAAGGCTATTGGGGCGCCAGGATGGACAAGCTTCTCGGTCGCCAGGTCACGCCCATCGTGATCCTGGCCGACAGCGTGGCGCAAACCCGTGTCATCGCGACCCACCTGCGCGAGGCCGCCACCCGCGTACCGCTGTCGGCGCGCATCTCCTCGATCGTGACGGCCGATGACGTGCTTCCTATCGAACAGGCGGAGAAGCTGCGGATCGTCGAGCGCTTGCGCAAGAAACTCACGCCCAGGATCCGCGCGCAGCTTTCGCCCGAGGAGCAGGACAAGCTCGATGGTTTTCTGGGAAACGGGCCGATGCCTGCTATCACGGCAGCCAATTTGCCCGAGGGGTTGCTCACCGGGCTGCGCGAGCGGGATGGAACTCTGGGGCGGACCATTTTGGTGTTTCCCAAGCCGACGCAGACCGCCTGGTACGGACCCGACATGTCCAGCTTCGTCGAGCAGTTGCGCGTCCTTGCCGCCTCCGCGTCGGGCGTTCCGGGCCGCGTGGCCGGCGCCTTGCCCGTGACGGCCGATATTCTCTCTTGCATGAGCCGCGACGGCCCGCTTGCCTCATTGCTCGCTTTCTTCGGCGTGGTGCTGGTTGTCGTGGTACTGTTTCGGGCCAGCCTGGCCACTCCGTTCGTGATTGGCTCGCTCGTGGTGGGGGTTGGCTGGATGCTCGCGGCAACCATCTACCTAGGTGTCCGCATCAATTTCATCAACCTCATTGCGTTTCCCATCACCTTCGGGATCGGGGTGGACTATGCGGTCAACGTGATGGGCCGCTACCTGCAGGACGGACGCTCCGACGTGACCGCAGCGATCAGCGCCACCGGTGGCGCGGTCAGCCTCTGTTCGGCCACCACCATCATCGGGTATTCGTCGCTGCTGGTGGCGCAGAATCGAGGCCTCTTCCTCTTTGGCCTGTTCGCGGTTCTGGGCGAACTGACTTGTTTGGCCACGGCGGTGATCGTCTTGCCGTCGGTGCTTCTCCTCTATCAGGGCTGGCGCACGCGCAGCAGGGCTGGCGCTTGAACACCGTGGTCGCAGTGCCAACCTCGCCTGTTCGGGGCACATTTTCGCGCAACACCCTAACCTCGATCTGCACCACCGCGCTGGATTTCATCACCCTGGCTGGTCTGGTCGAGCTGGCCGGTGTCGACTACGTGTTGGCGACCTGGATCGGGACGATCGTCGGCTCGCTCTCCAACTTCTCCATCAACCGGTGGTGGACTTTTCAGGCCTCCTGGCAGCCGCGCTCCTGGCAGTTTCTTCGCTTTGTCTTGGTCCAGGTGGCCGCGTCCGGGCTGCACACCGGTGGGGTCTGGATCTTCACGCGCTTCCTCGGTCTGCCCTATCCCGCGTCCAAGCTGGTGGTGGCAGCGCTGGTTTATCTCGCCTGGAACTACCCAATGAACCGCTGGGTCGTGTTCAGCCCGCGTTTCGCCAGGCCGGCTGACGGCGTCCAGGAGCCGGCAGCGTAGACTCGGTCACGCGCCGAGACCTCCCGAATGCCTCGGCTCATGGCTGGGCGGTGATTCCTCAAGGGCAACTGTTCATGTCCGCCGCGTCGGGGTTGTAGAGGCATTGCTCGGCGCCATGGATTTCGAGCGAGCCCGCCCGAGCCGGCTGCCGAGCCCGCGCACTCGCTCGGCGATTTCGTGCCCAATCACCCAGCTCCGCCTGGAGAAGGGCAGCGAGGTCCGGATCATGCAGTCGACGCCACAGCCGTCCTCACAGCCCTTGTGGCCGCGCAGGCTGCGGATGTCCTGCGCGGTGACCTCGGCAAAGGGGCGCAGAGGCGCGACGTGGTAGCAGTAGTGAAAATCGCCCTCCGGGGAAACGTAGAAAGCCTTGTTTCCGCCCAGGCACGTCCACTGCATGGGTTGGCCAGCCAGCGCGCGTTCAAAATAGCGGATGAGATAGTATGGGTTGGAAATGGGTTTACCCTCGCGCTTCTTCTGTCTCAACCAGCGCAGCTTCTCCAGGTAGCGTTGGTCGAGTGGCCCCGGTTGCAGCCGGCCGCGTTCGTGGACCAAGGAGAAGAAGATCGGCACGCCCAGCTCGAAACAGTGCTCGGCCAGGGGAATCACCTCGTCCAGTGTCTCAGGGCACAGCACCGCCGCGACGAAGAACCACAGGCCCCGGCGCGCGACCATGTCGATCTTGTTGCGCAAGGTTCGCAGCGATTTGGGCGTTTCCGGCGACGGGTTCAGGCAATCGACCGAGATCTGGATGCGGCCCATGCCGAGGTCGATAAGAGCGTCCAGCTTGTCTTCGCTGAGGAGAAATCCATTGGTGGTCATTCCGGTCGACATCCCGCTGCGCACCACGTGGCGCATGAGGGGGAAGATGTCCGGATGCAAGAGCGGCTCGCCGCCGATGAGATCCGTGTGAATCACACCTAACTCCTTGCACCGGTCGATGCGGGCATAGATCGCGGATGCTGGGACGTCGCCCTTGCTGTTGTCGTACTCGGTGCAGTAGTGGCAATGGAGGTTGCATCGCCAGGTCACGTTGATCTGCGCCCAGATCGGTTTGGCGTCGAAGCCGCGTGGGATCCCTTTCAGGATACCCGGCAGGGAGACTGGGTTGCGCGCACGCTTCATGACATGGGGAGATTCATTCCGGCTCACGCGAAGAGGGCTGAGCCGACGGGGTCAGGATAGCATGGCGATCCAGCGCGACCACGGTCTCCACGTGGTAGGTCTGGGGAAACAGGTCGAGAGGTTGCACCACAGCGACGCGATAGCCGAAGGGCTCCAGTTCGATGAGATCGCGGGCCAGCGTGGTGGGATTGCACGACACGTAGATGATTCGTGCGGGCCCGGCGCGGGCAATTCGCCGCATGACCTTTCCCCCAGCGCCGGCTCGCGGCGGATCGAGCACCACCACGCGCGGGGCCCCATGTTCGGCCAGCACCTGGGGCAGGACACTGCGGGCGTCACCGGCAAGAAAGCGGGCGTCGTCCAGGCCATTGCTGTGGGCATTGGCACGCGCCGCCTCGACCGAGCTGGCCGACAACTCGATGCCCACGGCCTTGGCGCCTGCCGAGGCCAGCGCCAGGGTGAACATGCCCACGCCACAGTAGAGGTCGATGGCCAGCGCCCCGGCCACCTCACCGGCCAGTTCGCGGACCAGTGCCACCAGAGCCTCGGCTTGCGCGGAATTGGTTTGGAAGAAAGTGTCCACCCCTATGCTGAAGCGCAGGCCGCCAACGATTTCGGTGATGTGATCCTGGCCGCGCAGCAGGGTGGTCCGTTGCAAAGGCGCTGAGGTGTCCGACGAGGCGCGAATGCTGCGCACCACGCTCTTCACGCTTTCGTCGACCGCTGCCAGACATTCGGCCATGGCGGCGGCATCGTCGAAGGGTCCCGGGCTGGTGACAATGCCCAGCATGGTTTCCCCGGTGCCGCGGCTGTGGCGCACCACCAGTTCGCGCAGCATCCCTTGATGGGTACGCGGGTCGTGCAGCGACAGATTAGCTTCGCGGGCAAATGCCTGCGCGGCCTTGACCAGAGCGACGGTCAGGGGTAGCGCCAGAAAACACTCGTGAAGGGGCAGGATGCTGTGCCAGGCCCCGCGCTGATGCAGGCCGAGCACGCCATCGGGGTGGAATGCGAACTCCATCTTGTTGCGGTAGTGCCAGGGACTCGGCGCGGGAATAATGGGGCGCAAAGGCAAGTCATGCAGCCCGGCCAGCCGCTCCAGGCTGTCACCCACGGCGGCCAGCTTGGCTTGCAGCTGGCTCGCGTAGTCCACATGCTGCCAGATGCAACCGCCGCAGCCTTGCGCGAAGTGCACACATCGGGGTGTCACACGCTCGGGCGAGGCTGCCTCCACCGAGATGACATCTGCTTCCACATGCCGGCGCTGCACCCGACGAATGCGCACACGCACGGTTTCGCCTGGCACCGCGCCTGAAGCAAACACCACCAAACCCTCGTGACGGCCCACCGCCTCACCCCCGTAGGCCAGACGGTCAACGGACAGGCACAGCTCATCGCCAGGGCGAGGTCGGGGTCTTGCGGCTGTGCGCTCGCGGTCGGTAGCCAATGACTTCGCCTGCGCCCATTCGGGCAGAGGACGCAATCGTAGCATGGTGGCGCAGGAACGACCTTCTAGTCGTTGCGCGCCGTGACCGGCTACTTGAGGGCTATCTCGCCGCTCGCGTAGAGTTGGAACTTCTTGTTGATGAGCTGTCCCACCCGGATGATGTAGGTGTGGCCTTTGTTGAAGCCGTTGTTTTGTTCCAGGTCGTAGCCTTCCTGGTAGACCAAGGCGCTCCCAGGCGTCTGCGGCGAGAACTGATCGACAATGATTTTCGGCTCCTTCTTGTCGACCAACATGATGGTTATCGGTCCTTTGGCTGGCGGCTTCTTGAACACCGCCAGGAAATTGATTGGCCACCGATCCTCGTTGCCCTTGCGGACGAGCTCAGCGTTCGAGGGGTGTGCGGCTAGCCATTTCTCCAGCGCCTCTCCCTCGACCGTCGGGATGGAATCTGACACCACCCAGACCTTGCCACCGTGGGTCTTGGCCACGGCCGTGTTGGGATCAACAGCCGACTTCGCCGCTGCTTCCTTGGCAGCCTTCTTCGGAGCTGCGCTGGCGGTTGTTGCCGCCAACAATGCGACTGCGACCAGCCAGATCTTCATGAGGATCTCCTTCCTTCCGGCAAGGACCACGCGACCAAGCCTATTATTGTTGACAGGCGCGCCGCGAGTCAACCAAACACGATAGTGCGATTGCCAGACACCAGGACCCGCCGCTGGAGGTGTAGGCGCACCGCCCGGGTGAGCACCAGCCGTTCCAGTTCTCGCCCTTTGCGCATCATGTCTTCGACCGTGTCGCGATGAGAGACGCGGCACACGTCCTGCTCGATGATGGGTCCTTGGTCCAAGTCCGCAGTCACGTAGTGAGCGGTGGCACCGATGACCTTCACCCCTCGCTGTTGGGCCTGGTGATACGGCCGCGCGCCTGCGAAGGCGGGTAGGAACGAGTGGTGGATGTTGATGACGCGTCCCCGCCACCGCTCTACAAACGCGGGCGACAGGATCTGCATGTAGCGCGCGAGCACCACTAGGTCGATGTGCAACTCGTCCAGCAGCTCCAGTTGTTTGGCCTCGGCTGCCGCTTTCTGGTCTCGCTCCACCGGAATCACCGCCAGAGGCACGCCAAAATGCCGGCAAACATCGGCCAGCGTGTCGTGGTTCGAGATTACCCTGACGATTTCACCACCCAGATCCCCCAATTGCTGGCAGAGCATTAGGTCGTACAGACAATGCGAAGACTTGCTGACCATCACCGCGACCCGCGGCTGCACGTCTGAGAAGGTCAGTTCCCAGCGCAGGTCGAACTGGCGGGCAAGCGCCTCAATCCCAGCCTGGGTTGCTTGGCGGTCGAGATGAAACCCGCTCAGGTCCCAAAGCAGGCGCATGAAGAACTCGCCGCTCTCGCTCTCCGCGTGTTGGTCGGCGTCCAGGATGTTGCCGCCGTGTTGAAAGACGAAATTTGACAGCGCCGCGACCAAACCGGTGCGGTCCCGGCAGGTGACCAGCAGAGTAGCGGTGAGAGATGGAGCAGCGGCCATGACGATGTCGGACTAGAGATTACACAATCCAAGCCACTGCTGGCGATTCAACTGCTGCGGGAGCGGCTTACGGGAACCCATGCTTCCGTCATCGGCCGCAGACGGGTCGTCGGCCAACTACTCGAGCTCGTTGACTACATATGGCTGGACAGACCCGCTCACGTCGCCGTTGGTGTTGACGCCTCCATATCGAAAGAACTCGGCCACCACGGAATCACAGTCAAGATTGCCTCGGGAGTAGGCGGTGAACGCGGAATTGGTCCCCTCGCCTTGCCCGGAATACCCCGGCATATAGGTATGCGCGTCGGGAATTGAGAACTTGAGGGCCAGCCAAACTGGGTCGCTCCCCCAGACCGCCGCGCCGCCCGGACAGCGCCCCCCTGTCAGGTCGCAACAATCGGTGTGCGCGGAGTGGGCCAACTCCCAGGCCCCAGAAGGGCCAGGGAATTGCCGGGGCACGACCGCGCCCGCGCCGGCACTGAAGTCCGTCATATAATAGGTGACGGACCCTGCCCATTCCTTGTTGAGAAACCCCATGGCCTCAGCAGTGCGCGATTTTCTGAGGTACTTGGTGAAGGCAGGTATGGCGACTGCGGCAAGGATACCGATGATCGCCACTACGATCATCAGTTCCACTAGAGTGAATCCGCTGCTTTTCTTGTTTCGCATGACTACCCGCTAGGGATTACTGCATTCCCCGTGCCACGGCGCGAGAAGAAGCTACTAGTCTCCCTAACTACCTGCAAACCATGGGAAATGGAGCCGCTTCTGGTTGCCGCAAGACCCCAGTGGGGCGACCCTTTTTCGTCCTTGTGACGAAAGTTTTCCCGACGGAGAGACGAAACGCGTCCCAACGGAAAAGGGGGACTTGGTCAACCCCTTGCGGGTTGAATCCAATCCCCCTGTTCTGCGCAGCCAGACTGCGCCAGGTAGGCCCTATTGCTTAGATGTCGGCGCCACTGTCCACGGTGGCGCTTCCTGAGTCGACTTCAACGTCCGCGATCATGGCATCAACTGCAGTCTCAACGTCGACGGCGGTATCAAGAGTCACGATCGTATCTGGGGTAGCATCAACAATGACGGCCACGAGTACGTCATTAGCAGCATCGAGAGCCGCATCAGGAGTGAGAGCCGGGGGGACATCAAGGCCAGTGCTTGGAGCATCAGGGGTTCCCGGGGCATCAGGAGTGACACTCGTGATAACGTCATGGCCGATAGCATCAGGAGTGATGCTCGGGCCGGTCTCACTGCCAGCCGCGGGGGCGTCAGGCGGAAGGGTCTGGCCATCGGCAGCGCCATCGTGATTTGCAGGGCCAGTGTCAGGAGAAATGGCACCGGTTTCCGCCCCAACCGCGACGTCAGTAGGCAGGGACACAACGTCCGTCGGCGCGGCATCACCCGGAGTGGGGATCACGGTATCGACCGCGGCGTCAGCCGGGAGGGTGATCACATCCGGCTGCCCTGCCTCGGGTCCGACCTGGGCAACCACATCGGTCTTCACAACGTCCGGTGCGCCCGAATCAAGCGCAGGATGCCCATCGGGGCTGGCATCGACCGGGGTCGTGCTGCTGCTCCCGCAGCCAACCAGCGCAAGGGACATCGCAAATACTGTTACTGTAAATTTTCTCGTCATAGCCTTATCTCCTGGGTTGTTCTCGTCTAGCTAAGCCTCTCGGGCCCAGTACATTACTCGAATCTGAAATAAATGGAACAAAATTTAGCGCTGGTTCTGGGACCAGCCCATGACGCTCCGAGCAAATTATTGCGCAACGGTCATTAGCAAGAGTACTGCGGACATGCAAGAAGATTCTGACCAAGACGACGCAGAGCGCCTTCTGGCAAGCAGCGTCATCGACGGCCTAGTGGCAGTTGGTGGAGCAGTGACCCCGGAGAGCTTGCTGCGCGCATATCGGGCGGGAGTGTTTCCTTGGTCTTCGGATCCGATGGTGACATGGTGGTCTCCCGATCCCCGCGCCATCTTCGAGATGGAACGCTTTCGACCATCCAGGAGCTTGCGCAAACGCATCCGCCGAGCGGGATGGACCTTCACGGTTGACCGCGATTTTGAGGGCGTGATGTGCCAGTGCGCTGAGCCCACACCGAGCCGGCCGACAACCTGGATCACAGGCGATTTCGTCGCCGCGTACACGGAACTTCACCGGCGCGGCGCCGCTCACAGCGTCGAGGTCTACCAGGAGGAAGAGCTGGTGGGCGGGCTTTACGGTGTGAGCATCGGGGGCTTCTTCGGAGGCGAATCGATGTTCCATCGCAGGCCAGATGCTTCGAAGGCAGCACTCGCACACCTCGTCCAGCACCTGCGCCAGCGCGGATTCGTGTTGCTGGACGCCCAGGTGCCCAATCCGCATCTGACCAGCCTGGGCGCGGTCGCGATCTCGCGCGACGAGTACCTCGCGCGTCTGCGCCACGCCATGGCCCTTCCGGTCGTGTTCTGATCGTGCTGCGGGAGATGCTCGGCTAATATGGGTCCCACTATGTTCCTGTGGCGGAATGCCTGTGTCGCGTGGGGAGCCCGCCGGCCCTTCGGGACGGACAGCCCACCCTGCCCGCCCCGCGCGCTTCGCGCGCGCCCTCGCCGGTGGCGCACCATCGCGGGTCCCATGTTGATAGTCGCTCCAGCGATCGCGAGCGCGGCTTCGTGGGCACTGGTTGCTTGCGCCAAGCCGACCGTCCGGCCAGCGCAAGCTCCCCCAGCCGCCAAGCTTCACCTCAGGGTCGTGCGCACTTTTCCGCACGATCCCCGTGCGTTCACCCAAGGCCTGCTTTTTTTCGAGGGCAAGTTCTATGAAAGCACTGGCCTCCTCGGGCGCTCGTCGTTGCGCCGGGTGGATCCGGACAGCGGCGTGGTCGAGCGCGGGGTCGACTTGCCAGCGGATCTCTTCGGCGAGGGACTGGCGCGAGTCGGCGGCCGCCTGTTTCAACTCACCTGGCAGAACAGGCGCGTGCTGGTCTGGAACCTGGCGACCCTGCGCAAGGAAAGGGAGATTTCCTACCAGGGCGAGGGGTGGGGCCTGTGTTTCGACGGTCGTCATCTGATCATGAGCGACGGCAGCGACACGCTCGCGTTGCGCGATCCCGATAGCTTCGCCAGGGTGGGTGAGATCGTGGTCCGCCGTGCCGGACGGCCGGTGCGCAACCTCAATGAACTCGAATGCGTGGAGGGCGTCGTCTACGCCAACGTATGGCAAGACAATCACATCGCGCGCATCGATCCGCACACCGGAGAGGTGACGGGATGGATTGACGCCTCCGGCCTGCTCGCGCCCGAAGAGGCTGGTGCTGCCGACGTGCTCAACGGAATCGCATATTTGCCTGCCACCGGGCATTTCGTGGTCACCGGCAAGCTGTGGCCGCGGGTTTTCGAGGTGGAAGTTGTGCCGGATGCGTCGCCGGCAGCCAAGTGATGGTGGGGCGGCGGATTTGCTCTAGGTGCACGCACGCGACCTGGTAGGTTGTTTCCTCATGAGCTTGCGAGTCTTTCTTGCGATGGCACTTGCGGTGCTCGTTCTCTCGGGTGCGCGCCCCGCACGCGCCGAGCCGGCAGAGGACCTGACTATCTTCGTTCTCACTTTCGGTCCCGGCGATCATCCGTTCTTCAAGTTCGGGCACAATGCCATCCTGGTGCAGCCCAAAGATGAGAGCGGGCTGGTCTACAACTTCGGCACCTTCCAGTTCGATTCGGCCGCGCTAATTCCGAAGTTCTTGCGTGGCCGCTTCAAGTACTGGCTGTCGGTGTCGGGCATGGAAGCGACCTTCGCGTCGTATGTTTCCGACAATCGAACGATCGAGACCCAGGAACTGGATCTGACGCCCGCACAGAAGACGGTCTTGTGGCAGAGCCTACGCGACAATGCGCGTCCCGAGAATCGAGAGTACCTCTACGACTACTTTCGGGACAACTGTTCGACCCGCGTGCGCGATGCCATCGATCGCGTGGTGGACGGCCGGGTCCGGCAGGCGGGCCAACGGCCGGCGGCCATGACCTTCCGAGCAGACGCGCTTCGCATGACGGCGGATTTCTTCCCCGAGTATCTCGGACTGGACTTGGGGCTGGGACGGCCGACCGACGCCCCCATCACCCTGTGGGACGAGGCGTTTCTGCCGGAGCGAATGCGCGATCTTCTGCGCGTGGTTCGCATCCCGGGAGAATCGGGCGACAGGCCGCTGGTCAGGGCTGAGCGGACCCTGTTCGCCGCGCGCCGGCCGCCCAAGCCGGATCGTCCGCCCAATTGGACCTGGTATTTTCTTGCCGCCGGGCTTGCGCTCGGTGCGTCCTTGGCGGGGCTCGGCCGGCTTGGCTGCAAGCAATCAGTCGCACGCGTCGGACTGGGTATTGCCAGCAGCTTGCTGGGACTGGTGTTCGGCGTTTTGGGTTTCATCCTGCTTTCCTTCTGGCTATTCACCGACCACAAGGCTGCCTATGCCAATGCCAACATCCTATTGCTTGCGCCCTGGTCGGTACTGCTTGCCGGCTACGGAGTTGGGGCAGCGCTGGGACGGCCGGCAGCCCTGCGCAAGGCGTTCTGGATAGTCGCGGCAGCTGCCAGCTTTGCCGCTATCGACGTGCTTGCCAAGCTCATTCCTGGGCTGTCGCAAGACAACTTGGCCATAGGCGCCTTTCTGCTACCAGTTTGGCTTGGATTGGCTGCGGGGTTTCGCTACCTAATGCGTTGTGACTAGCATTGGGCCAGGCGCGCAATGAAGACTCTGTGGGGAATCGTGTGTATTTTCGTGCTAGCTTACTATTTTACCCACGGCGAAGAGGATCGTGGCGTGGTTTCGATGGTTTCGTGGCTGCTAGCCTGCGCTTAGTTATTTTGATCGCCCCAGAGCGGCCGTCCGCTCGACATCGGAGGTAGCCCATGCCCGCGACCGAGGACTCTGTACTCACCTCGCTCAATGAATTGCGCAGGCTCAGAAAAGAGCGGCGAAAGAAAGGCCACTCTGCCCGTGGTGCAGGGGGAAACTCCGGTTCGCAGAAGCCAGCGGCTGCCGCGTATGACCGCATGGGAGATCAGGTCACACCGCCGCCGCGGTCAGACGTCGGAGCGAAAGGGGTGCGGGCAGCGGCCGTGCAGGGCGGAATGGAGTCGGCGGCCAGGGCCGCATCGGTTGGCCACGGTTTCGCAGGACCGGCGGCGGCCACCTGGGATGCCCCCGTGGATCCGGCGGCGTTTGCCCGCATGGCACAGCCCAAGTCGTCAGCCAAGCCGGCAATTGTCGTGGCTGTCGTGCTTCTGGCGGCGGCCGGCGCTGGCTACATGAAACTACAAAGCGACACGCAGGCTTTGCTCGACGAGAAGAACGCCAATATCCGGCGTGTCGAGGACGCGCGGGCGCAGGCCGTGGAAGCTGCGGCTCAGGCCGAGCGGCAAGTGCAGGCCAAGCTCAAGGCATGTGAGGCCAGGGTTGCCTCGGCGGCCACACCTACGACTGCCTCGGCGTCCGTCGCGCCGACTGCGACCGCAGGCGTGGCGCCAGCGTCGTCCGCAGCCTATGCGCGGGCAAGCAGCCGGAGCCACCACCGGCAATCTGCGGGTCGACATTCGGCTATGGCGCCGTCAGCTCCTGCACCGAGCGCCGCGCCCACTGCGGTTCCGAACCTGCCGCACAAGAAGAAGTTGGACAACGATCCGCTCGCAGGCATCAAGATTTGAGGCATCCTGGAGCCGCACTGGGAAGGCGCTTTTTGGGCGCGTCTAGTCGGGTAAGGGGCGGCCAGAAGATGGCGTTTTTTTGACGGGAGCGGTGCATGCCGCCACGCTGGCGGCATGCTCTCCGCACAAGAGGAAACTCACTTCTTCGATACCTGCAAGCACGCTTTGCTGGAGCGGTACGCCGGGCAGTTCGCTGTCGTGTGTGGCCGCAGACTGGTGGGCGTCCATGCCTCGCTAGATCTCGCGCTCAAGGCTGCCTCCGACGCGTTCTCGTCCGGCTTCCTCGAGGATGGGGCTCCCATTCTCATAAATGAGATAGGCGAGACACCCCGGGTCCGGGTAGTCGCTCAGCCAACCAGGTAGAACACCCTGATCCCGCGCCAAGGCGCGGGATCAGGGCGTAACCAGCCGTGGCGCTTGGCTTTTGGTGCGACGAAGCCGTCACCCGCTGAGTGAAGACGGTGGTCGACTGTGAAGGGGCTTGGTGGTCAAGAGCAGATCTGTGGCTATCACGTCGCTTTTTCCAACGCATTCCCGCGGCCACGTTGGAGGAAGAGCCGTGACGGGCACAGACTTCGCCTTGGGCTACAGCCTTCCGCCAGGCGCCCCGCGGCGTCCACTGCGCTTGCCGCGGGATTAGGGATGCCGCGTATGCGTTGACCCCGCCGCAGGATCGTGGCAAGACAGCTCGTCATGCCGGTAATCAAGTCGATCAAGGACATTGTGGTGGGTCAGGCCTTGCGCTTGGCGGGCAACCCGCGCGTGAGCAAGCTCGCCAGCGATCCCCGCCTGATGAACGCAGCCATGAAGGCGTTGAGCATGGGTGGCACGCTCAAGTCCGGGATGGACAGAGCCGGGGGTCTGGCCGCAGGTGTCCTCGGCTTGGCCACGCAGCAAGAGGTTGCCAACCTGCGCGCTACCATTGCGCAATTGGAAGACACGGTATCCACTCTGGAGGCAAAGGCGGCCGCCGCCCGGACCTCGCCTGCCCCATGAGTCTACTGCGGGCACGCGGGGGCAAGCCCGCGCGACGACAGCCCGAAGCAGGTGTGAGTCTGGTCGGAACCGCTCAGGCCTAGGCAGGTTGGAGCCGCCCAGCAAGTCTGTCGATCGGCGCCCGGTTCACAGGCCGCCACCAACCGCCCTTGTGGCTGGCTGACATTGTCGATCTCGATGCGGATCCCGGCCAGCGCTTCTGTTCCAATCACGCCATCGACCTGAGCACCCGAGGGAAAGTCTTCGTTGAGATTGCTGATCAGGTCGCTGGTGTCGCTGACGATGGCCGCGGGCAGGTCGGAACCGATTTCCAGGTATGCGGCAGCCGGCAGCGCCACCCCGCTGCTGACGTCGCAAGGCTGAAAGCAGGTGCCATTGTCCTGGTTGGCCAGGGTCCATTCGATGCGACGGGCGCGAGCCAGCTCAGCGCAAGCCCCTGGCCATGCGTCGCCCGAGTCGCCGTTCACCAACGCCAAGCGCGACACGGTCGCCCAATGCGCGGGGATCGGATTGGCGGCAAGCGGCGAGTAGAGCGCCGACTCCCCGGCCCCGAGAGGCGATGGCACCTGGCCACCCAGGCGCCGCCAGGCGCTCGCGCTCAGCACCAAGGGACCATGTCCCGTGCTGAGTGCCAGCAGAAGATTGCTGCCTGCAGCCTGCACCTCAACCTCCCCTGTCTTGCAGGTCTGCTCTGGCCCGTCAGCAACGAACACGGGAGGGTTGCCGCACGCTCGCATCACCACGCGACTGGAAGATGCACCAGGTTGCCCGCTTCCCGAGGCGGTGGCCGTCGCGTTGGCACCGCGCAAGCTGAATTTCACGACGGCGTAGCCGTTCGCCGCCAGATCGGAATCAGTGGCCGGAAGGTTACTGTAGAGGGTCATGCTGGCCATGCTGGAAGGCTGGTCCGGGTCGCGCGGGAGCGTGAATGACAGCGAGAAGTTGTGCAAGATATCGCCCCCCAGCACTCCGGCCACCTGGGTGTCAGCGTCACCCACCGCGCCCGCGCAAAGATCGAACAGGGTGACGCCGCGAAACCAGGCCCGCACCGGCGTACTAGTGTCCCCCGCTCCTAGCAATTGGATGTCCCCCTCATAGGACGCAGGCTCTGCCGTGGCTGAGGGACAGACCCCGCGGCGCAGGCTGGACAGCAGGGATCCCGTGTCGACGAGGAGCAAGGGGGTATCGGAGCCCACCTTCACCCTGGCCAGGGTGGCCCCCTGGGCTTGCCCGCCAGGGGCGGTTGGCGCCCGCTGCAACTCGATGGGACGCGAGTCGTACTCGAACACCGGCTCGTCGCTGCAGCCAACCAGCGCGAAAGAAAAGCAAAGAGCGGTGAGCGCTCGTGCGTACATGGTCTAGAAGTTCACCGTGGTCATGAGCCCCAGCGTATGCTGCAACATCTTATAGCTGCCAGCCGCCGTCGGGCGCGCCCGGCCTGCCAGGCGCGTCTGGCATGCGGGCGAGGAAAGATCGCCGGCCGCCTGCTGGCAGGCCGCGGCTGCCGTGGGATCGAATGTCGAATTACCGACCGTCACAGGAAACATCCACGCCAGAGCATAGCCGACCGCGATCTTTAGGTGGCGCCCGAGTGTGAACTCGGTGGCTAGCGCAGGCTCGAGTTTTGGCCCATCCACCGCGGCGGCATTCACGTTGGCCTCGGGCACGGCCGAGGTTTCCAGGCGCAGCGTCCCGCTCCAGCGGAACCAGGTCCAGGGTGCGTGAACCAGACGCGCCCGCATGTCCCAGCTATCCTGGAAACCGCGGTACAAGACCAACTGATCGGGAAGAGTCTTGCCAAGGAGTGTATCGCCGCTTGGGCCGACCAGGCGGATGGTGATCTGATCATATGATCCATAGCGAACCCAGCGCACGATCCCAACGGCATCCAGATGTCGGGTGGCATGCCAGGTCACCCCTGCCGTGAAGAGGTCGGGCAGGTGGTAGCGCATCTCGCCTGACACACATGGACGAGGCCCGATGGTGGAACAAAGATCGCTTGTCGCCGTGCTTGAGGGAGGCGTCACTTGGCTGCGTTCCAGGGCCAACTTGACCGTCCCGTCGCTCCCTAGCGGAGCACTGGCGTAGGCCAAACCAGCCTCCCAGGCCCCCCGGCGATAATGGATGCCGCCCACCACGAAGTAGGACGGTGCCTGGGTTCCGTCCGTCGCCAGGTCGTAGCGCGCCGCCGCTGCGGGGTTCTCCGCCGGAGCGCCGAGTGCTGTGTCCTCGTCGAAAACCAAATGGCCGTAGCTGAAGAGCAGCCCCGGGGCAACACCGACCTGCAGCGAATCCGTCACTTCGATGGCCAGCCCGCACACCAGCGCGAGCTGCCGCGAATCGACGCTGACCAGGTGATAGCGAGTGGGTGTTGTCACATCGAAGCTGAGTTTCTGTGAAAACGGCGTGTAGGTAGCGATTGCCAGGGCGAATCGCCGTGCCACGCCAGCACCCACGCCGAGAAAGCCACCCGGCCCGGGAGGCCAGGCGATGGGTTGTTCGAAGCCATGGCCGGATGCCGATGGGAAGCTGGCTGTTCCGCCCGGCTGCCCCGTCACCGGATCGATCGGGGCGCGATCGACCGTCACGCGGGTCGCACGCAGCGAAGCTCCGAACATGAACTGATTCCCCTGAAGCATGCCCAGGGCAGCCGGATTCCAGTACACCGCTGTCAAGTCGCCGGTGGTGGGACCGGAAAAACCCAGACTGCCCACGTGAGGATCGTCGAGCGGGCCGGCCAGCGCCGGCATCGCACCCATCAGCAAGGCCGCAGTCATGAGTAGTCTGATCGCGTGGGGAGCCCGCCGGCTTTGCCGGCGGCGTACCGTCGCGGGAGGGTTTGGGAACCCTCTCAGGGTTCCCAGGTCAGAGTTATGCACGGCGTTTGAGTCTCCACACTATCGCGCGGGCCGGCTGCAGTCGACCGTCCCTGTCTCGCGCGCATCTTGTCGCGCAGCCAGGGGAGATGTGAGCGCCGCAGCGTTGACCAATCCCCAGGGGTGCTTCCTGTCAAACCAATAAGGAGTACCAGACATGACAACCGGTCATCCCCACACGGAAGCCGAGAAGAAACCCGCAGAACGACAGGCTGCCGACAGAATCGAGTTGGCCGGCAAACTCGACCGACATCTTGCCCAGGCTGCCAAGTTGGCCTCGGAATACGGCGTGCCGCCTGACGCCTTTGCCGCAGCGGCGTGGCATGCGTATCTTCACGCCTCACCCGCCTTAGCCGAACACATCGAACGACTCCAATTCATGGCCGGGATCGAGGAGCTGCGCAACACCGGCCGCCTGGCCAAGGCGTAGCTGGGCGGCGTGGGGAGCCCGCCGGCTTCGTCGGCGGTGTACCATCGCGGGTTTGGGAACCCTCTTAGGGTTCCCATGTCAGTGTTTGGCCAGGCCGGGGAATACAATACGCGGGTCGACGGATTCGCGGTTGCGCGATAGATCGAGTGAGATCACGGCGGCGCCGTCCAGGTTGCGGCCGGCCAAGCCAAGGGCCTGTCCCGGTTCGACAGGTTCGCCAGGAGCAACCACCACATCGCGCATGCCCGAGAGGACGCTGACCCATTTTGACGGATGTTGTGTCACTACGGCGTAGCCGCCCTGGGGCAGGGATTCGACCCGCCGGATCACGCCAGCCGCCACCGCCCGCACAGGTTCGTCGAGGCGGGCCAGCAGCTCGATTCCGTCGCGACGCAACTCGGTCCCGGTGGCCGCGTCCCGATGAATGCCAGGTGCGCCCACCAAGGCCCCGCGCACCGGACGGGCAAAACGTCGGAGAACTTCGCCTGTGTCTGCGGCTGCGGCTGCCCGCTGGCTGCGTGCCCGGTCGAGCGCCCCGCGCTCGGCACGCACCTGCTCGAGCTCGTCAGCCAGGACGCGGGTTTCCGCAAGGCCCTTGCTAAGCGAGGCCATGGCCAAGTCAGCCGTTTGCGCGTCATCCAAACGTGACTTCGGGCTGCTCATGAAGCCCAACTCACGTCGGCGCGTCAGGCGGTAGGCTAAGAGAGCATGCTCGCGCAGCTTGGCTTCGGCACGACCCTTCTGGCCTTCCAAAACCTCCTCCCGCGTGGCAAGACGCTGCGCGAGCCTTGCCCCTTCGTCGACTGATTCAGCCCACGCGAGCGAGGTTGGTGCGAGCAACAGCAAGGGCAGTGAGATTTTGAATCTACGCATCGACCCAGCCAGGCACGGGAGTAGAGAAGTAGCCAAGCACCCAACCGAGCACGGGAGCGGCCAAGAGACCGGCGGCAGACTCCCAGAAGCTCAAGAAAAACCCGGTTGGCGCCGGTGCGATACCTAGCGCCCTTTCCACTGCGGTCAGCAGTGCGGGCCAAGCGATGCGCAGCACCACCAGTGCGGCGAGCGCGCCGGCCAACCCTGCAGCGGCAAGGGCGATGCTTGCGGGCAGGCGGACGTTTCCCGAGGTCTCGCCAAGGATCACGAGAACCTGCGCTTGGCGCCGGCGGGCTTCCCTCCCGCGCAAGACCGCGCTGACCAGAAACGAGAGGGCCGCGATGCCCGCGGCCAGCACCACGGCCCAGCCCAGGCGTTGGCCAAAGCGAACCCACGCAGCAAGGCGAGCCACACCATCTGTCATGGCATCCACATCCGCCACCCCGGCCAGTCCACGCAGGCGTCGTGACAGCTCCGTTGCCCGCTGCGATAGGTCCAGCGAAGCCACCAGGGCTACTTCGATTGAACGCGGGAAGTAGCCAGGTTCGAGGTCATCGAGCCACGAACCTGTGTCCGGCAGCGGCCGCGCCGCATCCCGCAGCCGCGTGAGAGCTTCGGCTGGCTCGACCAGGCGTGCCCGAGCCACACCGGGACGCCGCCGGAGCAAATCGACCAGTTGGGCAGCTTGGTCCGGTTGCATGTCGTCCCGCAGGAAGGCGATGACGTGCACACTCTGGCCCACGGTACTCATCCAGCCTCGCGTCGCGCGCAGCCCCAGGACGGTTGCGCCACTGACCAGACCCAGGACCAAGAATGAGCCGGCCGCACCCCACAGCGCACGGCGCGCAGATACAGACTGCCGCCGTGCCCTGCGCAGGATCCAGGCCAAAGTCACGACGACTCCTCCCCCGACGAGCGGCGATCGAATGACCGGATCGCCTCGGCCGAGTCGGCGTCCTCAGGCCCGCGCTCGCTAGTCGCGTGGGGAGCCGGCGAGCTTTGCTCGCCGCGCACCATCGCGGGAGGGATGGCGAGGCCGAGCGAAGCGAGCGGGGTGGGGGTGGCGGGTGGGGGGCCGAAGGGCGAAGCGAACCCTGTCAGGGTTCCCATGTCCATTTCAGGAAAATCGACCGGCGCAGGCACGAGACCGATGGCTGGCGCGCCGGCGATGCGCCCGCCTTCCAGGTGAACCTGCCTGCCACCTGCATCCACCAGCATCTGGGCGAAGCTGGGATCGGAGGTGGCGCACAAGACAGCGCAACCCCGCTCGCGGGCCCACACGAGAGCCCGGACGATTCCATCACGATCATCTCCGCCCATGCCCGAAGCCGGCTCATCGACCACGACCAATGGTGGGGGCCCCACCAGGGCGCGCGCGAGCGCGACCAGGCGCTGCTGGCCCGTGGATAGGGATCTGGCCGGGCGGTTTTCCCAGGCCGAATCAGCCACCATGGCCAGGGTTTCGCGCGCGTCTGCCTCAGCCGAATCAATCGGCTGACCGCGGACGGCCAAGGCGAGCATGATGTTCTCCAGAACGGTCTCGTCCGGGATGAGCAAGGGCTCAGGCGGCAGATAGCCAACGTTGCGGCGAACATAGGGCAACGACGATGCCTGCAGGCCCGCAATATTGTGATCCGCGATCCAGACAGCGCCCGAGTCCGGCGCCAGAACTCCGGCCGCCACGGCCAGCAGGGAGCTCTTGCCCGAACCAGTCGGCCCCTGCACAACCAGCAACTCGCCACAAGACACTCCCAGCGTTACGTCGCCGAGAGCGGGGCTGCCCGCGCGCAGGTAGGAGACACCTTCGAGCCAAATCACAGGGCGATCTTAAACGAGAAGTATGACCGTCGATAGTTTACCACCCGGCGTTCAGGTTGTTGACCAAGTGTAATGTAACGTATGGTCATTTCTTTCCACAGGCCGCCATGTGGCCAGAAGTGGCCGGACGGAAAGGCGAATTCTGATGAAAACCACAAACTATCAACACACAATATATAGTGTAGCCGTTTGTCGGATAGCACTACATCTTGTGTTTATTGTTGACATGAGAGTCGAACGGCGACACTAATCTTCACGTCCGCCGCATAGGGCTAGCGAACACATCGCGAGGCCCTGTGGGCTGGCGGTTTCGCAAGTCTTTGGGTCATAAAGGTAGGATCAACATCACAGGCAGCAGACTCGGCGGCTCTCACGCCGAGACACAGACGAGGAGGAGGAGTGCTGATGCTTGACAAGCAAGATAGCCGACGCCAACGGAACCTTCGGCCGACTGGGCTTGAGTTGCCGCCCCCTGGCCCAGCGTTCACCAAGGATGCGCGAGCCAATCGTGGCAAGAGCCGCAAGCCGGCGCCTGGGATACGCATCGAACGATCCTTCACCCGGCCCGGCGACAACGGCTATGCAGGTGTCATCTGGGAACAACGCACGGCCAGCATCATCGGCGAAGGCGGCAAGGTGGTGTTCGAGCAACGCGATGTCGAAGTCCCCAGTGGCTGGAGCCAGACCGCGACCAACGTGGTCGTGCAGAAGTATTTCCGCGGCCAGTTGGGTACCCCCGGACGCGAGCACTCCGTGCGCCAGCTCATCGACCGCGTGGCCGACACCATTACCCGTTGGGGCATGCAGGACGGGTACTTTGCCGACCAGATTTCGGCTGACAACTACCGCGCCGAGCTCAAGCACCTGCTGGTCGAGCAGAAGATGTCTTTCAACTCTCCCGTCTGGTTCAACGTGGGCATCGAGGCAGAACCACAGTGCTCGGCCTGCTTCATCAACAGCGTCGAGGACACCATGGAGTCAATTCTCGGCCTGGCTAAGACCGAGGGCATGCTGTTCAAGTACGGCTCGGGCACCGGCACGAATCTGTCACCCATCCGCTCGTCGAAGGAACTGCTCCACGGCGGCGGCACGGCGTCGGGCCCGGTCAGCTTTATGAAGGGCTTCGATGCCTTCGCGGGCGTGATCAAGTCGGGCGGCAAGACGCGTCGAGCGGCCAAGATGGTGATCCTCAACATCGATCACCCCGACATCGAAGATTTCATCAGCTGCAAGGCCAAGGAAGAGAAGAAAGCGTGGACGCTCATCGACGGCGGCTACGATGGCTCGTTTGACGGCGAGGCCTACAAGTCTGTCTTTTTCCAGAACTCCAACAACTCAGTGCGCGTGACTGACGACTTTATGGAGGCAGTGCAAAAGGACCGCGAATGGTCCACGCGGGCCGTGGTTGGGGGACGGACGGTGACCACCTACAAGGCGCGGGAGCTTTGGCGCACCATCGCGCAAGCGACCTGGGAGTGCGGCGACCCCGGCCTGCAGTTTGACACCACGATCAACGCCTGGCACACCTGCTCGAACACGGCGCGGATCAATGCCTCCAATCCCTGCTCCGAGTATATGTTTCTCGACAACTCGGCCTGCAACCTCGCATCGCTGAATCTGCGCAAGTACCTACGGCCCGACGGCAGCTTCGCCACCGAGGCCTTCAAGCGCGCGATTGAGATAACCATCTTGGCGCAAGAGATCATCGTGGGCAACGCGCGCTATCCGACGCCGGAGATTGGAGCCAACTCGTTGCGCTTCCGGCCGCTCGGCCTGGGCTACGCCAACCTCGGCTCGCTCATCATGTCGCTCGGCCTGCCCTACGACTCGGCACCTGCGCGCGCCTGGTGCGGGGCCGTCACAGCCCTCATGACCGGCTGGGCCTACCGGACCAGCGCGGTGATTGCGCGCGACGTGACCGGTCCCTTCCCCGGCTACGCTGAAAACGAGCAGCCCTTCCTGGCTGTGATGAAGAAGCATCGCTACCACGTGGACAAGGTCGATGCTGCACTTGTGCCCAAAGATCTGACGGCAGCGGCCTGTGAGGCGTGGGACGAGACGATTCGGCTGGGAACCGAGCACGGCTTCCGCAACGCCCAGGCCAGCGTGCTAGCGCCCACGGGCACTATCGGCTTCATGATGGATTGCGATACCACCGGCATCGAGCCCGACATCGCGCTCATCAAATACAAGCGACTGGTGGGTGGCGGAACCATAAAGATCGTCAACAACACGGTCGACGAGGCTCTGCAGCACCTGGGCTACGACGAAAGCCAGCGCAAGGCCATCGCCGACTACATAGACCGCGAGGAAACCATCGAGGGCGCGCCTGGCTTGGACTGCGACCATCTGCCGGTCTTTGATTGCGCCTTCCGCGCGGCCAATGGCACACGCTCGATCAGTGCCATGGGTCACATCCGCATGATGGCGGCTGCCCAGCCCTTCATTTCGGGCGCCATTTCCAAGACGGTGAACCAGCCCGCGGACGCCACTGTGGAGGAGCTTGAGACGGCGTACATGGAAGCATGGAAGGCGGGGTTGAAGGCTATCGCCCTGTACCGCGAGGGTTGCAAACGCACCCAGCCGGTCACCACTAGCAAGACCGATCCGGGTACGCAGCAGGCGACAGCCCAGCTGGCAGGACCGCCCAACATCATTCGGCGCAAGCTGCCCGACGAGAGGCGCTCAGTGACCCACAAGTTCTCGGTGGCGGGACACGAGGGCTACATTCACGTGGGTCTCTACGAAAACGGCGAGCCCGGCGAGATCTTCGTACGCATGGCCAAGGAGGGCTCGACCATCTCGGGCCTTATGGACAGCTTCGCCACGGCCATTTCGCTGGCGC
>Ga0182010_10000363_pt1 | contig 26007 bp, 25 predicted proteins | sample 611E1MmetaG_FD_120488 | JGI IMG/M metagenome (GOLD analysis project Ga0182010, IMG submission 120488) | Permafrost microbial communities from Stordalen Mire, Sweden - 611E1M metaG | ecosystem: Environmental > Terrestrial > Soil > Wetlands > Permafrost | place: Sweden: Stordalen | collected... | reverse complement strand
GTCTTCTATAATTGCGGGCCGGAACGCATGATGGCCGCGGCCGTGGACGTCGAGCTGAAGTATGCGACGCCCGACCGAATTGTCGTCTTGGTGGAGCGCCACACCACTTGCGGAGTGGGCTTGTGTGGCAAGTGCTCCATGGACGGTTATCGCACTTGCGTCGATGGGCCCTGCTTTACCCTCAACGAGCTCGCGGAGACGACCTCATTTGGCCGGTATCATCGCGGGCCGTCCGGGCAGATTCAGGGCCCTGGCTACGTGGACGATGGAAGCGCAGATGTGGGCCCATCGTGTTACGGGGGATGCGAGGGATGACAACGGCCTGACCTCGTCTACCTGCCGTTCTCGTCGTTGGGGGTGGCGCCGGAGTCGGAAGCGTCGAAGGCTGGCGATTGGTCGAGGATCTCGTTGCCGAGCTGAATGGCACTGTGGGGGGACTCGTCCACCCGTCGATTCGGGTTGGGTCGGGCTCAGCCACCAGATCGGCCAGACGGGCAAAACCGTACGTCCCGAGTTCTACGTGGCCCTCGGATATCGGGCGAAGCCCAGCATCGCGTCGGGTTCCCGGCGGCAAGGACGGTCGTCGCCATCAACACCGACCCGGATTCGCCGATTGCCAGGTTCGCGGACCTGATGGTCATTGGCGATCTTCACGCCATCGTCCCGCTCCTCATCGAGCGGATCCGCGCGGCCAGAAGAGACTGAAGGGACTTCCGGGTCCCGCCGCCGGACGGCGGGACCCGTTTCGAGGCTACTTAGAAGTGGCCGCCCGGCCCAGCGCCTGGCCGAGCAGTCGGCCACTCGTGAGAGCCCAGGCGATGTGGAGTCCATGGCCCCATAGGACCATGCCTCCCAGGCCGGTCTGACCTGCGGCGTACAGCCCGGGGATCGACCGGCCTTCGACGTCGAGAACCTCCTGCGACTCGTTGATCGACACTCCGCCTTCGGAGTTCGTGAAGTACGCCTTCACCGGGCCCATCAGGACCCACCGCGAGCCCGTCAGCGCCGCCACCGTTCCGCCCCGAGCTATGTCGCCCGAACCGGAAGAGGTCATCGCGTTGAAGCGCTCGACGGTCTTCGTGAGGCTGTCGGGCGGCAGGCCTCGGGCGATGGCCAGGCTGCGCAGGTCCGATCGCTCGATCGTGACGTCGGGCCTGAGCTTCAGATAGTCCCGGACGTAGGCGTATGCAATCTCGGGAGCAGTCGAGATGTAGTGGGGCCAAGCGCTGTAGAGGCTCGCCAGCCGCTCGTCCAGGAGCAGGTAGGCCAGACCGTCGGTCTGAGCGGCAACGGCGATCTCGCGTTCCGGTGAGACGGACTCGTCGCAGAAGCGCAGTCCCGCCCGATTGACGAGGATCGCACCATCCATGAGGAGGGAGTCCTCGGGATGCTGCCAGCTGACCAGCAGCCGCTTCACCATCCAGTTGATGACCGCCTTGGGTACGAGCGGCATGAGCATGCCCATGATCCGCAGCAGCGGTCCGCCGCTGGGCAGAAGCTGGTCGACGCCCCGTTTCGTGGGAGCCACGAAGCGGAACTCGGGACCATAGGTGATGTCCATGTTCACGAGCTTCGCGCCGACGGCTTCGGCCAGCAAGTGGCCTTCGCCCATGGCATCGGGGTTCAGCCCTTCGACGGCGGCGAAGCGCGCCCCTCGGTACTTGGTAATCATGGCGGTGGAATTCGTGTAGTCGCCGGCGGCCAGGACCACACCCAGTCGAGCGCGGAAGACGCGCGTCCGACCGTCGGTCTTGGCGACGACGCCCACCACCCGGCCCGATTCCCGCACCAACTCGGTCACCTGGGCGTTGCAGACAATCGCCCCGTGAAGCCGGACCAGCCGGGCTTGCAGGACGGCCACATAGGCCTTGGCGTTGGGAACGACGTTGTGCATCCGGGGCACGCGGTTGGGTGGCTCGGGACTCGGCCCCTGGAAGGCCAGGCCCAGCGATGTCAGCCACTCCAGCGTCTGCGCCGATCGGTTGAAGAAGAACCGCCTCAGCTCGACGTTGTTGCGCGCCTCATACTCGCGCGGTCCGAAGAGTCCGGCATCGACGTCGTGGTCGAGCGGGTTGTCATCGATGCCGGCCCGCTTCTGGAAGCTAGTTCCTGCCGACGTGAACGATCCGATCGCCCGGCCCGTCGAGCCGCCCAACTGCGGGCGTTTCTCGACGATGAGGACGCGCGCGCCCTGCTCGGCGGCGCTCACGGCGCAAGCCAGGCCTGCTCCACCGCCACCGACCACCACGACGTCATATTCGTCAGTCATTTGGTACCTCGAGTGGGACGCAATGGGCGAGCCGTCTTCTCCGTCAATGGCTCGGGATCAGAACTGCCCGGCCGAGGATCTTGCCGGCGTTGATCTCCTGGTAGACGTCGTTGACGTCCTCCAGCGGGAAGCGCTCGGAATCGATCCGAACCTTGCCCTGATGGGCCAGCTCCATCAGCTCAACCAGTTCGGTATACGACCCGATCTGGCTGGCCAGGATCTTGTAGTCGTGGTTTATGGCCTCGAGCAGATTCACAGTCATCTCGCCGCCATAGCCGACGATCACGTAGGCTCCGCCCTTGCGCAGCATCTTCAGGGAATTGGCAGGGACATCGCGCTCGCCAACCAGGTCCAAAACCGCGTCGGCGCCGACTCCGTCGGTCTGCTCGAGGACTCCGCTGACTCCGCCGTCAGAGCCGGTCAGGACGACCTCGTCCGCGCCGAACGACTTGGCAAAGGCGACTCGCTCCGGCCGGGTGGCGACGACCACGATCCGGGCTGGAGTTAGGGCATGGAGGATCTGGATGGCCAGATGGCCCAACCCGCCGACGCCAATGACCACCACGGTGCTGCCCGGGTAAGTGAAGGGCAAGATCTGCTTGACGGCGTGGTAGTCGGTCAGTCCGGCGTCGCCCTGCGGAGCGAGGGATGCCGGGTCGGTGCCCGACGCCAGCTTGACGACGGAACGGGCGCTCGTCCGCATGAAGTCGGCATAGCCGCCATCCACTCCGTCGACGCCGGGGAACTTCCAAGTCGGGCAGTGCATGTCGTTGCCGGATCGGCAGGCGACGCAGAAGCCGCACGTGACGGCCGGATGGAGCACGACCGGATCGCCCTTCTTCAGATGCGATACGGCCCCGCCCACTTCCTCGATCCAGCCAGCGTTCTCGTGGCCGAGGGTGTACGGCAGCTTGGGGTGGAAGGCAGCCTCCAAGCCACCCTGCATGATGTGAATGTCCGTCCGGCAGACCCCGGCGCCGGCGATCCGGACGATCACGTCGTACGGATCGACGATCTTCGGCTCCGGCACATCCACCAGCTTGACGGGTTGCTGGTAGGCCACCACTTGTGCCGCTCTCATGAATGACATCCTCGTTGCGGTTGGCGAAGGGTGGTGACGGCATTGCGCCGCCGCCGACAGAAAAGCCTTTCTATAGCGTCGCCTCCGTCCAACTGGTTGTCAAGTGATCATTGGTTGCCACCGACTCCTTGTGAGTGAGGAAGCGTGTCAGCCTTACCAGGGCGGTCTCCGGGGAGTTCCAAACCGGAACCGCGAGGGAGCTTCGATCGCAGGGCCGGCGGCAAACGCTTTCTGTCGTGGCAGACATTGGTTCCAAGGAGCAAACGGAGCTCGGCTGATGCGAGCGGCCGCGGTCACCTCCTGGCCTTGGAGCAGGACGTGGGCGGCGAGGGTGCGCAGCGCGTCCGCGTCGGGGTGAACGGCCGTCACCTCGAGAGTCCGGCCCTCCTCGTCGAGCACATGCACATCGAGCCTCTGGCGCGACAGGTCCAATCCGGCCGATGAAACACGTGACGCTCGTGCCGTGGGCGCGGGCGATCTCATAGTCGAACTCCTCGCCCGACAGGCGGGCGAGGCGCTGCCGGCGAGACGCTTGCTGATCGCCGATGCCCAGGACGGTGGCAGACGCCGAAGAGCGGTCAGCCAACCCGCCACGACCACGTTTGGCCAGAGCCGGGGTGGCCACACGAAACCGAGGGGATCGAGAAGGGCGCGAGCGACCGCTCGGACCAGAGGCGATTCCGGGCTGATCGCTTTCCGCTACGTTCCGCACGGAAGATTAGTCCATCAGGCTAGCCAGAGTCTTCAGATCCCGGCTCGGGCGTCGGCCGCCTCCGCACTCGGAACTGTCGATCCGGTGGAGGCTTCGGTGGTAGGGAGACAACGATAATACCGGTGAACGTTGTCACGGCACCGACAAGATCGAGCAGGGTTAGCGACTCGCCGAGCATCATCCAGGACGAGACAAGCCCTACAACTGGGACCGCCAAGAAGCCCATCGTTGTTGCGAGCGGGGTGAGCGAGCGAGAGATCGACTGGCTCAGCAAGTAGGCAAGGGCGGTCGCGATGGCGCCGCTGTAGAGCACCGCGACGATGGACGCCGGCTCCCAGTGGATCGTCTTGCCAGCTTCGAACGCTACGGACCCGATTACGAGTGGCACCAGGGCCGTCAGAAGCTGCCACGGCATGAGGTCTAGGGGCGAGCTGTGCCATTCGTGGCGCCGGAGGTGGATCGTGGTGCCGGCCCAGATCATGGCGCTGAGGAGCAGTGCCGCGCTGCCGAGCAACTGACCCGAAGACTGCCAGTCGATCGCCTGAGGGTTGAGCAGGAAGCCGATACCGGTCATGCCGACTATCAAACCGCCGACCTGGCGCCAGGCTCTGCTAGAGCGCATGGTCGAGAACTGGAACAACCCGACCCAGAGCGCCATCGTGTAGACCAGGATCGAAGACCGCCCAGCGGAGATCAGGGGCAGGGCGAGGTTCATCAAGACGATCCCGCCGGCCATCTGGCCGAGCCCTACCGAGAGAACGACGGGGATGTCCCGGCGATCGGGACGGCGCAGGCCTCGCTTCGCGGATAGCACGCCGACGATTGCGACCATTCCGATGGCAACTCGCGCCGAGCCGTATGTGAACGGCGGCAGGTCTCGCAGTCCGATCTTGTTTATCGGCCAATTGGCGCCCCACGCGACCGCCAGGCAGGCCAGCAGAAGGTACGTCCGAGCTTGTGCGCCCCTCACTCTGGTATGCATGGCCGCTCGCCTGTACCAACGCGATGGACATGCCCCAATCGAGACCGGCAATCCACGCTCCAATGCGCGCGCCCACGCTCAGGGTTCTCTCGCACCGCCCGAGCTGGGGCATGCCCGTGACGGCTGCTTGCCCTCGGCGGGGGAGCGAAGGGTCCACTCTGGACCCAGATCGTTTCCGACATTGAGATGCCCCGGCGGTATCGAATGCCCCGAGGATGTTGCGGACGCCGTACGCGGTCTCTTCGAGCATCGCCCGGTACCGGTGCCCGCGGCCATGGCCCAGGGTAAGGCCCGGCATCATCCTGCGAGCATCGGGATCGAGCTAGCGCACCGTCGACGAAACGCGTCGCTTCGATGTGGGGTGGGGCAGTTCAGCTCGCTCCTATTGGAGTTCGCTCAGCTCCCGCGACGAGCCGTCCTCGAACCGCTAGGAGAGAGCATGCCCGACCGTTCCATTGATAGTCATACCTCCATCGACGAGCAGTTCGTGACCGGTCATGTACCGCGCAGCGTCTGACGCGAGGAAGACAATTGGATCGGCGATATCTTCCGAGGTGGCATACCGACCCAGAGCTATGCGTTGTCCATATACACGTCTGACTTCGGGTGTATGCGCCTTGAGGTTCAGAGGGGTGTCGGTCGCTCCTGGAGCGATCGCGTTGACGGTGATACCGAATGGAGCGAGCTCCAGGGCCAACTCCTTGGTCAACGTGACAATGCCGCCCTTTGCGCAGATGTATGCCGACATATTGCTGGACGGCTGAATGTCGACGATTGACGTGACGTTTATTATGCGACCGCTGCCTTGGGTCACCATCTGCCGTGCCGCAGCGCGACAGCCCCAGATGTACCCGAACAGATTGACTGACAGCAGCTCATGCCAGTCTGCATCGGTCATCGACAATATCGGCCGCACCAACAGTCGTGCGGCGTTGTTGATCCAGATGTCGATCCCGCCCCATTTGTCTGTAACCGAGGCCGCCAGCTCGTCGATAGTCGCCGAGTCTGCCGTGCTGCCGCGCATTATTAGAGCTCGTCTCCCGCATGCCTCGATGGCCTGCCGGGAAGCCTCCGCTCCCTCAGCATCGTTTTGGTAAAGACCTGCAACATCGGCACCTGCCTTGGCAAGGGCCACCGCGGCGGCCTGACCGATTCCCCGGGAGATGCCGGTGATCACCGCGCGTTTTCCTGTCAACTCGAACATCCTGATCCTCCTGTTCTTGGCTCGCCCGCCTCGCCTTGCACGGCGAGCCGGGTTTGGTCCCGATTGTTAGCGCGGGCTCGGAGCCCGCGCGGATCGAATGAGCCCGGAAATTGGGTCACTAAGGTTTCCGCCGCTCGACGTCATCCCATGACGGTGGGCCTGGAAGCCATAGATCCCCCGCCGGGAAAACTCGCGCCGGTTGTCCACGTTCACGGCCTGCAGGTGGAGCGTCCGAACCAAAGGTCGCCTCATCTAGCGATTGCCTGGGAACACCAGGCTGAGGGCCTCCCGACGCCCGGGTTCCGGCCAGCGGACGGTGACCATCTTCTGCTGGGTGAAGAAGCGGACGCCGTCCTCGCCGCGCATCTTGAGGTCGCCGAAAGCCGAGCCGCGCGTTCCGCCGAACGAGAGGTAGCCCGCCGGTACTGGGATGGGCACGTTGATGCCGATCATCGGTACGTCCGCCTCCAGCTCGAAGCGGCGAGCCGCTCCGCCGTCGGTGGTGAATATCGCTGTGCCGTTGCCGTACTGGTGACCGTTGACCATCGACAGCGCTTCGTCATAGGTCGTGGCGCGGACGATCCCGAGCACCGGCCCGAAGATCTCCTCGCGGTAGATCTCCATCTCAGGCGTCACGTGGTCGAACAAGGTCACGCCCATGAAGTAGCCCTCCGGATGCTCGGCCACATGGAACGGCCGGCCGTCGTTGACGAGTTCCGCACCCTCGGCGACGCCCTTGTCGATCCAGTCGATAATCGAGGCGCGGTGCTCGGCCGAGTATATGGGGCCCATGTCGACATCCGGATCCATGCCTGGCCCGATCTTGAGCCTGCCGATGCGCTGCTCCATGAGCGGCAGCAGCCGGTCTGCGGCGTCGCCGACGGCGATGACCAGGGTCTGGGCCATGCAGCGCTCGCCGGCGGAGCCGTAGCCGGCCGCCACCGCAGCGTCGGCGGCGAGCTCCATGTCGGCGTCCGGCAGGACGACCATGGCGTTCTTGGCGGCGGTGTAGGCGCCAACGCGCTTTCCGTTCTTGACGCCCGTCTCGTAGACGTGGCGGCCAACCGGGGTCGAGCCGACGAACTGGATGGCGTCTATGCCGGGATGCTCGAGGATGGCGTCGACGGCCTCGCGGCCGCCGTACACGATGTTGAAGACGCCGTCGGGCAGCCCGGCCTCCTTCCACAGCTCGGCCTGGAGCTGCGTTGCGCCAGGCGTGTGCGAGGAGGGCTTCCACACGAACGTGTTCCCGCAGGCCATGGCGATCGGGTAGATCCACATCGGGACCATCACCGGGAAGTTGAACGGGGTGATGCCCGCGGCCACGCCCAACGGCTGGCGGAGCGTATGCGCATCGACCCTGGTCGAGACATTTGGCGTGTTCAATCCGGCCAGGTGGATTGGCAGCCCGCAGGCGAACTCGACTGTCTCGAGGCCTCGCATCACCTCACCGAGAGCGTCGGGAAGAGTCTTGCCGTGGTCCCGCGTGATCAGCGCCGCGAGGTCCATTCGGTGCCGATGCACCAATTCTCGATACGCGAAGAAGATCTGGCTGCGAGCCATCAGCGGCATGTCGCGCCAGGCCGGGAATGCCCGCCGTGCGGCGCTGACGGCCGCGTCGACCTCGGCTGCCCCGCCGCGCGGAACCCGGGCGATGACCGCGCCGCTCGAAGGGTCGTGGACTGCGCCCGTGCGCTCGCGAAGCACCTCGACCGGCCGGCCGTCGATCCAGTGGCTCAGGATCGGGGTGGTGGACTGGTCGGCGGCCTCGGCAGGGCCGGGGGGCTGGGTGGTCGGCGAAGTCATCGTTCTCTCCTTGGGGCTTGTAAGTGCTCCCCAGCGATCGCTCCGCATGCCTGGCCGAAACCGCGACCGAGAATTGCGAAGCCCTTTTCCAACTCGTCTCAGTGCTCACCAGCGGTGGATTTGCGTTGATCTCGCGTCATCGACGGCGCTCCGGTGCTAACGGTCCGCGGATTGTGTCCGGCGAATTCAGCCGTCGACCCTAAGTGAGCTCTGGGTACGGTTCGACCCGCCAGAGCCGAGGGTTCCATGAGGAATGTGACATTCGGCCCTTATGAGAACGTTACCGGTACCGTTATTACTCCCCAATCGGGGCAAGTATCGACCGACAAAGGCGAGAGGCTCAGGTCCAGCACCTCCTCAGCCGCGACCGGTTACGGGGTATCGGACCTAAGAATGCTCCAGGTCAATCGGCGCGTACAAGGCGCGTGGTGATGAGCGCCTGGTCCGCGCCCTACTGCGAAGACAGGCCGGTGTCGTGAAGGAAACTGTCGTATTGAAGGCGGTTCGGCGGTCGGAAGCGAAGGTCTTTCCGCTTCCCGGACGCGACCAGTTCTTCTACATCGGGCCCGAGAACAGCCCGGCGCGGCACCTCACGGTGAGCGTGTCCGTGTTCCCGCCTGGCTCGAAGTCGGACGGGCACGTGCACGAGCATGAAGAAGAGATCGTGTACGTGATCTCCGGTCGCGGACGCCTCGTGACGCCCGAGGCCTCCGCGGACCTGGAGCCCGGCGTTGCCGTCTGGATTCCGATCGGCACACACCACGCGACCGAGTCGGACGGCCCCGAGCCGCTGGAGGTGGTTTGTGTCTACTCGCCCCCCATCGTGCCGGGCGGCTACGAGCGCGGCCAGGGCGAGCAGGGCGCCTGACATGGCTGCGACCGTCGACGTAGCCGATCTCGCCTGTCTGGAGGACGCGGCCCGACGCATCCGGGTCGGCGTCATCCGCGGCGTCAACCAGGCCAAGGCCGGCCACCTCGGCGGGCCGCTGTCCGCGGCGGACATCCTCGCGGCCCTCTATTTCCAAGTCATGCGCATTCGCCCTGATGAGCCGGACTGGCCCGATCGAGATCGCTTCGTCCTCTCGAAGGGCCACTCGTCGATCGGCCTGTACGCCGCCCTGGCTCTGCGCGGCTACTTCCCCGTCGAAGAGCTCCTGACCTTCGACTCGCTCGGATCGAGGCTGCAGGGCCACCCAGACATGACGCGCCTGCCGGGCCTCGACATGTCCACGGGCTCGCTCGGGATGGGAATCTCGGCGGGCATCGGAATCGCCCTCGGATGCCGCCTCGCGGGTCGCGACGCACGGACGTTCGTCATGCTCGGCGACGGCGAGTGCCAGGAGGGAGAGGTCTGGGAGGCTGCGTTCCTCGCGTCCCGCTACGGCCTCGACAAGCTCATCGTCATCGTGGACTACAACAAGCTGCAGCAGTACGGCTGGCCGGGCGAAGAACCCGACGACCGCCTGCCGCCCGCCTGGCCCGGCGAACTGGCGGCGAAGTGGTCGGCGTTCGGCTGGCGCGTCCTCGAGGTCGACGGCCACGACATGGCGGCCGTAGTTCGAGTGCTGGAGCAGGCGACGGCCGGCGATGGCCGGCCAGTCGCAATCATCGCCGACACGATCAAGGGCCGTGGTGTCTCCTTCATGGAGGGCCGCTACTACTGGCACACCCGGACGCTGACCGCCGACGAGTTCGCCACGGCGATGGCTGAGCTCGGCGAGCCCGTCACCAACCCGGCGGGAGGCGCGGCATGACCCTCCCGATGGGCCGCGCGATGCGCGATGTCTTCGGCCAGACGGTCACCGAGCTGGCCGGCCTCGATCCGCGGATCGTCATGCTCGACGCCGACACCGCGAGCTCGACCAAGGCGGACATCTTTGCGAAGGCCTATCCGGACCGCTTCCTCGAGATGGGTCTCGCCGAGCAGAACATGCTCGGCGTGGCAGCAGGTTTGGCCACGACGGGGTTCGTGCCGTTCGTCAGCACATTCGTCGCCTTCGTCGTGGTCCGCCCGCTCGACCAGATCCGCGTCCTCATCGCCCAGACCGGCTTGAACGTCAAGATCTGCGGCGGCTACGCCGGCCTCTTCACCGGGGTCGCCGGCAAGACTCATCTCATCGTAGACGACCTTCCGATCATGCGGGCAATGCCCGGCATGGTGACCGTCGCGCCCGGTGACGACGTCGAGGCCGAGCAGGTTCTACGATGGGCAGCCAGCTACAAAGGCCCGGTCTACATCCGGCTCGTCCGCGACGCGACCCAGCGCCTGTTCGACGAGACATACGTATTCGCTCCCGGTCGGGCGGTTGTCGTCCGCGACGGCGGCGACGTCACTCTCGTCAGCACCGGAACCCAGACCCCGCGCGTCGTCGATGCCGCAGACCTCCTTGCGGCGCGGGGCATTGCCGCCCACGTCCTACACGTCCCGACACTCAAGCCGCTCGACGTGCCAGCGATCGTGGCGGCGGCGGATCGCACCCGGATGGTCGTTACCGTCGAGGAAGGAACGGTGATCGGCGGCCTCGGCGGTGCGGTCAGCGAAACCCTCTCGGAGCACCGCCCGACCCTGGTCAAGCGGATCGGGCTCCAGGATGTGTACGGGGAGTCGGCGTCCAACAGCGAGTTGCTCGAGCTGTACGGCCTGTCGGCGGCCAGAGTCGCCGACCAGGTCCAGGCTCTCCTCGAGGCACGGACCACCCCGGGCCACGCGTCGCATGCGATTCCGCTGCCGTGACTCGGACATGTCGGTTGGAGAAGGAAACAGATTGGCCTGCTCAAGGGAGCCCTCGCCGAGCAAACGTGACGCGACGGCGATGTTCATTCGATCCACCAGCCGCGTCGTTCTCGGCTTTCCCAGAAGGAGGTTGAAGGAGGTTGACCCAGGGATGCCGCAAACGTGTTCAGATTCTCATCGCGCCAGAGCTTGTCATCGCATCAGATCGAGGTTGACATGAACCGAATCAACATGCGCCCACGGCCTAGGGCGCTCGCCGTGATCGGGATCGGGTTGCTGATCAGCGCCGTAGTAGGGTGCAGCTCATCGGCGACCCCCACCCCCGCCCCCGTGACCCCCGCCCCCGCGACTATGGCCCCCTCGGCCACGGCCCCCTCGGCCACGGCCACGGCCGCCGCGTCCATGGCCGCCCTGCCCACCACGTCCGTGACAGGCACCGTCGCGTTTATGGTGCCGGATAGCACCGACTCGCACTGGCTGAGCCAGGACGGGGTCTCCTTCCAGAACTGGATGAAACAGCTGGCCCCGAACGTGAAGGTTCTCGTACTCAACGCCACCGGGGACCCCACGAATCAGCTCAACCAGGCAAAGGCCGCGTTGACCCAGGGAGCCACGGTTCTCGCGGTGGCGGCGGTGGACGGAGCGCAGGCGGGCAAGATCGCGGTGGCTGCCCAAGCGGCCAACGCCCACGTCATCGCCTATACCCGTGACATCACGGGCGGTCCGGTCACCTATATGGTCGGCGCCGATCCCAATGCGATCGGCATTTCGCTGGCCAATTACATGGTTACCAACACAAAGGCCGGCGACACGATTGCCATCATCGCCGGCGACCCAGCCGACTCGTTTGCGATCGCCGAACATGCCGGATACATGAGCGTGCTCCAGCCGCTGTTCGACTCCAAGGCTCGCTTGATGGTCGGGAACGTCTGGACTCCTGGCTGGGATACAACAAAGGCCCACGCGGAGATGGACGCGATCCTCACGTCGTCCCACAACAACGTGCAGGGAGTTCTGACCTCCAACGACTCCACAGCCCAGGGCGCCATCGGCGCGCTGCAGACCGTGGGGCTCGCCGGAAAGGTTCCGGTAACGGGTGTCGACGCCAGTCTCATTAGCGATCAACTGATCCTCAAGGGATTGCAGAGCATGAGCTCGTGGCGGTCGTTTGACACTCAGGCCGAGTACACAGCTGAGCTAAGCGTCTACCTGTTGACAGGTCAGACACCGCCGACAACCTTGTTCAACGGAGCCCCCTATAACGACGGTACGGCTAACGTCCCGACGATGGCAGTGCCGTCGATCTCAATCATCGTGAGCAATATGCAGCAGCTGATTGATAACGGGACCTATGCCAAGGCAGACCTGTGCCAGGGCATTCCCGCCGGGACGGGGCCATGCTAAATGGAGCCGCAGGCCGCCGCTTCTTAAAGCGGCGGCCTGCCTCTCCCCCGCCTAGCGAGCCGCCGGGCGGGGGAGAGGCCCTCCGGGTAGTGGATGTCACCAAGTGGTACGGCAGCGTACAGGCGCTGGACCGGGTGAGCATGTCGGTCGACGTCGGGGAGGTGGTCGCTCTCGTCGGGGACAATGGCGCGGGCAAGAGTACCCTCGTGGATGTCATTGCAGGCGTGCTCGCACCGGACGAGGGCGAGTTCTACGTTCGCGGAGAACGCGTCGCTATCCGCTCCACGGACGACGCGGCGCTATTCGGAATCCGCACCGTGCACCAGGAACACACCCTTGCCGACAACCTGGACGTCGTGGAGAATCTCTTCCTGGCGCGGGAGCTTCACCGCGGGGTCGGGCCGCTGCGCCGCTTGCACTTCGCCTCCATGCAGCAGCGGACCTGGGCAGCGCTGTCGGAGCTTGGCATTAGCACTATCTCGGACATCAGAGCTCCGGTAGAAAAGATGTCCGGCGGCCAGCGGCAGACCGTTACGGTTGCTCGCGCCACGCTGCAGAACTACCCGATCGTCGTGCTGGACGAGCCGACCGCGGGCCTGGGTGTCGCCGAGGTTCAGCGGGTCTTGCAGCTAATCCTGCGGCTGAGGGCGCAAGGGACTGCGATCGTGATTGTTTCCCAGAACATCGAGGAGATCTTCGAGGTCGCCGACCGGATCGTGGTGCTGCATCTCGGCAAGGTCGGCGCAGTATTTCGCCGGGCCGATACCACCCCCGAGGCGGTCGTCGGCGCGGTCATGGGGATCGCATGATGGTGAGTGAATCCGGAGACCTGCAGGCTGACCGCTCCGAGCCAGGGCGCCAGGCGGCCCCTATCGCGGCGGAGCGGCAGTCTGTCATGCCGCGCGGAGGCGAGGCCGTGGCCCCCAGCGAGGCGCTGCGAGTGGACGGTGTGTCCAAGTCGTTCGGCCTGGTGCAGGCGCTCTACCGCGTCAGCTTGTCAGTAGACCACGGCGAGGTGGTCGCGCTCGTCGGAGACAATGGGGCGGGCAAGAGCACGCTGATCAAGGTCATCTCCGGGGTTATCGTCCCGGACGAAGGCCAGCTCTATGTCAACGGAGAACGCGTCGTCGTCCGCTCCCCGAACGACGCAGCCCAGTGCGGTATCCGTACGATCCACCAAGATCTGGCCCTCGCCGACAACCTGGACGTGGTCGAGAACCTCTACCTGGGACGGGAGCTGTTCCGCGGGGTCGGGCCGCTGCGGCGCTTGGACTTCGCCGCCATGAGGCAGCGCACGGCAGCGGCGCTATTGGAGCTCGGCATAGGCACGATCTCCAACATTAGAACTCCGATGGCCCAGCTTTCGGGCGGCCAGCGGCAGACCGTCGCAGTCGCTCGGGCCACGCTGGAGAACTGCCCCATCCTGCTGTTTGATGAGCCCACTGCCTCCCTGGGGCTCAAAGAAGCGCGCCACGTCATCGAGTTGGTGCAGCGGCTGCGGGCACAGGGGACCGCCATCCTGATCATCACCCATAACATGCGCCAGGTCTTCGAGGTCGCGGACCGGATCGTGGTGCTGCACCTCGGCAAGGTCGGTGCGGTGCTCCGTCCCTCAAGCACCACCCCCGAGGTAGTCGTCAGGGCGATCATGGGGAAGGCGCCATGAAGCTGGGGAAGAACAGGATGAACGGTCCGGAGCAAACCCTCAAAGCCTGCAACCTGGCACTCGGAGCGAAACCATGAGCGAACCAGTTTCCCCCGCGGCGCACCCGTTGGATGAGATTCCACCGCGCGACCATGCTCGCCCAACTGATCGACTGGTGTCCTTTGCCAAACGATGGCTGTCCGCAGCCTTGTCGCAAGGCACCGCCATGCCTGCGATTGCCAGCCTGGTGATCATCGCCGTTTTCTTCCAGTCGCAGTCGCAGTACTTCCTCTCCCCGGGCAACCTGAGCAATCTCGCGGTGCAGGCCACGTTGGTCGCCATCATTGCGCTCGGCGAGATCTTCGTGCTTCTCCTCGGCGACATCGACCTGTCCCTCGGCTCGATGGCGGGAGCGAGCGCGGCGCTGCTCGGTGTCATGATCACGAACGGGCACATGCCCTGGTTGCTCGCCATCTTCATCATGCTCGCCTTCGGGGCGCTGTTGGGGTCCTTCCAGGGATGGTGGATCGCCTGGCTGGGGATCCCGGCCTTCGTAGTCACGCTGGCAGGCAACATGGGCTTTCTCGGGCTGCAGCTGTACATTCTCGGGCCGAACGGCACGCTGGGCATCTTCGACCCGAACATCGCGGCGCTGAGCGGTACGGAGCTGCCCGTCTCAGTTGGATGGATCCTGGCTGCAATCGTCGGTGTCGCCGTCGTGGCATCCACCCTGGTGCGTTACGCGCGCGGCGGGGTGGCGGTGAGGTCGCTCAGCCGTCCGGTCGTGGTCGGCGTGCTGATCGTCGTTGCGGTGGCGGTCTTCAACGCGTCCCGGGGCGTCCCCACGCCATTCCTCATCCTGATCGCGCTATTGGTCGTCGCCTGGTGGGTTACCATGAACACGAGCCCGGGTCGGCACCTCTTCGCGGTCGGCGGCAACGCCGAAGCGGCCCGCCGAGCCGGTGTCCAGGTGAAGCGGATCCGGATGGCCGCGTTCGCCGTCTCGGGTACCCTCGGGGCGGCCGGCGGCCTGATCGCCGCCTCTTACAACGGGTCGGCGGGCACGCTCACCGGCGGCGGGACCCTGCTGCTCGAAGCGATAGGCGCCGCCGTCATCGGCGGTACGAGCCTCTTCGGCGGCCGCGGGAGCGTGTGGGCCGCGCTGGTCGGCGCGCTCATCATGTCCGGCGTGGAAAACGGCCTCGACCTGATGAACAGCGATCAACCGGTCAAGTACATGGTGCAGGGGGTCATCGTCCTGCTCGCCGTCTCCCTCGACACCATCCTGCGGCGCCGCCAGAGCCGCGGGCGGCAACTGGGAGCAGCCATTGCATGAGAAGCCGCAAGTGATTGCACTGGCGAATGCCGCGTCGACCACTGCCATGGCAGTCGGATGATGGGAGCAGCCCTGGTCGAAGATGTCGCCAGCAAGGCGTGCTCCTCGCGCCCGTGGATGCTCGATACATCAACTCGTGTGAACTACTCGCGGTCGGGGTTCGAGCCCTGTCGCGTAGGAGGGTGAGTTGAGATGACCCAAGAGACTACCTGGAGCATTAAGGCACTCGACACAGGAACCTCCACCATCGAGGGATCCATACGGACGTATCTGCGGCATTGCGGCGAGCCGGTCAGCATCCCACGAGTAATGTGGCTGCTGGAAGGCCCCACCACCATCGTCGTCGATACGAGCGTCGACCCGAAGCTGAAGCCATACGAGTTCTTTGGAGAGTCCTTCGAGCGAAGCCGGGAACAGATACCGGAGAATGCCCTCAAGGCCGCCGGCGTGATGCCCAAGGACGTGGAGTGGGTCGTCCTGACGCACCTGCACTGGGACCATTGCGGCAACTGCGCTCTGTTTCCCGAAGCTCGTGTCGTCGTCCAGGAGGCCGAGCTTCGGTACGCAATCGCTCCCGGGCGGAGTTTCCGGGTAGGCTACCTCAGTCCCGGCAGTGGCTGGCCGCATCTCCCTTCGTATCTGGTCCCTAACCTCACGACTGTGCGCGGTCAACACGAGATCGCCCCCGGCGTCACGCTCCTTCCTGTTCCCGGCCACACACCGGGCTCGCAGGCCGTCCTCGTCCAGACGGGATCTGGCACGTATTGCATCACTGGCGACGCCATGATGACCTACGAGAACATCGAGCTAGATGTACCGCCCGGGTACCATACCGATGTCGATGCAGCGATGGATTCCTTGGATTTGATGAGGGCTCGAACATCGCTGTTGCTGCCGTCTCATGACTACAGCGTATTCCGGGATCGCCCGGTCACGCTGATTGCATCCCAGTGACGGGCGACCGGCCCTCCGCTCGCCAGGAAACCTTGAAGTGGGTCGCCCAAGACGGCCATCGTTCGGTGCCATGGAAGCTGGAGGGGCGCGGCTGGTCCTTTGGCTGGGACGCGCCATCAGAGTGGAGGCAGCTTGGGTAGACGACCGTCCTCGCGAGTAACGATTGTCGATGTCGCCAGCGCGGCGGGGGTTTCCGTCTCGACCGTGTCCCGGGTTATCCGTGAGCACGTGGATGTTCGGTCGGTGACCCGGACCAAGGTGCAGGCGGCGATAGAGACCCTGCGGTACAGGCCGTCCTCAATCGCCCGGGCCCTTGTCTCCGGGGAGACACGGTTGCTTGCGCTCCTAGTCAGTGACATCACCAACCCGTTCTACCCCCAGCTGGCGAAGAGCATCGAGCAGGAGGCGGCCAAGGCCGGCTACACGGTCGTGATCTGCAATACGGGAGATCGGATCGCCGAGACGCAGCGGCACCTGACGCGCCTTCTGGGCCAAGGGCTCGATGGCGTGATCCATGCCGCGGTCGGGCGGGACGAAGCCTGCGTGCTGTCGATCCTCGGCGACCACCGCCGTGTGATATTCATCAACCGACCGCCCGTGGACGACTCTGTCAGCTGCGTTGTCTCCGACAACTTCGGAGGGGCCGTGGACCTGACTCGTCACTTGCTTTCGAGGGGTCACCGGAGAATCGGGTTCATCGGAGGGCCGTCCTTTGCGCGGAACGCCACGGATAGACTCCGGGGCTTCAAGCAAGCCATGTCTGAGGTCACGGATGCCGTGCCGTTCATGGTGACAGCGGAGTTCTCCAAGAACAGCGGAACACGGGTCTTGAAGAAGTGGCTGGACGACGATTGCGGTCTCACTGCGGTCATCGCGATCAACGACCAGGTTGCCCTTGGTGCAATGGAAGTGCTCATTCGGCGGAACCTCCGCATGCCCGCTGACGTAGCCCTCGCCGGGTTCGACGGGACGGCAATTGCGGCGTCGCCGGTAATGGGCCTCACCAGCGTCGACCAACACATCGATGAAATCGGACGCCGGGCGGTCCTATTGCTGCTCAAGCAACTTGGGTCAGAGAGATTCGTGGCCACCCGGCAGGTCCTGCCGACCAAGCTGCTCCTTCGCCACAGTACCGAGGGGGACGGTCGTCCTCGCACGAGGCCGGCTCGAGCCAAGACCGGAGGAGCCCGGGCAACGAGGGACGTGGAGCCGTGAGCCCGGGCAGACCGACCGACGGGGAGCGCGTGATCTCGAGCAAAGGCATGCCGATGGATCGGGCTCGGCTCCGCGGCCGTGGCATCCAGTTAGCTGGAACGAACCAGTAGGGAGTTGTCGTGCGATTTGGCTGCTGTGTCCCGGCCGCATCCGCCCCTCTGGCGGCGCAAATGGGTTACGACTATGTCGAGATCCCGGTCGCCGACTTGTACCCGGAGAGCCCTGCCTCGGCGTTCGAGCCGACGGCTCGTGCCATCGACGCTGCCGGCATCCCGGCGGTGGCCTTCAACTTCCTCGTCCCGCCGACACTTCCAGTCGTAGGTCCGGCAGTCGATCTGGAGCGACTGAGGCGCTACGTGACCGTTGCGGCGGAGCGCGCCGCATCTCTCGGAGGCTCCGTCTTCGTTCTTGGGAGCGGGCCCGCACGGCGGATCCCCGAGGATTTCCCCCGAGCTCAAGCGGTTGAGCAGTTCCGATCGTTTGCCCGTCTAGCCGCCGAGGCAGCCGATCGTCACGGTGTAGCCGTCGCGTTGGAGGCTATCAATCGAACCGAAACCAACTTCCTCCATACGCTCGCGGAGGCCGTTGAGCACGCCCAAGCCATCGGCCTCCCCTCCGTCGGGGTTCTGGCGGACGCCTACCACATGCACATGGAAGCGGAGCCCTTCCGGCACCTGCTTGAAACCGCGGGTCTATTGAGACACGTGCAGGTGTGTGACGAGGGTCGGTCGTACCCAGGGTCGCACGGCCTCGACCTCTGGGGCTTCTTCGTCTATCTCAACCATCTCGGGTACAGCGGAACCGTATCTGTGGAGTGCCGATGGAAGAGTTTCAGCGCCGAGGGTGGTCCCGCGCTTGAGTTCGTTCGCAGCGCGAGTTCCACGAGCGGCGAACTCGCATTTGCGCCGTGAGCCGGAAACGCTCACGGACGAGAACAAGAGGAAGGAGACTCCTTAGTGACTCCGATTAAGGAACACGACGGCCCCGGCACGAGGAGGCTCGCCGACATCGGCGCAGCCGTCATCGGTGCGGGCTTCATCGGCACGGTCCACGTGGAGCAACTCCGGCGGATCGGCGTCCAAGTGCGCGGCATCCTGGAGGTCACGCCAGAACGTGGCGAGGCCAAGGCCCAGGCGCTCGGCGTGACGCGCGCCTATCCATCCCTCGAGGCAATCCTCGAGGACCCGTCCGTCGATGTCGTCCACGTGACCTCGCCGAACCACCTCCACGTCGAGCAGGCCAGGCAAATCCTCTCCGCAGGGAAGCATGTGATCTGCGAGAAGCCGCTGGCCATGACCTCCCCGGAGTCGGCCGACCTCGTTCGCCTAGCCGCGAAAACGGGCCTGGTCAACGCTGTCAACTTCAACATCCGCTTCTACCCGCTCCACCAGCACGTCCGGGAGCTCATCGCCGATGGAGGCCTGGGTGACACGCGCTTCGTGACGGGCCACTACTTCCAGGATTGGCTGCTGCTCGAGACCGACTGGAGCTGGCGGCTGGACACGAAGCTGGCGGGCTCGCTCCGGGCCGTCGCCGACATCGGCTCACACTGGCTCGACCTCACAACATACCTAACCGGTCAGCGAGTCGTCTCCGTCATGGCCGATCTCACGAACTTCATCCCGCGCCGTGCCGAGCCGAGTGGCCCGGTCGAGGCCTTCTCCACCGAGCGAAGCACCGACACCGTCGAGCGCGAGGTCGCGACCGAGGATGTGGCATCGATCATGCTGCGTTTCGCCAACGGCGCGCGCGGCACGGTTGTGCTCTCGCAGATCAGTGCCGGCCGTAAGAACTCGCTGCAGTGGGAGATCGATGGTTCGATCGCCGCGGCGGCCTGGGATTCGGAGACGCCGGACCACCTCTGGCTCGGTCATCGCGAGCGGGCGAACGAGATCCTGCTTCGCAATCCAGCCCTCATGGGGGCCGCGGGACGGCGAGCGTCGGCTCTGCCTGGCGGTCATGTCGAGGGCTTTGGCGACACATTCGGGGCGGCCTTCCGTGCCGTCTACGCGGATGTGGTTGCCGGTCATCCGGCCGATCGACCGCCGTACGCGACCTTCGCCGACGGCCACTACGAAATGCTGGTGGGTGACGCCATCGCCGAGAGCTCACGGCTGGGGCGCTGGGTCGACGTGGCCGGCGAGGCTAAAGCGCCGCGATGAGGCTCGGTCCGCTGACCGCGCCGTTCCCCGAGATCTCAAGGAGGAATTGACAATGCTCCGCTCGAAACTGTTGCACCCAGGGATTCTTCAGGCGCTGGGGGAGGCAGGCCATGGGTCTGTCATCCTGATCAGCGACGGCAACTTCCCCCATGGCACCACGCCGCTGCCGAGCGCGCCGGTGGTTTACCTGAATCTCACACCCGGCAAGCTGCTGGTGACCGACGTGCTCGCCGCTATCGTGCCGTCGATCCCGATCGAGTCGGTGGCCCTGATGGACAACGGCACCCCAGTGGCGCCCGAGGCCCACGCGCCGATCCGGTCGCTCTTGCCGGCTAGCGTGCCCGTTCAACTCATCGACCGAACCGCTTTCTATGAGGCCACCAAATCGTCCGACGTCGCGCTCGTCATCGCGACGGCAGACACGCGCCTGTTTGCCTGTGTGCTGCTGACGATCGGCGTTGTCCCGCCGGCTGAGGCCATGTCCATGGGCGCGTAGCCGGGACCGGATCCGGGCGTAAGCAATGACCACCCAATCCTATGCGACCACATAACGTCGCAAAGATTGGGTGGTCATTCACTCTGTAGCTCGTTCGGCCCGACGACCGGCCGGGCCAAACGACTGAGTCCCCTCGGCTACACATGCGTGTGGGATTCGACACGAATTCGAGAGAACTGGAAGCATGGCAGACCTAAAGCTCGGGATCATGCTCTGGGGTCAGGCCACCGACTGGCCCGGACAGCTCGACGCCGCGTGCCGCGTCGACCGGCTCGGATACGACCATCTGTGGGCCTGGGACCATCTCTACGCCATCTTCGGGGATCCCCGTCAACCGGCCTTCGAAGCCTACGCATCGCTCGCCGCATGGGCGGTTGCGACGGATCATGTCGGACTCGGTCTTCTCGTCGGGGCCAACACATTCCGCAATCCTGGCCTGGTGGCGAAGTCGATCGCGACCATCGATCACATCTCGAATGGTCGGGCGATCATGGGCCTTGGCGCGGCCTGGTTCGACGTTGAGCATGAGGCATTCGGCCTCGACTTCGGAACCGGCTTCGGCCAGCGCCTCGACTGGCTGGACGAATCAGTGGGCGCGATCAGCCAACTGCTCCGCGGCGAGTCGGTCACGAGCCGGCCTGGCGCCAGGTATGCGTTCCGCGATCTCGTGCAGCGGCCCATACCAGTGCACAAGGTGCCGATCCTCATCGGGGGTTCGGGGGAGCGGAAGACGCTCCGCACGGTCGCCAGGTACGCCGACATGTGGAACGCGGCTGAGCCGGTCGATGTGCTTGCGCATAAGATCGCGATTCTGCGGGACCATTGCGCGGTGGTCGGGCGAGATATCGCAGAGATCGAGTTCACGCTGAGGGTCCAATTGACTCTGCGCGACTCAGCGGCCGAAGCCGAGCAGGTCTGGCGAGCGGCCATGGCTCACAACGGCACGCCACCTTCGGGGGTGCCCGAGGGCTTCGCGCAATGGGCAGGAACGCCCGAAGCAATCGCAGATCGATTGCGCCCGTTCATCGACCTCGGTTTCAGGACCATCATCTCGGAACAGCCCGCACCGTATGACGTCGAGACGCTGGAGCGATTCATCGGCGAGGTCGCACCCCTACTCGATCGAGCGTAGTCCGATCGGACCGAGCCTTTGACCTCGCGGGCTTCGGCCCGGGCCATCCTCCCGGCGGGCGTTGGTTTGGGCGCGGCTAGCTGTGAATGAGGATCGGTTCGACCGGCGGCCTTCGGCCACAATGAGGGTTCCATGAGGAATGTGACCTTCGGCCCTTCCAAGAACGTTACCGGTACCGTTATCAGTACCTCAGTTGAGCTGGAGCCGCGAAGACCCGGGTGGTGTCGCTCGAGCTCTCGGGCGTCCTTCCACCGGTTTGTGCACGACCTCGCATGGAGGAGGACAACGGTAGTGAGCGTGGTTCCAACCGTTAAGCTGAACAACGGCGTCGACATCCCGCAGCTCGGGTTCGGCGTCTTCCAGATCAAGCCGGAGGACACCCGGGCAGCGACGCTCGAGGCGCTCAAGGTCGGCTTCCGGCATATCGACACAGCCGCGATGTACGGCAACGAACGCGAGGTCGCAGAGGCCGTTCGAGACTCCGGCATCGTTCGCGCCGAAGTGTTCGTAACGAGCAAGCTCAACAACGGCTCTCACGCCTACGACGACGCGCTCGCGGCGTTCGACCAGTCGCTCGAGGTCATGAAGTTCGACTACCTCGACCTCTTCCTCATCCACTGGCCCCTCCCGGCCGTGGGCGATTTCGTGGAGACCTGGCGAGCGCTCGAGGAGATCTATCGTTCCGGACGCGCCAGGGCGATAGGCGTCTCGAACTTCCAGCCGCACCATCTCGAGCGGTTGTCACGGGAGACTACGGTCACGCCGGCGGTCAATCAGATTGAGATCCACCCGTACCTCACCCAGGACGACCTTCGGGCGTTCGACAGGGACCACGGGATCGCCACGGAGGCGTGGTCGCCGCTCGCCAAAGGACAGGTGCTGGACGACCCGACGATCGTGGGCATAGCCGAGCGATTGAGCCGGACGCCCGCGCAGGTCACCCTCCGCTGGCACATCCAGCGGGGCGACATCGTCTTCCCGAAGTCGGTAACCCCTAAGCGGGTCGCCGAGAACTTCGCCCTCTTCGATTTCGAACTCACGGACGACGACATGCGGGCGATCTCCGCCCTCCACCGTAACCTCCGCACAGGCCCGAATCCAGACGAGTTCAACTGGATCCCATGAAGCGGGTGGGGATCTGGCCTCTAGACGCTCGGCGGCGCCGCCGGGGCGTAGTAGGGGAGGGCCACAGCCCAGCCGAGCGCCGGCAGGCTCCCGCAGCGTCGGCTGCCAGGCCACCAAGACCAGCCTGAGGCCGCATCTCGCTACAGTGGTTCTGTGCACTCCTATCGCTTCGGCGTGACGATGAGCCGGGCGGCGCCGGCGAAGACGTGGATCGCCTGCGCGCGAGGGCTGCCACCCCTCGTCGCCGCACTCTCGGGACTCTAGCTATCAGCCGCCAATCGATCGCCCCGGCGCAGTCTCCTGACACGGCTCAGCCGGTGACGCGGGCGGCATCGGCCGACCTGTTGCTTTTGACGGCCGTCACGCTGTGGGGGCTCAACTACTCGATCGTCAAGTTCGGTCTGAGTGAGATCGCGCCGCTCGCCTTTCCGGTCTTCCGCTTCGGCGTGGGCGGCATCGTGCTCCTGGTCATCCTGCGTCTGCGCGAGGGATCGATCGGAGTTCGTCGAGAGGATCTGCCCCTCCTCGCTCTGGTGGGACTCTTCGGCATCACGCTGAGCCAGATCAGTTTCGTCTTCGCGCTCACCAACACGAGCGCCTCGGACACTGCCCTCCTCGGGGCGAGTGCGCCGATCATGACCGCTCTGCTGGCCGCGGCTGTCGGACTTGAGCGGTCAGGAAGACGGCATTGGGTCGCCGTCTCGATCGGGCTCGTGGGGGTCGTCCTCATCGTCGTCGGTGGAGCCTCCGGGGCCAAGCTCGGCTCAAATCTCCTCGGCGATGGCCTGGCCCTGACCAATGTGTTCGTATCGAGCGTCTCAGTGTTGCCCATCCTGCCCCTGCTGCGACGCTACAGTGCGCACCGCATCCTGACCTACGAGATGCTCATCGGCACCGCGATCCTGGTGCCGTTCGCGGTCCCAGGGCTGCTTGCACAGGACTACGCGCGAGTGACGCTCGCCGGCTGGGGTTCTCTCGGCTATGCCGTCGTGTTCAGCGGCATCGTCACCAACCTGCTCTACTTCACGGCCGTCGGGCGGGTAGGCCCCTCGCGTGCTGCCGTCTATCAGTACCTGCAATCGTTCCTGGCTGTCCTCTTCGCAGTCATCCTGCTCGGCGAGAACGTCACCCCCCTCCAGGTACTCGGAGGGGCCGTCGTCGTGGGGAGCATCATCTTCGGTCGGTCCACACTCGGACGGCGGCCCAGGTCTCCGCGTCCGGTCCGCACTGCGCGGGTCGCCTGAACGGCCCGTGCCATGCCGAGGACTGGCGCCGTCTATCGCCATGCGGCGGGCCCAAGGTCAGCCCACCACGAGCCCCGCACGGGCGAGCGCATCCGCCGCCCGAACGCCCATTGCGCCTCGAGCTGCCTGGCGGCGGCGACTACTTCGAGCTGCCTGGCGGCGGCGACTACGGGACCGCGCGACCGACCGGGGCATGCCTAAACGTCCCGGCGGCACATAAACCCCAATGTATGATCCGGCGAGATGCAAGAAGAAGCCGAGCCAAATGCCCCAACATGCCCCCTTTTAGGGCTCGCCCGCGACCGCTGGACTCGCTTTCAGTTTCCCGAGCGTGCCCACCGCTGCTGGGCCAGGAATTCCCCTAAGGAGATCGATCTGCCTTTCCAGGGCGCTGTCTGTCTCAGGCCCGACTTCCGCGACTGCGTCCTGTACCGACAGTGGGAGACGAGCAGGCCCGCGTCGGGGAGCTGAGTGCCGGAATTGACGGGCCGCTGCCGCCCGAGCCCCTATCCGAATGGGGGAGAAGAAGTGCCAAATGGGGTGGCGGTCGCCTATGAGCAAGTGTTATGGTGACAGTGGTCGCTTTGTAGGCCGATTGTTCATCGGCAGGCGATGGTGTTCTTCACGTTTGGGAGCCGGACCGCTGGGGGCCCTCAAAGGAGAGACGAGATGAGGTTAGGTCACAGGCTCGCAGCAGTGGGTGCCGCCGCGCTGCTGTTGCTGAGCGTCGCGGCATCTGCCGCCATCGCATATCAGGGCCAGATTCCAACCCAGGTCACCGTCGCCGGCCCTCAAGGGACTCTTATCTGCAACAGGGTGGTGACCCTGACGGCGACCGTCCTGGATTCCGGCGGGAACCCGGTTGACAACCAGGCCGTCGTGTGGACCTTCGGCGCCGGCCAGGTAGCCGGCGACCAGATCGTCACTCCCTCCACCATCACCAACGCGTCGGGCGTGGCGACCACCACCGTTACCCTGGCCAGCGTCGTCGGCAGCCGGACCATAGTCGCCACCGCTGGCCCAGCGAGCGGCCAGATCGTCCTCGTCCTGGGCAAGACCTTGCCTTGCACCAGTACCGATCCCGGGAGTACCGATCCCGGGTCGACTCCGTTGTGGCCCTACGCCCTGGCCCTTCTGGGGATCTGCGTGGCCTGCCTCATGATCGGCCGGCGCGTCCTTCAAGGTCGCTGATCGCTTCGTAACGAACAGGTTTACGGATAGCCCGCCTCGCGGCGGGCATCCGTCCGTTTTGCAGGGTTTCCAAGTGCCTGATGCCCCCGCCCCGGACAATGGTGTGCCATCGGACGGCGAGTCCTCTCAGGACGAGCTGAGCCGCGGCGGGCCGAGCGCCGAATCGCCGAGCGACGCGGTCTCCGTCCCGCCGCCCTCGCATGGCACTCGCCGTCGCCACAGGCACCGCCGACGGCGAATCCGCCCCGCGTACGTCTTCGCCGCGATCTGCGCGGTCGTAGTGGCCGGGCTGCTGCTCGCCACTCAGGTCAGCTGGCCTCTCGCGGCATCCCCGTCCGCGGGCTCCACTTCTCCAGCGACGCCCTCGGCCGCCACTCCCTTCGCCTCGTACCCGGCCTCCGCAATATCGAACCAGCCCGTCGTGATCGGCTCGCCCACGGGGTCCCAGCCCTCGCCCACGGCGTCGGCCTCGCCACACGCCATCGTCGCGAATCGGATCGTGATCTCACGCCTGGGGATCGACATGCCGATAGTTGAGGGGGACGGTATGGACGCGCCACTCGGCAAGGTGGCTCACTACCCGGGGACCGCCTGGCCGGGCGGGGGCTCGAACATCTACCTGTACGCCCATGCCCGCGATGGGATGTTCCTCAACCTATGGAACGCACGCATCGGTGACGAAGTCGTCCTGACCCTCGTGGATGGCAGCCAGCGCCGCTATGTCGTGTCGCAGATCCTGCCAAAGGTCCGGTGGGACGACATGAGCGTCGTGGCTCCGACGCCCACCGAGCGGCTGACACTCCAGACTTGCACCTCCTACCAGGCGACTGCGCCCAGATTCGTGGTCATAGCAATCCCCGAGCAATGACCGAACAACGTCAACCGATCGCCTCCGAAGCCAGCCCGGAGCAGCCGGAGCACGCGCGAACCCGGCGCCACAGATCGCGCCACAGATCGCGCCACATGACGGTGCCATGGTGGCGCCGGCGCCGCACCTTCGTCCTGTTGGGCGCGCTCGCCGCCCTGGGCCTCGTCCTGGTCGTGGGCGCTATCCGGTACTCCACCCTGGTTCACGACGCGTTGGCGCTGCGCGACTCGATGGATCGGCTGGCCGCCGATATCAAGACGGTCGGGCCGGACTTCGACCGAACGGATCTGAATCGCCTGCAGACCGACCTGGACGACGTCGAGGGGCGACTCGGGCCGGTCCGTGACACCCTGGGGAGCGATCCCCTGGTGGCTCTGCTGAAGGCCGCGCCGCCGACCGGGGACCAGATCCGCGGCGCCGACGATCTGCTTGCCTGCGCCACGGACC
>Ga0182010_10000361_pt1 | contig 26076 bp, 22 predicted proteins | sample 611E1MmetaG_FD_120488 | JGI IMG/M metagenome (GOLD analysis project Ga0182010, IMG submission 120488) | Permafrost microbial communities from Stordalen Mire, Sweden - 611E1M metaG | ecosystem: Environmental > Terrestrial > Soil > Wetlands > Permafrost | place: Sweden: Stordalen | collected... | reverse complement strand
CATACTCTTTCTATTTTAGCATATTTTTCACAACTGACGGGTAGATAGGTCTATCGGCTATCAGCGTTCAGTTCATCAACCCATTGAGTGCTATTTACAGGAATATTGATAATTATTAATTAAAGATCAATGCTCTTTATTGCAAACGCATGCTCGCTGTCCTTGTCTTCGCTATCGAATCGTGATAATATGGGCATGAAAGAAGAACGGGCAATTACCAATAATTACGAGGGTATCAACCATGGCAGAAACAGGCTATCAGGTAGTGTGGCCTTCCGGTAAATTAGCTTATCATGAATTAATATTAAAACCGCGCATCGCCGATTTGAATGGTAAGACCATTTGCGAGTTATCGGATTACAGCTTCCGGGGCGAAGAGATTTTTCCCATTGTCCGGGAAACACTGCGCAAACAATACCCCGGCATCAAATTCGTGGAATACACCGAATTTGGCAATACTCACGGTTCGACCGAGGCGGAAGTAATCAAGACACTCCCCGAAATGTTAAAAGCGCATGGCTGCGATGGCGTGATTTCCGGCGTTGGTGGCTGAGGGAGCTGCACGCCCGCAGTTGTGCGGGCAAGTGTCGCTGCAGAGAAAGCCGGATTCCCCACGACTTCCATTGTGCTTAGCGGCTTTCTGGGACAGGCTAAAACTGTCGCGCAAGCGCTGGGTATAAAAAACCTGGCCCTCGCTGAATATCCCGGTCTGGTAGCGATGGACAGTCCGGATGAATTGCGCCGTAAGGTCACCGAAACCGTTGTTAAAAACATCATCTCCGGCTTCACGCGGCAGGTCGAAGATATCGGGCAGAGCAGAGAACCCAAACCGAGTGATATCATCTTTACTGGCAATCTGGAGGAAGTCCAGGAGCATTTCCTTAAAAACTACTGGACGGACGGCCTGCCGGTGATTCCTCCCACGGTTGATAAAATTGAAAAATTCCTCCGATTTACCACGCGTAAGCCGGATGAAATTATTGGTAAATTGTTGCCGGAAAACCGGGAAGCGACGGTCTGGAATGTCGCGGTTAACGGCGTCATGGCCGGCTGCCGTCCCGAATATATGCCCATCTTATTATCTGTAGCCGAAGCCGTTGCCGACCCTGAATTCCGTATCCAGGACGCCGGCGCTACCCCTGGCTGGGAACCGTTGATCATTTTGAACGGCCCCATTATCAAGCAATTAAACTTCAACTACGAGACCGGGGTGATGCGCTTCGGACGTCGGGCTAATACCAGCATCGGCCGTTTTCTGAAGCTATTTTTAATTAATATTGCCGGTTTGCGCATTCCGCCGGGACTGAGCGATAAAGCGACAATCGGCAGTGGTTTTCTTGTGGTTTTACCGGAGAATGAGGATGCCGTCGCCGAAATAGGCTGGGAATCTTTCAGCATGTACCGCGGTTTTAAACGGGAAGATAATGTGGTCACCGTCCAGAGTGTGGTTTACGAATCTTCCCCAATGGCCACCGGCGGCGAAAAAGCCGTCGACCACCTGCAAACGCTCTCTGAAGTTATCGGCGGCAGCATGGCGCCGTGGACGCACGTGGCGTTGAACTGGGGGAAATTTTACCCGCTGATTGTTATTCCTCCGGGTGTCGCCCGATTCCTGGCCAAAGAAGGGGTCACCAAGAAGGACATTAGGCGGTACTTATACGACCACACTAAAGTCTCGGTAAAATCAATGGAAAGGCTGGCCCATCACGGCGGTCTGACTTCTTTTTATGTCGATCAACTGGTAAAAGACGGCATTGCCCCGCCGGCATACGCGGAAACCAATGATCCTGACCGGATGGTACCGGTATTCCTGAGGCCGGAATGGATCGGCATCGTGGTCAGCGGCGACCCCGGCCGTACCCGCTGCCGTGGCTATGTGCAGAACCACGAACAGGGGCCGCCGGTCAGTAAAAAGATACAGCTCCCGGCAAATTGGGAAAACAGCCTGAATCCGCTGAATAAACTATAATTAAATTAGCCATTAAAGTTACACCCTCTTTCTATGCCCCTCCCATAAAAAGGGCGAGAGCGAGAGAGCGTGGACAAACAGTTGAACGCTGCAACCAAGGAGCTTAAAAATGCCAAATTACACAATCCATCCTATTGCCGTCTGCAAGGGCCCGCGCGATGGTTCGCATTTTACCTACCGCGCCAATTTCGGCGTGACAATTAACACTGCCTGTTATGCCTGGTATATCTCCGGTTCAACACAGAAAATCCTTGTCGATACCGGAGGCCGTGCCGCCACATTCCGCGAAAAAGGTGCGGAAGAAACTGATATTATTTCGGTCGAAGACGGGCTGGCGAAGCTCGGCGTCAAACCGGAAGAAATCGATATCGTCATTCTCACTCATTTACACTGCGATCATGTGGAATTGGCTTATCTTTACAAAAATGCCCGGTTCATCGTGCAAAAAAAGGAACTGGATTACAGCAAAAATCCCCATCCCCTGGACGCCGATTTCTATGTGCCGCGTTATTGGGAAAAGATTAAATTTGATGTCATCAACGGCGACGCGAAGATTGAGCCCGGCCTTTCCGTTTTCCTCTCGCCGGGTCATTCTCCCGGCGGCCAATCCGTAGAAATCAAGACTGCTTCCGGCACAGCCGTTATTCCTGGTTTTTGCTGTGTTGGCGATACTTTTAAACAAACTCCGGCCATGAAACACCGCGGTTGGGAGGTAACCATTCCTTTAATTCACCAGAATGCGCTGGAAACCTATGATAGCGTCTTGAAAGTGAAAAAGAAAGCGGATATCATCCTTCCTTTACATGGCCCGGAATATATAGGCGTAGAAAAAGTATCCTGACGAGGTTTGAAACAATGGCCGATATGATCGAGATATTTATTCCTACCGCTGAACCTAAGATTAAAAAGTTCGCCGTCAATTCCCGGCTGGCTAACCTCGATGGAGAGGTGTTAGGTTTTCTCTGGAATGAAAAGCCTAACGGCGATGTTTTATTGCGCCGTCTAAGGCAACAACTCACGCAAAAGTACAAACTGGGCGGTACCACCTGGGAGCAGATCGGTGGACTGCACGTCGATGTCGACAAAGCGCCGGAAATAAAGAAAATCGCCGCTGCTGCGGATACGGTTATAATCGCGGTCTGTGACTGAGGGAGCTGTACGACGTGGTGTATCCACGCCGCGGTTGCCCTGGAAAAGGCCGGTAAGCCTACTGTCACCATTTGCTCCAATAGATTTGAAATCCTGGCGCGCGCCACAGCCGGTGGCCTGGGTATGAAAGATATTCCACTGGTCATTGTGCCTCATCCCGTCGGCGGCATCAGTCCGGAAGAAGTCGAAGCTAAAGCTGATGTAATTCTGGATAAAGTTATTGCCCGGCTGGTTGCATAAACGGCAAAGGAGCGGATGCTATTGAATGCCATCGACAGGCTGCTGAAAGGTTCCATTGATATTCACGCGCATTATGGGCCGGACGCTGCCGCGAAAAGGAAAGTGGATGCGCTCGCGGGAGCGCAGCAGGCTGTTGCTACCGGTATGCGGGCGATCGTGCTGAAAAGCCACGAATATCCTACTGCGCCCCTTGCTTATACTATTACTCAAGCCGTGCCGGAAATATCGGTGTTCGGCAGCATCGCATTGAATTCTGAAACCGGCGGCTTAGATCCAGTTGTTGTGGAAACCTCTGCCAAATTAGGTGCTAAGGTTATTTGGATGCCCACTTTGAGTTCCAATTATGACTATTTGCATAAAAAGTTCAAAACAGGCGGCATCAGTATCCTTGACGAAAAAGGCAAATTGCTGCCGGTTGTAGAAAAGATCCTGGGAATCGTTAAACAATATGATATCGTTGTTGCTACCGGTCATTTGCCAGTGAATGAATGTTTTGTGTTAGTGGAAAAAGCCAGGGAGATGGGCCTGCGGAAAATCGTGGCCACGCATCCGCTCGGTTTCGAACTTAATACTTATTATACGATCGAGCAGCAGTGCCGGATTGCGGACATGGGTGCGATAGTGGAGTATTGTTTCGTTACTACCCTGCCGGAGGACGGCATGCCTGTACAAACGATGGTGGAGGCGATTAGAACGGTGGGTGTCGGACGCTGCCTGCTCAGTAGCGACCTCGGCCAGGCGCACAATCCACCGCCTGCCGAAGGAATGAAAATGATGATTGCCACAATGCTCAGCGGCGGTCTAAGCGAAAAAGAAATCGAAATAATGGTGAAAATCAACCCGGCCCGGTTGCTCGGCCTGACTTAGTCCGTGTTTAAGCTTCCCCGTTTTAAAAGAGGATAATATGGATCGTAAATATTTATCTGAAAAAATGCTGGTCGAAGATTCTTTCGAGGCGGTTAATAATTTGTTCATCGAAAAAGGGTGGAGCGACGGCTTACCGGTCATTCCACCCACTGTATCGGCTGTTGAGAAAATGCTATCGGGAACTAAAAGAGACCCATCTGAAATGTTGGCGAAAATACCTCCGTCATGGGGTGAAGCCTCAATCGAAAAAATTGCCGTCAATGCGGTCATGGCCGGGTGTTTGCCGGAATACCTGCCGGTGATTATCACCACGGTCGAAGCGATGTGTGACGAAAAATTCCGACTAGGGGAAATTCAACCAACCACTCATCCGGTGGCCCCGCTCATTGTCGTCAACGGTCCCATTGCCAAAAAGCTGGATATCAATAGCAAAGCGGGAGCTTTCGGACCCTGCTGGCGGGCTAATGCCACCATCGGACGGGCAATCCGTTTGATTTTATTGAACATCGGCGGCGCATACCCTGGCAAACTCGATTTAGCGACCCAGGGTCAACCCTGTAAATATACCTATTGCATCGCGGAGAACGAAGAGGATAGTCCGTGGGAACCTCTGCACGTGGAAAGAGGGTTCGCTGCCTTTGCTGGTACCGTTACTGTTGTGGCCGCGGAAAATCCCCATAATATTAACGAGCATGTCGGCATCAACGGCGAAGAGATTTTGACTTCCATCTGTAATGCCGTAATGAACACCGGTGCCAACAACGTCCTGTTTCAGGAAGGTACGCCGGTCATCGCAATTTGCCCTGAGCATGCCGCGACAATTGCCGCGAGCGGGTTTTCCAAGCAGGGTGTCCGTGACTACATTTACGAAAACAGTAAAATGCCGCTGAAACGTTTCTATCCGCGCCAGATCGATAAATATTTCCCGGGCTGGGACGAAAACAGGCTTGTTCCGATCACAGCCCATAAAGAAGACCTCATCATCATTGTTGTCGGGGGCACCGGCAAACACTCCAGTTATTTGCCTGCCTTTCTGCCGCCCTCCGTCACCAGGGAAATCAAGGAATAAAATTATTAAGCATAAATAGTTTCGGTATGGGGGCATCGATGAAAATAGATGTGTTCTGTCACATTGTCCCGCCCAAATATAAATCCGCCCTGGATAAAACTATCGGTACCGTGGCGATGGTTGATGTCCTGCCTACAATGTATGATATGGATGCACGCTTCCGCATCATGGACAAAACTGAAGACCTGCGGCAGGTATTAACCGTCTCATTGCCTCCGCTGGAAACCGTACCGGACAGGAAAAAGGCAGTATCGCTGGCTAAATTGGCCAACGACGAAATGGCCGAACTCGTACTTAAATATCCGGATAGATTCGCGGCCGCGATCGCCAGTTTGCCCATGAATGACATTGATGCCGCTTTGCGCGAAACAGACCGGGCGATAAATGATTTGAAATTTAAAGGCGTTCAGATTTTTACCCCCATGAATGACAAACCTCTCGATGCTCCGGAATTCTGGCCTTTGTATGAGAAAATGGCTAAATACGACCTGCCGATATTGATTCACCCGCACCGTGAATCTGACTATGCGGATTACCGCACGGAAAAAGAATCCCTGTACAGCATGAACACATTATTAGGCTGGATCTATGAAACCTCCGCGGCGATGATCCGCTTAACTTACAGCGGGGTCATGGAAAAATACCCCGGGTTGAAGATTATTACTCACCATGCCGGCGCGATGATCCCATTTCTGGAACAACGAGTCCTGGATTTCGCCGATTTCGGTGAAAATCTGCTGAAATCCCATGTTAAACGGAACCTGGATAAACCCGTGATCGATTACCTGAAAATGTTTTACGTCGATACCGCTCTTTATGGCAACACTCCCGGTCTGATGTGCAGCTATGCGCTCTATGGTTCTGAACATATGCTGTTTGCCACAGACTTTCCCTATGATACTGAGTTCGGACTGAAGCACGACCGTGCGACTATCGCCGCTATCGAAAAAATGGACATTAACGCCGCCGAAAAGAAAATGATATTTGAAGGTAATGCCCGCCGTTTGTTGCATCTGCCATGATAGCCACGATACAGAGTCCTGCTTTACAAGAATAATGAGCGTTTATTTTACCCGTCGGATAATACGGTTCTGCATCTGGTCGACAGCGCTGAACCGGAGAGTAATCGCTGTGGCCATCACCGCGATAAAAACTTGAGAGGGGCATTAATGCCCCTCTCAAGTGTATCTTGGCTGAAAACTTTTAGTTTACTTCTTCTCCGGTGTTGCTGGTTTATCCTCCGCCAATTCTCTTGCGTATTTGGCCGTCAGCGCGCCGATCAGATTGCCGAACCCCCCACCGTCTCCCGAACCGCTGACCAGGGTCGTCGGTACGATCGGAATATTCTTTTCCGCCAACGCTTTGATCACGTTGACCAGTGTCGTTCCTTCTGCGCCCAGCGCCTGACGTTGTCTTTCGTAACCTTCTGCCAGACCGATACCTGTAGCCGCGTTGGTCTTCTGCAGGTAAGTCGCCTCACCCTCGGCCTCGCGCATTCTTGCGGTGGCCAGGTCGGTTTTAATGTCGATCTCCAGCTTGGCGTTAATTACATCTTTCTGCTTGGCTGCTCTCGCGGCTTTTTCCTGCACATCGATGTTCTTTTCCTGTGCCCGGGCTTGTTCCGCGAACTGCGTTTGCTGCTGCAAAGCGATTTCTTTTTGTGTCTGTGTTTCCAGCAGCGATTCAGGAATATTGATGTAAGCCACCAGCAGGTTCTGTGCTTCTACGTTGTATTCCTCGAATACCGACCGCGCGTGCGCCAGTGCCTCTAACTGCAAAATTGTCCTGCTCTGGAAGAAATCGATTGCCTTTTTCTCCCCTGCCTTGTTTCTGAATGAACTATCGATCAGAGGATGGACGATCTGGTCGATCAGGTTATCCACCGAACCGAATCGGGCGATGATAAAGGCCGCGTTCTCCGGTTTGACCCTGATTACCATGCGGACATTCACGTCCAATTGGAAACCATCCATCGATGTCACGCGTAAAGGATTAAATTTGTACAATACGCCTTCGCTGGGCACACCTTTCACATCGGTGCCGATTTTTCCTTCCCCGGCCCAGTCGATTGTCACAGCTGATGTCGGTACCATGTACGGTGTGTAGGCGATGGTGTTCAGGTTATATTTTCCCGGCGCTACCGGCTCCCGCCAGATACCGCGTGTATATTTGTTCGTAATCAGCAGCTTTTCCACCTCTTCGTGTACGGGTCCCTTCAAACTGGCCTGTTCTTCGGCAAGGCTTGGTTTGACGGTTGATTTCTCTAATTCCGCGCCCACGTTAGATCGGATGACCGCCACGTAGCCCGGCGCAACTTCAGCGATCGGCGCCAGCGTTACTCTGAACAATGCGATATTAATGTAATATTGTCCCGGTTGGAGTGTTTCCAATTGCGGCCCACGGTAACCGCCGGCATTGATAAATTCCTGGCCGTTCTGATAGTGTTGATGGTTATATTTGTTATTTTCGTCTTCCGGTTCCGGTGCGATGACATAACCGTTCGGCAGTACTTTGCCATCTTCTGCTACTACCAGACCAACCTGATTTTTATCAATCATTGTCGCATCCGCGACATTAATCTTGAACACTCTGGTATTGATACGGTAAGAACCCGGTCTAATCGTGTCAACCTGACCGCCGCGGTAGCCGCCGTTCTCCAGGAATTTTTGCGCATCCTGGAAAGAACTGCACTCTACCGCATCACCCAGTATCCGGTGCGCGGGCAGCGGTTGACCGTCGATCGATTCAACGATTCCTATTTTACCGGGTGGAATGACGGTGATCTTGGCCTTTTCCCACTTCCAGAAAACCCAGAATTTCCAGTAAATGCCGGGCATCAGGACTCCAGCCTGCAAACCGTTTTCCCCTTTGCGTGCCACCACCGTTCCCTGCGGTAATTTGTTACCGGTCATCTTTTTCGTCAGGATGCCGACTTCGTTTGCCCCGATCACGAAGATCCCTGGCAGAATGAAAATCAGGAAAAGCAAGACAACGATGGCAATCACGATAAATACTATTTGCATTTTTCACCCCCTTTTCATCAACGCTGACTTTATCCTACTCAATCTAGTATTATTAGCCCGCATTTTGCAAATGTCAACTGATCGTCAGACTCATTTTATACCTATTCTAGTGGGTAGTGCACTCATGGAAAATTGAATAAATGGGAATAATGAGTCTCTAAGGAAATTCAAGAAGTGCATTTACCACTGATAGATGGTAATTCATTACTTCGCGATTCTTCCGAACAGTGCCAGAAAAACCGTTGCTGATACCAGTAAAACCACTAATCCGATTAACGCAGAGGCTAAGATGGAATTATCCAGCACTTTTGAAAAGAATTGTCCGACACCAATACCGAGAATCACGGAAATCATGGAACCGCCAAATATCCCCACCGTGCGATTTACATGAGACGCGACTTTCTTTTTCAAACTGCTCGAATCATAAGCGCTGAATTCATTTTTAGTGACAGCGGTAACCAGCCGGAGAAATTCAGCGCTTAATAATTCTTCGGCAAACTGCTTTTCTGTGGGGTCAGTTTCCATTTCTATTTCCGCGGAGATATTGGCCGAGTTATCCTCATATGTAATGCGGATATTTGCAGTGCAGGCCCAGCGTTCGGGATCAAAATTGAAAATAGTGCCGAACATGGAACCACGTTTAAATTTGAGGATGTGTCCGGACACAGGTAATTGCCGGTAACCGGATTGAGTCAGGAAACCTGTGACTCGCTCGATAGCGGTAGCCTCGGGAATAGAGGCTGAAAATGAACGTACTATTTTCATTTAAAAGCATTATACACTATTTGCGGAGGATAACAACCATCTATTTTCGACATCGATTATTTATCCCGGAAATGTATAATATGCGGAAAAGCGGAGTGCATTCCGGTAATTATTTCTCTAATTCACTTTTTGCCAGGTCAAAATTTGCGTCAGATCTTTATCCTGATAAATTGCTGTTAATATACCGTCTTTCAATCTTAAATCGGTATAAACAATCGGGCGGGCGCTGGGGCCGTTGTCTTTCATCGTCAGCGCCCCGTTGCTGAATGTCCACTCTCCGGTATAATTGGTCGAACCGCCGTGGGTTTCATTAATATTTATCTTGTCGAACAAGAAAATATAGGCGTCCGGGCCGCTGGTGCCGTAAGTTCTGGTCTGTGTCATTCCGCTAATGTAATTGTCTATTTTTATCTCTGCCCAGGACCCCAGCAGTACACTGGAATCGGTTACCGGCACCCCGGAACCGGATTTATTTATTGCGCTCGACGCCGTGGATATAGAAATAGCAGCTGTTTCTGCTGTTATCGATGTGGTTCTGGTGGTTGAAGTTTTCAAAGACGTAGCCGTTTGTGCAGTAGCGGCGCTGCTGCAGCCAAATGAAGTAAACAAAGTTGGAACAATCACAAGCATAATCACAATTAAGAAAGGATAAGGAGCCTGATTATTTGTAGTTTTAAAAGAAGTCTGTTTCATGATGATTTTCTCCTTAAATTTTTCCCTGACAGCAGATCCCGTGAAGCCTGCAAATAATCACCTATTGAATGTCTTCGTAAAATGTGGCATATTTATCTCATTATACTTCTTGTATTATCGAATATACTTGAATAGTGATAAGCACAGTAATATCCGAGTATTATACGATATTTTATAGCCAAATAAAAAACACAGGATAAAACAAATCTGGAGGAAGAAAATGTCTGTTGAACGGCAGGCCGCGGTTATGAAAATTCTGGACGACCAGAACCATCTCTCAGAGAGGGCCGATGGCAAGGCTATATCACTACTATCCATGCTTGGTATTTTTACGGTCTTTTTCGTCAGCCAAATCGGCAGTATGAAAAATATGAGTCTCTTCATGAACATCGCTGTGGTTGTATACTTTGTCTCCGTTTTGATGTCCATTATCCAGATCATACAGGCAATCTCCCCCCGTATACGTACCGTAAAACATATTTCAAAATCGGGCCCGAAAGCAAAGCCCATCCCGCAACCGACATTCTTCGGTGGAATCTGCAAATTCCCAAATTCCGAGGAATATAAAAAATGCCTGGATGATGTCATTAAGAATGATGACGAAATAACTGATATTTATATCAAACAGATCTACGAAGTGGCACAAATAAATGCGACCAAATATTCGTGTGTCAACCGTGCCGTCTGGTTCGTAGTCCTTGCTTTAGGCAGCCAGTTAGCTATTATTGCTTATATATTCGCTACCAAATAGGTTACACTGATTATATTTGGTTTAAGGTGTTTTAAAAACTTGGTTAAAATAAAAAAACCGGTAATAAAATTAAAATGGACGCAGCGCAATAAGCGGCGTGTCCTTCATGCCGGGATTTTAATGGCGGCCGGAGGATTATTTATTCTGGCAATCGCTCTGGTCCAGCCGTTTTATACCTTTAACCTGTGGTTTTCTGACCGGTTTGTTTCCTCAGGTCGTGTTTCGCCCAATATCGTTATCGCGGGTATCGATGATGCATCCTTGGCCAAATACGGAAAATGGTCGGATTGGCCGCGCAGTTTACATGCCCAGGCCGTGAATAATCTGGAGGATGCCGGTGCTTCGGTTATCGGTTATGATGTAATTTTCGCTGATACCTCCAATAATGACCAGTCATTTGCCGCCAGTATGAAAAAGGCCGGTAATGTTATACTCGCTGGCGCGGGAACTACCCGCCTCGCTTTAAAAGATGCCCCGCCAACATACCAGCAATTTTTGCTTCCCGCTGCGACTCTTTATCAATCTGCTGGTATGATAGGTCATGTTAATATTGTCCCTGATCCTGACGGAAAAGTCCGACGGATTCCACTAATTGTCCGGCAAGCGGATGGTAATACCTATCCGTCGCTAAGTGTCGCCGCGCTGTATACGCTCTTTCATAAGCCGCTATCGGTGAGCTATCCACTGTCCAACAGTAAGCTCAACCTGTTAATGCGGGATATTCCGGTCGATTCGTCTTATTTTATGCTCTTAAATTATTCCGCCATCGATACCAAACCGGCATATCTTTCCTACGGCGATATTATCGCTAATACTTTTGACCCGTCGTTGGTCAAGAATAAAATCGTATTTATCGGTATGACTGCAACCGGCGATACCGACCAGTTCTCTGTCCCTAATTCCTCTGTGCGTATCCCCGGCGTCTACATTCACGCCGCTGCCGCCGATACCATTTTACGTACGCAATTCTTGACCGAGCAGCCTCTTTCCACCACACTGTGGACAATGGGGCTCTTGATTATTTTATGCGCGGTGATGCTGCCTGTTTTCGGCACCTGGCATTGGACGGATATCCTGAAGGGTACCTGTTTTATGATCGTTTTACTGTTTATCTATATCATAATGGCTTCGCTGCTGGCCGGACAGGGCTATATCATGAATATCCTCTATCCGTCCCTGCTTTTACTGGCACTGTTTATCACGGACATTGTTTTCATGATTATCCAGGAGCAAAGTGATAAAAAATTCGTCAAAGACCTTTTCGGCCGGTATGTTTCCCCGCAGATTTCCAAAGAGATCGTCAGTATGGCCAATCAAGGCGGGCTCCGGCTCGGCGGCGAAGAAAGGGAAGTCACTATCCTTTTCGCCGATATACGGAATTTCACTACGATCAGTGAAAAGATGACGCCGGACGGCGTCGTAAAAATGCTCAATACCTGTTTGCCTGTTTTAATTGATGTTATTGTGCAAAATGGCGGTTTGGTCAATAAATTTGCCGGTGATAATCTGATGGGCGTTTGGAATGCCCCGCAATCTCAAGTCGACCATCCGAGATTAGCTGTTAAAGCTGCATTGGAAGGCCAGCAAAAAATGGCAGAATTATGCGCCATTAATACAGAATTGAGCAATGTTCAATTCGGCATCGGCATTAATACCGGTAAGGCTTTGGCTGGTAATGTTGGGTCCTTAGGGCGAGCCGAATATACCGTGATTGGCGATGAAGTGAATTTGGCTTCACGCATCTGCAGTGTCACACCCGGCGGTGAAATCTATATCGGTCCGGATACATTCGACCAGACTCAGCAATATTTCAATGTTGAGGCGCAGCCGCCCCAGATTTTTAAAGGTAAAAGCAAGCCCATCGTTGTTTATAAAGTGCTTGGATTTAAAATAAAGTAATCATTGAAATGCCTATATTGCCGAACACTGGAGGAATGTAAATGAGAATAACCCATTCCTTACTATTCAGAATTCTGCTGTTCGTCCCTGTATTCCTTTCTTTATTTTTAGGCCTTACATCATGCGGAACAAAAAGTGGAAATGATCCTTTAACTGTCTTGTCGATAGCAGGGGGGAATGTTTCAATCCAAAAATCGGGCTCTTCAGACTGGAGTAACGGCAAAGAAGGCCTCACGCTGGCAAAGGGCGACAAGATCAAAACGGACACCGACAGCACTGCATCCATCACCTTTTTTGACGGCAGTATTATCCAGTTAAGTGGCGGTACGGAAATATCCCTGGACGAACTCATTACAAAATCTTCGACTTCTGCGAAGATCATTAAAATCGGCCAGACAATTGGTATAACTTCCAGCAATATCGTGAAGCTGGTTGATTCGGCTTCAAAATTTGAAATAGATACACAATCCGGTGTAGCTGCCGTCCGGGGCAGCAAAATGGTAGTCCAGGTGGCCTTGGATAACACGACCAGTGTTTATAACGTTGAAGGCGCTATCAGTTTCATTGCGCAGGGCAAAGAAGTCGCCATCCCGGTCGGCTCGGTCAGTTCTGCCAAACCGGGTTCAGCCCCCAGTGCTCCGCAACCCGGCACGCCACCGGTGATCAGCGTCCCCAATGTAACCTCGGTTTCTTCGCTGTTAGGCTGGCAGCAGACCGGATTATACCTTAAATCCGGTGATAAATATTATGTGGAATACCGCGGCGGCAGCTGGAGTGTTAATATCCATGGTTACCCTTATGTCGGGCCTCTGGGTCTGCCTAACGACATTGATAATAAAGTTGACAATGGCTCTAAAATTGACCTGTCAGTCCCCTATGGCTATTTGCTGGGAAAGGTAGGCAGCGGTAATGTGGTTACAGTTGGTGATAAAGGCGGGCCGTTTACGGCCGACGCCACCGGTTTCCTGTCATTGCGAATGAATGATGGCGATAACATTCTGGGCGACAATGACGGCGCGATTTCTGTCGCATTACGTACAACAGTTTATTTTGCCTTCGACGACTATAGTGTCACAAAAGGGAATCCGAATTGCAGCTGGTCTTACGGCTGGATGCCCACTGACTTCAGCAAATTTAATCCATATGTTACCCACAATTCGATCCAATGGTACGGTCCGCAAGGCGGCGACCTGACTCCATGCATCTGGATCAACACTGGCGGTACAACGTACGGAGTGCCTACCGGCTGGCTTTCGCTGCATCCCGGCCCTGGTACAGAACCTTCAATTCTCCGTTGGACCGCGCCGGTTGTCGGTAAAGTCCATGTCACGGGTCAGTTCCTGGCCGGCGATGGCGGGATCATGACTATCGCAGTATTCCATAATGTTCAAAAATTGTGGACGGCATCTGATGCCGGCAAATTCGATCTGAATATTGTTGTCGCTGCGGGTGATAATATCGACTTTGCCGTTTATGGCGGTTATGGCTATGGAAATACCCCCATCAGCGCGACAATCAGCTACGGCAATTAGTTAGGATAGCGGAATCATCAGGAATTGAAAACATAAAAATAAAAACTGAACAGTTGATTATTGACTGCTTTAATAGAGGGAGAACACCATGCGCTTCAATAACTTCCTACTGAGATTCTTGTTGCCAGTCCCCATCATGATGTCCTTATTTTTAGGAATAACGGCTTGCGGTTCAGGCGCCGCTCCCGCTAAAATTAATAATACTCCCTTAACCGTCTTATCGATTACCGGCGGTAACGTTTCGATACAAAAATCCGGCTCCGGCAATTGGGTTAGCGCTACCGAAGGCCTTACCCTGACGAAAGGAGATAAAATCAAAACTGACGCCAATGGCAAGGCAGTGATCACTTTCTTCGATGGCAGTATTATCGAATTGAACGGCGGTACCGAGATCTCAATGGATGAACTCATCGCCAAATCGGCATCTTCTCCTAAAACAATTAAGATCGGGCAAAAAATCGGCGAAACCACCAGCACGATCGTTAAACTGGTTGACCCGGCGTCAAAATACGAAATTGATACCCAATCCGGTGTGGCCGCTGTTCGCGGCAGCAAAATGTTCGTGAACGTAGCCTCCGACAACACTACCAGTGTTTATAATCTTGAAGGTTCTATCAGTTTCACCGCTCAGGGCAAAGAAGTCCTGATTCCGGTCGGTTCGGGTAGTTCCGCCAAACCCGGCGAAGTCCCATCTGCGCCGCAACCAGGCCTCCCGTCCGGTATCGACGCATCAGGGATAACCTCAGGTTTGATCTCCGTTTCTTCCCTGACAGGCTGGCAGCAGACTAACTTACAGCTGAACGCTGGTGATAAGTTCTATGTCGAATACAGGGGCGGCAGCTGGAGTGTTAATATCCATGGTTACCCTTATGTCGGGCCTCTGGGTCTGCCTACCGATATCGATAATAAAGTTGACAACGGATCTAAAATTACCGTTTCAGTCCCGTATGGTTATTTGATCGGAAAGGTCGGCAGCGGTAACGTGATAAACATCGGTAACATGGGCGGGCCGTTTACAGCCGACGCGAGCGGTTTCCTGTCGCTGAGAATGAATGATGGCGATAAGACATTAGGAGACAATGACGGCGCGATTACAGTCGCGGTGAGGGCTACTGTTTACTCTGCATTACACGATTTTAGTACTACCAACGGGAATCCCAACGGCAGTTGGTCTTACGGTTCGATGCCTACCGACTTCAGTAAGTTCAATGTCTATAACGCTAACAGTACATTCATGTGGTACGGAAATATAGGCAGTGACCTTACCCCCTATATATGGATTAATACAGGTGATTTGACTAATGGAGTGCCTCCAGGTCTTACCAACACTAATGGCGTCGCAAGCGGAGTGCCTACCGGCTGGCTTTCGTTACACCCCGGCCCGAACTCCGAGCCTTCAGTGCTGCGTTGGACCGCGCCTGTTGATGGTGATGTTCATGTCACGGGGCAATTCCTTGCCGGTGATCGTGGAATCATGACCGTTGCAGTTCGCCATAATATTCAAGAGATGTGGAAAGCATCGAATTCCGGCAGCTTCGATGTGAATATTAAGGTTGCACGGGGAGACACCATCGACTTTGTGGTTTATGGGGGTTACGGTTACGGCAACACTCCTGTCAGCGCAACCATCAGTTATAATAATTAGTTTTGTTGCTAACGTTACTGCCGTGATTTCATAACGACGGCACGGCCTGGAGTGCAACTCCTGCCGGGACCTGTTATGGTTTGGTCTCGATATGGGGCAGTTCTGCCTCTGATATCTTCGCAGAGAGAACCGGTGTTGTACATTATCAGCCGTAAAGAGTAAAATCAGGCCATGAATAAATTAACAGCCGACGATATACTAAAAAGCCGGGTGCAGCCGGAACAGGTTAATATTATCTCGCTGCTGCGGCTTACGGTGCTTGAAATTGCTCCGGACGCGAGGGAAGTAGTCGTCAATGGTATGCCTGGATATAAACGGAATAATATGTTGGCGGTCGTCAGTCCCATCGGGAAAAAGGTCTTCCTGGCTTTTCCGCACGGTGCGGCTTTCGTAGATAAATACGGTTTGCTCTGCGGCGACGGTTCGGAATCAAAAAACCTGAAATTCAAACAAACCGGCGATGTTAATAAAGATGTGCTCGGTTATTACATCCGCCAGGCCGTCGAACTGGACCGCCAGTGACAATCGTCAGTTGAGAAAAGCTGCCGACAATCCTCGCCGTTTTCGGAAACCGAGTTAGAGGGTGAAGTTTTCAAAGATGGTGAAAATGTGAATCGCTCGTCTCTTTCATACAAAACTACCTACAGTAATCTCGCTACCTGGTAAACAATTATTGCCAGCGAAAACGATAATACCAGTTGAAATGCGATCGTAAAAAGCGGCCATTTCCAGGTCTTTGTCTCCTGCCTGATTGCCGCCACCGTAGCCACGCAGGGAATAAAAAGCACTTGCACCACCAGAAAAGCGACCGCTGCCGCCGGTGTCAGTAACGTTTTCAGTTGCGCATTCAGACCGGCGCCGGTTCCGCCAAGCAGCGTCCCCAGTGTGGCAATTGTGTTTTCCTTGGCAATAAAGCTGGAGAAAAGCGCGACCATCACCTGCCAGTTGAAGCCCATCAGTTTTCCTAGCGGCTCAAAAAATTTCCCAATGTGCGCCAGGACACTGGTATTAATATCTCCGTTAGGCACTGTTGCCAGCAGCCAGATAATCAAAGATACCGCAAGGATAATTGTCCCCGCACGCTTGATGAAGGCCATCGTGTTTTGCCATGTTACCAGTCCGATAATGCGCGGATTCGGTAAATGATACAACGGTAATTCCATCAACAGAGCGCTGTCTTCCCCGCCTACCACAAACCGGTTCATGAGCAATCCGGTAATAATCAGCATGATCAGACTGAATATTACGATTCCGATCGAAACAAATATCGCCGCGCCGCCGAAGAATGCCGCCGCAATCAACGTTACAACTGCCATCCTGCCGGTGCAGGGCACCAGCGGCGCCACGATGATCGTCAGCAGACGCGATCGCGGCGAATCGATGATGCGCGTGCCCAAAATGGCGGGCACATTACAGCCGAATCCTAAAACCAATGGTAAAACCGATTTCCCGTGCAGCCCCAGCAAATGCATAAACCTGTCTGTCACAAAAGCTGCCCTGGCGGTATAGCCGACATCTTCCATAAATGCCCAGGCGGCAAAAAACAGCATCAATATCGGGATAAAGGTCAGCACGGTTCCGACGCCGCTGATAATTCCGTTGGCTAACAGGCTTCTAACCCAGGCCGGCGCGCTGACCAAGTTAGTATTTACCAGCGTTTTACCGCTCTCGACCAGGTGCACTTCCAGGAATTTTTGCAGCGGGATGCCGATACTGTAAACCAACCCGAAAATCAGGCCGAAGACTAATAAAAGTACGAATAAACCACTGATCGGGTGCGTTGCTGCGCGGTCGATTTTTTCGGTCAGCGAAACTCTCCCCAAGGGTGGTTTTTCCTGTGTCTTCGCCATCATTCTCTCCACCCATTCATAGCGCAGGGTGGCGATGGTGACTGCGGCGGATTCGTTCTCCCTGAGATAGGCATTCAGCGCTGAGGATTTCCCAACGCCAGCCCGGCCCATTACCAGTTTGTCGATCTGGGTATCGCCTTCCAGTAATTTCATTGCCGTCCAATGTTTGGGATAAGGCGCGGTGATGGAATCGTCAAGTAATTCCTCCACATGGTTGATGACTTTAAGTATTTCGCTGCCGTATTCGATGTGTTTTAATTCCCGAGCGCCCGCCGGTTGGCGGTATTCCTGCTCGATTGCAGTCAATAATTCATTGATGCCCTGGTTCTTACTCGCGGCGATCGGGATTACCGGAATGTTTAAGGCTTCAGCTAACGCTTTGGCATCGATCTTTTTGCCCTGCTGCTGTGCCACGTCCATCATGTTTAACGCAATGACCAGGCGTGGAGATAATTCGATCAGTTCCGCGACCAGATACAAATGCCGTTCCAGACTGGCGGCGTTCAGGATTGCCACTACGACATCGGGATTTTCCTTCACCAGGTAGTCCCTCGCGATTTGTTCTTCCGCGGAATTAGCGGTTAAGCTGTATGTTCCTGGCAAATCGACAATATCCATAGTCAGATTGCCGCGGTGTGTCACTCCTGTTTTTTGCTCGACGGTTTTTCCCGGCCAGTTGCCCACGTGCTGTGAAAGCCCCGTCAGAAGATTGAAGACAGTGCTTTTACCGACATTGGGGGCTCCGGCCAGCGCCACGACAATGTGCTTTCCCATGGCAGTTTCTGTCATGCGTTTTCATTCCGGGTTACAGTAATGTGGTCTGCGAGGTCGCGGCCTAAAGCTACTTCCGTATCGTGCACTTTCACCAGAACCGGTCCGCTGTTGAAGTTCTCCAGCATCTTGACTACGCTGCCGGGAGTAAAACCGAGTGAAAGACAACGCCCCAGCAGGTTGCGTTCTCCGGTATATTCTTTTAGTACACACGTATTTCCGGCATTCAGTTTACTGAGGGTGGTTTCTTCCTTAATAGTATCCCGCTGCCCGGCGCTGACCGGCTCTGCCAGCAGGGCCATCGCCAGGTCTGCGTTTATCTTTATTTTCCTGTTTCCGGCTTCCAATTCCAGAGAGCCGTCCTCGTTTTTTTTATGTATGGTCACTATTACCTGCGGCTTTAATCCCTTTTTTTCGATTGCTGCTAATAATCTGGAATCGCCCTCGTCAATAGCGGTAATATTCACTCGCTGCAAAGCCTGAAATCTGGTCAACGGCACGGCTTTTTCCTTTTTGATATTGCCTTTATTATCCGGGATGGCGTGGCCGTGCGGGCATGTATCTGTATCGCCGAGAATAACCGCTAACCGTTCTTCCACTTCCGGCACATCGAGGTGCTCCAATTTACAAGCCACCTCATGTACTTTGTCCCATTTCATCCCCAGCACATCGGTCAGGAATCTTTCCCATAACCGGTGACGGCGGATAACTCCCAGCGCCCGTTCCACCCCCAATTCGGTGAGCGTTGCCCCTTTACTTGATTTATAGTCGATCAGCCCTTTACTTTCCAGGTTTTTCAACATGTCTGTTACTGCGGGCTGCGATACACCCAGGTCTCTGGCTAAAAAAGAAGTAGACGCCGGATCTCCCTTGGTTTGTTCTTTATAAATGGCTTCAAGGTATTCTTCTGTACGTTCACTATCCATCTCACCCTCCGCTGTTAAGCTGCCTTAATTAAGCTATCTTAATTATCGCACGGCAAGACTTTTTCTGCAAGCCGAATTTGTAACTTGCCGTTGATAACTAAAGGGTGAGAACAGATTCCTGCCGGTTTTTCGAAGTTAGATATTGAAATTTGTTTGACTAATGGCTTCTGGATATCCGGATTTCACTTGCTATTGATATTTTCCCTTTTAAGGACTAGATTTAAGTTAGAAACAATATATTTATGGGAGTAAACATGAACTGGCAATTTCCGCGTGATTCGTTCTGTCCGCCTGATGATGACGACGATGATGATTGAAGACCATCACAGGGCGAATTTCGCTGCTTGAAATTTAACCGGTGGGCGAGTAGCATAGGTAAATGGAACTATATTACTCGAAAAACGAGAAAATAGTTATAAGGAGGGAGTTACTCACATGCAAACATGGGTTATCGTTGTTATCATAGCCGCTATTCTCCTGGTTATCTGGCTCCTGACACAGGCCATTCATACCGTCAGACCGACCAGCCGTGGTCTTATCGAGCGTTTCGGTAAGTATAACCGTTTTGCCAACCCCGGTATTATTTTTCTGATCCCGTTTATTGAGAAACTGGTAGTCGTCAATATCACCGAGAATATGATCGATGCCGGATTACAGGAAATTATTACCAGCGACAGCCTGAATGCCCAGGTGGATGCTCAGGTTTATTTTAAAGTCCGCTCGGATGAAGATAGTGTCAAGGCATCCCAATATAACGTGTACAACTATATGCGGCAGATCGTGGCGCTTGCCAGGACTACATTGAGAAATATCATCGGTACGATGACGCTAAAAGACGCCAACAGCGAGCGCGGTAAGATCAACAGCGCGCTGTATAATAACCTGGCCACTGAAACCAAGAGCTGGGGTCTGGAAATTGTCCGTACAGAATTGAAAGAAATTAACCCTCCGACCGATGTTCAGGAAACCATGAACAAAGTGGTCAAGGCCAGCAACGAAAAAATCGCTGCTATTGACTTTGCCACAGCCCGCGAAACACAGGCGGACGGCGAAAGACGTGCTGCCATCAAAGTTGCTGAAGGGCAAAGACAGGCCGCCATCTTACAGGCTGAAGGCCAGCGGCAGGCCAAAGTCCTCGTTGCCGACGGTGAAGCCCAGGCCATTAAACTGGTCAACGAATCGGCCGATCTTTACTTTAAAGGTAATGCTCAATTGCTCCGTCAATTACAGGCAGTAGAAACGTCGCTCACCAATAACTCCAAGATCGTAGTGCCGACCGATTCCTCACTCGTCAATGTTATCGGTGGACTCGCCGGCATCGATACACCACGTCCCTCTGCCATCCCTCCCCAGGCAATGAAATAGACTTTAATCACTAAATATAATAAAAATAAAAAGCGAGGGCCTTAGTGCCCTCGCTTTTTATTATAGTATTGGGTATATAGGGAGTCCAAGAGGCTGGAACCCGAAGGTACTTTGCGGAGTTATTCGGAGCAAATGTATAGGATCATTTCGAAGTAAAGTATAAGAGTAATTCGGAGTCAACGAAGGCATTAAGCCCTTCTTAAGTAAAAAATTGCCTTATTCTTGCCAGAGAGGGGCGAGGAGTGAGTCGCTTAGATTATGATTGGGTTCGAGTAAATATCCATAGACTGATAATTTATTATCTTGTTGAAAGTATTAGTTTCTTCAAACTCGATCATTGAATTCAAAACTGAAAACTGATAGCTGACTGCTCTACAATCATTGACCCTGCTGCCTTCCCCAAGCTATTATTGGACTTATGCTTGGTGTAATTATTGCCCTTACCGCTTCCCTGGCCTGGGCCGGCAGCAGTATTTTTGTTAAATACCTGTCTTCCCGCATTGATTCCCTTTCCATTAATACCATGCGGTTGTGGACTGGCGCACTGGTACTGATTTCGATTGTTTTTCTTACCGGTAGAGGCGCCGATATCCTGCATACTCCGATCGTACCGCTGATCTTTGTTATTCTGTCAGGGATATCATCCAATGCCATCGGAGATACTATTTACATCCAGAGCCTCTTGTATCTTGATGTTTCCGTCGCCTATCCAATTTCCCAGTCTGCTTTTCCTGTATTGACGCTGCTCACCGCCATTTTCTTCCTCAACGAGACTTTTACCTGGTTTAACATCCTGGGCGCGGTGTGCGTGATCGCCGGTATTCTGATTATCGTCAGGAACAATAAAACAAAAGTGACGAAAAAAACTACCACCAAAGGCGTCATTTTGTCACTCGTCGCAGCGGTGCTCTGGACAGTCGGTTCGGTCACATTGAAAATCGGACTTAATCAGGTGGATACTATTTTAGCAGCCGCTATCCGTGTTACTACCTCGGCTTTAATTCTCACTGGTGTTACATTGGTCAGCAATACACCGAACAAGTTACGGTTGAAAACCTACGGCACGCGTAATTTAATATTTGTTGCTTGCGCGGGCGTTCTGACTTATACCATCGGCGCCTTGGGCTATGTCACCGCGATTCATCTTATCGGCGCCGGTAAAACAGTGCTGCTCTCCGCTTCCGCGCCTGTCTTTGTATTGCCGTTGTCGGTGTTTATTCTCAAAGAACGCCTTTCCCCACTGGCGCTCACCGGGGTTTTTATCGCGGTCGCTGGAATCTGTCTCGTTGCTTTGTGAAATCAAATTTAGTAATATATTCCTTCAAAATTCAGCCGGATATGCTATGTTAGATATATAAAGCGGTAGTTAACAGTTACCCTGGATAGTATTGTGGCATCATTAATAAAGCCAGCATAAAAGGAGTTAACATGAAATCTTTACGCACCCTCGGATTAATTGTCCTTGCCTTGTTGCTCTTTATCGGGGGAATCGGAACTGGTGTTTTTATCGATAAGCAAAATGCCAAACCAAACCCCAATACGGTTACGGTTCAACCCGGTACGGCGGCTGATTTCCAGCTTATGAATGAGGCCTGGGGTTTGATTAAAAGTAATTATGTTGATCAGTCTGCAGTGAAACCAACCAATCTGACCTACGGCGCGATCGGCGGTATGGTAGATGCGTTGGGAGACACCGGGCACAGCACATTTCTTTCCCCGACAGAAGTACAGCAGGCCAATGACTCCAATCAGGGACAGTTGCAGGGCGTTGGATTACAGGTGCAGGCAAAAAATGGCAATGTTGTAGTTGTTGCCCCTATAGACGGCTCTCCGGCACAAAAGGCCGGAATTGTTTCCGGTGATATTATCACGCAAGTTGACGGTAAACCGGTTACTGATGTTGTTACAGCTGTTACATTAATTCGCGGCACTGCGGGCACATCGGTAACTCTTACCATTCTGGATGCTGCCGGCAACACCAAAACTGTCCCGCTCGTCCGGGCTGTTATCAACCTGGTCAATGTCGCCTGGAATATGTTACCCGGTACGACGATTGCCCATCTCAGACTGGCTAGTTTCGCCGCGAATGTAACCGGCGAACTGGATACCGCATTGTCAGCAATCAAGGCACAAGGCGCTACCGGCATTATCCTGGACCTGCGCGACAATCCCGGCGGTCTTCTCGACCAGGCTGTTGCGGTCACCAGCCGCTTCATCAGCAAAGGCAATGTGATCCAGGAAAAAGACATAAACGGAAAAATAACAACCATTCCGGTTTTAAAGGGCATTCCCGTCACGAATACGTCGATGGTCATCCTTGTTAATCAGGGAACAGCTTCTGCGGCCGAGATTGTTGTCGGAGCTTTGGAGGATGCGGGACGCGCCAGGAGCATCGGTGAGACAACTTTTGGTACCGGCACTGTGCTGGTGCAATTCCCCCTTAGCGACCACTCTGCGCTGGTTCTGGCGATTCAGGAATGGCTTACTCCGTCCGGTAAGACGATATGGCATACGGGGTTGACCCCGGATACGGTCGTCGCTCTGCCGACCGGTGTGACTCCCTTATTCCCGCAAGCCGAAAAAGGAATGACACAAGCGCAAATCCAATCCAGCGGCGACCCACAGCTGCTGGCCGCGCTCAAAGCCTTCCCATAGTCAATAATCGTTAGTTTAGGTCTAATAGTAATTTAAATAATGACATAATAGGCATGGTCAAAAATCGGCGCTTCCGCGCTGTAGATGGCTGAGCGCTTTGATGCTTTCGCCGGGCTTAAATTTGTCCAGGCCGATCAGCAGGTGTTTAGACAGTTGTCTCCCGACTCTGCCGTAAGTGGCGGCCTCGCTGGCGACAGTCAAAAAACACGGAGCCCTGCATGCCGTGGTGGCCTTCGGCATCAACTTTATGCTATAACCGTCATGATGTTCAATATCTTTGATCGATAATATATAATCTTTTCCGGCTTCTTCCGTGTTTTTTACTTCTTCGCGGTACGTTTTTTCACTTCTACTTTTTCATGCGCCGGTCCGTTTGGTTTCCAGGTTGTCCAGACCGCATCGCCCATCTTGGCAGCTTCGTTACAGGCGCTGACGCGTAGCACTTTGGCCTGGGTTTTGCCGACGTTGGTGATGGAATGTTTGATGTTCGAAGGACAATAAAGCAGACTGTCGTGCCCGACGATCCTGACCGTATCGCCGATGACTGCCTTGATCTTGCCGGATATCACATAATAGGCATGGTCGAAGATCGGCACATCGTCGGCGTAGACATGGTAATGTTCTTCAATGCCGCCCCCGGGATTAAAGGTGCCTAAACCCATCATTATGTGGATGGCATTTTCTTTATCGGTCAGCTTGCCTTTATGCGTGGTCGGGTTAAGGAAGCTGTTAACATGTCCGTTATAATGATTCGTGTTCATGCCGTACTCATGTGTTTCCAATTCATTAATTGATACAACAAATCCCTTCCCGTAGTCTGCCATTTTTCACTCCTGCTTCTGATTATTTAAGTATTACAGACGATTATAATTGAATCTCCAGTCAAAATCTATTACGGGACGTATTTTTCTTCCAGGTCGTGCCAGAATTTATGTCCCCTGAGTTTGTCCGAAATCTCCCTGCCCTGTGTTCCCTGGCGGGCATTCGGGCCGCAGTCATAGAGTTCCTGGTATATGGTAAATAAAGTTTCTTTCACCGCGCCTGATGGTGAGGCATCCGGCATGCACATTTTCGCGCCGATATCCTCGTAATCTTGAATTGAAAAGCCGTCTCCCATGCCCCAGATCCAGACATCCGGCGCGCCGATCTGTTTAAAAAGTTTACTCAGGGTCTCTTTGTCCCTGCGTCCGTATTTAGACTCCGGCGGACGCTGGTGCGGCACGATCACATCCACGCCCAGTTTGACGAGCGCTTTAGCCCGCGCGACTACTTCTTCATCGCCCATCAACGCTCCGGCATCGATTCTGGCAAAGATCAGAAAATCTTTATCCATACCGTTTCGTGCTTCGATAATGGCGCCCATCTTGCCCAGATATTCCGCGCGCGGCAGCACTTCCAGCATGTTGTGCGGAACTCTGGCCGGGATGACCGGCTTGCGGTCGCTGAGATACATTGCGGCAGCGCCGGCCCGGATCAACTCCTCCGCGGTGCGAAAGGCGCCTAATGCTCCGCCGAATCCGTCATCGACATTGACGATAAGCGGTACATTGACCGAATTCGCGATACATTTGGCCCAATAAACTACTTCGGTAGAGGTGGCCAGGCCGATTCCCGGTAAACCAAGTTGCGCGTCACTGGCAGCGCTGACGGCCATGAACAGCGCTTTAAATCCCACTGTTTCGGCGATGCGGGCAGACATGGCGTCATATACCACCGGCAAACTGACAAAGCCGGGCTTTTTTAACAGATTACGAAGCATGGTTGTTTTTTTCATGTATTCCTCTTTGTTTGATATTTATTTTGGCATGGTTGTTAACAAAAATATATTCGGAAGAGTTAAGGCGCAGTCCTTAACCCTTCTGATGAATAACCTTTTAACAATCGGTTGCTTTTTCGTTATGTCGCTAATGCCCTGATGCTTTCTTGACACCCTGGTCTACCCAATACCTGGCTTCATAAAAGCTTAAATTGACCGGAGTGGAGCCGGTCGATTGGGCTTGAGCGTTAAAGCCTTTTACCCATGGTTGGCAGAGGCTCCAGGTATTTACGGTCAGTAGGGATACCGTGAGATGCTGGCGGGCGATATATTCGTTGGCATTTTCCAGTGTTTTTGCCAGATCATCCGGATTAGTTGCTGCCAGACCTGTGTTGTAATACCCGTCAATGGTCGGGTCGCTCACGCCAATATAATTATAAACAACTCCTGTCCTGAAGCGATTCAACTGCGCGACGGCGGTTTGGGTTTGTCCCAGTGTCCCGGTAGTGCGTTGTGCCAGCGCATCCTGCTTATGGTTGGTCATCACAAAAGATGCCCAGGAACTGGTATCCATCGGTCTGATTTCCATATCTACGCCAATCGCTAAGAAATATGACTTGATTGCCTGTAATAAATCCTGGTCGGCAGCGCTGTCGACGACAATGTCAGTCTTAAAACCACTTGGGAAACCGGCATCGGCCAGCAGCTTTTTAGCGGCGGTCGGGTTATATGTATAGGTATCTTTTAAATCCTGCGGCCAGGCCGAGTAGGGGAATCCCCCGCCGTTCTGATAAATCGAAGTCAGAGAAGAAGGAGACGGACTAACAAGGTTATTGTAGTAATTGGCTGCTAAGCCCGGCAGGTCGATTGCCATCTGCAATGCCTCGCGTACTCTGATATCTTTGTACGGCGCCATATCGTTGCGCGGATCGATGGTAGTGGCGGAGTTTGCCGGGACAGGTACCTGTAATATTGCCGGATTTGATTTCTGCACCAGTAGCGCTGTGGCGGAAGTAACTGAATCGATTAAGTCAATTTTACCGGTGCGTACGGCTGCTAAAGCTGTTGCATTGTCCGGAATTACCAGAATCTTCAGGGAATCGGCGTAGGGGAGTTTATTCTGGGGATAACGCTCGTCATAACCCCAGTAT
>Ga0182010_10000360_pt1 | contig 26108 bp, 22 predicted proteins | sample 611E1MmetaG_FD_120488 | JGI IMG/M metagenome (GOLD analysis project Ga0182010, IMG submission 120488) | Permafrost microbial communities from Stordalen Mire, Sweden - 611E1M metaG | ecosystem: Environmental > Terrestrial > Soil > Wetlands > Permafrost | place: Sweden: Stordalen | collected... | reverse complement strand
GGGCCGGCCCTTCCGCCGTTGCACTGGCAGGGGCGAAGAAGAGACCCGGCACCGGCCCGTGGTCGGTGTCCACCCGGAACGGCCGCGCCACGGAGACGTCTGCTCGTGCCACCCCGACGCCCGACGGCGCCGAAAGCCGCTGGGGTGGGAACCGACCCCCCGGCGAGATCTCGAAGACGCCCTGTGCCTCGGTCGGGGTCGACCCGAGGATGCAGACCCGTTGCCGGCCCGCACCGGCCGCGGCCGGCGAGGCGGCCACGCCGGAAAGGGTCACGCACGGCTGGTCGATCTCGGTCATGCGCCAGTGGGGTGCCTGCGGCCCATCCGGCCCCGGCTGCAGGTGGACCAGTCGATCGCGACCGTCCCTGCGCATTCGGCAGGCGATCGACCCGTCGGACAGTTCGGCCATGGTCGCCTGTCCCAGCACCCAGTCAGGAGCATGGAACTCGCCCTCGACGTCGACCAGTGGTCCGGCGACCTCGGTGCCGACGTTCCGCCCGTTATCGGGCGCCAGCCGGTAGGGCAGCCACCAACCGCTTCGGTCGTCGACGAACAGGAGGCTCCCGTCGCGGCACCATTGCGGCTGTCCGACCGCAACCCCGTCGCCGCCTGCCACCCGGTGCGGCCTGCCGATCCCGACGGTCCCGTCCGCCTCGTGGAGGCGGGCGACCCGCACCTCGGAGCTGTCCCAGGGCATCGACGGGTGATCCCAGGTCACCCAGGCGAGCCACTGCCCGTCCGGAGAGAGACGGGGCGAGCTCACGAAGTCCCCGCCGTCCACCAGGGACACGACCTGTTGGGAGCCGTCGACGGCCACCGCCACCAGGCGGTGCTCGGCCGCTCCGTCGGCGAGTCGCTCCTCGACCGACACCAGCCACGTTCCTCGACGGGTGACCCGACCGTCGGCGTAGCGGACGGTCGGTCCCCCGTACGGCGGTTCGGGAGTGAGCGGGAGGAGGTCGGCGCCGTCTCCGACCGTGGTCCGATACCAGCGCTGATCGCCCTGGTCGACGAAGTACAGCCGGCCGTCCGCCACCGTTGCAGCCGCTCCGCCGTACTCGTGTACGCAGCTGCGCACGCTCACCGCCCCTGGGGAGACATCGGCCACCGGCGCCCCCGGCACCGAGCGGACGACCACCTGGCGGCCTCCCTCGCCCGGCCGGCTCTCCGACCAGTAGACCGCGTCCCCGTCGCTCTGCAACCCGCTACGGGACACCTTGCCGGCGGCCACATCCGACGCCGACCACGGCGACGGCCACCAGCCGAACGCCGACTCCGAGGGCAGTACGGACGCTCTCGATGGGTCCGTGGCCTCCTCGTCGCTCATGGACTCAGTACGGTACCCGGTATGACCCCCTCCCCACCGGTCGGCACAGGACCGGCTCCTGCCGATGGGTGCCAGGCGCCCGGCGCCTACTCGGCCTTCGTGGTGACCCGCAACGGAGATGCGGTGGATGCCGGGGTCAGCACCCGGGCCTTCGGCGACCTGCCCGGGGGCGACGTGGTCATCCGTGTCGACTGGTCGTCCGTCAACTACAAGGACGGCATGGTCCTCCGACCCGGCAACCGGGTGGCAAGGGTCTCCCCGCTCGTGCCCGGCGTCGACCTGGCCGGCACGGTCCTGTCCTCGCAGGATCCCTCGATCGAGACCGGAATGCAGGTACTCGTCCACGGCTACGACCTCGGCGTGGCCCATGACGGCGGCTTCGCAGAATTGGCACGGGTCCCAGCGGAGTGGGTCGTCCCGTTGCCGACCGGCCTCAGCACCCGCCACGCCGCCATCGTCGGGACCGCCGGGTTCACTGCGGCACTCTCGCTCCATCGGCTCGAACAGAACGGGCTCGCCCCCGGGGAGGGGCCGGTGGTGGTGACCGGCGCCTCGGGAGGGGTGGGCAGCATGGCGGTCCTCCTCTTTGCCGCTCGCGGATACGAGGTGGTGGCCAGCACCGGCAAGACGGCGGAGCACGACTACCTGGTCGGTCTGGGCGCCTCGGAGGTCGTCAGCCGCGAAGCACTGGTGGCCGCGCCCGAGCGGACGTTGGCCCCCGAGCGGTGGGTCGGGGCGGTGGACTGCGTGGGCGGCCCCACCCTCACCGCCGTGCTGCGGTCATTGCGCTACGGCGCCGCCGTGGCCGCCAGCGGGCTGACCGGGGGCAACTCCTTCGAGTCGTCCGTCTTCCCCTTCATCGTGCGCGACGCCTCCCTCATCGGCATCGACACCGTGCGCACGCCGATCGCCCAGCGGCGCCGGGTGTGGGCGGAGATCGCCACCCGATTTCCGATCCCTGGCCTCGAGGCCATCGTCGCCTCCGAAGTGGGCCTCGAGGGAGTGGCACCGGCCCTGGACGCCATCCAGGCCGGCACGGTCCGGGGAAGAATTCTGGTGGCGCCGCACAGATGACCCGTCAGGGCCCAGGGGCCCAGGGGGCCCGGGGGGGGTCCGGGCAGGCCGGGCCGGATCAGGCGCCGGGTGCCGTCGACTGGCTGTTCGATCCGGTGGCCAGGAACACCGGCGACACCACCAGGGTCCCCCCACCGCACGGGGACAGCGTGGCGGTGATGACCAGTTGGTCGGTGGCGTTGGGAGGCGTGACCTCGAGCGAGGCAGAGGTCGGGCACGACGTCTCGTTGCCCACCGGAACATCGGAGTACCCGATGTTGAAGTAGGCCGACTGACCACTGGAAAGGGTCACCGTCGTCGGCGCCATCGACGTGAAGCTGTAGTTCCCCTTGCGGACCACGTTGGTCGGCAGTGTCGCCCCTCCCGGTCCGAGCATCTGGAGGCCCGGGTAGCCGCCGAGGATGCAGCGAGTCGTGGCCGTGCTCCGCAGGCCCACGGTGGTCTCGATGGTCCCGGCCGCGCCGTTGCTCCCGACGATCGATCCGACAAGGCCGGCCGTAGCGCACCGCGTCGGGCCGGTCGAGGTGGTGGACGGAGCCGGCGTCGAGGACGAGGTCGACGGGATCCCGCTGGTCGACGTGGGACCTGCGGTGGTCGACGATGATGACGACCCCGAAGAGCACGCCCCGAGTGCTGTACCTCCGATCGCCAGTCCGGCCACCAGACCGATGCCGCGTACTCCCTTGGTGAGCTTCATCACCCCGCCGCCTCCCTCGTCTTCGTCAGTCGCCGAACGTGTTCAGGGAGAGAAGTCCTCTGGTCGGATGGTGTCGAGGAAGCTCCGGAATTCGCCGACCAACTCGTCGGGGTTGGCATTCTCTTCCTCTGCATCGGGCTCCTCGTCCTCCTCCTCGTCCACGGCGAGCATGATGCCCTCGGCGTCCATGAGGTCGTCGGCCACGAAGAGCGGGGTCCCGGTGCGGACCGCCACCGCCACCGCGTCCGAGGGACGGGACGACACCGGGATCTCCCGATCCCCGTGCCGGAGCACGATTTCGGCGTAGTAGGTGGCCGTCCGCAACTCGGTGATCACGATCCGCACGACGTCAGTGCCCAGGGCGTCCAGTAGGTCCCGGATCAGATCGTGGGTCATGGGGCGGGGCGTGTCCATGCCCTGGAGGGCAAAGGCAATGGCCGTGGCCTCCGGTGCGCCGATGAAGATCGGCAGCGTCCTACCCAACCCGTCGGACTCCTGGAGAAGGAGCACGGGCGTGTTCGACTGGAGGTCCACCCGCACCGCCCGAAGCCGCACTTCGACCATGGACCAAACCTACTCGCCACCGCGGTCGCTTGTGTCGGAATTCGACCGACTGCGAGACTGGTCCGAGGCCACCGCCGTCGTTCGGAGCCCTCGACGGCGGGTCGGTCAGCCGTTGAGCAGGTCTCCGAGGGCGGTGCGTAGCAGGGAGCCGCGCAACTCCTGGCCCAGGCGGGCGAGTTCGTCCGCCGTTTCGTGGGCCCGGGCCCTCGCGTCGGGATTCCTCTGCCGGACCAGCGGGATCACGATCTGCTCGACGAATCCGGCCTCGCGATCGGCGGCGTTCTTGTAGAGCCGCAGATGGCGCGGTTCGATGCCGAACCGGGCGAAGCGCGCCGCCACGTTGGCGACGGCCATCGCCTCCTCGTCGAAGAACTGCTGGCCCGCCACCGTGTTCGCGGTCAGCAGCCCGTACTCCTGCAGTTCACGCAGGGTGTCGACGGAGAGGCCGCACGCCGTCGACAGATCTTCGACGGACAGGCCGGCCCCGTTGAGCTCGACCGCGCTCGTGCCCGTACCGGAGGCCGTAGGCGCACCCGGCGACTCCCCCGCCGGAGGGGTCGGTGCGGCCACCGGCGCACCTGGCGAGACTGGGTGGGTGATGGCCGGCGCAGTCGATGCGGTCGATGCGGTCGGCGCGGCAGGAGTGGGAGTGGGTGGCGTCGCCGATGTTTCGTTCCCACCCGCACGCGCCGTCGGTGCCGTCGCCTGTTCCGTCTTTGCCGCACCCGGCTTGGAGGGCGACTTTCGCTTGGCGGTGGCCCCGGCGGCGACGTCCCGAGCGGAGGAGTGCCCCGGGGCGGGGGCAGGTGCGGCCGGGGCGGTGCCGGATGCACTGGAGCCCGACGACGAGAGCGCCGCGCCGCCGACGGTGGTGAGGTTCGGGACCCCCGGGGTGGCGGCGGCATGGGGGATGGGTTCGATCCCGGGGAGCGTGGGTCCGTCCGCGACCAGCGAGGTGGGGGTGTCGACAGCCGGCTCTGCTGCGCCTGCGCCGCGTGAATGTCCCGCAACCGACGTCCTGTGGCCGACCAGGACCGGCTCATCGGCGTGGTGGGTTCCGGCTCCCGGGACGGCGTGGGCCTCACCGGAGCGTTCTCGAACGGGAGCGGCCTGCTCCTCGCCATGGTCCGGTACCGAACCGTTGGCATCGTCGTCGAGCCGATCCTTGATCACCTTGAGCGGCAGGAAGTTCTCCCGTTGCTGGCGCAGCACCCAACGCAGTCGCTCGACGTCGTGCTCGTAGAACTTGCGGTAGCCAGAGGGCGTCCGTTCGGGGTTGACCAGCCCCTGGCTCTCGAGAAAGCGGATCTTGGAGATGGTGACGTCGGGGAACTCCTGGCGGAGCAGGGTCAGGACGTCACCGATCGACAGGTACGATCTCGAACTCACTGTTGTCCCCCATTGCGAGTTGCTGTGTGCTGTGTCACTCTCACTCGCCCGTCGCCACCAGATACAACAACTTGAACTTCCCGATCTGCACTTCGTCGCCGCTGGACAGCCTCGCTTCCTCGATCCGCTCGCGGTTCACATAGGTGCCGTTGAGCGAGCCCACGTCCCGGACGGATGTCACCTGGTCTCTCGTCTCGAACTCCGCGTGCCGACGGGACACGGTGATGTCATCGAGGAAGATGTCGCTCTCGGGATGCCGACCGGCCCGGGTGAGGTCGGATTCGAGCACGAATCGGACGCCTTCGTCCGAACCGCGCTTGACCACGAGCATTCGCACACCGCGGGGCAGCTCCAGCAGCCCGGCAGAAGTCTCGATGTCGCCGGCGTCCGCCTGATCCTCCACCGGCTGGACGGACACCGAGGTATCCGGGGCGGAGGTGACCATGGATGCCCCACACGAGGAGCAGAAGTTGACGCCGGCCGGATTGCGGTGGCCGCAGCTGTGGCAGAACACGCCAACTACGGTAGCCGCTCTCAACCGTGTGCTCCCCTGGTCCGACGGCCTGCTCGGGGGATCAACCGTCGGTCAGTTGCCGGTAGGCGCCCGAATCGAGCAATGCGTCCAGCGAGGAGGGATCGGCGAGGGCGATCTCGCAGATCCACCCTTCGCCATACGGGTCGGCGTTCAGCTTCTCGGGAGCGTCGGACAGGGCGGAGTTGGCGGCCACCACCTCACCGGCGACCGGGGCGTAGATCTCCGACACCGACTTGGTCGACTCGACCTCGCCGAGCAGCCCTCCGGCCTCCACCGTGGTGCCCGGGGAGGGAAGGTCGACGAAGACCACGTCCCCGAGCGCGTCCTGGGCGTAGTCGGTGATCCCCACGGTGATCCGATCCCCGTTGGGACGGGCCCATTCGTGATCGGTGGTGTAGCGCAGTTCTTCCGGCACGTTCATAGGTGCGGACGATACCTGACCCTCGGCTGCCGCGCCGATGAGCTGGTCAGGTGGGCGATGTGCACGGAATCCCGGGCCTGTCATCGCAGCAGCTGCTCGAGGCGGACCGCATACTCCTGCGCCCTTGCCTCGGACTGGGCGTCGCTCGGGGCCTCCGCCCAGACATGGGTCACCGGCTCCTCCGGGTCAGGCAGCACCAGTGCCCATCCGTCCTCCTCGATCACCTTGACCCCGTCCACCAGGACCAGGTCGCGGCCCTGGGACCGCTCCACCAGCGTGCGCATGACCATTCCCTTCTGGTCCCATGGGGTGTGCACGGCCTGGTGGGCGATGTGGACCGGGGGCAGTTGCGCGACCAGATCGGACAGCTTCCCCCCGGCGGTGGTGAGGAGGGCGATCAGGTTGACCAGAGTGGCGGCCCCGTCGAAGGCAGGCAGGAAGCGGGGGAAGATGAATCCGCCTGACTGACTGGCCGCCAGGGCCACCTGCTCCGAATTTGCCACTTCCATCAGGTGGGAGGCGGAGAGCTTGGTCCACACGATCTCGGCCCCCGCCTTCCGGCAGATCGCCTCCGCGGCCCCGCTGGCGGCCACCGGCAACGCCACCCGGGCGCCGGGCTGGGCCTCGGTCACCAGGGTCAACAGCGCGAGGAGGGCCTCGTCGTGGGTCAGGGTATGGCCAAGGTCGTCCACGATGGTCACGAACTCTCCTCCAGGGTCGAGGATCGCCCCGAGGTTGGCGCCGGATGCCCGCACCAGCTCGGAGACCCGGGCGGCGCTGGCCTGGTGGTCGAAGGTGAGCACGCTGGCCGTGTTGGCGTAGGGATTGACGACCAGCACCTCCGCCTCCAGTTTGGCCAGGAGGTTGGGCATGACGAAGCTGGCGGTCCCGAACGAGTAGTCCAGCACCAGCTTCAGATCGGTCGACCGGGCTGCCGTGAGGTCGACCGAGTTGATCAGCGCGGCCGTGTAGTACTCGAGCGAACGGGGCGGAAACCCGATGTCGCCGATCTCGCGGGCCAGCACCCGACGGAAGTCCTCGCGGTAGTAGAGCCGCTCGATCTTGCGCTGGGTGCTTTCGTCGACGTCGATCCCGTCCTTGTCGAAGAACCGGAGGACGACCGACTGCGGGTCGTCGGGTACAAGGCGAACGGTGACGCCGGCCATGCTCGACGATGACGTGATCTGGAATCTCGTCACCGGGACGGTCGCCGCCTCGAGGTCGTCGACGTTGATGCCGGCAGCGTTGCAGCCCACCATGATCGCCCGCTTCAACACCCGTGCCGCCCTGCTGGTGTCCCTCGACGAGGTGACCCTCGCCCCCTTCTCGAAGGTCGATGCCCAGGCCATGGACAGGCGGACGGCCAGCTCGGGGCTGATGTCCACGTTGGCCAGTCCCTGCACCCCGTCCCGGCCGAACAGGGACCGCGCCCCTCGTGACTCCCAGACGATCGACGAGTTGACGATGGCACCCGCCTCGACCGTCTTGAAGGGGTAGATCTTGACCCCCGCCCTGATCTCGGCGTGGGCGCCCACGAAGCACTCGTCCCCGAGGACGACCCCCTCCTCGCACCGGACCCCCTGGCGCAGGTCCGATCCACGGCCGAGCACGCTTCCGTCGATCCGGACCCCAGAACCGAGATAGGTGTTGTCATGCACCACCGACCGCTGGAGGACGGCGTTGTCCCCGATCCGGATGTTGCGCCCCAGGGTGCAGTGGGAACCGAGCCTGGCACCCGGGCCGATCACGCAGTTGTCACCGATGACCGCAGGGCCCTCGATCGCCACGCTGGGGTCGATCTCCGCCCCTTTGCCCAACCAGACGCCGGGCAGGAGCTGGAACCCCTTGATGTCCACCTGGACTTTCTGGTCGAGGATGTCCTGGTGCGCCTTGAGATATGCCTCGAGGGTGCCCACGTCCTCCCAGTAGCCGTCGGCCACGTAGCCGTAGAGCGCCTTGCCCCCCGCAAGGGCCGCGGGGAACGACTCGCCCGAGAAGTCGACCGGCTGGCCCTCGGGGATGAAGTCGAAGATCTCGGGCTCGAGGACGTAGATACCGGTGTTGATGGTGTCGCTGAACACCTGTCCCCAGGTCGGCTTCTCGAGGAACCGCTCGATGGATCCGTCCTCACGGGTGATGACGATGCCGAACTCGAGCGGATTGTCGACCGCCTTCAGGGCCAGGGTGGCCAGACCGCCCCGGCGATCGTGGAAGTCGACCACCTGGGTCAGGTCGATGTCGGTGAGCACGTCTCCGGAGATGACCAGGAACCGCTCGTCGAGCTCGTCGCGGGCGTTCCGGACCGAGCCGGCGGTGCCCAGGGGGGTGGACTCGGTGGCGTAGACCATGCGGACGCCGAACTCCGATCCGTCCCCGAAGTAGGTGCGGATGGAATTGGCCATGAAGGCCACGGTTACCACGATGTCCTCGAAGCCGTGCTGGCGGAGCAGATTGACGACGTGCTCCATCATGGGGATGTTGACCATGGGGAGCATGGGCTTGGGTTGATTGGAGGTCAGGGGGCGGAGCCGTGTGCCCTCGCCGCCGGCCATGATGACTGCTTTCACGATGTCGCTCCTTCTGTCCTGGCCTTCCGGCCGGCCGCCAACGCCTTCCTCGCCACCGGCAGGTAGGTGCCGGCCGCCACCCACGCCAGGGTCAGCCCGATGATCCCGGTGACCCAGGCGAGGACGAGGAAGGGGCGCTGCCAACGGGCGTCTCCGTCACCGAGCAGAAAGGCCGGGTAGGAGAACATCAACGCGAACGTACCCGCCTTCCCCACCCACAGGACGTCAATCCGCTTGGCCCCCAGCGAGGCCAGCAGCAGCACGGCCACCGAGACGACCACCTCACGGGCCAGGGTTGCCGCACCGAACCATACCGGTACCGCGCCGTGGATGGTGATGGTGATCACCGCAGTGGCCACAAGCACCCGGTCCGCCACCGGGTCGAGCACCTTGCCCAAGGTGGAGACCTGGTGGTAACGGCGGGCCACGAAGCCGTCCACCCAGTCGGTGGCTCCGAGGGCGCCCAACAGCAACGCCGCCGCGATCTGGCGGTCGGCACCGAACAGCAGCCACACGAACAGCGGGATGCAGGCCAGCCGGACCAGGGTGATGGCATTGGGCACCGTGACGATCCGGTCGAGGCCCGGGTCCTCTGGCGCGGCGCCGTGTCCCACCGTCGGAGTCACACCGCCCCTGGTTCTCGAGCCCACGCCGTTGGCACCATCCACGCCCCGAGTCTACGAGCAGGGTTGCCTCCGGCCGAACCGGGGTAACAGATCGGTCTCGGGCGGTCACCCCTAGGCTGTCTGCACGCCTCCGTCGGTGCCACCTTCCCGTCACCACCCTCCATGAAAGCCGCTTCCCCCCGATGAGCCCACCGGACGCACGGTCCACCATGACACCGGGCATGGTGGCCCTGTTCGCCGTGGCGTGTGGCGTCTCGGCAGCCAACCTCTACTACGCTCAACCGCTCCTCCCGCAGATCGCCCGCGACCTGCACGCCGGATCCGGCCGCACGGCCCTGGTGGTCACGTCCGCCCAGATCGGTTACGGGATCGGGCTGGCCCTGATCGTCCCGCTCGGCGACATCCTGATCCGGCGCCGCCTGGTACCGGTGATCCTGCTGGTGGCAGCGGTGGCGCTGCTGGCGGCCTCGGTCGCACCGGACATCACCGTCCTCATCGTCGCCGTGGCCGTGGCCGGCCTGTGCTCGGTGGCAGCTCAGATCCTGGTCCCCTTCGCCGCGTCATTGGCCACCGACCGGCAACGCGGGCGGGTGGTGGGCACGGTGATGAGCGGCCTGTTGCTCGGGATCCTGTTGGCCCGCACGTTCTCGGGGCTGATCGCGCAGGTCGCCGGCTGGCGCACCGTCTACGTGGTGGCGGCCGTCGTCGTCCTCGTCCTGTCCGGCCTGCTCCACCTTCGCCTGCCGGACGAGCAGACGCGCCCGCGCATCCTCTACGGGGAGCTGCTGGGCTCGGTCGTCCTGCTGATGCGGACAGAGCCCGTGCTCCGCCTGAGGTCGGCACTGGGCGGTCTGTCCTTCGCCACGTTCAACGTGATCTGGACCAGCCTGGCCTTCCTACTGATCGGTCCGCCCTACCACTACAGCGAGGCGGTCATCGGGTCGTTCGGCCTGCTCGGCGCGGCCGGGGCCCTGGCCGCCTCGTTCAGCGGGCGCCTCGCCGACCGCGGCCTCGAGCGCCCGGTCACCGGCGGGTCGCTGGTGGTGATGGTCGGCTCGATGGCCCTGCTGGCCGCGGGGGCGCACCAGCTCTGGGCACTGGTGGCCGGCATCGTGGTCGGCGACCTCGCCATCCAGGCGGTGCACATCCAGAACCAGCAGTTGATCTTCGCCCTCGAGCCCTCGGCGCGCTCCCGGCTCAACACTGGGTACATGGTCATCTACTTCGTGGGTGGGGCGATCGGATCGGCCACCACCGGGCTGGCCTACGGCACGGGCGGCTGGCCCGCGGTCATCGTGCTCGGGGCCGGTTACTCGGGAGCCGCCCTGGTCCTGTGGATCGTCAGCGAGGTCACCGGCATCGGCCATCGGAGAGGTGCCGGTACCACCGGGACACTCCCCCACGCCTCGGCACCGGGCTGAGCGGCCCGGATCGGCAGGCGCGTCCGAGATCGGCCGGGCCGGCGAGCGTACTCCGTTGTCGAGCAGCTTGAGGTAGGCCCATACCGTCCCGAACAGCCCGAACGGAACGCTGACCAGGGAGACCAGCCGCCAGTTGATGCCGGCCAGGAGACCACCGGCGACGAGACCGAGGAACGTCACCGATGCCCTGGACCACTCGCAACTCGATCAGAGCGCTCGTCCCGGTGGTCGCGCTGAACGGCATCAGCGCCAGAGCGATCGATGACGCGGTGAAGACGGCGAAGCCCGCGTCGTACATCCGCACCCGGCCGAAGACGTCGCCGATGCGCCCGAAGGTGACGACCGGCACCGCGGTGACGACCATGTATCCCTGCAGCAACCACAGGAGGTAGCCGATGTTGGACGGCTGCAAGGGATCGAGGTGGATGTCCCGGTGACGGTCACCCCGACAAATTACGTCAACGTCCATTTCACCTGATGGGCCTCGTCCTCCGGCACCGTACCGGCCGGTCGAACCGGCCTCGCGGGGCGCAGGGCCCGGTACGGCGATGTGCTAACCAGTGGCCATGCCTCGATTCGAACCGTTCACCGGACTCCGGTACGACGCCTCACGGGTCGATCCCTCGATGGTCGTCGCACCGCCCTACGACGTGATCGACCCCGAGGAGCGGGCCCTCCTGGCGGCAAGGCACAGTGCGAACGCCGTACGGGTGGAGCTCCCGGAACCCGACCACCGGGCCGGCCTCGACCGGTATGCCAACGCGGCCAGGCTGATGGAGGAGTGGCAGAAGCAGGGCATCCTGCTCCGCGACCCTTCGCCCGCCCTGTACGCCTACCGCATGACCTCGCCCGACGGACACGCCACCAACGGCGTAATCGGCGCCGTGGGCATCGACGACCAGAGCGCCGAATCGATCCTCCCCCACGAGCAGACCCTGCCCAAGGCGAAGACCGACCGGCTCGAGCTGCTCCGGTCGACCAGGGCCAACCTCTCCCCCATCTGGGGCCTTTCCCTGAGCGCCGGGCTCACCGGGCACTTCGTGCAGAGCGCGCCGCCCGATATGGAGGCCGTCGACGACGACGGGGTGCGCCACGAGCTGTGGGTCCTCGACGATTCCGAGACCATCGACGCCGTCCGCGAGTCGGTGGCGACCTCCCCACTGGTGGTGGCCGACGGCCACCACCGGTACGAGACGGCCCTCACCTACCGTCGCGAGCCGGTCCGACCCGGGAGCTGGTCAGCCGGCAACGGGCAGGCGGGGGCCGACCTGCTCATGGCTCTGGTGGTCGAGCTTTCCGAGGAGCAACTCGATGTGGGTCCTATCCACCGGGTGCTCTCGGGGCTCCCCGACGGGCTCGACCTGGTCGACGCGTTTGCCTCCTGGTTCGAGGTGACCCGGGCCGGTGACTTCGACGAGCGGACCACTGGTGCCCTGGGTGCATCGGGTGCCTTGGCGCTGGTCATGGCCTCGGGCGCCTGGATGCTCTCCCCGAAGGACGGAACGGCGGAGGCCGCCGGGGCCGGGCTGGACTCCTCCATGGTTGCCCTAGTCGTCGCCGAGCTCCCCGATCACGAGCTCGAATTCTCCAACTCGTGGCAGGAGGCCATCCGGGAGGTCGGAACCGAGCGCGCCCAGGCGGCCGTCCTCTTGCGTCCGGTGTCCGTGGAGCAAATTGCCGAATGGGCCCGCACCGGCCGTCGAATGCCACCGAAGACCACCTACTTCCGCCCCAAGCCCCGCACCGGGATGGTCTTCCGCACCCTCGACGAGCCCGGGTAGACACGCCACAGCAGGCGCCGTTGGCATGCACCCCTGCGCCCACTAGCCTCGAAGGTCGGTCAACAGCGTTCGAACCCACGTCAGGGGGGCAGGTGACAATGAGGCGCTTGGCCGCAGGAGTGTCCTGCGCGGCATTGATGATTACGGTATCCGCCTGCTCCACCCAGGCGTCGGTGGCTCCGACGGCGGCGCACCACGGGGTGACCCTGTCGACCAGCCCCACCACCAGCACCCTCCCCGCCCCGAGCACCACCCTCCCCACCACGACCACGACCCTGCCCTCGGCCACGCCGACCACCGTGGTCGCCCCCGTCGTCCAGGCACCAGGATGGACCGGGTCCCTCACCAGCCTCCCCCCGGGAGGGGGATTCACCTCGCTGTCGTGCATCTCGGACACCTTGTGCGTCGCGGTCGGAGGCGGCGCCAACGCTGCCGACGCCAGTGACACCACCGGGTCGGGAGTCACCGTCTCGTGGGACGGGGCCGCCTGGTCCGAACCGTCCGTCTACTACGCGGCCCCGGCCGTCGGACCGACCGTGGCCCCGGTCCTCCCGGCCGTCGCCTGCACCGGAGGGCCGTTCTGCATGATCGTGGACGGCTCGGGGCACGTCAGCACTGGTGACGGGACCAACTGGTCGGTGCCCTCCGCCCTCGTCACGGGGCCACCCCTGCCAACCAACCCGTCCGACCCCGGGCCGGGACACGCCGGCTCGAGGAGTGTGGGCGTGTCGTGCCCCACGTCCGCCTTCTGCGCGGTCGTCGACAACACCGGCCACGCCTACACCTTGAGAGACGGAGCCTGGCTGCCGCCGCAATCCTTCGGCGCCCCGCCTGCACCAGGAGCGGGCGCTCCGAGCACCGCGCTCTACCAGGCGGGCGGCATCGGAGTGTGGTGTTCCTCGAGCTCCTCCTGCATCGCCGTGGTCGGCACGTCGATTCTCGACTGGGATGGCGGCGCCTGGCACGAGGAACCGGCACCCTGGAACGCCGCACCGGATGCCTCCACGGCACAGGCCGGTGCCGTCGCCTGCCCGACCTCCACCCTGTGCGCCATCGTGCGCGACACCGACGTGTCGTACCGCATCACCGGTAAGGGCTGGTCGCCCCTGCAGGCCGTCGACGCCGGGGGCGGCCTCGACTCGATCTCCTGCCCAACCGCCTCGTTCTGTCTCGCCGCCGACCGCGGCGGATCAGTCGTGGCCTGGAACGGCAGCTCGTGGTCCGCGCCACAGAAGGTGGTTCCGACCGCGACCGAGTACACGGGGGACCCGACCACGGTGTCCTGCACGGCTAACCGGTTCTGCATGGTGATGAACGGCGACGGTGACTACGCCACCTACACCCCGGCACAACCTCCGCCGGCCGTCGGCTCCACCCCTGCTGCTCCGTAACCGATGGCGGACAGGCCCCGTTCTGGCGTCCTCACCATCGATTCCCCCTACGCCGGCTGGTCTCCAGTACCGGCTGTACCGGCTGGACCGGCCATGTCGGCCAGCGTGCACACCGTGCGCCAGTTGCGGGTGGTGGCCGTGACCCCCAGGCGTCGCTCGAAGTAAGCATTGTTCAACTTGGTCTCGCCGTACCCGCCGGGGCAGTGGAGCACGACGTCCTGTCCGACCACTTCGAACCGGTCGGCACCGAACCGGCCCTCCAGAGCGGCGAGGGCGGCAACCTTGCGTCGATCGGGTGGTGCGGACAGGAAGGTCACATGGAGCCTCGTCGGGTCCTCGTCCGCATCCGCCAGCGGATTGCTGTCGACGAGGTCGAGGAACTGGTCGGCGGTCCTGGCGATCACCGGGATCTCGAGGCCCAGGTCAACGGCGATCCGCTCCTCGATCGCCCTGGCCGCGGCCCCAGGGGTTCCGGACCCGGTGAAGACCACATTTCCGCTCTGCACGTAGGTGGCCACGTCCCCGAAACCGAGGCCGGTCACGAGATCGCGGAGGTCGGGCATGGCCACGCGATTGCGCCCACCCACATTGATGCTGCGGAGCATCGCCACGACCACGCCCACCGGGCGCGCTCCCCCGGGCCCGGTGCCTGGTCGCCGAACCGGACTGGGCAGCGACTACTCCACCGTCCAGGACGAACCGGAACGGAGCAGTGCCCGCAGGTCACCCGGGCCCCGTCGGGCCGTTGCGTCCTCGATCTGCGCTGCCATCTGGGCGCCGTACTCGGGCCGCTCCACGTCGCGCAACACGCCGATCGGCGTCGGCTCGTGCGGGCCCCGTGACAGGCGGCTCAACTGGAAGGCCAGGCCGGGGTTCTCACGGTGCTCGTCGTGCACCAGCAGTGCCGATTCCCCTACGTCGGCCACCTCGACCACCTCCACCGATCCGTCGCGGTGGTTGACGACCCCGTGCTCACCCTCCGGCCCGAAGCGGATGGGCTCGCCATGCACCAGGGGGATCAGCATGTCCGCCCGGTTGTCCTTTCCGGTGATCGCCTCGAACGCCCCGTCGTTGAAGACGTTGCAGTTCTGGTAGATCTCCACGAACGAAGCACCGTTGTGGTCATGGGCCCGGCGGAACGTCTCCATCATGTGCTTGCGGTCCATGTCGTGGGTGCGGGCCACGAAACCGGCCTCGGCACCGAGGGCCAGGCTCAACGGGTTGAACGGCTGCTCGAGCGATCCGAAGGGGGTCGACTTGGTGACCTTGGCCATCTCCGAGGTCGGAGAGTACTGGCCCTTGGTCAACCCGTAGATCTGGTTGTTGAACAGCAAGATGGTGAGATTGACGTTGCGGCGAAGGGCGTGGATCAGGTGGTTGCCCCCGATGGACAACGAGTCGCCGTCGCCGGTGACGACCCACACGTCCAGGTCGGGCCTGGTGGTGGCCAGTCCCGTGGCGATGGCCGGCGCCCTGCCGTGGATCGAGTGCATGCCATAGGTGTTCATGTAGTACGGGAAGCGCGCCGCGCAACCGATCCCCGAGAGGAACACGGTGCTCTCGCGGCGGACGCCGAGGTCGGGCATCAGCATCTGGACGGCGGCCAAAATGGAGTAGTCCCCGCATCCGGGGCACCATCGGACCTCCTGGTCCGAGGACCAGTCCTTGCGGGTGGTGAGCTCGACCGGGACCCCGGTGCTCTCTGCGTTGGCCAGGTCGGTCATCAGTCGGTCGCCTTTCCTGTGGACGGTGCCGAGCCATTGCCACCGGGGCCGGTCGTACTCCCGGCGGCGCTCTCGATCTGGCGAAGGATGGCCGCCTCCATGGCCGCTGCCCGGAAGGGAATGCCCTCGACCTGGGTGAAGGAGATGGCATCGACCAGGTATTCGGCACGCAGCAGCCGGCTCAACTGGCCCGTGTTGACCTCGGGGACCAGTACCCGCCGGTAGCGCCCGACCACCTCCCCCAGGTCGGCCGGGAACGGATTGAGGTGGACCAGATGGGCCTGGTCCACCTTGTGCCCCCGTGCCCGGATCCGTTCGACGCCGGCGGCAATGGCTCCGTAGGTCGATCCCCAGCCGATCACCAGGACCTCGGCGCCGTCCTGGGCGTCGACGTCCGTGGGCGGGATGTCCAGGGCGATGCCGGCGATCTTGGCCGCCCGCAACCGGGTCATCGTCTCGTGGTTGGCGCCGTCGTAGGAGACGTTCCCCGATCCGTCCGCCTTCTCGAGCCCACCGATCCGGTGCTCGAGGCCGGCCACCCCCGGGGGTGCCCACGGTCGGGCCAGGGTCTGCTCGTCGCGGACATAGGGCCAGAAGACTTCGTTGCCTTCGGCGTCGGTGTGATTGGGTTCCGCGGCGAAGCCAGGCTCGATGGACGGGAGGTCGTCCATGTCCGGCAGCCGCCACGGCTCGGTCCCGTTTGCCAGGTAGCCATCCGACAGCAGGATGACCGGTGTGCGGTACTTGACGGCCAGTCGCACCGCCTCCAGGGTCGCCTCGAAGCAGTGGGACGGCGTCTTTGCCGCGACGATGGGCAGAGGCGACTCGCCGTGGCGGCCGTACATGGCATGGAGCAGGTCGGCCTGCTCCGTCTTGGTGGGGAGGCCGGTCGAAGGACCGCCGCGCTGCACGTCGACGATCAGCAGCGGGAGCTCGAGGCTGATGGCCAGTCCCATGGTCTCCGACTTGAGGTCGAGGCCCGGCCCCGACGTGGTGGTCACACCCAGGGAACCACCGAACGCAGCCCCGAGTGCGGCGCCGATGCCCGAGATCTCATCCTCGGCCTGAAAGGTCCGCACGCCGAACTGCTTGTGCTTGGACAGCTCGTGGAGGATGTCGGAGGCCGGGGTGATCGGATAGGTGCCGAGGAACAGGGGAAGGCCGCTGCGGACCGAGGCTGCGATCAGACCCCAGGCGACAGCCGTGTTGCCGGTGATGTTGACGTACTCGCCGTGCTTCTGTACGGCGGGCTTCACCTCGTAGGAGGACTCGAACAGCTCGGCGGTCTCCCCGAAGTGGTAGCCGGCCTTGAATGCCCGGAGATTGGCCTCCATCACCAGCGGCTTGCCGGCGTACCGCTCCTCGATCCAGACGATGGTGTCCTCGATGGGACGGGTGTAGAGCCAGCTGATCAACCCCAGAGCAAAGAAGTTCTTGGACCGCTCGGCGTCGCGCGGCTTGACCCCGGCTTCCTTGGACACCTCGGTGGTGATCGACGTCATGGGGACCTCGTACACCGTGTACGCGGACAGCGACCCGTCCTCGAGCGGGTTGGTCTCGTAGTCGGCCTTGGCCAGGCTGCGCTCATCGAACGCATCGGCGTTGACGATGATGGTGGCACCCTTCGGCAGGATGGACAGATTGGCCTTGAGGGCGGCCGGGTTCATCGCCACCAGCACGTTGGGCGAGTCACCCGGCGTCGAGATGTCGTGGTCGGAGATGTGCACCTGGAAGGCCGACACCCCGGCCAGCGTCCCGGCGGGGGCCCGGATCTCGGCGGGGAAGTCGGGGAAGGTGGCCAGATCGTTCCCCAGCAGCGCCGACGTCGTCGTGAAGCGGTCCCCGGTCAACTGCATGCCGTCACCGGAGTCGCCGGCGAACCGGATGACGACGCGGTGCAGGAGGTGGTGGGGCTTCGGGTCGGCGGTGGTGTCGGGCACCGTGCTCCTCTTCGTGCTGATCTTCCGCGCTCTGTCACCGGACTTCGACTTCGGCGCCGTGTGTCTTCGTCGGAGCTCGCCCGGATGAACGCCGGAACCTATGGGTTGCGTGCCACGGCGGCAGTCTACCGCCGGCCCGCCGCCGTCTGGCGCGAGCGGGCCGGCGCGCCGGTCATGCGATGGTGACGGCGGGGTCCAGATAGACGTCCTGGATGGCGTGGATCAGCGCTACGCCCTCGTCGGTGGGTCGCTGGAACGCCTTTCGACCGACGATGAGCCCCGCACCTCCGGCCCGCTTGTTGATCACGGCCGTCCGTACCGCCTGGGCCAGGTCGTCGCCACCCTTGGACTCGCCCCCGGAGTTGATCAGGGGGATCCGGCCGGCGTAGCAATTCACCACCTGCCAGCGGGTGAGGTCGATCGGGTGATCCGTGGTCAGCTTGCTGTAGACGAGGGGGTCGGTCTTCCCGAACTTCAGGGCGTTGTACCCGCCGTTGTTCTCGGGCTGCTTCTGCTTGATGATGTCGGCCTCGATGGTCACACCGAGATGGTTGGCCTGTCCGGTGAGGTCGGCCGAGACGTGGTAGTCGGTGTCCCCCTGTTTGAAGGCCGGGTTGCGCAGGTAGCACCAGAGCACGGTGAACATCCCGAGCCGGTGGGCCTCGGCGAAGGCCCTGGACACTTCGACGATCTGGCGGTCGGCGCCCTCCGAGCCGAAATAGACGGTCGCACCCACCCCAACCGCTCCGAGGTCCGAAGCCTGGCGCACCTCGGAGAACATCACCTGGTCGTAGGTGTTGGGGTAGTTGAGGAAGTCGTTGTGGTTCAGCTTCACGATGAACGGGATCCGGTGGACATAGCGCCGCGACACAATTCCGAGGCCCCCCAGGGTGGTGGCGATGGCGTTGCAGTCGGCGGCGATGGCCAGGTCGCACAGGCCCGCCGGATCGAAGTAGGCGGGGAACTTGGCGAAGCTGGCGGCCGCCGAGTGCTCGATGCCCTGGTCGACCGGAAGGATCGAGAGGTAACCGGTGCCGGCCAGACGGCCGGTGTTGACGACCGTCCCGAGGTTGCGCAGGACGGTCGGGGACCGGTCCGAGTCGATGAAGACCCGGTCGAGATGGTCTGGTCCGGGAAGGACGAGGTGCTCTGCCCCGAAAGCCTTCGAGACATGCCCGAGGAGGGAGTCCGCTTCGTCACCGAGAAGTTGTTCGAGGTCCATGAAGAGAGAGCCTAACGGGCGCCGCGGGGCCGGTTCGGCGTCCGCCGCACCTTCGTCGGGGGTCCGAGGGATTCCAGGCGCTCGGCCACGTCGTAGGCATCCGGATCGACCGCCTCGATCCGCAGGAAGAGCTCCCGGGCCTTGGGGAGGTCACCGGAGCGTTCCATCAGGTCACCCAGTACGTACCACTGGCGCAGGTGGCGCTCGGCCGGATTGCGCACCAGGCGGCCCGCTCCGGCCTCCACCAGCAACGTCACCGCGCCGGTCAGGTCCCCGCGGTCGGCCCGGGTCCCGGCCAGCACCAGGCGACCCTCCGAGAGGACCTCGGGGTCGGGAGACCCCTGACGCAGCTCGTTGTAGAGCTCCTCCACCCGTCTCGGCCGTCCCAGGGCCCGGTGGCAGTCCATGCGGACCGGGTGCTGATCGACCGAGCCCGTGAGCGCAGCGAACGCCTCGAGGTTGGGAAGGGCCGCCTTCCAGAAGCTCTGGTGGTACTGGCTGAGGCCGAGCAACTCGCGCGCGGAGGGCGCAGTGGGCACGGCATCGACAACGGTCTTCAGGATGCGGGAGGCATCCCGGTACCTCTCCCGCTCGTAGGCCCCGATGCCGGCAGCCATCCGCTCGGTGATCCGGTCCCGGAGGTGGTTCCAGTCCGGGCCGGCCGCCGAGGCCAGTTCGTTGGCGATGTCCGCCGGGAGCTCCGCGGGCGCCTGCACCGCCCGGTGCGCCGGCGGCCGAAGCTTCTCAGACGTGGACCCTGTCCGGGCCCGGTCGTCCGTCCGCTCGAATCGCTCGGGAACGAACTCGTCGCTCCGTTTCCTCGCCCGGCGACGGCCTTCAGGGGTGTCCTCGTCCGGCCCGTGCCCCCCGGCGCCCTCGCGTACGGTGCTGGCGCCGCGCCGGGCGACACTCCCCCATCCCTTCCGGACCACGGGGGCCCGGGACGACCGCTCGTCCCTCTTGGCCCCCGGCCGGGAGCTCCCGTCCGTCGGGCCGCCGCCGCCACGGTGTACCCCGTCGGTCCGGCGACCGCCGGGCGTTCCGCCGGAGGAGCCTGCACCTCCGGGGGACCGGCTCCGGTCGCCCCGGTAGCCGCCCGTGCCGGACGAGCTGCCCGATGGGCGACCTGATGTTCGGGATCCTCGTGGGCCGTCGGTCCGATCGGGTCGCCCCTGTCCGCTCCCGGTGCGCCCGGGCCCTTCGGAATTCCCGATCTCACCACTGGCGGAGGAACGCTGCGAGCGTCCGGTTCCTCCGCCGGTGCCCCTGCGGTCCGACCCGGACCGGCCCGGTGCCGCCCGGCTTTCTCCTCCGCCGGCCGGGCGGCCCGACGAAGGACGCTGGCCTCCGCCGGATCCTCGCGGGCGCGGAGAACCAGAGGGAGTGCGTGGTGCCATGGCAACCACTCTACCTGCGACGGCCGGAACTTCCGGTGTGGCGGCCGGTGCCGACCACACCCCCCTTCGTCACTTACCCTTGGGAGCGCCTCCGGGACACGAAATCAGCACGCTCATGACTCCGACGACCCGTTCACCATCTTCTGCGACCGGGCTTCGACCGATCCGTCGGCCGTCACGGACCCTTCTTGTGGGCCTCCTGGTGGTCGCCGCCCTCGCCGGTGCCTGCGGGTACACCGCGTCCGCCCGCTACCAACCCTCGGGGGCAACGCCATCGAGTGGTGCCGCGCACGATCCGACCACCGACCCGGCCTCCGCTACCGCGGTGGCCCTCTCGGTGGCCGCCGGGGCGGCCACCGAGACGTACCGCACCGACATCGGGAATGCGACCGCCGCGTTCGTCGCTGACATCGGCACGCTCCAGGAGGCGGTGGATGGCGGCGACATCGGAGCGGCAAAGAGCGACGAGCTGGCCGCGCAGGCCCAGTACGACACCTTCCGTCAGCTGGAGGGCAGCAATGCCGTCAACGCATCGACCCTCGACGAGCTGGCCACCGAGGTCGCGCCCAACGGATCGTTCGCCGGGCTGCATGCCGTCGAGCGCGACCTGTGGACGTCCGGCAACGCCAGGGCCGACGTGGCAGGACTCAGTGTCGAGGCCCCGGTGGCCCAGTACCTCCTTTCGAGGGACCGCCTCACCCCGGAGGCGATCGGCACCACCGCCGTCAGTGAATTGGGCTGGGTCGTGAGCACGGCCCTCCCCGGCCGCGAGGAACGGTTCTCCCATCTCGATGCGGTGGATATCGCTGCCGCCGTCGAGGCCGCCGACCAGGCGTTCGCCGCCATCGAGCCGGTGGGGCGCACCGTGGATCCGGACCTCACCACCTCGGTCGCACAGGTGTTCAGCTCTCTCGAGGCGGACGTGGCCTCCCTCGGCCCCCTGACCCAGGTGCCCGACGCCGCCATACCCACCACGTTGCGGCTCTCGGTCTCCCAGCAGGTGGATGCCGCCACCGGCGGGTACTGGCTGGTCGCATCCGACGGCGGGATCTTCAGCTTCGACGCACCGTTCGAGGGCTCGATGGGCGCCACCCCCCTCAACAAACCCGTGGTCGGGATCGCCGCTGCTCCTGGCGCCTCGGGCTACTGGCTGGTGGCCGCTGACGGAGGCGTCTTCGCCTTGGGGAGCACCGGGTTCTCGGGGTCGATGGGTGGCCAGCCCCTGAACGCCCCGGTGGTAGGGATCTGATCGGTCCCCTCGACCAGCCTGCGGTCATCCCCGCAACCCGTGATCCTCGTCGGCTAGAGAACGACGAGGTCGATCCCGGGAGGTGCCGGCGCAGGGTCCCGGGACACTGCACCGGCACCTGACCCGATCGTTTCTCCAGCGCACCCGAGGAATTGGGGCTCTGACTCGAGGTCTCCACTGCTAAACGGAAGGTTAACGTTACGTGACAAGGACGTGAACTTACAGTAAACTGCCTTCATGGAACACACGCTTCCCCATCCGCAGGGCTGGTTCTCCGATCCGTACCGTCAGCACAAAGCCCGCTGGTTCTCCGATGGGACTCCGACGGCGCTCGTCCGGGATGACGGGGTGGAGTCGAAAGACCCCCCTCCGAGCACCCCGTACACGGGCGAGCTCGAACCGATCGTAGAGACCGAAGGTCAGTTGCTGCACTCACACCTCAACGGGAGCTCATCTGCTCGCGACTCTGGGGCGCATGCGATCTGGGACATATTCGTCGCTACGGGTGGAGACTAACTGCGCCCATCGGCCCCGATGGATCGGCATGGCGCGCCTGACCGGCCGGCATCGCCGCACACCGGGCGGTGTGTCGTGGCGGCTCCTGCTCGTTGAGTGCAGGACAGGCCGGCTGTCGGGATCTGATCGGGGGTGAATGCGCGAGCAGTAGAGAACGCCCCTCGCTTGAGCCAGGTACGGCCCGATCCGGAGCCATTGTTCGGGGATACTCAGCCTCCCCTCCCAATTCTGGTGGTTCCTAGTTCGGGCAGACCCAGCCCACATTCGGATCCGGGAAACACGTTGTAATCACAGCGGTCCGTTGTCGAGGAATGGCAGGATGAGGGCCTGCATCTGCTCCGGCCGCCGTGTGACGCCAACGTGAGCCGTATGGAAGAACTGCCAGTTGAGCGTTGGGAATCAGTTCGTACATTTCCACGGCGTGCCGCAGGGACACAAAGTCGGTGTCCCCCACGATGAGCATCGTGGGCGCCTGTATTGATCCAAGCTCATCGTCGGTCCAGCCGTCGGCCGCCTGCACCATCGCCGAAGTCTTTGTCGCTACCTCATCGAAACGGTCGGGATCCGGTGCCAGCTGGGCATAGGCATCGCGCAATGCCTGGAAGTCCGATTCGGTTGGCATCCGCTTGGAGACTTCGGGATCGTCGGGCGAGTGGAATTCAGCGTGCCCAGGTCGATGGTCGACCGAGGCGATCACCAGCTTGCCCACCAGGTCGGGTCGTCTGAGTGCAAGGACGATCTCGACCATGCCGCCAAGACTGAAGCCGAGGAAGTCGGCCTCTTCAATGGCGAGGTGGTCCAGCAACGATGCGACGTCGCCGGCTTGGTCCTCCAAGCTCATCGGTCGGTCGATGTCAACGGTGTGACCATGGCCCTGTAGCTCGACTCCGATCACTTGATGGCCTTCGGCCAGCGCGGGAATCAGCCGCCCAATATTGAGGTCGATCGTGCGTAGGCCGCCATGCAGTAGGACGAGCGGCCGACCGGTTCCGTGGACCTCAAAGTACAGATCAAGCCCGTTGATGGGCGCGAGATTCCCGATGACTGCACTCTGTCCTCCACCAGCGGTATCCGGCATCCTCAGCCCTCCGTCTAGTGCCCATCGCCGCCCAACTGGGCCGATCGTACAGACGCGGGCTAGTGGTCCGCACCCAGCATTGTTAGGAGGCACGGCCACGCCATCGAGGGGCGGCAGGATCGCAAGAGGGAGCGAGGCGCCGCCACCTGGACCAAACTGCAAGCAATGGCGTTCGGTCAACAGTCAGGTCCAACTGCGTCGGCAAGGCAAGTGCAGCAGTTGCTTGCCCTATTGAAGAACGCCGGTCACACGGACTTCCGAGACGCGCGCGGCCCCATGGGTTTCACGCAGCGACAGGCCGCTGGCAAGTTCACTCGCGACGAAGCGGCAGCGTTCATCGACCGGTTGCAAGATTCGGAGCTCGATGGGGCAGAAACCGCCATTGTCCCGGCGACTGAGCTGTCCTCCACAGAGCAGCTGGTGCGAGGCTTGCCTTCCGAGCGGCTTGCCGCCGAGCTACGGCGTCGAGGCTGGACCGTAGCCAAGTCCTAGCCCCGGCGTCCGGCGGTTTCCTTGAGAATGATCGATGAGAGTTGGTCCCCCTGCCCAGGGGCGCCCTTCTGGCTGGTTTCCCGGGGACACAGGGACCAGACTGCCCAACGGCGGAACCCATTGACGCCAGGGCCGTAGGTGCTGTCCGTGGCCACGGACAGGTGCCTTGCGACTATGCGCAGTCTCGTCTACTTCCCCGGCCGCCTGAGCGTGATCCGGTTCAGGTACACCTGCCGCCATTTGTCGGACCTGACAAGCCGCTTGAAGGGGACATTCGCCACCGAAGATGGGGCTACTGGTTGGGGGGCCTGATGAAGAGAGAAACTGCTTGTGAGAGTTTGCCCCGAACGAATCGATGAGGTTCGGCATCTCTTGCTGGAGACGAACCCTGACTATGTTCGAGTCGAGCTGGGTACCCCGACCTACCGCTGTCAGGGCACAGCCGTAGCGTACGGTGTGTCCTCAACTGGTCATCGCAACGGCATTGGCCAACAATTGTGACGGCGTCGTCCATCCGAGAGTCTCCCGAGGCCTGCCATTGGGCAAGCGAGCGGTGCCGTCATGCTTTCGCTGCAGCTGATGTGGCGTAGGCCGATTCATGGGTGGAACCCAGGGTTCCACCAGCAATCGCTGCGTCAAGCCGAAGGCCGTGACCGTCCGGGCAGAGGATCCAGACGTTGCCGGGCCCTCCACCACTGAAGGCTCCTCTTAGCTCTCGGACGCACCTCGGCGGTTGTCGCCGAAGTCGCGCTGTGGCGCCTCGCCGAAGTAGACCTGTGCGAGCCGCAGCACCTGCTCCTCATCGATGTGGTCGATGTCGACACGCACGTCAGCCACCAACTTCGCCGCAACATCTGGGCGGTGCTTCTCGACGTACGTCACCCAGTGGTGCGACGCGTTGGCCTTGCCGTTGCCATGACCGAAGACGAGGATTGCGCCTGCAGGAGCGAGCTCCTCGGTAATCTCCCTCCAGTACTCCGGACTGTCATCCTCGTAGGTCCCCGATGGGTTCCCGGCATGGTGGTGGATCTTGTGGAACCGCCCGCGCGGATCGGGAGCGACAACGCGCTTGGGTCGCTCACCGGGTGCCGCATCAGTGGCGTAGATGTCGCTCTCGCGGAAGGCAATGACGGCCACCACGTTCTTGTCCCGGATGAGCTCGACGTCCTGGTCCACCATATGACCTCGGTTCCCTTCTCTTCCAACTCCGTGATCACGGAGCCGCGGCCTCCAGCGGTCAGTCTCCGACGGGGCCCGACAACCCACTGGTCTCTGCACGGGAGGATACCGGAGCTGACTCGTTTCTTCACGGAATCGGATCCACCCCAGCGACGCCACCCACCATCGCCCGTCGAAGCCATGGGGTTCTGGGGGACTTAGCCCCGGCTTCTGGGACAGTTGAGACGCGTCCCCAAAGGACCTGACTGGGCATTCGCGGGGCGCCGGCCTCCGGCCTTGTACGTGTAATCGGGGATTGCTGGCACTTCGGATTTGAGCGCGGTCTGGGATCCAGCGCGTGGCGGGAGGGACGGGGCGGCGGCGTGCGTCAACTGCCCGAGGACGTTTGGGACTCGTTCGATGGCCGCACGATCATCACCGAGCAGTGGGCATGCTCTGCGCAATGCCCACTCACCGACCCGAGGGTCATCCCATCGAACCCACCCCGGCCACGGCTGCCGACTACCAGCAGCTCGGCGTGGCGGCTGCGTTCGACAAGCACGTGGCTGGCGTGTCCTTCGACGACATCCACAGACACGGCCACCGGCGAATCAGCACCTAAGACGTCGCCGACCATCCCGGCCAGGCCTTTGCGGGCCACGTCGATGGGGGCCGGCGGCGGGGGTCCTTCGGGCACCCAGACGAACTCCTCTCTCGTACTCCAGGCGTGGACTACGTCGAGTCGGCCCCCCACCAGCACCGCGTAACGTGCTGCCCACCTCAGAGCAGCGCGTGACTCGTCTGAGGCGTCCACGCCCACGAGGATCGTGCGCTCGCCGAGTTGCCCGGAGCGCTGCTCAGGGGTGTCGTCGTTCACGGCGATTCCTTTCCTCGCGTGCACGGTCAGAGCCATGATATGAAACGACTGGCGCCATTACTAGGGGACAAAGGCCTGTGCGTAACACAGTGGGCTTCCACCGGAACATGGAGGCTCCCGGATAATTGGTTGACCATGTCACCGAGCCGCACCCTGGTGCCGGCCGAATCGATTGCCGGCCACGGAGGCGATCCTGGGCGACGGTTTCACGCCGCCTTTTCGCCAGAGCCGGGTCTTCAGGGCAATTCGGAATTCAGCGGAGTCGGGAATCCCCGAGCGCGTAGCAGGCGCTCTCCACCCTGATGGCGTTCAACGCTTTCAGAGTGGAAAGCCCCTCTGGAGTCAGACCCTATGGGCATGTGTGAGCCACTGCTGGGCTTGCCGGAACTGAACGTCCACGGCGTGGCGGACATGTTCGGCGAGATGCTCCGTGTCTACGTCGAGACCCGAGTCTCCCGGACAGGGTGTGGGCGCTGCGGGGTGTGGTCGCCCAGCCACGACCGTGCTTCGCTGGATAGTTGCTGCGCCCCGCCCTCAATCAGGCACGTCGGGGATAGCCCTTCGCTACTCGTTCGAGGACCGGCTGATCGGGAGGTCGGGGACCTGCGACGGATTCGACGATCGACATCCCGACAGGGAATCAGGCCTCGACGACCCCGCTC
>Ga0182010_10000359_pt1 | contig 26146 bp, 24 predicted proteins | sample 611E1MmetaG_FD_120488 | JGI IMG/M metagenome (GOLD analysis project Ga0182010, IMG submission 120488) | Permafrost microbial communities from Stordalen Mire, Sweden - 611E1M metaG | ecosystem: Environmental > Terrestrial > Soil > Wetlands > Permafrost | place: Sweden: Stordalen | collected... | reverse complement strand
TCAGATCGTCAACGAACGAGGCTTCGGGCTTGACCTCATCCTCGTCGACGCCGAGCTGCTCGACGACGATCTTCTTGAGTCGCTCGTAGGTAGTGGCCACTGACGCCCTCCTCGGGGTTCCTTGGGCTTGACGTTGACGGTCTACTGCGGCCCCGGCTCCGGGGCGCGGCGCGCACCGGCTTCGGGGTCGCGAGCAATCCTCCCGAGTACTCCATTGACCAGACGCCGCGCCGGTTCGCCACTGTACGTGCGAGCCAGCTCGACCCATTCGGCAATGGCCACCCGGGACGGCGTGCCGGAGTGTAGCACCTCGCCGATGCCGCTACGTAGCAGAGTCCGATCCATCCTGGCGAGCTGGACAACCGGATACTGCGGCGCCAGGCGCTCGATCAGGGCGTCGATTCGCTCACGGTCCTGGACGACGGCAGATACCAGCTCACGCGCAAAGTCACCGGTTGGACCGTCGTCAGCGGCCTCGGCCAGATGACGCTCCAGAATCGTCTCCGCCGTCCGCTGGCCAAACTCAGCCTCGAACAAGGAGGCCAGGGCAAGCCGCCGCGCCAGACGGTGAGATACGATCTCATCGGTGCTGCCGCGATCACGTCGCGCGGCTCGGCCGGTGTCGTCCGCGCCTGGCGTCACGTACCCCAGCCCCCGACGCCATCGACAACGACTGTAACGTCGCCAAGGTCCAAACCGAGCAGCCGCTCCACGGTGGCGCCGACTGCCTGACGAACCTGCGCGGCGAGTGGCCCCAGGGCGTGGCCCGGACGAGCCACGATCCACACGCGGACCGACACCTTGCCATCACCGACGCGGGCCCGCACCGGCGAGCCGGCGAGCCATGCCAGTCGCCCACCGCGCCCGACCTTGAGAACGCCAGGGACCTCGAGCGCAGCGACGCGCACCATCTCGACGATGACGGAGTGGCTCACGGTGAGCGGATGGGGATCGGGCCGAGGGGGTCGGTGGGCCACTGGCGGGACGTTCATAGGCTCACTGCACCTGCCGCTCGGGATGGCGAGACTGGCCCCGGAACGCGTCCGCGATCAGGTCCGGAATGCGCGCCCGGGCCGCCGTGGCGCCGGCATCCAGCGCGAACTCGATCATCCGCCGCTTTGCCGAGCCGTGGGTGATCAGGACCATGCCCTTCACCCCGAGAAGCGGCGAGGCGCCCAACGTCTCGTAGTCGAAGAGTGCCCGGATGCGGCCGGCGCCGGGCTTCATGAACAGGTAGCCGATGGGCCCGAGGGGAAGGCGCCGGAACTCCCTCTCCCACAGGTGACCCATGAACGTAACCAGGCCTTCGAAGAACTTCATCGTCACGTTCCCGACCATCGCGTCGCACACAGCCACGTCGGCCATGTGCTTGACCAGGTCGCGACCTTCGACGTTGCCGATGAAGTTCAGGCCGGCGTCGTCGTCCAGGAGCTGCGTCGCCTGCTGGACAGCCTGATCCCCTTTGCCCCTCTCCTCACCGATCGACAGAAGGGCGACGCGCGGGTTCGGCACGCCGAGAACACGCTCGGCGTAAAGCGAGCCCATATGGGCGAACTGATAGAGATTGAAACCGCTCGAATCCATGTTCGCCCCGATGTCGAGCAGAACGAACGGGCCGGTCTCGGTGACCATCTGGACCGCCAGCGCCGGCCGGTCGACACCGGGCAGTCGGCCCAGCTTGAGCACGGCCGCCGCCATGCCGGCGCCACTGTGCCCGGCAGTTACGAGCGCATCTGCCCGACCCTGCTTGATCAGGTCCATGGCAACCATGATCGACGAGTCCCTCTTGGCCTTCAACGCCAGCGCGGGCGACTCGTCCATCTCCACCACCTGACTCGCCGCTACGATCTCGACGTTCGGCGGGATAGGCCCGCCAGCAACCTCTCTGACTCGTTCGGGAACGCCAACGAGCACCACCGAATCGGACGGGTGGGCGCGCGCCCACGACAGCGTGCCGGCGACTATCTCGAGTGGCGCGTGATCGCCCCCCATCGCGTCTACGGCGACGCGGACGGGGCCAGCGCTAACCGTGCGAACCGTGCCCAGGTCCAACGGTTCAGGCCGTCTGCTGCGGCTTTTCCTGCTTGATCTCGACGGTGGGCCGGCCGGCGTAGTAGCCGCAAACCGGGCAGGCGTGGTGGACCTGCTTGGGCTGGTGGCAATGCGGACACGGCTCCAGGTGCGGGACCGTCATCGCGTGGTGGGCGCGGCGATCACCCTGTCGAGCGTGTGAGACTTTCCTCTTGGGAACACCCATTGAAGCTGCTACTCCTTTCGCTCCGGCGCGGGGCCAGGTGGCTGGGCCGGGAAGGCGCCGGGGCGCGGTGGTCTGATCCGTGACGAGGTACGTCGAAGCATACCCTGCGCATGGAACAGACGCGGGAGTTTAGCGGTTCAGCGTCGCGCTGTCACCGCAGCGCGACGCTGCGCGACCAAGATCCACTCGAGGACGCGCGATCACTCGGGAGCGGAATCATCCGTGAAGCGGCGGAGGGCCTCAAGACGTGGGTCCATCTCGTCGCCCGGGTGATCGTGCGGCCCGGTGGCCAGCTCCCGACCGCAGGTCACGCACAGCCCGGGGCAATCCTCGCGGCACAAGGGCGCGATCGGCTCAGCGAGCAGGATGGCGTCGCGGACCGCGGGCTCGAGGTCCAGCTCGTGATGATCGGTCAGCCGCAGGACATCGGGCTCGGCGGCTGTGTCCAGCGGAAGCCCGTTCAGCAGATCGATGGTCGGCAGAACCTCCTCGTCCAGGTCGAGCTCTACCGGCCACTCGATCTCGCGCAGGCAGCGGCTGCACGTCTGCTCGATGGCCGTTCGGAGCCGACCATGCAGGAGCAGGCCCCTGTTCGTGCGGGTCAGACGCAATTCGCCCTCGACTTCGCAGATCTGCACGACATCGGGTTCAAGGTCGAGGGCCGGCCCAGAGACGGAGAGCTGCCGGACCGACCCAGCCGGCTCTGCCAGGAGCCCGGCTACGTTGAAAGTGAGGGCCTCAGTCGTGGACCGGTTGCCCTGCATCCGATTCGTCGTACTCGTCGAGGCTTCCCTGACCATCGTTGTCCATTGCGGCCGTCGATGCCGCTGCGGCTACTGCCGCGGCCGTAGCGCGCCGATCGTCCAGCAGCTCCAGGCCGCTCTTGATGGTCTTGAGGGTGCGCATCACCTGAGCCTCGAGACCCATAAGGACCTCGGATGCGTAGTCGTCGGCGCCGCGCCGGACCTCGTCGCTCTCAAGCTGAGCCTGGCGAACGATCTCATGACTCAGCTCCTCGGCCTGGCGAGTGAGCTCGCGCTCCTCGATGAGGTATGTCGCCTGCTCCTGCGCTCGGGCCAGGATCTGCTCGGCCTCCTCACGGGCTTGCTCCAGCAGCCGCTCGACCTCGTTTGTGACGCGGCGCGCGGACTTGATCTCCTCGGGAATCGTCACCCGCAGCTGGTCGATCCACTCCAGCGCCTCAGCCTGATCGACGATCACGCTGTTAGTAAACGGAAGCTTCCTGCCGTTCGCCACTAGCGCTTCCAGGCGCTCGATCAAGACGATGATGTCTATCGGTCGGGCCCTCCTCGGGCAGGTGGCAAGGGCTGCCGGTTGGATGGATTATAGACCGCGTTCGGGAGCAACCAGACGCCTAACTACGGCCGGCGGCACCATCTGGGTCACGTCGCCGCCAAAAGCCACTATCTCCTTCACGAGACTCGAGCTGAGGTAGCTGTGCTCGAGGGCGGTCATGAAGAAGACCGTGTCTACCTCGGGGGCGAGCTTGCGATTCGTGTGGGCCATCTGGAGCTCCGACTCGAAGTCGGATATGGCGCGCAGGCCTCGAACGATGAAGGTTGCCTCGCGGTGGCGGCAGAAGTCGACTGTCAGGCCATCGAACGACTCGACATCGATTCGAACGGCGACATCGGCCGGGCAGCACTCATCGACCGCCTCTCGAATCGCGTTGAGACGCTCCTCGGTAGAGAGTATCGCCGCACCCTTTTGCGGATTCACGAGCACGGCGAATACGAGCCGATCGAACACCGCCGCGGCGCGGGAGACCACGTCGAGATGGCCATACGTGATCGGGTCGAACGAGCCCGGGTAGACGGCGATCTTCACCTAGCTGCCTCCTCCGGCCTCTCCCCGGACCCATCCGCACTGGCATTCTCGATCGGCCCGGCATCTCGGAGCGTCTCTGCCGTCGGGCGATAGAACGTGAGCGCGGTCTCCCCGAAACGGCGGGTCCGTACGGATGCTAGCAGCCCAACGACCGCCGGTGGGGGCGTCCGCCAGAAGTGCTTGGCCACGACCCACGCTTTGGGCCTCAGGAGAGGCGGTCCACCGGCGCCGAGGCGTGCCAGCGCCGCGTTCATCAGATCGGCCTCGGCGTATGGCGGATCCACCAGAACCACGTCGAACGGCCCGTCGGGAGCGGCCCGGGTGCCCAGGTACGTGATGACATCGGTGCACGCGACGTGGCCACGTTCCGCGAGACGGGCATGCGCCAGATTCTCGCCGATGACGTGGGCGGCGGTCGGGTATTGCTCCACGAACGTCGCGTGGGCGGCACCGCGTGACAGAGCCTCGATCCCGCCGGCGCCCGACCCGGCGAACAGGTCCAGAACGTTGGCGCCGGCCAGGTTGGGCTCCAGGATGGCGAACAGGGCTTCCTTGACGCGGTCTGACAGCGGCCGCGTGCCTTCCCCCGGAGCACGAAGACGCGTCCCCCTGGCCGAGCCGGCAATGACGCGACCTGCGTCACTCACCGAATGCACCTGGAGCCTCGTCTGGGACGTCCGCCAGCACTTCGCCCGCCCCCACTCGGGCGAGCCAGCCTGCGCGCAATTCAACGGCCAGGGCTTCGTTCCCGGGCCGCAACGCGCCTGTCTCATCGACCAGGCTCTCCGCGACCGCGCGAGCCTGCGCCGCTCGCCGGCGGTCGCCCCTGTCGCGAAGTGAGGCGATGCGCAAGGTTGGCAAGCCGCTCTGGTGGAACCCGAGCAACTCTCCCTCGCGCCTGAGCTCCAGGTCCATCTCAGCCAGCTCGAAGCCGTCGTTGTTTGATTCCAGGGCCTCCAGTCGAGCACGGGCCGTGGCATCGGTGGAGTCTGAGACGAGGATGCAGTAGGACTGTGCCTCGCCTCGGCCAACCCGGCCGCGGAGTTGATGGAGCTGGGCGAGGCCGAACCGGTCTGCGTCCAGGATGAGCATTACCGTCGCTTCGGGAACATCTACGCCGACCTCGAGAACCGTCGTCCCGACCAGGACGTCCAGCTCGCCGCGGCGGAAGAGGTCCATCCTCCCGTCCCGGTCCGCGGCTCTCATCTGACCGTGCACAACACCGACTCGAGCCGCCGGCTCAGCCGGAAGACCGATTCGGGCAGCGGCCTCGGCCAGCTCGGCCGGCATTGCGCGCGCCACTTCGTCCGCCGAGCGCGCGGTCATCTCCTCGTCCTCCTCGATCAGCGGCACGACGACGAAGGCCCGGTGACCGGCTCGTACCTCTCGCACGATGAGCGGATACGCGCCCCGGCCGGGGTCATCCGCGGCACCGGTGAGGTCGGCCGAACGGCGGATGCCCGTCTTGACCTTCAGCCGCCCGGCCGGAAGCGATCGAAGATCGGACACGTCGAGGTCCGCGAGCAGGATCTGGCCGAGGGTGCGAGGAATGGGCGTCGCCGTCATCAGCAGCACGTGCGGCGACCTGCCCTTCGCACCGAGAGCCTCCCGCTGGGCAACGCCAAATCGATGCTGCTCGTCGACGACCGCCAGGGCCAGGTCGGCGAACTGGACGGACTCCTGCACCAGGGCGTGCGTCCCCACCACCACGAGGCCGGACGTCAGCCCGAGCAGATCGTCGCCGGCCGCGGGTCCGGCCAGTCGGGCGAGCGCGGCCCGGCGCTCGGGGTCCGGCAACGTTCCCGTGAGCAGCGTGACCCCGTGGCCGAGCGGCTCGAGCAGCCGTGCCAGCGCCACGGCATGCTGGCGGGCCAGCAGGTCCGTGGGCGCAAGAAGCGCCCCCTGTCGGCCCGCGTCCGCCACGAAGGCCAGCGCCAGGGCGGCCACGGCGGTCTTCCCCGACCCTACGTCTCCCTGGAGCAGCCTCATCATCGGCCGCCGCCGCCGCAGATCGACTGCGATCGCGGCCACTGCCGCGACCTGGTCCGAGGTAAGGCGCGCGGGCTCCGCGTCGCCGACGCGAGTTCGGACCTGTTCGGTCAAGGCAACCTCGACCGCGCCGATCGCCTGGCGGACTCTGGGCGCCGGCACGTCAACCGGTTCGCCGACCGCCTCCTGCCGCCCTCGCTCGCGCGCCACCATTCCGACTTCCAGCGCCAGCAGTTCGTCGTAGCCGAGCCGGCGCAGGGCCGCGTCGCGGGCCGCGAACGTCTCGGGGTAATGGGCGTTCTCAAGGGCGGCGGCAATGGCCATCGGGGGCGCCGCCGCCTCGGCGGCGGCCGAGGGGCCACCACCGGGTATCTCCCCCGAGATCCCGACTGAGGCCTCGAGCGGCAGATACTCCGGATAGGAGGCACCGACGGCATCGAGAGCCTGGCGGATCGCTCGCCGCAGGATCGCCGCCGTGAGCCCGGCCGTAAGCCGGTACACGGGCACGATCCGACCGGCGTGCAACAGCGCCGAGCCGTCGTCAACCTGGAACTCCGGGTTCTCGAATGTGGTGGTAAAGCCGCGGCGCCGGACCTTGCCGCTGATCACGATCCAGGAGCCTTCCCGCAGGCGGCGGTCGATGAATCGGCGTCCGAACCACGTCGCCTCGACCTCACCCGTCTCGTCGCCCAGGAAGGCCGTCGTCCGCTGAACTCGTCGCCGGAAGGTCTGTTCGACACGGACGCTCCGCACCTGAAGACGAGCGCTGGCGGCTCCGCCGTCGGCGATCCATACAAGGTCGCGGGCGGCGCTCAGCTCGCGGAGGTCGTCGTAGCGGCGCGGCAGATGAAAGAGCAGGTCGCGGACGGTGTGGATGCCGAGTCGCGGACCGACGCGTCGCAGAACGGTCGCGCCGGCGAAGCCGCTGGAACCGACCGGCGTGTCGGGGCCGACTGGCCCTGCCGGGCTGCTGGGGGCTGCGCCAATGCCACCTGAGCGACCGCGAGCCGTGCCACTTCCGGCAGAGCTGTGATGCCCCCGCCCGACCACGTCCCTACTCGGCCGCAATCAGATACCGGTAGTGTGGCTGCCCGCCCTGGATCACTTCGACCTCCACGCCGGCGCGCCACTCCCCCACTCGACGAGCCACGGCCTCGGCTTCAGCCAGGTCGGCTCCCTGCCCGTAGTAGAGCGTGATCAACTCGAACCCCGGCTCCAGCGCCTCGAGCGCGGCCATCACCGCCTTCATTCGATCACTGTCCACGGCCAGCAGTCCGTCGTCAGGATCGAGGGCGATGGTCTGGCCCCTCCTGACCTTGCGCCCGCCTATCGTGGCGTCGCGGACGGCTTCCGTGACCTGAAACGTCTGGACTGCCCGTCCGGCGAGCGTCATCACCTCGGCGTTGGTCGTGGCGTCGCGCCCTGGATCGAGCGCCAGCAGGGCCGCGAAACCCTCGGCCGCGTTCCGGGTTGGAACGACGCGAACGCGCCGGTTGGTCATCTCGGTAGCCTGCCGCGCGGCAAGGACGACGTTGGAGTTGTTTGGCAGAAGCAGGATCTCGTCCGCGGCGACCTTCTCGACGGCATCGAGCAGTTCGCCGGTGGATGGATTGTTGCTCTGTCCGCCGTCTACGACGGCAGCGACCCCGTACGAGTCGAAGATGCGAGCCAGTCCATCGCCCGCGGCGACCGCCACCACGGCCAGCGGCACCATCTCGGCCGGCGGCGGCATCGCGCCAGGCCCGTTCGGTCCCGAGGACCCGTTCCCTCCCCCGCCCGCACCCGTTGCCTCAACCTCGGCTCCGAACGTGCCCAGATCGACGTGCGGTCGAGCTTCGCGGTGCCCGTATCGGGCGCGCCCTTCGATCGGCGTCGCGACGACATCGACAGCTCGCTTCTCACGCACCTCGTTCGACTGGGCGTCGAGATTCTCGACCGTAATGCGGGTCAGGGAGCCCATCGACAGTCCCAGTGCGATCACGTTGTCCGGCCGGTCGTTGTGGACATGAACCTTGACCGCCCCCGAGTTGCCTGCGATCAGGACCGACTCGCCCATCCTCTCGAGAGCCTCGCGCAAACCCTCAACGTCGATCGGAGCCGAGCGCGACTGCAGCAGGAACATCGTTTCGTAGCCGAAGTCATCGGCCGCATGAACGGCCGGCATCGCGGTCGGCGTGGTCGCAGATTGTGTCGCCGACGTCCCCACCGGTGTCCGCAGGACGAGATACCGCAGCGCGCCCTCCATGAGCCGGTACAAACCCTGCCCGCCGGCATCGACGACACCCGCATCGTGGAGGATGGCTAGCATCGAAGGAGTCCGGGCCACGGCCTGACGGGCTCCCTCAACGGCGGCGGACAGCACGTCCTCGAGATCGCCCCCCGAATCGGCGGTCGCCACTGCCGCGGCGGCCGATTCGCGAACGACGGTCAGAATCGTGCCCTCGACCGGCTTGGCCACGGCCTTGTACGCCGTTGCCGTGCCCTGGGTCAGCGCATGCGCGAGATCGGGGCCCGTGAAGCGGCGTTTGCCTCCGAGCCCCTCGGCCATGCCGTGGAAGATCTGCGATGCAATCACTCCCGAGTTGCCTCGGGCACCCATCAGCGCGCCGAAGCTGATCGCCTGGGCGACACGATCGGCCGACGGCTCGGCGACGGCTTCGGCTTCCGCGAGAGCAGCCCGGACGGTCGCCAGCATGTTGCTGCCGGTGTCGCCGTCGGGAACGGGAAAGACGTTGAGCGCGTTGACCTCGTCCACGTTGGCGGCGAGGTTGTCGACGGCGGCTCGAAAGGCAGCGAGCAGCCCGGCTCCGTCACCGATTCGGCGCGTCATCGATTGTCTCGAATCGTCATCGAGTCTTGCGTTTCCTCGAAGCCGTCACACGCTCGGCTGCGCTCTGGTCCGGTTGCTGCTCGTGGACGGGTTCGGGCCGCTCGATCGTCTCCGTACGTTCGATCGCTTCAGCCCGCTCGACCGCCGTCGGCTGGTAGCGCAGACCGTCGACGTGGATCGTCAGGCCCGCAACCTCCGCCCCGGTATAGCGCCGCAGCGAGTAGCGGACCGCGGAATCAACCTGCCGGGCAACCTCGGCGACCGGCACCCCGAAGGCGACAGTAATGAAGAGGTCCAGACGCACGCCGCCCTCAGTGGTCAGGCGCATACCGGGCCGATCGAGGCCGATCCAGCGCAGCAGCCGGCGGCCAAAGGAGGGATCGCTGAATCCAGTCACGCCGTAGCTGCTTTGAACCGCTGTTCGAACGATGTCTACAATGGCGCGGCGGGTGACGATCGATCTGCCGGCCACGGGGCGTTCGGGCATTCGCGGGCACAACCTCCAGCCAGAGCGGCGGAAACGGTGTGCTATCATACCGCCCCGTCCGACCCCGGTCGGGGTCGCGTATTCCGATCACGTATTCGAGAGGACCTCATGGCTCGCTCCTGCGCCGTCTGCGGGAAGGTCTCCATGGACGGCTTCAACCCGCAGTCGTCCGGAATGAACCGAGTCCGCGCACATCGTCGCTACCAGCCGAACCTTCAGCAGACGACCATCCAGGTCAACGGCAAGCCAGTTAAGGCCCTCGTCTGCACCCGCTGCCAGCGCACGCTCTCCCGGGCGGACCGCTAGGCGACGCCGGCCAGCCGCCGGTCGAACCGAACTCACTCGGCGTCGAGTCACGATCGGCGCCGATTTCGTGTCCGTTGCAGGAGAACGACCGTCCCCGTCAGGACGTGGGCCGCGGCTCGATGCTCAGCTCGTCACTGTCGAGCCAGATCGTGAACGGCCCTTCGTTGATCAGCTCGACGTCCATATCCGCCCCAAAACGACCCTGCTGGACTGGCAGGCCCGTCGACGCCAGCATCTCGCAGAAGACCTCGTACAGGCGCTCGCCGACGATCGGGCCCGCGGCGGCCAGGAACGACGGCCGGCGCCCCTTGCGAGTGTCCGCGTACAGGGTGAACTGGCTGACCACCAGGGCCGACCCACCGACGTCGCCGATCGACAGGTTCGTCAGGCCATCGGCGTCCGAGAAGATCCGCAGCCCGGCAACCTTGGCCGCCAGTCCTCCGGCCACGAACTCGTCGTCCCCGGGCGCCACGCCAAGCAGGATCAGAAGCCCGCGATCTATGGCTCCGAGCACCTGGCCGTCGACCCGGACCTCCGCCCGAGAAACCCGCTGGAGCAAAGCGCGCATCGGAGGCCCTAGCGGCTGACCAGACCCGCGGCGCCTCGCCACAGGCCGCCCAGGATGGCGAGCCAGGGCAGGACATAGAGTGCTGTCCCCGTGCCCCCGACCCAACCGAGCTTGTTCATGCCGTACGCGAAGAGGGCTCCCACGACCGTCACCGTCAGGCCCTGGACTACCAGGGCCCAGCGCACTCGCCGGCCGAGCCGGCGCAGAGCTCCGGCATCGCCCTCGTCCTCGGCCTCCACGCCGGCTTCGATCTCCTCGTCGGCCGCCTGGTCCATGAAACGGCGGGCCCACACCGGACCGTGCGTCACGGCGAAGTAGGCCGCGGAGGCGTAGATCACGCCGCCGATGATGTCGACCACCCAGTGTTCGCCAAGGTAGACGATCGCGAACCAGATGCAGGCCGTGTAGGCGAGCATCAGCCAACCGGCCTTGCCGAACGCTCGCCGGGCGAAGAGGAAGGCCAGGAATGGGTAGGCCGCGTGGAGAGACGGGAAGGCGGCCACCTCGTTCGGGCTGATGCTGTAGACCGAGTACGAGTAGAAGTACTGGTCAGGGTGGAAGCCGAAGAAGCTGGCCAGGCCGTTGAAGCCCGTCTGGCTGAGGTGGAGGACACCGGTTACGTAGCCGTGCTCCGAGGCCCACCATGGAGGCGCAACCGGCAGCACCAGGTAGGTCACGAACGCGGCCATCGACAGGAGGATCAGTGCGGCGACGAAGTCGTAGTAGGTGCGGCGCCGATGGATCCACAGCAGAAAGCCGATGGCAAGCGGCAGCGGGAAATGCAGGAAGTAGAAGATGACCGAGATCGAGGCGAGGACGTCCGGGTTCGATGCCGCGCCCTGGTGGAGGCTCTGGAGCAGAGTCGTGGGCAGGCCTCCGAGCCCGATGATCCGCTCGATCGAGACAATGTCCGTGACGTGGATCGGCAGGCCGAACTTGTCCGCGTAGGCGCGCATCAACTCGTAGGCGAAGAAGAGCGCGATGAAAGGGATCCAGTCGCGCAGGAAGAGCTTGCCCCGGCCCAGGATCAGGGCCGCGAGCCCAAAGGCGACGACTATCACGTCCGGCGTGACAGAGATCCCTCTCGCGATCATCAGGATGGAGAGCAGGATCGCGTAGGCAGCCACCGCTGCCAGCAGGAGCCGGTCATTGCGCCGACCCAGGTATCCGTGCGGCGCGCCCGGCGCGCTCCCCTCGCCGTTCACACCGCCGACGGACTCCGCTGCTGCCGTCTCCGGCACCGCGGCGACGCCTCCCAGGGCCGTTTCTTCGTTCACTCAGCCTCTCCCCCAGTGCCCGTGCCGGTCGGTGCCTTCCCGATCGGGGCCCGGCCGGCGGCCCGCCTGGCGTAGCCCCCGTCGGCGAGAGCCTTGATCGACCGGATCTCGCTCGAGATATCGTGGCCCTTCTTCCACAGAGTCGAGCCGACGACGAGGATATCCACCCCAAGACGGCCGCACAGCTCGGCTGTATCGCGGTTGACCCCGCCGTCGACGTGGACCTCGCGCCGCGATGGCCTCTCGCGCGGTCGATCGCGGAAGACGTCGCGCGCAGGGTCGATCTTGGTCGCCGCGTCCGCCATGAACCTCTGGCCTCCGAAACCCGGCTCCACGGTCATGACCATGACTATGTCGAGCAGATCTCGGTAGGGGTCGAGAGCCGACAGCGGCGTCGCGGGCTTGATAGCCAGACCGGCAAGCCGACCGGCCTTGCGTATCTGCAGCAGAGTCGGTTCGATCGGCTCCTCGACCTCGACGTGGAAAGTGATCGAGTCGCAGCCGGCGTCTATGAACTGGCCCACGTAGCGGCTCGGCTGCGAAATCATCAGATGGGCGTCGAACGGCTGACTGCCGATCTGCCTGAGGCGCTTGATGATGCCCGGCCCGAAGGTGATGTTCGGGACGAAATGGCCATCCATGACGTCGAGATGGATGCGATCCGAGCCCCCCTCGAGCGCTCTGAGGCACTCACTGCTCAGATCCGAGAGGTCGCAATCCAGAATGCTGGCGCTGACGAGCGCTCGATGTGGAGCCGTCATCGGGCCGCTCCGGATCGAATGGCCGCGGCCAGATCGGCCGAGAGGCCTTCGGAGCTGCGGCCGCCGCGGAGGGCGGCCTCGCTCTGGCGGACGATGGCGTCGCGCCGGCGGGCCACGGCAGCAGCCGGCAGCTCCCCTGCCCTGTCGGCGGCGAGCTGGCCGCAGGCGGCGCCGGCGTCCTGGCCACGGTTGGCCCGGACGGTAACGCCCACCCCGCTACGCCGTATGCGCGCCGCGAACTGGGCGACTCGCTCTGGAGGGCTCGCCGTCCACGGGGTGTGGGCGACCGGGTTCATCGGGATCAGGTTGACATGCGCCAGATCCCCTCGCAGAAGCGTGGCGAGGGCATCGGCGTCGACGTCTGTGTCGTTCACGCCGGAGATCATCACGTACTCGTAGCTGACGCGTCGCCCGGTCGCGAGAGCGTGGTCGCGCGACGCAGCCACGACCTCCGCCACCGGCCAGCGGCGGTTGAGTGGCACAAGAACGTCGCGAAGCGGGTCCCGCGCGGCGTGAAGACTGACCGCCAGAGTGAATTGCGGCCCGAGCGCGGTCAGGCGCCGGATGCCCGGTACGACGCCCGACGTGGAGACGACCACGTGACGGGCCCCAAGGCCGAACTGGCGTGGGTCGGACAGGATGGCCACCGCCTCCAAGACTCGGTCCAGATTGAGCAGCGGCTCGCCCATCCCCATGAAGACGACGTTCGTGAGATTCCGACCGGTAGCGGCCAGGCGGCTCGCGGCGTGGCGGACCTGGTCGACGATCTCCGCGGTCTCGAGGTCGCGCCCGAGGCCCAACTCTCCCGTGGCGCAGAACGGGCAACCAACGGCGCAGCCGGCCTGGCTAGAGATGCAAAGGGTGTGGCGCTCGCGATGCAGCGGCCGGCTCGACCCGGCGAAGCCACGCGCTGGGTAGTGCATGAGCACAGATTCGATGAGCGCCCCGTCCGAGAGCAGATGAAGTGTCTTCTCGGTCAAGCCGGCGTCGGCAAGCCTGATTTCGTCCTCGACGATCGTGTCGATGCGAAAAGCGCGCGCGAGTCTCGACCGGAAGGCGGCGGGCAGAGTCAGCATCTCCTCCGCCGTCTGAGCGTTCTGACGCCAGATGGCGTCCCGGATCTGTCTTGCCCGATAGGCCGGCTGGCCTTCGCTTGCCAGCCACTCTTCAAGCGCTCCATCGGCGAGACCGCTCAGACCGGGACGAGCGTGGCGGGAAACGGAGCCCGGATCCGGCCTGGACTCGGGCTCAAGCGGGGGCGTGACGATAGGGTCGCCGGCAGTCTTGTCGCCGGTCACGTCGGTAGGACTCACAGGGCCGCGATTATCGCATGCCGAGTCCGAGGCAGACGGACGTGACGTCAGCCGGTCGTCGCTCCGGCCAGCTCCGGGTGGCCGCGCCGCAGTTCCGCCGCCGAGACGCGATTCTTCCCGGCGAGCTGAACCTCGTCGAGAACCAGCCGATCGGCGGTCGTTGCAACGGCCAATCCATCTCGGCCGAAGGTTACCAGCAGGCCCGCCGTATCCCCTGCCTCGGAGGCGGCAAGGTGCGCCCGCCAGACGATGAGCCTCCCCTCGCCCGTCTCGAGGTAGCTGCCCGGCCACGGCTGATATGCGCGAACCTGCCGCTCCAGTTCCTCGGCAGGTTGACCGGGATCGAGCAACGCATCGTCGCGGCGCAGCGGCCGCGTCAGCGTAATGCCTTCCACGGGCTGTGGCCGGGCCTTCAGGCGCCCGGCGAGCCACTCCGGTAGAGCCCGGCGCAGCAGCATGGCCGCGGCGTCGGCCGCCCGCACCTCCAGCGTCACCGCAGTGTCGTCCGGCCGAACCTCCAGCGGCTCGGTTGCCACGATCGGTCCCGCGTCCATCTCCTCGGTCACGACCATCAGCGTCACAGCAGTCGCGGCGTCTCCGGCGAGGATCGTGGCCGGGATCGGCGCGGCGCCACGCCAGCGCGGTAGCGCCGACGGATGCAGGTTCAAGAAACCTCGAGGCGGAAGGTCGAGCAGGACGCGAGGGATCAGCTGGCCGTAGTCGGCCAGGACGATTAGACCGGGCCCGAACTGCCGGACCTCGTCGACCGCTTCGGGCCGGCGCACTCGAACCGGCTGGAGAACGGCCAGTCCCAGTTCCCTGGCTCGGGCGGTAACCGGCGTTGGCGTGAGGACCGCCTTGCGGCCCACAGGTCGATCGGGCGCAGAGACTACGGCTTCGAGGCGAACGCCAGGCACGGCCGCCAGGGCGTCGAGAATCGGAACGGCGAAGCTGCCGCTGCCGAAGAAGACGGCCCGAACCCGAGACTCGGCAGACGCGCGACCGACAGTCGAACCCTCGACCGCGCCGCTCACCCTACCGGCGTGCGCGCCGTTGCCGGTCGCCCTTCCTCTTCCTCATCCTCGGAGGTCGCGATCAGCTCGTCCATCGAGTCGAGGTAGTCGATATAGAGCTTGCCGTCGAGATGGTCGAGCTCATGCTGGAGCGCCCTGCCTAGCAACCCCGAGCCGGCCACCTTGATCTTTCTCCCGAGGCGGTTCTGGGCGACGACCCAGACCTTCTCGCGCCTCGTGACGTAGGCCACGTACCCCGGGATCGAGAGGCAGCCTTCGAGATCGCGGTCCTCACCATCGGAGCGGACGATGCGCGGGTTGACCAGCTCGTGGAGCTGGCCATCCACCTCGACGACGCAGGCACGCTTGGCCTCACCGATCTGGGGGGCAGCCAGCCCAACGCCCGGGGCGTTGCGGACCGTGTCGGTCAGGTCGTCCAGCAACTCGTGCAAGTACCTGCCGAAGCTGTCCACGGTCTCGCCCTTCAGGCGCAGCCGAGAATCGCCGAGGAGAACGATGGGTCGGACACTCATGGCCCGAGAGTATACCGAGAGGCCGCGGGAGGTCATCCGCCCGACTTCGGGTGGTTCGAACGGCGGTCCCGATGTGCCGCGCCCGAAAGGGGCTAGCCGGCGGCGCCGACCAGGAGTTCGACCTAGTCGTTCTTCCCATCATTCCCATCGGAGTCGCTCCTCGCCGGTGCTAGAGAAGCGAGTCGGGATCGACGTCGATCGACCAGGGGGCGCCCGGCGGCGGGCTCAGCAGCTCGAGCGGCCGGTCGCCGCGCAGGACGACGTTCCAGCGCCAGCGACCGGCTCGACGAGCGACGTAAGCAGGAGCCGGGCCCAGGACCTCCACTTTGAAGGGCGCTCCGGAGCCGACGGCCCGGGCGGCAGCCGCAGCGCGCAGCCGGTCGGCCATTGCGGCGGCTTCGTGTTCGGCTGCCATAGGGTCGGACAGGCCCACCGTCAGCTTGACCAGGCGACCGAATGGCGGCGAGCCGAACCGTCGCCGAACCTCGAGTTCTGAGTCGTAGAAGGAGGACGCGTCGCCGCGAGCCACCGCCAGGATTGCGGGATGGTCGGGCTGGTAGGTCTGAATGATGGCCAGGCCGGGCATCCCACCCCGACCGGCGCGGCCGACAGCCTGCGTGAGCAACTGATAAGTCCGTTCGGCGGCGCGTTCGTCGGGCAGATTGAGTGCTACATCGGCCGACACGACGCCTACCAGCGTGACCTCCGGGATGTCGATGCCTTTGGCAACGAGACTCGTGCCGACGAGGACGTCGAGCCGGCCCTCGTCGAAGGCGTCCAGGACGCGCTCGACGGCCCCTTTGTGCTCGGCCACGTCCCGATCCAGGCGGCCGACCCGAAGGTGCGGGAAGGTCGCCTTGACTTCCTCCTCCACCCGCTGGGTTCCGCCGCCGAGGTAGCGGATCCGGGGCGATTTGCAGGCCGGACAGCGTGAAGCGAGGGGCGAGGCGATTCCGCAGTGGTGGCAGCGAAGCGTTACGCCGGCCTGGTGGTAGACCAGCGTCCGATCGCATTCGGGGCAGCGCTGAACGTGACCGCAGTCACGGCAGACGACGACAGAGGCGGTTCCACGGCGATTGATCACGAGGATTGCCCGGCCACCCGGCGGCAGCGACTCGAGCGCGGTCGACAGCGCGCCGGAAAGCAGGCCGCGGTTGCCGGCGGCCAATTCGGCCCGCAAATCCACGACCTCGATGCGCGGCGGCGCCCCGCTCGGCCGGTCGGGCAGCAGGGCATGGCGATAGCGGCCCTGCCGGACGCGCCCGACACTCTCCACCGACGGGGTCGCGCTGCCGAGAACGACAGCCGCCCCGGCGAGACGGGCCAGCGCCAGCGCGGCGTCACGGGCCTGCAGGCGAGGCGTGCGATCGCTCTTGTAGGCCGCGTCGTGCTCCTCGTCCACCACGATGAGGCCGATGTCGCCGAGTGGCGCGGTCGCCGCCATTCGCGTCCCAACGACCACGTCCACGCCGCCGGCACGGATGCGCCGCCACTCGTCGGCGCGCTCGCCCTCGCCGAGGCCCGAGTGCAGAATCGCGATCTCCGCGTCCAGTTCGGTTCTCAACCGGTCCACCAGGGGCGTGGCCAGCGCGATCTCCGGGACCAAGACAAGGGCCGGCCGGCCGGCCGAGATGGTCTCGGCTATGGCCTCGGCATAGACGGCAGTCTTGCCCGAGCCTGCGATGCCTTCCAGGAGCATTGGCGTTGCGTCGTGGCTCCTGACGGCGGCCAAGATGGTAGCCAGCGCCTCGGCCTGGGGCGGCGTCAATTGCGACCCCTCGGGTCGAGTGCCCCTCCGGCCGGCCTTTGGTCGTGCCGGCGGCCGGCGCGGCCGTTCACGTATGTCGGCCGCTATCAGGCCGCGCCGGATCAGGCCGGTCGCCGTGCCGACCCCGTGGCGCTGAGCGGCCTCCGCCGCGGCCAGGCCAGGCGCGCCGGCGGCCTCGGCGGCAGCAAGCTCGGCGAGTAGGTCACGCTGGCGGGGCCCGAGGCGGGATCCTACGGCCGCCCTCCGGGCGGGGCCGCCGCCTACCACGGCGGCGGCCACACGCCGGCCTTCACCGCTGAGGGTCAGCCAGCGCTCGAACCTGGGCCCGGCCGAGGCCGCCGTCAGCGTCCATTCCAGGCGCACCAGTCCTCGTCCGGCCAGGGACCGCAGCCGCCTCAGCGCGGCCGCCCGTCCGTCGACGCCTTCGAGATCGCGGGCGGGGCGAGGTCCGCTCTCCAGTCGTTCCAGAAGGGCTGCCTCATCCCGGTCGGGCGGCACCGCGCCGAAATCGGTCTTCTCTCCTCTCACCGCTCCAATCGGCGCCCAAGACGACCCTTCGGCCCCTCGCTCCGTCGGCAGGTCGGCGGGCAACAGCTCAGCTACGAGCTCGAGCCGCTCCAGCATGCCGGGGGGCAGCATTGAGCGAAGCGTGGCCGCCGGCGGCGCGAGGTATTCCTCGGAGATCCATCGTGCGAAATCGAGGGTCAGACGTGGCAGCAACGGCCCATCCGCTCGAACCTTCGCAAGGATCGGCTTTGCATCGGGTGGTGCCTCTCCACGGGCCGGCCCGAGCACGATGCCAAGGGCCTGCCGGCCCCTCCCGAACTCGATCAGGACAGCCTCTCCATCGTCGAGGCTCCCGAGCCGAGCAGGCACCGCATACGTATAGGTCCGCGCCGCGCCGGGTGCATCGACAGCGACCTCGCGAGGCGACTGCACTTCCACTTCGCCGGCGGCATCGGCCATGCCGGACTGGACTGGCTCATCCCACCGGAAGGATGGATCGCCAGGTTGAGCCATCGATCGTGCCTCTGCCTACGACGCCCTCAGACGGTCACCGCGCGGCGGAATCCGCGTCGTTCCTCCTGCTCGATTATCCGTTCGATCTTCTCGGCCGTGACGTCGACCCGGCCTTCCTCGTTGACGACCGCGTAGTCGTAGTCGTCCTTGCGGGCCAGCTCGATTGCGGCGTTCCGCTGCCTTAGCTCAAGCTGCTCGGCCGACTCCGTCCGCCGCGCCTTCAGATGTTCGACAAGCGTGTCGAAGGAAGGCGGCACCACAAACACGAGAAGAGCTTCTGGAACACAGCCCTTGACCACCCGCGCACCCTGGACATCGATCTTGAGGATGGCGTGCTGGCCGCCTGCGAGAGCCTCTCGGACGCCTGCTCGCGGCGTGCCGTACCAGTTGCCATGAACCTCGTTGGCCTCGAGCAGCTCGCCGGAGTCGCGCAGCTTCGTGAACTCGTTCGGAGAGAGGAAGTTGTAGCTGACGCCGTCGATCTCATTCGGCCGCCGAGCCCTGGTCGTGCAGGTAACCACATAGTGGTACTCGGGGCGGTGCCCGCGCCTTTGGAGCGCCTCGATGATCGTATCTTTGCCCACGCCGGAAGGGCCTGAGATGATGACGAGCATCGGGTTCAGGGGATCCGCTTCGGAAGCCGCTGCAGGTCGCACGCCCGGCGAAGGAACCGCCGGCGGCTCGAGACCGTGCCCGCTCAAGCCGGCCTCCTCTGAACCGGGGCGACGGACTCGACCGACTCGGCAGCGTCGCCCATGCCGGCACCCGAGCCGAGCGTTCCCGCCCGGAGGTTTCGCAATCCCTCCAGCACCGCCTCGAGCTCCGGTGGGAGCGGCGCCGTGGCTCGGATGACGTGCCCGTCGCCCGGCGATTGCAGCTCGATCCGCCAGCTGTGGAGGAAGAGCCGCTCCAGCCCGTCCGGCCCCTTCCGGGACGTGCCCGTGCCGTACAGCGGGTCGCCCGCCAGAGGATGCCCGATGGCCGCCATGTGGACGCGGATCTGGTGAGTCCGACCTGTGATCAAGTCCAGATCCAAAAGCGTCCAGCCTGGCAGGCGCTCGCGGACTCGATAGCCGGTCACGGAGTCGCGGCCGGAGGGGACGACCGCCATCCGGGTCCGGCGGTGCGGGTCGCGTCCGATGGGCGCCTCCACGCGCCCCGAATTCGCCACGACCGCGCCCTGGACAAGGCCCAGATACGTCTTCTTCACGCCCCGGGCCTTGAGCTGGGCCATCAGGCTGGCCTGCGCTCGGTCGTCCTTGGCGATCATCAGCAGGCCGCTCGTGTCACGATCCAGGCGATGGACGATGCCGGGCCGCTGTACGCCGGCGATCCCGCCGTAGGCGGTATCCCGGGCGAGGAGTGCATTGACGAGCGTTCCGCCCGGGTGACCAGGGGCCGGGTGAACGACCAGCCCGGCCGCCTTGTCGACGATGAGCAGGTCCGCGTCCTCATAGACGACAGAGAGCGGAATCGGCTCGGGCGTCAGCTCCAGGGGCCGTGGTTCGGGGATCTCCACTTCCACGATCTCGCCTGCGACGATCGGCTCGTTCGCCTTGACCGGGCCCCCGGCAGCGGTGACGTGGCCCTCCGTGATCAGCTTCTGGACGTAGCTGCGCGACAGGCCGGACACGTCGGCGACGAAGCGATCTACTCGACCCTCGGCTGCATCGGGCACGGTGATCGTCAGCCGCCTCATCGACTACCGGCCCTCTACGTTGCCGGCATCGCCACGGTCGGCCGGGCCCCGGTCATCCCTTTCGGCGGGCATGTGCACCCCAAGGTACGGCGCCACGAACCACAGCACGAGCATCAGCAGGATGGAGACTGTCACGGCGGAGTCGGCGATGTTGAAGATGTAGAAGCGCCAGTTTCCGATGCCGATGTCGGCGAAGTCGACGACGTAGCCGAAACGTATGCGGTCGATCAGGTTGCCGATCGCCCCGCCAAGAAGCAGACCCAGGGTTATGGTGACGAGCCAGCTCCTCCAGCCCGACCACACCTCGATGGCCACCAGGACCGCCACGACGACGAGGGTCACCAGCGCGAAGCCGAGGGCCGAACCCTGGAATAGACCGAACAGACCGCCACCGTTGTGGATCAGGTCGATCCGAAACCAGTCTCCGATTACCGGCGCAGGCGTATTGAGCTGGAAGCCACTCGAAGGCGAGGTTATCCAGCGCTTGAGGAGCTGGTCTCCAACGGCGATCGTGCAGGCCAGGAGGGCGAAGGCGATCAAGGCCTCGCGTTGCCGCCCCTGAGGCGCATCGTCCCGGGGCGGATGGCTCGAAGGGTCTGTGAGTTGCGTTTCGCTAGGGTTCAGCGGCCTGGCCTCCGTGGTGTGCGTGTAAGCCTAAGGGGCGACGGCTCTCGTCATCAAGCCGACCCGTGCGCGTCCCGCATCAAACTCGACATCCAGCCCGTCGGTCCCCGCCGGCACCGGCCCGAACTCGATCCTGCAGCGCGTCTCGACCTCGACTGAGGCGAGATACGGCCGGAGCGTCCGTTGAACCCCCTCCGGAGCGTCGACTCTGGCCGAAACCTCATCGTCGAGTTCCACCCCGGCATCCTTGCGAGCGTCCTGGATAGCACGCTGGAGTTCTCGGGCGTCGCCCTCGGCGCGCAGCTCGGGCGTCAGTTCCGTGTCTATGACAACTACCAGGCCCTCGTCGTGGGTGACGGCCGTGCCCGGCCGCGGCGTCGCCTGGATCTCCACCTCGTCGGGGGCGAGCGTCACGCCGGCCAGCTTCACCGAGCCGTCGGCCAGAATCTCGAAGCTGCCCCCGCGCGCGGCAGCCATCACGGCGGGGATGGCCGACCCGAGCTTCTTGCCGATCTTCGGCAGCAGCGGCTTGACACGCCGATCCACCAGCTCGGACTCGTCCCCGATCAGCTCGATCGACTTAACGTTGACCTCGTCTCGAACGAGCTCGAGAAGAGCGTCGCGCTCCACCAGGCCGGCCGGACTTGGGAGTGCCAGCCACATTCGCGCCAGCGGCTGCCGCACCTTGAGGCCGTTCTGCGATCGGAGCGTGCGGGCAAGGTCGACGGCGCGAACCATCGTGTCCATCGACGCCTGGAGCGCTCGATCGTTGAGATGCTTCAACTCTTCGGTGGGCCACGACGTCAGATGAACGCTGTCGGGAACGCCGTCCACTTCGCCGGCGACGACCAGGTTCTGATAGATCGCCTCGGACAAGAATGGCAGGATCGGAGCGGAAATCCGAGCGAGCGACACGAGCGCCGTGTGGAGCGTGGCAAAAGCGGAGTTTCGATCGCGCGGCTCGGCGCCCTGGCGCATTCGGTCGCGCGATAGCCGCAGGTACCACGTCGACAGCTCTTCGATGAAGCCGTCGATCGCTCTGGCGGCGTCGAGCGCGTCGTACTCGCGCAGATCGCCCTCCACGTCGCCCGCCAGCCCCGCGAGCCGTGACAGAATCCAGCGGTCCAGCGGTCCACGCTCCGCGGCCGGAGGCGCGGCGTCCCGAGCACTCCATTCGGCCTGGCGAGCGTAGGTGATGAAGAACGAGTAGACATTCCACAGAACGAGCAGCCGCCGGCGCGCTTCGTCCGCCGCGTGCCAGCCAAAGTTGATGTTGTCCTCCGGCCGTGCGTTGGCGAACATCCAGCGCATGACGTCCACGCCCATCCGCTCGGACGCCTCGTCGAACTCGATGGCGTTGCCCCAGCTCTTGTGCATCTGGCGGCCGTCCTCGCCAAATACCAGGGCGTAGCCGAAGAGCGTCTTGAACGGCGCCTCGCGGCGCAGCACCGTGCTCATGGCCAGGAGCGAGTAGAACCAGTTGCGGAACTGGCCCGGGAAGCTCTCCGTCACGAAGTCGGCCGGGAACCAGCCCTTCCAGTAGTCGGGGTCGCTGCGGTAGTGCATCGTCGAGAACGGGACGATGCCCGCGTCCAGCCACGGGTTTCCCACGTCGGCGATCCGACTCACAGGCTCGCCGCACCGCGAGCAGCGGATCCTGACCTTGTCCACGTACGGTCGATGCGGGGTGTGGCCCTCGAACTGGTCCCAGCCCTCGACGGCCCGCTCGGCCAGCTCCTCCCGCCCACCGACGACGTTGACCGTGCCGCACGACTCGCAGTCGTATATCGGCAGCGCCAGGCCCCAGTAGCGCTTCTTGCTGATCATCCAATCGTGCATGTTCAGGAGCCAGTCAAGCTCACGCTCGTAGCCGAAACCGGGGATCCACTTGATGTCGCGGATCACGTCCATGATCTGGTAGCGCAGGCTCGCCTCTACCTGCTCGGGCGTCAGCCGATCGCGGGAAACGTCGTAGACCGGCCCCATGCTCACGTACCATTCGTCGACCAGACGAAACACGAGCGGCGTCCCGCAGCGCCAGCAATGCGGGTAGCGGTGGGTGATCGTCTCGAGGCGGTAGAAGCGGTGGCGATGCCTGAGCGTCTCCACGATCGGGTCGGCCACGTCGCGGACGTCGCGGCCCGAGTAGGGCCCGAAGCCTGGCAGCACGACCCCGTTCTCGTCCAGGGGCGCTATCATCGGCAGGCCCAGCTTCTTGCCGAGGGCGAAGTCCTCCGCGCCGCAGCCGGGCGCGATGTGCACGATGCCGGTGCCCTCTTCCTCACCGACCTCATCCCAGGTCACGACGCGATGCTCATACGGCGCTCCGGAAGCTCCGCCGGCTGCGAAGGCAGCCTCCACGGCCGGCAGCTCGTCGAACGGACCCATGTATCGCCAGCCCTCGAGCTCGCGGCCGGGCTTCTCTTCGAGAACCTGGAACTCCCCCACCAGGGCGTGCTTCAGCGTCCCGCGGCCGAGCCAGAAGGTCTCCTCACCCTGACGGACCTTGACGTAGCGCAGCTCCTCGCCCACGGCCGCGGCCACGTTGGAGGTCAGCGTCCATGGCGTGGTCGTCCACACAAGCAGCGCCTCGCCAGGCCTATCCGACAGCGGGAACTTGACGGTCAGGCCGGGGTCCTCGCGATCGGCGTAGCCCTCGGTCATCTCGTGCTGACTTATGCCGGTGCCGCATCGGGCGCACCAGGGCATGGTGTCGTGGCCCTTGTAGAGCCAGCCGCGGCGGTTGCATTCGGACAGGAACGACCAGATCAGGTAGTTGTTCTCGTTGGAGAAGGTGAAGTAGCTACCGCCTAGCTCGGGCATGCCAAGCCGTCCCACGAGCTGCTCGGCCGTGTCGGTCACACGCTTGCCGTCGGAGCCGCTCGTCGTCATCGTCTGGCTCGGATCCTCGGCGAGCTGATCGCGAAGCCGCCTCAGCTCTACCGGATCGTTCCAGTCCATCCACATGCCCAGGCGGATCGACTGCTCGGTCTGGCGGGCCGCGAACGTCAGGACTCGCTGCTTGCACAGGCTGACGAACTGCGCGATGCCGTATTCCTCTATGTCTCGCTTGTTCGTGAAGCCCAGGTCTCGCTCGACATTGACCTCGACCCACAGCCCCTGGCAGTCGAAGCCGTTCTGGTAGCGCTGGTCCCGGCCCTGCATCGCCCAGAAGCGCTGGAATAGATCCTTGTAAGCCCGACCCCAGGCGTGATGGACGCCCATCGGGTTGTTGGCCGTTATCGGCCCGTCCAGGAAGCTCCAGCGCTCCTTGCCTGCGTTCCGGGCGCGCAGGCGGGCGAAGGTCCGGCGATCCCGCCAGAGAGTCAGAATCTCGTGCTCCTGGGCGACGAGATCGGGCTTGGAGCTGACTGGTCGGAACATCGTCCTCGGACTCGTTGAGCGGTCGGGCTTGGTCTGCGTACCCGCGCCTGGCCTTCAGGCGCGGTTTCCCCGCGGACTGAATCGACAACCGCGAGGGAACTCGTACATGGGTATCCTAGCGAACCGGCGGCAAGATCAGTCCGCGCCACATCCACAGGCCCGCGTTCGCGACCTCACCCTAATGCGCGCCACCGTCGCGGCCTGGGCGCCCCGGACCTTGCGCCGCCACCGGCCTACGCCTTCTCGGTGACCCGGTACTCCAGGTAGCGACCCGTCAGGAGCCGGGTCTGGGCATCGAGTGCAGGCAGGTTCGTGAAGAAGAAGCCCACGACCGGCAGGCAGATCCACTGCGCCCACGAAACGATGTGCATCCAGACGCCCCACTCGCGGGGCTTCGGCGGCGCCAGCTGGTCTTCGATGAACATCAATACCAGCAGCGCGGCCATGGCGCCGGTCAGGAGCCAGGCAGCGTACACGCCAAGCTGCTGCCCGAACGGCGTGACGGCAAAGGTCTGGTTCAGGGCAACCGGCAGAGCGGGCCCGCAGACGATGATGAACGGCGCCACCGCCCAGTTGATGTGGTCCAGCCACAACGTGAACAGGCGCGAGATCCGATCGCGCAGAGGGATCTCGTTGTGGGCCAGGGCGTTGTCGATGAAGAACGGGATGTCGGTCACGCCCCACGCCCAGCGCCGGATCTGCAGATACTGCTGCACCAGGCTGCGCGGATAAGACCGGGCCCGAACCGCGTCTCCATAGACCGGTATGAACAAGGGCTCGGCCCGGAACTGGCCGCTGTAGCGGAAGAAGCTCTTCCAGTAGAAGCGACTGTCCTCGGGGATCGCGTCTGTAGCCCAGTAGTCGACGTCGTGAATGGTCCGCAGAGAGACCGCGTAGGAGCTGAAGCTGACGAGCCGCTCCGGGGTGAGGTGCCGCCACATCTGGAGGTGGGTCGTGCTGACCGCGATCAGCCGGACCGGCAACGGGCATTGCCACAGGTTGTTGTGGAACATCGGAACCGGCTGGTAGAGCCGCCGGAAGCGATCGCGGTCCGTCACGAACCTGTAGGTCAGATACCCGAAGTACTGCTTGTGAACGCGGTAGTCCGAGTCAAGGTCAGTCACGATCACCTGCCTGGGATCGTAGCCCAGGTCGGTCAGCTGCCGATACAGCCACCGACCCCCATATGCCATCGCGCTCGACTTGCCCACGACTACACCAGGCTCCAGCGGGTCGAGGATGTGGAAGAAGTGGCAGAACCTCGACCCGAAGATACCGCGCAACCTGGCGACGTTCTCGCGACCTTCAAGGTCCGTCTCGCGAGTGATGATCGCGACCATTCGCCGGTCGCACGGGTAGTCCGATTCGGCGAGCGCCTTGACCGTCTGGAAGAGCTTCTCGTAGGGCTCCGTGTAGGTCGGGATCAAGGCAACGTGCCAGAGCTCGCGCGGATCCGGGATCGGCTCCTGGAGGTTAACCAGCCGCTCAAGGCTACGTCGCTCGTCGACGAGCCGGTGCAACTCCCGACGGCCGCCGCGTGCGGCCAGGCTGTTGCCGGCGGCATCAAGCTCGGACGTCCGAAGGCTCACGCGCTCGATCAGATCCGCCAGCTCGTCAAACCGCTTCTGCGGATCCGACAGCGAGAAGGCGCGCTGGCGCCAGTCGACCGCGGTTACACGGCGGATCCGTCGGAACGAGATCGCGACGCTGACAGACAGGACGATGGCGCGGTACATCCAGTAGAAATCGAAGCACAGCACGAACACGCCCAGCACGACCGGCCAGCGGATGGCGAGCGGGATCATGACCAGGATCAAGATCCACGTTACGAGGCCTGGCATGGTCTCGAGAACCCGGAGCGAGCGCCTGCGCCTGGTCGCCGCTGCCGGCTGTGCTGCCGCCGCGGCCTGCCGCAACGCTGAGGAGTCTCGGGCAGAAGTCTCACTCACTCTTGTAGACGGGTGTCACCCAGTGCCGAAATGCCGGAAGGCGCCCCCTCACCGCATCGAAGTAGGTCTTGCTGATCTGCTTCGAGAGCGGCCCCACGCGCCCGTCGCCGACAGCTCGATGATCCACCGACGCAACCGGCGAAATCTGGGCGCCCGTGCCGCAGAGGAAGACCTCGTCGGCGATGTAGAGCTCGGTTCGGTCGATATGGCGCTCCTTGACGGGGATCCCCAGATGGCCGGCGATCTCGAAGATCCCAGCGCGGGTGATCCCTTCAAGAATGTCGTCGCTGACCGACGGTGTGATGAGCACGCCATCGCGGACCATGAACAGGTTTTCGGCCGAGCCCTCGGCGACGTGACCCTCCTGAGTCAGGACGATGGCCTCTTCGAACCCATTGAGCATGGCCTCGGACTTGGAGAAGGCCGGATTCACGTAGCTGCCGGTGATCTTGCTGCGCGACGGGATGGCCGTGTCGCTGGTCCGCCGCCACGAGACCGTCCCGGTCGGGATCCCCTTCTC
>Ga0182010_10000358_pt1 | contig 26214 bp, 22 predicted proteins | sample 611E1MmetaG_FD_120488 | JGI IMG/M metagenome (GOLD analysis project Ga0182010, IMG submission 120488) | Permafrost microbial communities from Stordalen Mire, Sweden - 611E1M metaG | ecosystem: Environmental > Terrestrial > Soil > Wetlands > Permafrost | place: Sweden: Stordalen | collected... | reverse complement strand
GGCCTCGCGCAGTTTCGCGATGATCTGCTCGGGGCGGTAGCGCTTCTGGGGCATGATCTGACTCCTCCTCTTCGGTCCGAAACCATAACTTGAAGGTGGACCGATTTTCGGGGGTCAGGTCAGTGCGAAGGCTGTGACTGCCGCCGACGGATGATCGATCCTCCGCGCTGCGGAAGAGGATACGGCGCGGCGGTGCAGAACCGGCACGCAGACTCGTCGAACCAGCGCAATTCAGGCGGAGTCCGCCACGGAGAGCGCACGAGTCCCTCATCCCCTCCAGCAGCTCGAGGAGCCTCACAAAACGGGGCTCTTCGAGCAACCGCCAACGCGCATGTCACGTACCCTTCTGAGGGGTCGAGAATCCTGTGGGAGCTGCCGATTCGGTTGATGTCATCGTTGAATCCCTCTCTCCGGCCCGAGGTGTATGAACAATGCGAAGAATTAATCACATTCCTTTCCGCCTGTTCCTGGTTGTTTCCGTCTTGGCAATGAGTGGCGCGCTCGCGTCCGCGGCAAGCGCTTCGCAACTCATTGATCGAAACGCGACCAAAGTCCACCTGGCCGTGAACCAGGCCGGGATCGCGCTGCTCACCTACACCAAGCAGGGCAGGGTCTACCACGTCCTGGCCAAGGGCGCGATCAACGCGCGCCAGCCCGTCAAAGGCGGCAAGCAAGTCGCGTTCAAGCTCGACCGCGCCGGCGGTTGGGGCTTCTTCCACAAGTCGAAGTACTGGAAGACATTCAAGAACGTGTGCGAGCCCTACGACGGACCGGCTCTGGCCTGGTACGTCACCGCCTGCACCATGCCCGACGGCTCTTACTGGGCGGTGCAAGCATGGCAGCGCCTGCTCGCCAACTACGGCCTACCGTCCGTGGGCCCGAGAAACGCCCGCGAGCTTCGACTGTCGCACTGGAATACCGATCTGCCGCTGTTGACGATCAAGCTCGACTGGTCATGGGGCGGACGCTACGACCATCTCTGGGGCTTTTTCACCTATCTCGGCAAGCCCGTTTACGGCTTCGCGCACACCGCCAAGGGCGACCCGACCGACGGCTTCGGCCGCAACATCTACGTAGACACCTACAACTCCCGCTACGGGGCCGGCTGGAAGCGCGAGAACAGCTTCCTCACCCATCCGCCGACGGGCGGCTTCTGTTACGGCTTCTCCATTCACCGTAAGAGCGGCATAACGGGCAAGGGCCAGAAGTACCGTGCCACGGTCGAGGGGCCAGGCGTCACTCCGGACGTGTGGTGGATGGGGAACGCTCCGGGCACGTACAACCAGCTGGTCGACGCGCAGTTGAACCAGGAACAGGCGACCGAGCTCGGCAACGACGCTCGCTGCACCATCAACTGAGTGCCCAAGCTGCAGGGAAGGTGTTCGAGCGCGGTCACGCGCCTATGATCACGCCGTGACCGGCATCGACGCTGCAGGTTCTCTCGAGGCTGTCGTCTTCGACCTGGACGGCGTTCTCGTCGACAGCGAGGAGATCTGGGACGAGGCGAGACGCAAGCTGGCGCTCGAGCGCGGCCTCGCCTGGCCGGCGAGCGCCCAGCGCGACATGATGGGCATGAGCTCGCTGGAGTGGTCGCGCTACATGCACGAGCGGGTTGGGCTTACCGAGGCGCCGGAGGAGATCTCGGCCGAGGTCGTCTCCAGGCTCGAGGGCCTCTACTGGCAGCATCTGCCGCTGATGGAGGGCGCCGTACAGGCGGTCGGGCGCATGGCCAAGCGCTTCCGGCTCGGGCTGGCCTCCTCCTCGAACCGACCGATCATCGAGCTCGTGCTGGGGCTCGCCGCCGTCGCCGACTACTTCGAGGTCAGCGTCTCGTCCGAGGAGGTCGAGCACGGCAAGCCCGCGCCGGACGTCTACCTTGAGGCACTCAAACGAATGAACGTCACCCCGAGCCGCGCCGCCGCCGTCGAGGATTCGACCAACGGGCTTCTCTCCGCGAGCGCGGCCGGAATGCTCGTGGTCGCCGTTCCCAACCCCGTCTTCCCGCCGCGCGCGGATGCGCTGGCCGCCGCCGCTGTCGTGATCGACTCGTTGACCGAGCTGACGCCCGAGCTGATCAATGACGCTGCTAGTGCGTGAACAGCCTCACGCCGGTGAGGGTCATCAGCAGGCCGTACTCGTTCGCCGCCTCGATCACCTCGGGGTCACGGATCGAGCCGCCGGTCTCGGCCACGTAACCGACCCCGACCGCCGCGGCGCGGTCAATCGTGTCGCGGAAGGGAATGAACGCGTCCGAGCTGAGCGACATGCCACGAAGCTGAGCCAGCCAGTCGGACCGCTCTTCGGCACTGAGCGGGCGCGGCTCCTCCGAGAAGGACGTGAGCCAGGCCTCGCGCTCCTTCGGCGTCATCTCGTCGCGCAGATACAAGTCGATGGCGTTGTCGCGCTCGGGGCGAGAGATGCCCTCGCGTAGCGGCAGCGCCTGCACGAGCGGACTGCGCCGCAGGTGCCAGAGCTGGGCCTTGTTCGCCGCCAACTGAACACAGTGGATGCGTGACTGCTGACCGCAGCCGACGCCGACCAGCTGCCCGCCCGAGGCGAGCGTGACCGAGTTGGACTGCGTGTACTTGAGCGCAATCGTGGCCAGGAGCAGATCGCGGGCTGCATCATCGGGCAGCTCGCGCTTCTCGGTGACGATTCCCGCCCGCAGGTCATCGACCGTCAGGCGCGCGTCGTTGCGCGGCTGCTCGAGCGTTACGCCGAGTAGGTCGCGGCGCTCGGTTTTCGGCAGCTCGACCTCGGGATCGGCCTCGAGCACGAGGTATTTCCCGCGCTTCTTTTCCTTCAGAAGCTCCAGTGCAGCGGGCTCGAAGCCGGGCGCGATTACGGCGTCGGACACCTCTTGGGCAAGCAGTGCGGCGGCGGCTTCGTCGACGGTGTCGCTCATCGCCACGCAGTCGCCGAAGGAGCAGAGGCGATCGGCGCCGCGGGCGCGCGCGTAGGCCGTCGCGATCGGGCTCAGCTCGACCTCGCCGACGAAGTACGACTCCTTTAGATCGTCGGGCAGAGGCACTCCGAGACCGGCGCCGGCGGGGCTGAGGTGCTTGTAGGAGGCGGCCGCGGGAAGCTCCAGCGCCTCGCGCAATTCGCGGACCAGGTTCCAGGCCAGAAGCGCGTCGAGGATGTTGATCGCGCTGGGCGCGCCGTTCAGCACGCGGAAGGGAAGGCGCTCACCGGCCGCCAGCACCTGCGCGGGCGCCTGGTGCGGGTTGATTCCGTAACGAAGCTCGAGTCGCGCCTGGGTGTCCATCGAAAGCCCTCCTTGGGATCGTCGGTTCGCCCAGGCGCTCGGCATCTCTCCCCGCCACTCCCCGGTGGTTTATTCCACCTCGTAGCGCCAGTTGCGGCGGGGCTTCATTGTCACACAACGGCTGGGGTGCGGGGTGCGGAGGTCGAACGAGATGCTCAAGTCGAGGCGATGATCGGGAAACGGCCGCCTTGATGAGGGCGAAACGATTCTCTCTTCGCCCGCCACCGAGCCACCCGCCCGCGGGGTCGTTCCAAACTACCGTCCCGAAATGAAGGAAAGCGCACACTAATGCGCCATTTTGGGAAAGAAAGCGCTCGCTCGCGGCGAGCGCGAGGCAGCTACTAGTCGACGCGCCCGAGCAGAACGCAGCCGTTGTGGCCGCCGAGACCCATCCCGTTCGAGAGCGCGTAGGAAAGGTCGGCCTTGCGCGCGACGTTCGGGACGTAGTCGAGGTCGCATTCGGGGTCGGGATGCTCGTAGTTGATCGTCGGCGGGATGATCCCGTGCTCGATCGCCAGCACGCAGGCGATCGCCTCGAGCGCGCCGGCGGCGCCGAGGCAGTGCCCGAGCATCGACTTGGTCGAGGAGACCGCAAGCTTGTAGGCATGGTCGCCGAAGGCGGCCTTGATCGCCCTCGTCTCGGCGGCGTCGCCGAGTGGAGTCGAGGTGCCGTGCGCGTTGATGTAGCCCACCTGCTCGGGCTCGATGCCGCCCGCAGCGAGAGCCTCGGTCATCATGCGTGCCACTCCACCGGCCTCGGGGTCGGGCTGGGCGACGTGGTAGGCATCATTCGAGGCGCCGTAGGAGACAACCTCGGCGTGGATCTTGGCGCCGCGGGCCCGCGCCGCTTCCAGCTCCTCAAGCACGAGAATCCCGGCTCCTTCGCCGATCACAAAACCGTCGCGCGTGGCGTCGAACGGACGTGAAGCGTGGGCTGGATTCTCCTGCTCGCCGGCCAGGCCGCGCATGTTGCTGAAGCCGGCCAGGATGAGCGGCGTCAGGGCGGCCTCGGCCCCGCCGGCGAGAATCGCGTCGGCCGCGCCGCGACGAACGATCTCGGCGCCCTCACCGAGCGTGTAGGAACCGGTTGCGCAGGCGGCGACCATGGCGAAGTTGATTCCGCTGAAACCAAAGCTGATCGCCAGTTGGCCGCTGGCCGCGTCGGTGAGAACGCTGGGAATGAACCACGGTGCCACGCGACTGGGACCGCGTTCGAGCAGCGTTTGCTCCTGCTGCGCGATGCAGCCGATGTCGCCGACGGCCGAGCCGAAGACAACCCCGATCCGCTCGTTCGGGTAGGCGCCGACGAGATCCGCGTCTTCCACGGCCTCCTTGGCGGCGGCCAGTGAGAACTGCGTGTAGCGCGCGAGCTTGCGCAACTCCTTGGGCGAGGCGAGCCCGGTTGGGTCGAAATCCTTGACCTCGGCACCGACCTTCACAGGAAAGTCGGCGGTGTCGAAGCTCTGAATGAAGTTGAGCCCGCTCTTGCCGGCGACGAGCCCGTCCCAGGTCGTGGCAAGGTCGTTCCCGAGCGGGCTGACCGCTCCCATTCCCGTGACCACGACCCGGCGCATGGCCAAACTCTAGTTGAGACGCCCGGCCGAACGGCAGGTGATGTTGGCCGCCGCGGTGTCGCCACGACCATCTCACGTGCGATCAGCGCGTATGCTGAATACAGGATGATCGACGAGCATTCTCGCGGGCTTGATCTCTCCCTGGAGCCGCTGGACGACTACCTCGTCGTTCAGCCTTCCGACGAGGAAACCGAGACCCGTGCCGGCCTGATCATTCCCGCCAGCTCCGAGAACGGCTGCCAATCTGGCGTCGTCACGGCCGTGGGCGTCGAGGCCGAGGGCGTCGAGCCGGGCGACAAGGTTCTCTTCCCCAAAGACGCCGGCTACGAGGTGCGCCTGGCCGGAACGGTCGTGCGCGTCCTTCACCGCCGCGAGTTACTCGCGCGCATAAACGACTAAACCGGCGGCGGCCGACTCGGGAGGTCACGGGCGCAGCGGAGCGAAAGCTCTAGCCCGATGCCGATAGATGAGCCGGACACTGCGTCGCCGCTGATCGGAACACTCCGAGAAGGCGCGCTGCATGCGCAACTCAAGGAGTGGTACCGGCGGCCTGGCGACGAGATCGAGAAGCGACTTTCGGGCTACGTCGTGGACATCGTTCGCGGCGAGCTGCTGATCGAGATCCAGACGGGTAGCTTCGCACCGCTGCGGCGCAAGCTGGATCTGCTGACGCGCGAGCATCCGGTTCGGGTCGTGGCTCCGGTGGCGCGCGAGCGCAGGATCATTCGCCTTTCGGCGGGCGGCGAGATCCTCTCCACCCGCCGCTCCCCCAGGCACGGCAGAGTCGAGGACGTCTTCTCCCGCCTGGTCAGCATTCCGACGCTGCTCTGCAGGCCGCAACTGGAGATCGAGATCCTGCTGATCGAGGAAGAGGAACTGCGCCTCCATCGACCCGGAAAGGCGTTCAGGCGCCACGGCTGGGTCGTCAGCGGACGCTCTCTCTCGGGCGTCGCGGACTGCATCCGCATCGCCTCCCCGGAAGACGCGGCGGCCCTACTTCCCTCGACGCTGCCCGAGCCGTTCGACACCGCGGAGCTCGCCGAAGCGGCCGCGATCACGCGACGGCTCGCGCAGCAGATGACCTACTGCCTGCGAACGATGGGGATGCTCGAGATAAGCGGTAGCCGCCGCCGCGCGCACCTCTACCGGCGCACCTGCGCCCCGGCCCGCGTTTCGCATCGGAGCCGGACAGAAAACGCGCCCAGAAAGAGCGAAGCCCGCCTCGCATAAGCCGCAGACGGGCGACGCCATGCCGGGATGAGGGGGGAGCCGGCACCTACAGTTTCGCTGCTCGGCCTGACTCCGGCAGCACCCCATCGGGGGATTTTCTTCTCCGCGAAAAGTCGGCCGGCGATGCCGGCCAAGACTTTTCGCGGTATTGGCGATTCGTACGAGTTTCACGCCTGCGGCGCTGAAAACTCGCCTGCTCCTATGCGCGCACTCGGCTAACCGTGGTTGTGGGCAGTGCTCGTGACGTGAGGGTTAGGGACGGCGTTTGGTGAGCCGCGACCTCCATGTCGGTCGCGGCGGCTGTTGAGAAGAACCGCTGGCTAGTAGTCTTAGGTCTAGTTAGCTATCCTGAGCGCGCTCGGAGAAGTGGCCGAGTGGCTGAAGGCGGCGCCCTGCTAAGGCGTTAAGGGGGTCTACACCTCCTTCGAGGGTTCGAATCCCTCCTTCTCCGCCTAAGCCGCTGAAAGTCCGCCCGCGGAGCGGGCTGCGACTTTCAGCGGTAGTACCTCCGTGCGAGTCTTTGCGCCTTCGGCGCTTTGACTCGCGTACGGTGCACGATCTACAAGCGGTGAGGATTGGCGCCTGGAATCGTCTCGGCAAGCGGTTTACGATGGGCGACGACTCGTGAAGAGGCGAGTTGCCGCCTCCGCAACCCTAGGGGAGACCAGTGACAGCTCAACCTGAGAGAACCGCAGCCAAGAAGCCCGACCGGTCGAAGCGCATCCTTATCGGGCTCGTCCTGGTCGTCGTCCTGGTTGTGCTGGCCTTTCTCGGCGCCGCCTTCATGCCGCGCTGGTGGTCTCATCTGGTCGGTCGCCAGATCGGCGGCAGCATGACCGTCGGTGTGTCGCTCGGGCTCTTCTACGGCTTCGTCTTCACGCTGCTGCCGCTGCTCGTCGGGCGCTGGGGCTTCCACAGGCGCCGCCCCTGGAAGGTCTGGGTCGCTTTCGCCGTCGCCACGGTGCTCGTCGCGGCTCCGAACCTGCTCACCCTGGGCATCGTCATCGGGCGCGACGGCGCCGCCCACGCGGCCGAGCGAACGCTCGACGTCGACGCTCCCGGATTTCGCAACTCGAGCCTGGCCGGAGCGATCATCGCCGTCCTGGCGCTCGCTGCGGCTTGGTACCTCCTGTACTCCCGCCAGCGCGCGAAAGAGCGGCTGGCGCGGTTCCGCGCACGTAAGTAGAGCGGTAGTCGGAGAAGGCGCCGGCCGCTCTTACCTTCCTCGAGCTCTGGCGGGGTGCGAGGTAGACAGTGCATCGCAACGTGCGATCCGTCAGACTGTCAAGCGATGGCCGATCCCGTCTCATGGTTGATGATCAAGCCCGGCTGGAAGGTGCTGGCCGAGGATGGCAGCGAGATCGGCTTCGTCGATGAGATAGTCGGCGACGATACGGAAGACATCTTCGACGGATTGGCGGTAGCGGAGAGCGCGCTCGGAAAGCCGCGCTACGTTCTCGCCGAGCAGGTAGTCGAGATCAGCGACGGGGTTGTGCGCCTGTCTCTCACCCGAGAGCAAGCGGGACAACTCGGCGAGTTTCGGAACCCGGCGACGAGCGAGGAGATAGAGCCGGACAGCAACAAAGGGATCGGTGAGAGCCTTGACTCCGAGATACGCGAGGTCGAGGGCAAGGTGCTTGCGCCGACCCAGCGCCACGAGCGCTCGCTGAGCATCTGGAGCCGGCTTGTGCTCTTCTTCCGGCGTCGCAGGGGCTAGTCGCGATCTATCCGAAACGGTGTCGCCTGGAGCCGAGAGGAACTTCGGCTTCCACAACGAGCAGCTCCTCGCCCTAAAGGCGCGCGCAGGCGCCGCTGCCGCCGCTAAGGTAATCGACCTCCCGCCCGGAACATGCAAACGGGAGGCGCACACCTTGTGTCCAGTCTGACGTGCGAAGGGAGAGAGCGGTGCCCGTGCAAGACCGCGACGTAGTAGGGCGATGCTCTGCGGAGCGGCGCGTGCGAGAGTGGCGAACGTGCTGATTCGTTTTCTCCGCGGCTTTCTACGCCCGTACACAGGTCGGGTTGTCTTCGTAGTCGTGCTGCTGGCGGCTCAGACGGTCGCGAACCTTTATCTGCCCAACCTGAACGCGGACATCATCAATAACGGCGTCGTCAAGGGAAACCTGCACTACATCTGGACGACGGGTGGGCTGATGCTGGGCATCACCCTCGTGCTGGGCGTCATCTCGATCGTTGCGGTGTATTCCGCTTCGCGCGTGGCGATGGGCGCCGGAGCGGACATCCGTGCTGCGGTCTTTACGCGTGTACAGGTTTTTTCGGCCCGTGAGATGAACCGCTTCGGGACGCCGTCGCTCATCACCCGCAACACCAACGACATTCAGCAGGTCCAGGTGTTCCTACAAGCGGCCCTTACGCTGATGGTCATCGCGCCGATCATGAGCGTCGGCGGCGTGATCATGGCGATCAAGGAAAGCGCGGCTCTATCGCCGTTGATGGCGGTCTCGGTGCCGTTGATGGCGGCGCTGGTCGGCGCTGTGTCGGTCGTGGTGATGCCGAAGTTCCGAACGATGCAGGTGAGGATCGATCGCATCAACCAGGTGCTGCGGGAGCAGATCACCGGCGTGCGCGTGATCCGCGCCTTCGTACGCACCGGGGCCGAGGCCGATCGCTTCGGCGACGCCAACACCGATCTCACCGCGACGGCGCTGCGCATCAACCGGATCTTCGCTCTTGTCTTCCCATCGGTGATGGCGATCATGAACCTGTCGAGCGTCGCCGTCATCTGGTTCGGCGGGCACCTGGTCAGGGATGGATCGATGCCGATCGGCAACCTCACCGCGTTCCTCACCTACATCATGCAGATCTTGATCGCCGTGATGATGGCGGTGATGCTGATGATCCTGCTCCCGCGCGCGGCGGCGAGCGCGGAGCGGATCGAGCAGGTGCTCGACACCACGCCGTCGATCAGCGACCCGCCGCAGCCGGTCAGACCGGCCGCGGCGACCGGCCTCGTCCAGTTCCAGGACGTCACGTTCGGCTACCCGGGCAGCGAGCTCCCCGTCCTGCACGACCTCGCCTTCTCGCTTCGACCCGGAGAGACGAGCGCGATCATCGGCGGAACGGGCAGCGGTAAGACGACGCTGCTGAACCTGATTCCGCGCTTCTTCGACGCCAGCGAAGGGCGCGTGCTCGTAAACGGCGTTGACGTGCGAGAGCAGGAGCAGGAGCAGCTGTGGAGCTCGATCGGGCTCGTTCCGCAGGCGTCGTTCCTGTTCAGCGGCAGCGTCGCCAGCAACCTCCGTCTCGGCCGCCCGGAGGCGACCGAGGAGGAGCTCTGGCGCGCCCTCGAGGTCGCGCAGGCTCGCGATTTCGTCGCCGCCATGCCGGGGCAGCTGGGCGCCACGATCGACCAGGGCGGCAGCAACGTCTCGGGCGGGCAGCGGCAGCGCCTCTCGATCGCGCGGGCGCTCGTCAAGCGGCCGCAGCTGTTCCTGTTCGACGACTGCCTCTCGGCTCTCGATGCGGCAACCGACGCGCGACTGCGTGCGGCGCTCAAGACCGAGACGAGCGACGCCGCGGTCGTGATCGTCGCACAGCGGGTCAGCACGATCATGCACGCCGATTTCATCGTCGTGCTCGACGAGGGACAGATTGCGGGCACGGGAACGCACCGCGAGCTGGTTGAGACCTGCGACGCCTACAAGGAGATCGTCACGTCACAGCTCGGCGGAGAGGCCGCGGCATGATGGGGCCGGGCCGAGGCGTTAGGTCGGCGGCCGGCAGGCTGCCCGGGCAGCGCACCGAAAACATTGGGAAGACGTTGCGCCGGCTGCTCGCGCGGATGCGCCGAGAGCTGGCCTGGCTCGGGCTCGCGCTCCTGATGGGCGTCATCTCGGTCGCGTTCGTGGTCTCGGGGCCGAAGATTCTCGGCAACGCGACCAACGTCCTGTTCGACGGCGTCGTCAGCAAGCAGTTCAAGACCGGAACCACGAAGGCGCAGGCGGTCGCGCAGTTACGGGCTCACGGCCACGGCCAGATCGCCGACATGGTCGCCAAGATGAACATCACTCCGGGGGCCGGTGTCGAGATGAAGCGTCTCGGCCTGATCCTCGGCCTCGCGGCGCTCGTGTACTTGTTGGGCGCGATCTTCACCTGGGGGCAGGGATATGTCATGGCGGGCGTGACCCAGCGCACCATGTTCCGGCTGCGCCGCGACGTCGAGGAGAAGCTGGCGAGGCTGCCCTTGAGCTATTTCGACAGCCATTCCCACGGAGACATCCTGAGCAGGGTCACCAACGACATCGACAATCTCACCACGACGTTGCAGCAGGGACTGAGCCAACTTCTCACCTCGCTACTGACGCTCGTCGGCGTGCTTGGCATGATGTTCTGGATCTCGCCGCTGCTCGCGGGCGTGTCTCTGATCATTATCCCGCTGGCGGTCGTGGTCACCTTCCTGGTCGCGAGACGGTCGCAGATCCAGTTCGCGGACCAGTGGGAACGAACCGGCACGCTCAACGGGCTTGTCGAGGAGACCCACACCGGGCACGCGCTGGTGCAGATCTACGGCCGGCGCGGCAGCACGATCGACGAGTTCGGCCGGCAGAATCGGCGTCTGTACGAATCGAGCTTCCGAGCCCAGTTTCTCTCCGGGATCATCCAGCCGACGATGCAGTTCATCGGCAACCTCAACTACGTCGCGATCGCCGTGTTGGGCGGCCGCGGGGTCGCATCCGGATCGTTCTCTCTCGGTGGCGTGCAGGCGTTCATTCAGTACTCACGCCAGTTCACGATGCCGCTCACCCAGATCGCCAGCCAGATGAACATGCTCCAGTCAGGTCTTGCCTCGGCGGAGCGCGTGTTCGAGTTCCTGGACGCGCCGGAAGAGACTGCCGATCAACCAACCGGCGCCGAACCGACCCGGCGGCCCAGCATCACCGGGCGAGTAGATCTGGAGCACGTCTTCTTCCGCTACGAGCCGGATAAGCCTCTGATCGAGGACTTCACGCTCAAGGTCGCGCCCGGTCGAACTGTCGCGATCGTCGGTCCTACCGGCGCCGGCAAGACGACCATCGTCAATCTGCTCGTTCGCTTTTACGAGATCGACAAGGGACGTATTCTGCTCGACGGCACCGACTATCGTCGGCTCAGCCGTGAGGACGTGCGTCGCGCCTTCGGCATGGTTCTTCAGGACACCTGGCTCTTCGCCGGAACGATCCGGGACAACCTCGCCTACGGCAAGGAGGGCGCGACCGACGAGGAGATCGTCGCTGCAGCCAAAACCGCTTACGTCGACCACTTCGTCCGAACGCTCCCCGACGGTTACGAGACGCTGCTCGATGAGGATGCATCCAATATCTCCTCGGGTCAGAAGCAGCTTCTGACGATCGCGCGGGCGCTCCTCGCCAACCCGAGCATCCTGATCCTCGACGAGGCGACGAGCAACGTCGATACGCGAACCGAAGTGATCATCCAGCAGGCGATGGCGCGCCTACGCCAGGGCCGAACGAGCTTCATCATCGCCCACCGGCTGTCAACGATTCGAGACGCGGACACCATCATCGTCATGGACGGCGGGCGCATCGTCGAGCAGGGTCGTCACGCCGAGTTGCTCGATCGGCACGGCCTCTATCACTCTCTCTACAACAATCAGTTCACCGAAGCCGAAGAGTCCGCAGGCTGAGGTCGCGCCCGGCCGGCGGAGTCGCCGGCCGGGAAAGCGAGGCGGAGGGGGGGAGATTCGAACTCCCGACCCGCCGAATGACGGGTAACGGTTTTCGAGACCAAGCCCGACGCATGAGACTAATGGCGGCTGTGCAGGGTCTTCTGAGGTATTGGGCCAGCGCGCGCGATCGGCTGTGCGACTGTCCTGGGTTGATAGGGGGTTGTCTAACCCGGTGTCTACCCCTGCTAACCCGGGAACCCCCGGGGGCAATGTTGCCTCATGGAGGAGCACGTGTTGTGGCACGTGGGCCGCTAGCGTCCGAATCGGGCCAGAGCTCCACCGAGAGCGGCCGAGAGCGAGCGGACGAATGATGCGCGAAAGCGCTCGTTTCCCAGCGATAACGAGATCGGCAGAGGCCCCAGTAGTCTCCTCCTAATCGCAAGGTCGGCGGTTCGAATCCGTTTAGTTCCACTTTCTCCGCCGAAAGTCCGCCCGTAGAGCGGGCGAAGACTTTCGGCGGTATGAACTCTGCGTACGAGTCAGCGCGCTTTCGGCGCTTGAAACTCGTCTGCTCCTAGATACGGCGCGGGCTAACCGTGATTGTGAGGAGTGTTCGTGATGAGGTGGGCTGGGGGACAGCGTTTAGTGAGCCGCGGCCGCCATGTCGGTCGCGGCGGCCAGTGGTGCCCCTGCTAGCGAACGAACTGAGGCGCGAAGTCTCCCCACGTGGATGACTCCGTAACCTTCCCGCCGCGCGCTACCAGATATGTGTAGGAATAGCTGAGTTGCTCGGTCGGGGGAGCCTGTCCGCCGCAGCGCACGGCAGAACCGCCATAGTCGCCGCATACCTTGACGATCTGCGAGCTCGAGAACATCCACTTGCCTCCGTCCTGAATACGATTCGACTCGGAATAGGAGAAAGTCGGCGGCGCGGAGCAGGACTCACTGGTCTTGCCGGTGCAGGTCTGGACATAGAAGGCCTTCGCCGGCCAGTTCTCGGTTAACCTGACGCGAATCAAGCGGTCGGACTGGATCTTGGCTGATGCTGCGCATTGGCCCTGCACGCTCAGGCCGGCGCCCGGCGCACCGGTTGGGATGCTGCAGTCGCGAGTAGCCGCGGTGCTCGGAAACGGATCGCCGGTTTTACCGCCCCAGGGCTGACCCTGAGTCTTGAAGACAAGCGCGATTGCCGCCTGCCGTCGCCTAGCTTTATGCCTAAGGAGCGTCGCCAGCCGAGATGGAGTCACCACCACGAGATTGATCTGCGGACACCTAGGGATATGGAAAAGAGTAAAAGGACCCCCAGAGCACTCAGGAATTGGCGCACCGCCGGCCGGGCCCTGGTACATAACCACGTAGTTATCGGTCAAATACTTCCCGCTCGCGCGGGTCAGCGGCGCTAAGTAGGAAATGACAAAATACGGCGAGCATTTCGCCCAATAACCGACGGCTTCAGCCAACGACTTTCCGATCAGATCGGGGACTTTCTTCACCGACGCGGAGCACGTAGATCCGGAACTTGTCGCGCCCGACAAAGACGAACCGTTAGGTAGGCCGCCGTAATTATCCGGCACTCCTAATGAGGTTGAGACGTTTGTGCCACGGCTCACGACCTTGCCGGCGCGCGGCTGCTGAGACTGCACGACCTGCGAGTAAGAGCCGTACGAGTAGTAGGAGAAGCCGCCGCTAATCGACACCTTCAGCCCGGCCTTATGTAGGAGTTCGTAAGCCGTCTGCGGATCCTTGCCCCTCACGTTGGGAACCGTGACCTTCCCCGCGCCGCAACCATTCAGAGCGAAAGCCAAGGTCAGTAGCGCGACGACCGCGAGGGTGGTCTTCATCGACGGACTCCTCCCTGGAGGCGCAGCAACGCAGCCGCGGCAGCGATGACTTCCGACTACGGGGGATTTATGGGCGGAAAACATAGAAACCTGATTCGCGCCTCTCATAGGAGGACGTTCCCACGGCCGAGTAAAGAAACGCTAAAGGCGATAGCGGTGGTGACCTGACCCCTTGAGATCGGTCCACCCAGCACCTAACCCCCTCGGGGGAACGTGGTCAGCGTCGGGCTCAAGTTCAGGCAAAACCCTAGGCTTCCGTCACTGGTAGAGGCTCAAAGCTGACGAGCACACGGTTCGCATTGTGCGAGGCACGGCCCTCCTTACTCGAGTTAGCGGTACCGCATACTGACAAGCGAACCTGCCGCTGTAACTAACTTTCCTTGCTTAAAGAGGCGGCGCCAATGACCGATCATCTCACGGCTCCGTATAGTTGACAGAAGATGAGAGCCGCCATTCTCGCTGCAGCCGTCCTCGCGTCCGCCGGACTCCTGGCAGGATGCGGCACGCGGAACAGCCCGCGGACGTTGACGACCTTGCACGGAGGCATTCTCGAACCGACGTCCACCTTGGAGCTGAACTGGTTCGCGCGACTGGGCTTAACCCCCAACCCACCCGCCGCGACCAGCGTTCGCGCAGATAGGCTCGCCGAATCGATCCGGCGAGCCGTACGGAAGCCCGGCGTTCAGATCGTTAGCCTGAGGATCTACTCGACACCCACGCTCACCCCCTCGCTAGCACCGGCGCTCTTACTGACGGTCGCGAGACCGGCCTATTTCCTCCGCCATCAGCTCAAACCTGTCCTTCCTCTCCTAACCGCGCGACAGGGAAGGTTCGGCGCTTACTACCTGCGCATCGTCGACGGACAGAAGAAACGTGTCCTAGAGTGGACCGGGAGTTCGCTCCGAGGCTCAAAAGAATCCCAAGGTTCGCTCTATGTGAGGCCCGGGCTCGAAGGCTGCAGCCCGATTACTGCGTTGGGATGGGATCTGGTTCCGCCTTGCCCGAGCAAGTAGCGGCGCCAGCGGAAGTGAGAGCAGCCCTAGCGTTGAGCTATCTCGTCGAGGCGTCCGAGCTGTTCGAGCGCCGCCGCCTGCCGTGAGCCACAGAAAGCGGCTGCGGAGAGAACGAGCGCCGCGAGCGTCAATACGAGGAGAGCTGCGTTCTTCATTGCATTATTCATGCGCCACCTTGCGCAGGTGGGCACCCTCTGTTGGCTGGTCGCTTTCGGAGCGACCTTATCTCTGGCTAGTTGAGTGGCGCCAGAGGCCTGGCCGCAGCCGCCTCCTGGTAAGCGGCCGTCAAGGCATCAAGAAACTCCGACGTGATTGCGTCATCCGGAATCGAACCGCCATTCGTCTTGAGCGTCTTCGGTGCCAAGGCCTGTTCGATGCGAGCGATGCTCGTAGGGGCGCCGAGTTAGATTGCCATGCCTGGGCCGTTCTGATTCCTGATTGTCGTAGGGCTAACTCGACTACGTTCTTGGGCCCACTCACTGTTTATTTATGCTACTAAGATAGCCGGCTGCGCGTGGTATGCGAGCGTGCCTCTGAACACGCGATCTCCTCCTCGGCTTCGCCCCTATATAGAAACTTCGGTTTCTCGTTGCCGAGCTCGATGACCTCGCTCGCGGGCTGGGAAGTCTCCTTCTCCGAGTTATAGGCGCGCATATTTGACTGCTCCTAGTCACTGTGAAAGAATGCCTCGTAGTTACCCTCTAGTGGCAGCAGTACGTGCCACTCAGCGCCGTTTTCCAAGGAGAGTTTATGAGGAGAAGAAGGTTGGTGATTGTAGTAGGCGTTTTTCTGGTAACACTTGCGCTCGCCGCTGCTGCTTCCGCAAGCTGCCACCCCGCTCGCTCGGCACTTAGCGGTCATTGGCAGGACGGCTGGATTTCTACTCAGCCCGTGGGGGTATGCGTCACCGGTAGCTCGGCGAATATCACTGTCTACTCGCCGTACGTGTATTCAACTTCAACGTCGAGTGCGTGGGTGACGCTTCAGAACACCGCAACGGGGAGGTACGGGCAGATTGGGTGGTTAAAGGATAGTAACGGGCTGCATAACTTTTATCAGTCGCAAACCGTCGGCCTTGGGCGACAAGGCCAGTACTGGGGTACTCCTACCATCGGTGACGCTCCAGAGTATAAGGTCACCTTTTCTTCGGATGCTTTTCACTACTTTCTCGATGGTGTCAACTGGTATACGGATGCAAACACTGGATTTAGTGGATGTGATTCGGCGCAGGCTGGCGAAACACTTAATTATGCCACTCAGATGCCCGGTGCTAGTAACACGCATGTTGATTTCATGAACGCGAGCCGCCGGGAAGATACAGGATGGGTTGACCAAGACGGATCGAAAGTAAACAGTTCTACCGCTGATTATGGGTATTTAAAAGTTTCATCTCATCGTCTAGAGATCTGGGATAAAGCATGCGCAAACTAAAGTTCAAAACGAAGCGATCATACTTTCTCGCTCTTTTCGTAGTTGCCGCCGCCGCGGGAGGGTTGTTAGTCGCATCTACGGTAATGTCCGCGAGTTCTCCAACTCTTATCTCCTTCCACGCTGTCTCTTCAGATACTCTTAAGGCGCGGGGCACAATAATAAGTGTGCCGGTCGATACATCCGCCACGACGGAAAATTCGGCGGCGATAGTACCGTCGGTTGCGGCGCAGGCCACCGCAGAGATAGCTGCGAGCAAAGCGTTCGACGGGGCCGCAGTCCGTGAGGCGTACTTCGCTCACTGCGTCTCTCTAGACGTCAATCAGGACTGCTGGGCGGTATCGCTTGACCCGAGTACTTTCGAAACCATGTTGCCTGGCCCGCTGACGGTGGCTCCATCGACATCGACAGATCAGAAACTCACCTATCTCGTTGCGTTGATTGATCCTGGAACTGGTCGTGTACTGACTGCTCTCTGGGGCGGGCCTTAACCTGACCTAACCCCATTCGTTGGTCCACTTTGTTTTATTGAGATAGCCAGCGGTGCTTAGTCAGCTAGCGAAAACCCCGGCTAGCCGATAACCTCCGGTGCTGGCAGAGCCGGCTTGCCGTGATCGAGTTTCTTCTCTAACCCCTCGTATCGCTAGAGGTTCACGTAAAGGCCTCTATGTATTGACTGTGCGGCCCCCCGTTATCTGGTCCAAGTCGTGTGTCGTAGCGTCCGACTTTGAGAGACCGAATGGAGGAAAAGATGGCAACACGCAAGCGCTACAGCGTGGAGCAGATCATCGCCAAGCTGAGAGAGGTGGAAAGGCTCCAGGGCCAGGCGTCGATAACCCCCAGACCTGCAAGCGCCTTCAGATCTCCGATCAGACCTTTTATAGCGCTGACGGCTCGCGTAGAGCGCTAAAGGATGACGAGACTCCCGGCTACCGAGTTGAAACCCTGAGCAGCTGCACCGGCTCAACACCGATCAGTAATCGGTTCGCATTCTGATAGCCACGGCCCAACGAAGCGGACTCGAACCCCTGTCTATCTCGAGGTCGATTGGGCGGTTGCGGTCAGCCAGCTGTCGAGGAGTGTGGCCGCTTCGTGTTCGTTGCCGGGGAGGAGGTGACCGTAGCGGTCGAGGGTGATCGTGATGGAAGCATGGCCCATGTAAGTGCTGAGGGCTTTGCTGTTGACGCCGGCGGCGATCATGTAGGCGGCGTAGGTATGGCGGCATTCGTGCAACGTAACCGGCTGCAAGCCGGCTTTGGCCCAAGCGTTCTTAGCGTGCTGGTTGATGTTCGAGGGGTTGAAGGGCCGGTCGCCGCGCTTGTTCGGGAAGATGAGACCTTGACCGCCTTTGCCTTGCTGGAGGCGGTGTCCGAGCAGGTGGGCGCGGAGGGTGTTGATGATCGGGACGCGGCGTTTCCCAGATCTGCTCTTGGGGTCGATGAAGCCGCTGACGCGGTCCCAGGAGCGCCTGACGTGGATCAGGTTCTGCTCGAGATCGACATCGGCCCAGTCGAGTGCTTGCAGCTCGCCGAGTCGGAGGCCGGCATACAGCGCGCTCGCCCACAAGGCTTGCTCGCAGGGGGGGAGGGCCGCGATCAGGTCAGCTGCTTCTCCGGGGCGGGCGATGCGGTCGCGGTGGCCGCGAACGGCGGGCAGGGCGAGTTTGAGAGTGGGGTTCAGGGCGACCTCGCCGCGACCGAGAGCGCGCCGGTAGATCGCGCGCAACGGCAGTAGGGTGTTACGGATCGTGCTCGGCGCTAGTTCCTGGGCGGCGAGTCGATCGGCCAGGTCCTGCAGGTTGCGGCTTGTAATCGCGGTCAGTTTCTGCCGGCCCAGCTGCGGCAGTACGCAGGCCTGGAGGACTTGCCGGTAGCTGCGTAGAGCCGAGGGCTTGTAGCGGTCGCCGGAACGGGTACGGACGACACCAGCCTGCGCGCCCTCGAGCCACTCCTTGGCCGCCTCGTTCAGGGTGGTGGGAGAGGGAGCGCGCAGCGTGCCACGGCGCAAGGCGACCTGGCTCTCCTGCCGCCAGGCCTTCGCGGCGGCGAGGGAGGAAAATGTCCTTCGGATCGGCTTGCGATCGCGTGGCGACCAGACCTGCGCCTGATAGCTGGGCGTACACGAGCAGGCCTTACCCGCTTGCGCTGGGCAGCGACGAGAGTGGCGCAGCTGGATTCCCTCATACTGGCAGCGCCTAGGGCGCCTATAGCCGGAACTTGCAGTGGCGCTCATCCCTGACATCACTAGCTCTGATCGAGACACACAGCAACTCGCTCTGCGCCGGCTGCGCGATAGTGATGTGACTGTCAGCACCTCTTTAAGAGCCGCTCAACCACGCCGTCCGACCGTTCCGCCGATCCTCTTCGAGGCCTTGCAGCTGCGCCGGGTCCCGCTCAACCAAGCGGGATCCGGCGCTGTTGAGCGGAGGGGGGGAGATTCGAACTCCCGACCCGCCGAATGACGGGTAACGGTTTTCGAGACCGCCGCATTCGACCGCTCTGCCACCCCTCCGAGCTGATCGAGAAAAGACTTTACCTTCTCCCAGTTCGGATCCACCTGCATCGCGCTTTCTCGGCCGCCGCGACCGGCATGACGGGCGCGGCCCGCCAAACGCCATCCCCGGGCCACGAACACAACGAACACTGCTCACATTCACGGTGAGCCGACCACGCGTCTAGGAGCAGACGAGTCACCGCGCCAGAGGCGCGGTGACTCGTACACCTCGGCAGGCAGCCGGAAATCGTAGATTTCCGGCTGATTAAAAGCGGCCCTTGTGGAACGAAGTTGGAACAGAGGTGAGTGGTGGAGGCTCAGGGAGCTACTGGACAAGGCCCGAGAGTCCCCCTCAAAACCGTAGCTCCCTGGTGCCTCAGTCGACGTACTGCCAGGTGCAGTCCTTGGGATGGTGGTCCTTCCAGTGATCGCAAGGTGCGAATGTCGTCCCCGCTTTCACCTTGTCACGAGTACCGGGGTACTGCGTGCATTCCACTGTCCCGTCACGAGGGACCGTGTCGCCGGGTTTGTAGGTCTCTGCCATAGCTTTCCCTCCTTTCCTTCCAGTAGCGTAACCGAACGCGTGTTCGCTTTCAAGCGAGCCACCGCGATCACTTGATGATGTCCGGTCGGTTGTCCGGTCGCGTTGAGTCACGAGAGGCGCAATCACGCGTGGTTGAGAGGAAAAACGCCGACCAGCCGTGGGGACTGATTACGTCTTTTCGTAATCTTTCCGTCCCTCGCGCCGGTGGCGGCGTGCGCTGCCGACCTTCCCGTCGACAACAATGGTGTGGTGACCGAGCCGACTGCCGAACAGCGTCACCTACTTGAGACGATCTGGGCTACCTTCTGCTCCGAGAAGGCTTGGCCGAAGTACGTCGGCGTTGAGAAGAAGCTGAGCGACGGAGGCCTAAACCTTCGACAGCTCACCGAGTCGATGCCCTCTGGCTTGATGATCCCCGATGTCCATGTGAGGCCATTCGTCTGGACGCCGCAGGGTAACGATGAGCTACGTGTCGAGCTTCACGGGCTCAGATACTGCTCGAATGCCGGAAGTGAGCTCGCTCTCCTTGCTCGCGTCGCGCGCTACTTCGCTGACCGGGAGAAGGTTTTCGATGTTGGCCCACTAAGCGCTCCGGCTGGACTCAACATCACTTCGGCTGAGGTGCAAAACGATCTTCGCCTGTCGGACGAGCAAACCCAGCTCGTCTACCGGGTGATCACGAACTTCAGGATTGGGACATCTGGAAGCAGTGGGCCTGATCCATGGTCATGCACGATCGACATCGAGGAGATTCGTCGATACCGAGATATTGAGACGGGCGAGGACCTACTCGCAGCGGCTCCAGCGTCGAGAGTCGCAATGCAGCCAGTACCAGTCGAGCCCAGCCAAGAGAGTCGGCACTGTCTGCGATCTTCTCTTCGTCTCGGGCGGGAGGTGATCGAGCACAAGATCGTGTCGGGGATCATCGTTATCGTGGTCGGGGCAGCGATCATCACGTTGCTACATCTGCGGTGAGCGACTCCAATAACCACGTCGCCGCATTCTCCGCCAAACTCCGAAGTGATCCGCCAACGAGCCTGCAGCCTCGCGAACGAGGCGATGTTCACCATCCGTCTTCAAGTGCACCGCCAGCGCTTTTAGCCGCTGAGCAGCATTGCGCATCGGTGAGATCGCTCGCCAAGAGTTGATTTTACTGCACCGTAGTGGCGTTTGCAGTCTCTTGACGCTCGGTCAGCGTAGCCGGAGAATGGCCGAGATGGCTGAGCCCAAGAATGGCCATGTTATCGAGTCGTCGCTTGGTTTCTCGATCTGGCTTCCGGACGGCTGGGAGATCGCTGAGGTTCTCGAAGAAGCCGAGGATGTCGCAAAAGAGGCCAAAGCCGAGTTCGAGCGCTGGCGAACAGCTTGGATGAGCAACCTCAGCCAAGAAGATCGAGAATTAATCACCTGGGGCAGCGAGGTCGGGCCCGGGCGCCTGTTGAGCCTCCTCGAGGGCCTCGAACCGAATGGCCGTGCGGTCATCGAAGCTGGCGGTGGCCTAAGTGTGATCACGGTGAACACCTACAGTGATCCAGAGGCTTCCCGTGCAGCGAGAGCATTCGTGTTGCTCACAGTGCTCAGCGAGCGGCAGAAGGATTCGCTTAGGACAGAGCCGCTCGAACTGCTGACGGCGTACCTCCGTATCGAGAGTGAGGATCCAGGCTCACCTGAAATCGAGATATCTCGCTATCAGCTCAAACGACCTCTGGACGCAATCTCCTTCTACGCGGCTGCGAAACCGAGCCAGTCCGCTCTATCTCAGGGGAAACGGCCAAGTCACGTCTACTTGATCGACGGGATGGAGGCCATTCGCTTCTACTGCCAGTTTGCCGGCGAACCAGCCCGCAAAGCTTTTTTCTATTTCGCCGCAGCAGACACCATTGGATGGCAGTTCGACTGCTGGGCTGACACGAGCCACTTCGATCGGCTCAAGCCGATCTTCATTCAGATTACCGAGAGCTTCCAGCGATCCAGCTAGAACGCGGGCGGTCAAGGAGCACTGATGTCCGGTCACTCGTACGGTCGCGTTGAGTCAGCCTCTGCGTGAAACGCGTGCCCGTGCGGAATGGGCGCGAGCAGTGGCGGGAACTGATTCGCAATTTCACTGCTTTCCCTCCTGCTCGGGCGGGAGGCTGAGCAGGGAGCGGATGCCTATACCGATCGCCTACTGCTTTTCGTTCCGGTCGGTGTACCGGTCGCGTCGACGAGCGACGGGCCGAAAACACCTTGGTTGAGCCAAGGATCGCTCAACATGGGCAACGACTCTCTACGTTTTCCGTGTACACACACGAAAACGCATCGATCGCCAGGGCGGGCTCGCTCTGAACGAGGGGAGGATGTCCGGTCGGTTGTCCGGTCGCGTTGAGTCACCGAACCCGCAATCTAGCTTGGCTGAGCGGAATAGACGCGAGCAGCTACGGGGACTCATTCGCATTCTTCATGCTTCTCTCTTCTCGAAGGGCGGAGGGAGCTCAAGCTGGACTTCTGGTAAGATCGTGCAACTTCGCCGTCAAGAGCCGGCAGCCGCAATCCCCTCGCCGGCGATCCGTCACAAGGAGGTCGGTGTGTTCAGGAGTAGAAGGAAGCGCTTGGGGCTGGCTCTAGCCGTTTTGTCTGTGATCGCGCTCACAGCCGTTGCGTCAGCGATTGCATCTACCAGCGTGTATACCTATTTAGGACCCGCGGGAACGGCTTGGAACCAGACGATTTACCAGGGGCCGGATACCTTCGGGGCGCGGTACTACAACAGGGTTTATATGGCTCTCGATCCACTCGCCGTGGGTGAGATGTGCCTTCGTTACCACCGGAGTGACCTCTCATACACAGCTTGGCAGTGTCAAGCATTTGCGGATATATATGACGGAACCAATCCCTTCTACGCCACGAACTCCAGCGGGGGTCGGCTTACTCAGGACCCCGCTAAAGCCCAGTGCAAGTTCTACGACGAAGGCGGCGGTTCAAATGAGGGCGCGTCAAACGTAACCTGCCAGACGACCGTCGGTCTTCCGTAACCGCAAAGACAGACAAGGAGAGATGAAATGAAGAAGATCATCGCCGGAATTGCTGCTCTTGTGGTCGCGGGTGTTGGGGCAGGAATCGGTATCGCACAGACCCAGAGCTCCTCTGCTGGTGCAAGCTCCGCTAGTAGCTTCTCAGCGCTCAGTTCGAGTGGAGTCTCGGGCAATGTGTCGAGCGTACAACAGTCGATGCTTTCGGATCTGGCTGGACCCGCTCAAGCTGCTCAAGCGAAGCAGCTCTTCGTCGGATCAGGAAACACGAAGGACTACTCGATCTCAGCGACTAAAGATTCGAGTGGCGGGTTTTGTGTGGATGGGTCGTACATCGCTGCGTGCCTCGATCAATTCCCGAAGAGCGGTGTCGTTTATCGGACAGCCATGAACACAGACGGGGCTGTGACCTCAACATCGAAGCAGCTCATCTCGGGTGTGGTGTCTGACCAAGTGACGTCTCTCTCTGCACAGATCGGTAGCCAGCTGGTTCCCATCACTATCCAGAATGGTGCTTTCGTGTACGTTGCGAGCGCTCCTGGCGTTTGGGTTGATCAACTTGTGGCGACCAACGCCGATGGGTCTACCGCGAACATCGCGATCTCAGATCCGAATCGACCGACTTCGTAACTCATACGTCAATCCTGCTTAGCTCAGAGAGAGGGCGCGCAAGCGCCCTCTCTCTTTTCTACTTACATCTGTGAGGAATCACCTAGTGGGGACTTCGAACACCAAGAGTTACCCTCACCGAGTAGTACGTATTGAATCCGATAATGAGAGTCTGAGCCGCGGCAATGGAAATGATTAGCGCCTCACTTGCATTAGCTTCATACATGAAAACGACGGTCAACGCGAAACACAGTAGCGCTCCAGTCATGTTCACCATCTGAAGGTGCCTTTCTCTTGTTCTGGAAGGCTCGCTCCGGCCTCCAACCTCCCGATAGGCATTTGCGTGACCTAGTAAGGCTAGAGCACACAGGCCAGCGAACCAGAGTTCAAACGGCCTAGCATTGAAGTGTGTTCCTTCGAGTCGACCAATTAGCTCATACTCGACTAGGCCAACGACGAAGACAAACACAAGATCCAAGAAGCGAGCGTTCCAGTTCTCGTATTCAACTGCAGCAGTAACGTACGTCTGGAAGATCCTAAGGATCACGACGAATGCAACAGCAGCAAGAGACCACTGTGACATGAAGTGAAGCTTTTCAATCGCATCAGCAAGCCGTGTTAATGCGAGTGCTTGGATGATCGATACGATGGTTAGGACGACGGCTACCCAATTTGCGCGGAAACGATAAACAGCGGTGTTTTCTTCCGCTGTTCCATGAGGTGTTCCATGAGGAGGTGTAGCGTGTTTATCGCGTTTCGCGGACAAGGTGGAAACTAGATTAGGCCGGCAGCGATAGAGACAGCACCGAGGGCTGCGTGAGACAGCGCTACTCCATAAATGTTCGGGTATCGCCAGTAGATCAGGCCCCAGATGGCGCCGATGGCGGCGACCACCAGGACAGTGAGGGCGTCCTTATAGATGGTATGAGGGAATACGTAGATCAGCGTCGACAGGCCTACTTGCCATCTGGCGCCTGCGATCTTTGCTCGATTCATCTCGGCAAAGACGACCGATCTGAACAGAAACTCCTGAGTCGGGCTCGAGATGAGGACATAGAACACATAGAAGAGTGCCGACTCATGGGCAGCGGAAGAGCTGAACGCACCGAAGACCCAAGCGATGAGCAGGATGGCACCGACCGTAGCGGATAGAGCCAGATTGACTTTCAAAGAGCCGCTCAAAGTGTCACTACGAAAACCTAGTTCCTTCCAGCTTCTCCCACGAATCAATTCAACAACGAAGACAACGATAGCCATACCGAGCAGCAGCGTGAAGCGCTGGCTAAAGGGGATTACACCGGTCAAGATAAGTACAACGGGTGCCACGTAGACACATAGGATGAGGGCAACGAACTTTGGCAGCTCGTTCTGTGACGAGTGTGAGTTGAAGCAGTTGATATCAGTCGGCACTGATCCCATAGAAGTCGATGGTTGTCTCATTCGCATGTTCTCCTTGGTGATTATAAAGCGGCGACGGCGAGAGAAACAAGTCGGATGCGTAAGTCGAATGGACGTTGATCACCTGCGAAGCCGCTATTCGACTTCCCGGCGCTAGATATAAACCCAGATATCGGTCCTCCATTCCTTGACAAGACCTGGTAAAATGGGTCCCTGCTAGGAAGAAAGGAGGGCCTATTGTATGAATAAACTACCGGCTTCAGATAAGAAGCCAATCAAAGAAGAAACAACTCGGGAAGCTCAACGGTCGGCGCAAGCCGATCGTGGTCTTTCTAGGGAAGAAAACAGTGCTGAACCAACACCTGCCAGAGCGGTCATCTACCTCAGAGTGTCCACTACCAAGCAGGCATCTACTGGTGGTGAGGTGGAGGGCTACTCTATCCCGGCTCAACGTTCAGCCTGCCACCGTAAGGCAGAAGAGCTGGGAGCATCAGTCGTAGCTGAGTACGTTGATGCCGGAGCCAGTGCTCGCTCGGCTGACCGTCCAGCTCTGCAAGAACTGTTGGATCGACTCGAAGACGAGCAAGACGTCGACTACGTCATCGTCCACAAGGTTGACCGCTTGGCTAGGAACCGAGCCGATGATGTAGCCATCGGTCTGACCATCCACCAGGCTGGAGCCGTGCTGGTCTCTGCTTCTGAGCAGATTGATGACACACCGGCAGGGACACTGCTGCACGGCATCATGGCCACCATCGCTGAGTTCTACTCAAGGAACTTAAGCCATGAAGCAAAGAAGGGACTGCATGAGAAGGCCCGCAGAGGCGGTACTCCAGGCTATGCACCACTTGGGTATCTGAACTCCAGAGAACAGGTTGATGGCCGAGAGGTAAAGACGGTCATTCTCGATCCAGATAGGGCACCGCATCTGCAATGGGCCTTTGAGGCTTATGCCTCAGGAGATTGGTCGATCGGTGATCTGGTCGAAGAACTAGCTCGACGAGGAATGAAGACCAGACCTACAGCAACTAGACGACCGGTACCGCTGAGCCGCAGTCAGGTCCATCGCATCCTTTCCAGCTCTTACTACATAGGAAGACTTCCTTACGGCGGGGTGGAGTACGAGGGGAATCATCCACCGCTCACCGATCCGGCAACCTGGGGCCAGGTTCAAGACGTACTGGAAGCTAGAAGGATCTCCGGGGATAGATCCTGGAGGCATGAGCACTATCTCAAGGGAACTCTGTTCTGTGCGAGATGTGAGAGCCGTCTGGGCTTCTGCTACACGAAGGGCAGAGGCGGTATCTACGCCTACTTCTTCTGCCTGGGTCACGCCAAGAAGCGCACCGACTGCGACATGCCCTATCTACCAGCAGAGCTGATAGAAGATCACGTCCTTCGCCACTGGCAGAAGCAGAAGCTGGCTCCAGAGCTCATTGAGATGATCCGCTCAGCTGTGACCGATGAGATAGCTGAGACCGAAAAGACCAATGAGAAGTTGCTCTTCACCCAGAAGCGTCGCCTACAGAAACTGGAACGCACACGTCAGAAACTGATCGATGCCTACCTAGTTGAAGCTATCCCGGTGGCCGATCTCAAGCAGAGACAGCAAGCCCTAGCCGTAGAGCAGCGTGAAGCCGAGAGACTGATTGAGCTGGCCAGTGCAGACGTTGAGATCGCTGGACAGCACCTGGAGATCGCCTTGGGACTGCTGGAGAACTGTGACCGTTTGTACGTCGGAGCTAACGAATCCATCCGACGAGATCTGAACCAGGCCTTCTTCTCGGCCTTGTTCGTGAGCAAAGAAGGAATCGTCAGAGCCGAGCTCAATCCGCCCTTTGCCCAGCTTCAGGACTGCAGCATCGGCTGGGTTGAAGAACAAGAACCCGGGGATGAGGCGAACAGCCGCCAGCCTGAGCCGAACCCAAGTCCAAAGCCCGAGGGCAGCGCCAATGCGGCCCAGAACGGCCACAGGAGGCCCAGGGGCGTAGAGAAAGCCAGCAACCCAACCCAGGACACACCCGGGGTTCAAAGCAAGAACCCCGCAACCACAAGGTCACGGGGTTCTAACGTCGAGCTCTTGGCGGAGAGGGCGGGATTCGAACCCGCGACCCGCCTTTCGACAGGTACGCGATTTCCAGTCGCGCTCCTTAGGCCAACTCGGACACCTCTCCGTGGCCGG
>Ga0182010_10000357_pt1 | contig 26218 bp, 26 predicted proteins | sample 611E1MmetaG_FD_120488 | JGI IMG/M metagenome (GOLD analysis project Ga0182010, IMG submission 120488) | Permafrost microbial communities from Stordalen Mire, Sweden - 611E1M metaG | ecosystem: Environmental > Terrestrial > Soil > Wetlands > Permafrost | place: Sweden: Stordalen | collected... | reverse complement strand
TGCGCCAATCATCCGTTTCTTGACGGAAACAAGAGAGCTGGTACTGCATGTGCTTTGACGTTTCTCTATTTAAATGGTTATGAGGTGGATGAGAATCATGATGAAGAACTAGCCGACATGATTGTTGACCTTGTTTGTCATAGAATCGATAAAAATGCTCTCTCTGATTATTTCAGAAGGCAAGCCAGATACATTAAGTGAATCGTAGTGAAAGGCTGTTACTAAAAGCATCGAGGTCTTAGAGGGTTTTTATAAAGCAACATCCCCGATGGATCTGCTTAAAAGGTGGGAGTTTGCTAGATAAAGCGATGAATAGTGCTTCGTGAAACTTCTACCTGCTGATAGCTCTAATAGTTAACAAGACTCCAAACATATTTATGCTTTGGCTATTTGGGAGCTTTGGTTAATTCACTATTGAATGCAGCTATTCTAAATATTATCCTTCTTTAATCATCATATTTGCGGGTATTTATGTAGCAAAGTCTGGAAATGATAGCCCATCACATAATGCATAGGGACGATCACGGCAACAGATATTTGAGCTATTAGGTTATGACTGCCAGGACATCGTGGACAGTCATCACGAGATTAGAGTAATTAGTGCAGCAGGTATTTGAACTCATCCACCTGCTCATGAGCCAGAAACAGTTTTAGTTTTTGCTCTTTGACATCGATCGTAGCCGTAACATATTCATACTGGAGTTCAGCAGAGACCAGAAATATTTCGCCGAAAATATTGAGGCGACTATCACTGCGTATGTATCTGACCACGTGATATCGCCCTGTTCTGGTTTCTTCAGCGGATGCGGCGGCGCCTGCTGCTTTTTGGGAAACGCCAGTGTTCTATTGGCTCCAGCTAACACCTGCACCAGGGTTTTCCCCCTGAGTTTGCTGTAACGGTAGGAGCTGTTATGCTTGTTTTCAAAGCCCACTGAACCCTGCTTCAAGTCAGCTTCTGTGGTCATCATGACCTTGTTAAGAAACTTCTGTTGGTAATGATCATTGAACTTCTCGATGACTCCATTGCGCCACGGTTCGGCTTGAGGAATAAACCATGGCTCTACGCCATGATGCAGACACAGCCTAATGAGAGGTCCCATTCCACGGGGATACCGAGGGCTTCCCCAAAAGCACATTGCGTTGTCCACCTGAAGGTTACCGGGTATGCCCATACGTATCCAGATGGCCCAAAACCCATCAATAATGCTTTGGCCAGATCGTGCGGACAGCGGTTGTACGGCACAGCGCCCAGTCATGATGTCCACTGAGTTGAGGCTATAAAATCGAACTGGACCCTTAAGATGACGAGGTCCTACAAAATCTGCCTGATGCGTCTGATTGGGTGCCGATGCTGGAAGCACAGGATACTCTTTGCCCTTGGGTTCATATCGTCCAGTTCTTCGATGGGTCAACCCATGACGGTCAAGAGTTCTGTTAATGGTACGCAATGAAGGAAGAGGGCTTACACCCATTTCTCCCAGTTCCCATAGAATGGCTTGGTCACCGCAAAAGAGTCCTTCGTTGTAAAGGTTGAGGCGTACAAGCTTCACTATTTCCTCAATCTCATTTGACGTATGCAGTGCATTGTTGAGGGGCCTCCGTGACCGACTTTCGCTCCATGCAGGGTTACCCTGTAGAGAACGCTCCACCCACTTGTAAAGCCATGACCGAGAGTGTCCGAGAGAAGCGCAAATTGCGTCAGGACTCTCTCCGTCGAAAAACCGATGTACGGCCCATTGCCGCTCCTGTTGTGTATCTTTTCTCATGAACACCTCCTGATTAAACTGCAGTGTCCATGAGTATGAATGTATAGGCTACGAACTTGTTAAAAGACGTTATTATTTACGATGTCCTGGCAGTTATCAATTAGGAATTGGAGCGGCAGCCGGTTTCGCTTCCGGTCTAACTGGGGTGGGTGGACCGGTACTCTCAGTTCCTTTGATGGTCATTATGGGATTTGCCCCCCTCACTGCCATTGCGACGAGTCAAGTCATTCAGATTGTTGCTGCTCTCTCAGGGACGATTGGCAATCTTCAGTATGGCTCTATAAATTTTGGCATTGGTGCCTGGTTAACAATACTGGAACTCGCTGGAGTGCTGGTTGGGGTGCGCATTGCTCATTCTACAAAATCTCTACTGTTGCGCAACTTTGCTGCGAGCGTCTGCATGCTTGTTGGCGGTATAATGCTTCTTCGTTCATCGGGAATCGCTGGGATTGTGTTGATCTACGTGAAAACATTGCTTTGAAAGACTATTCCAAAGGGTTGTCAGGAACCGATACCAGACGCTATATGGTCCTAACTAGCTGCCCGCGTGGCTTCGGAGAAGGGGTCACTCAATAAACTTCCTATCCCCCACTCTCAAATTGAAAACGGCAGCCTTCGGTCCGCAGATGGATGGTTAAAAGGGGAAAGGCTTTAGCTCGAAGAACATCATTTGGTTAATCAAAAAGCGATCTAGTTAAGAATTAGCGTCTTGTCTAACAGATAAAGCAACAACGTCGATGAGCTTAGCTCTTTGAATAATGACTATTCGTTTATTACGGTCATATTTAATCAGGCCATTCTTTATAAAGCTGTTTAATATTTCAGTGACACTTTGGCGGGCGGCCCCGATCATACACGCTATATTCTGGTGGGTAATCTTTCTGTCAATAAATATTTGTTGATCCCTTTCTTCCCCGCACATCTCTGCCAAGTTTAGCAAGATCTGTGCTAAGCGACAAGTTAGATTCTGATTTGATACGGATTCGAAGCGTTTGCCAAGCTGCATTAATCTTGTCCCTAACGTTTTTGCAATTGCGAGAGCAAATTGCATATTTCTTTCAAGCACCTGCAATACTTTTTTGCTGCTCATAACCAATAACGTCGTAGACTCCAAAGCCTCCGCAAAAGACACACGTAAGTTGTCTTCAAATATCTCAGAGATCCCCACTATCTCTCCGGGTTCAAATATGAACAGTATCGACTCTTTGCCCGACGGCGACAGGTTATAGAGTTTCACTCTTCCCCCAGTTATCAGGAATACCTGGTCGCTGGGATCGCCCGGCATAAAGATAATTTCACCTTTTTGATAGCTTTTATTGGTAGATATACCCGTCAAGAAACGAAGTTCAGAAATGGGGAGCACTTTGAAGATGTCTATTTTCTTGAGATACCATGTGTGTTCCATCAGCCACCTAGAGGAAAATAAGGATTATTTATTTATTTATTAATTTAATTTTCTATTTTGTCACCTGCACGACGTTTTTTTCAATGTATTTCGAATAAACTTAATTGAGGGTAAACAGTAGCCAAAGGAGGACGGAATGAGAAGATTGTCTATGGTTCGAAAGAGGGGCTTTTTTTTGTGGCATCTGCTAGTTCTAATAATGTTCCTAAGCTGTGCAGTGCCAGGCATTGCTGCTGAACCTGTAAAAATTGTAGTTGGCTGGCAACCGTATGACACTATTTCGTATCAGGTTGCTATTATTCAAGAACTCAAGCTCTGGAAAAAATACATGCCTGAAGGAGTTGAGATTGAGTTCCAGCCGGCTCTGCAAGGGGCTATAATTTCAAACAACCTGCTCGCAGGGAAACAACAAATAGGATACATGAGTATTCTCCCTGCAATCATGGCAGCGACGAAGCCCGAACAGGCAAATATCAGGCTGGTAGCAAGCACAGGATATGATGACGGGCAACGTTGCTCAATCATTATGGTGAGGAAGGATGCCCCCAACTTTAAAACACCCGATGAAGCCATAAAATGGCTTGATGGTAAAACCTTAGCTGCTCCCAAGGGAAGTTGCGCAGACCAGTTTGTGCGTCTCCTTATTGACAAGAAGAAAATAAAGCCTAAGGAATATCTAAATCAATCCCTTGAGGTCATTGCCACTAATTTCCGCGTTGGAAAGATTGATGCTGCCGCCGCTTGGGAACCGACTGTATCGAGGGTTGGCGATTTGGTGGGCGAAGGCGTGGCGAGGATTGCTTTAACTGGAAAAGCCATTGACAATATCGATTCCGGCGCTTTGGTGATGAGAGGAGATTTCATTGACAAGTATCCGAAATTAGCAGAAGCATACATTAAGGCCGAGCTCGATGCTCAGCGGTATATGCTGGATCCAAACAATCGGGAAAAAGTAATTGATATGCTTTCAAAACATGCTACCGGCATGTCTAAGCGGATTCTCTGGTACTCGATATATGGCCAAATACCCCCACAGGTCGGTGGAACTAAAGAAAGGGCATGGAGACCATTTATATGGACTGATCAGCTGCGTCGGAACATTTTTGATATGTATGGTTTCTTGCACAAAGAAAAGATCATCAAGTATGACAAACCCTTCCAAGGTACTATCGATGACACTATCGCTCAAAAAGTGCTCAAGGATGCAAAGTTTAAGTCCCCCTTAGGTAGCATAATTGGTCAGCCACCTTCAAGTGATCCATTTAAATAAGAGATATTAGGAGCCGGTAATCCATGCAAGCATCGGGTGAGAACAGCACAAAAGAGTCGGTCGGCAAAGAAGAGAAGCTATCTTCGGTAGAGCTTTTCTTCTATCGGCTAAAACTATGGCTGAAAAGCTCGCGGCCTTACCTGATGGTTCTGGGGCTGGCGCTCTTCCTTCTATTCTGGTATGTCACGACTGAAGTGCTGGCATTGCCGCGGTTTGAGAAACTTCCAGGACCGACCGTCGTGTTGAAGGAGTGGCTTTCCAGGGATCCTGACTACGGGATATCCATCTACACTCCCGAATACTACCAGCATATCATGAAGAGCGTCATGCGTGTCCTTCAGGCCTTCGGTCTTGCAACAGTCCTGGGAGTTCCACTGGGACTATTCATGGGATGGAAGAAAACTTTCAAAGATTATAGCTTTCCGATCCTTGAGACACTAAGGCCGATCCCTATGCTTGCGTGGGTGCCACTTGCAATTTTGATGTGGCCTTCACGCGAGTCAGCGATCATCTATCTGACTTTTCTTGCTGCTTTTTTTGCAACTACCTTGAACACCCTGCTCGGGGTTGAGTCTATCGACGAAGCATACTTCCGCGCTGCTCAATGTCTCGGGTCAAAGCCCCGCCATATTCTTTTCAGAGTCGTGCTGCCAGGGGCTCTTCCTTTTATCTTTACTGGGTTGCAGATCAGTATGGGCGTTGCTTGGTTCTCGCTGGTTGCCGGAGAAATGCTGGCCGGTGAGTATGGACTAGGTTATCTTATCTGGAACTCCTTTATCATGGTTCAGTATCCTGTTATCGTAATCGCAATGGTAACGCTCGGTGCTATTGGGTGGGCGAGCAGCTCTATCATAAGATTTGTTGGCAGCTTGCTGATGAAATGGAAGGTCAGAGAGGCCGGGCTATGACGCAGAATATACATGAACAAAACCATGCCAAAAATAAAACTGGGAGTGTTTGTCCCGGGCCAACCACTGTCAGAGGCAAGATAAGCATAAGGAATGTTACGAAGAATTACGACCCGGACGGTGCCAACGTGCTTGCACTTGATAACTGTTCCATTGAGATCGAGGCAGGCGAGTTTTGTGTTATTGTGGGACCATCCGGATGCGGTAAAACTACCCTTCTTAATGCCATCGCAGGGTTTCATGGTATTTCTTCAGGAGAAATATACCTGGATGATGAACTCCTATGCTCATCCAAAAAGACAGCCGTCCCCAGTGCAGACCGTATTGTAGTGTTCCAAAACGGTTCGCTCTTCCCCTGGTATACAGTTTTGGAAAACGTCGTCTATGGACCAGACGTGCAAGCAAAGATGTCCAAGTCCCAGGCACGGAAAGCCGCTGAAGAGCTTCTTGAGCAAATGGGTCTGCGAGGAATCCTGCACTCCTATCCCAGCGAAATCTCGTCTGGGATGCGGAGGCGGGTGGAGATCGCACGTGCCATGATAAATAACCCCCGCGTACTCCTTATGGACGAACCATACCGGGCGATGGACGCTCTAACCAAAACGGTTATGCATAAGCATTTACTTGATATTTACGACGCCTCCTGCAAAACAGTTTTCTTTATTACCCATGACCTTGAGGAAGCTATATTCCTGGGTAGTAAGGTTTATGTTATGACCACGAGGCCAGGGAAGATCAAGAAATTAATAAATGTGGACATTCCCCGACCGAGGGATTTTCGGACTCTCTCGTCGGAACATTATAGGGAGCTGAAGTTAGAGGCGATCGAGGCTGTGCATGAAGAGGCAAAGAAAGCCTTCGAAGCAGGCGAAAGGGAGCTGGCATAAATGGAAATCGGAGCGAGACGATGACAAAGCAAAAGCCGTCATATTTCATGGGCATAAATCTCAGGAAGCTGAGAAAAACAATATTTGGCAAAGCAACTTATCGGGGAATTGTCGCAATCATTGGTACGATAATATTTTGGGAAATTTGCTCGCGGCTGAATGTCCCGGTGATCGGTATGATACCCCCACCGAGTCTTGTTTTCAATTCTTTGAGCGAACTTCTCCGAGACCCAGATTATTGGGAGTCCTGGGTAGTAAGCTTCCAGCGCGTGTTCACTGGGTTCATCGTCGCACAGATTATAGGTATTCCGATTGGACTAATCATGGGTATAAACCGCCATTTTCGGGAGCTCAGCTTTCCAATAATCGAAATACTAAGGCCGATTCCACCACTCGCCTGGGTCCCTACCGCAGTTATATTCTGGCCAACCCCTGAGATGAGCATAACCTTTGTGACCTTTTTGGGAGCTTTTTTTACCATGGTGCTTAACATCCTCGGGGGCGTGAAGAACGTTGATATCCGGTATGTTCGCGCAGCAATATCCCTGGGATCAAGCAAGACAGATATCTTCTGGAGAATCATATTGCCCGCCACACTGCCTAGTCTGTTCACTGGCATGACGGTAGGGATGGGCATAACCTGGGAAGTGGTCGTGGCGGCAGAGATGATCGCAAGCCGTTCCGGATTGGGATTTATGACCTGGCAATCCTATGTTGCCGGTAATTATCCGGTCATCGTAATAGGGATGATCAGTATAGGAATTGCAGGGTATATTTCAAGCTCATTTATACGCCTGCTTGGCGGACGGTTGACTCCGTGGCTGAAAATTATATAACGGGCCAATGATGAATTCCAACAGAAACGGGGGGAGTTAGATGTCAGGGCAAATGGAGATTGAGTCAATCACCAAATCATATGGGATGGGTTCTTTACGCAAGCCTGTGATTGAAGATTGCTCTTTTACGCTTGAGGAAGGAAAGCTAACCGTTCTTATAGGCCCGTCTGGCTGCGGAAAAACTACCTTGATAAATGTCTTAGCAGGATATGATGCTGTGGAATCCGGAACCATCAGCATAGACGGAAGTCCAGTTAAGGGCCCCGGGAAGGACCGACTGGTTGTATTTCAGGAGACAGCGCTTTTTCCCTGGATGACCACTCTACAGAATGTTACCTACGGTCCTATGGTTAGGGGTGAACGAAACCAGAAGGATATCGAAAATGCAGCGATGGAACTCCTGAGAAAAGTAGGTCTGGAGGAGTTCAAGGATAAATACCCCACCCAGCTTTCTGGTGGCATGCAGAGGCGTGCCGAACTGGTCAGAGCACTTATAAATACCCCGAAGGTGATGATGCTGGACGAGCCTTTCAGAGGGCTCGACGCCATGACAAGAGAGTTGATGCAGGAGTATTATGTTCGACTATTTGAGGAGCATGGCATTACTAATCTCTTTGTCACCTCTGAGATTGAAGAGGCAATCTTCCTCGCAGACCGGCTGATGATTCTGACGAACCTACCTGCGAAGGTTAGGACTGTCATGGAAATCAAACTGCCCCGGCCTCGAGAGTTCCAGATGCTAACGTCAACGGAGTACTTGGGTTATAAGCAGAAAGCACTAGAGATACTGCATGAGGAGGCCATGAAGGCCTTTGGGAGCGGCAGCAGAGCTGCAGTCTCAGATTTCATCGAGGCATACTCAGAAGTCAAAGACGCTTCTAAGACTGATGAGCCGCATTCATGACGGCATGATATTATGCAGCAGTAACGGACCATAAATGAATTAGCAATTACTAATTATTTATTGTTGATTGTCATGGAAAAGAGGTATGTAACTAGCAGTTGTCATAATTAATATTTGAGCAACTTTACATAAAAATAGGGGGATATATGAGCGAGAAGAAGAAGAAGGTTACGATTCCTGATCTTATGGACAAGAAGAAAAAAAAAGAAGCAATTACCATGATGGCGATTTATGACTATCCCAATGCAATAATAGCAGAACGAACAGGCGTCGATATTGTCTGTGTCAGTGATTCAGGCGGGATGGCTGTTTTTGGGAAAGAAAACACGACATCAGTCACATTTGAAGAGTGTATGATTATGATGCAAACTATTTCACGTGCCTGCAAAACAGGTCTGAAGATGTTGGATATGCCGTATATGAGCTTCCACACATCTCCTGAAAGAGCTATCGAAAATGCTGCACGCTTTGTTGCAGAAGGCGGAGCTGAAGTAATGAAGTGCGAGGGAACAATTAATCATGTAAAGAACATTGAAGCTATAATTAAGGCTGGGATTCCGGTAATGGGACATGTAGGGGTTACGCCAATGAGGATTACTCAACTTGGAGGTTTTAAGGCTCAAGGTAAGACAGCCGACAGGGCAAAAGAACTGATTGATGATGCGATTGCCATGTATGAAGCTGGGTGCTTCTCTATTCTTTGCGAAGTGACCACGTCAGAAGTTTGTGAATACTTAACCGAAACCTTGCCTATACCGGTAATTAGCCTGGGAGCGGGAAATAAGGCCGATGGTGTCCATATTATTACTTGTGATCTCTTCAAACTATATGATCGCCATACGCCACGCCATTCAAAGGTTTACATAGAACTGCTTCCAGTGATGGAAAAAGTTTTCAATGAATATATTAATGATGTAAGAACCCATCAATATCCGGGACCAGAGCATACAATTTTCATGTCGCCTGCGGAGCTCGATGGATTTGCTCAACTGGTGAACTGGAATAGAGTATCTCCAAAATAACTTCCACAGTTGTTAGCGTGCATTGAGGAGGTCAGTGTGTTAAGGACCTCCTCAATGTACTGCTTTACTCACCTCTTGTTTAGCAAACGATAACCGCACGGCACATCGGCACCCTCCGCGAATTATGGTGATTCGGATATGTGGTGGGATGTCGCATGTCTTAGCAGGTCAGATTAAGGCGTGGTGCAAGAGACGGCCACGTAACATTTCATTAGTAAAACATCACATTCCTACCGCTGACGGAACTCAAGGTTTTCACGTGGCTCCAATAGCCTCAACCGACAACATCGGGTCTTGCTTTATGGAGGAACGCTTGCAGAGTGAGCCCAGTCACCGCGGCGATGACTTTAAGCCTAAGTCGGGAAATCGATTTCAATAATTGTTTTCCGAAATCTCCAAAGTCATGGTACTGCAAAATCGATAGTTACCAGTAGCACCGATTCAGCAGCCCCGGAATGGCTGCCTCGATGACTTAGACATGAAAGTGATAGAACTATCTCGATGATATTTTGAAACGACTATCGATGATTGCCTCCCTCTATACGTAACATAACCTGCTTTTTCTTATGGTTTCAATTAGTTAATACTGGTTTCGGTAGCCCTCTTTTAGTCGATCTAGAGACATTTTGGCTTATTGGCAGAGTTCTCTGCAAGACAGCATTGATGGCTTTATAGTAATCGCGCTGCACTTTGAGATTGGAAACTCTGCAGTAGCGCTGGGTTGTTGTAATCTTGCTGTGGCCCAACAGATCCTGAATGGTGACGAGATCGGCATCTGCATTTAACAGTTGTGTTGCCATAGTGTGTCTCAATTGATGACAGGATACTTGTATCTGGGTCTTCCGTGCATAGTATTCGATTCTCTTTTGTATGCCGCGAACCGATATCGGCTTGCCTCTCAGCGGTCCCTTTTGTACGAGGAACACTCTCTTCTCCTTAGAGCATCTCCGTTTCTGCATATACGCCTGTAGGGCGCTCAGAGCATCTTCGCTGAGATATACAACCCTGTCCTTGCTGCCTTTGCCATTGAAGACATAAAGCTGTCTTCTGCGATACTCTATCGCATCTGTCGTTAGCTGTGCAACCTCTTCAACACGCAGACCGCATCTGAGCATCAGCATGAACATGGCCCGATCTCTGATGTCGCTAATCTCCTTGAAGAGATCCACAACCTGTTCATCCCTGAGGTGCTTGGGCAGTGGTCTGGGCAGACGAAGTTTGTAATTCTTTCTCACTGGGTTGATACGAGCCATTCTCTCATCTTCGATCAGATAATCGTAAAAGGCATGGATGCAACCGAGATGACAGTTTATGGTCTTCGGTTTTTTTCTATCTCTCAATAGATGGTCCATATACGCATCGATTTGCTTTGCTGTTACTTGCTCTATAGGAATCTGCAACCAGCCGATGAAGTGTCCAAGGATGTTGATGTAGTTTTTTACAGTATGCTTCGAATAGTTCCTTCGCTTCAGGAATCTTCGATACATATTAATCAGATCAGTAGGCCCCATGAATGCCCCCCAGCTCGATGATTCCCATGGCACGGAAGTACTCCTCTTCGCAGCTCTTGTCGGTGAGGCGGGCATACCGCCGGGTCATCTCAATATCGCTATGACCCATCAGCAGTTGCAAACACTCCAAGCGCATACCGGCATTGAGCAGTTCGCTTGTGAAGGTATGACGAAGGCTATGAATTGTGTAGCCTTTGTGTTGGAGTTTTGTTTCACTCAAATATTTTATAAAAATACTCCGAGCCGCACTGTAGCATAACTCACTGCCCCTGCCGTAAAAGAGATATTCCTTGCTCTTTTCCCTTTTTCTGAGCCACAGACGTAAGGCCATCAGTGCATCATCGCTCAGATATACAACTCGTCCAAGGCTGTTCTTCTCACCTTTATAGATGTGTATCTTCCGCTCACGGATATCAAGGTCTCTCATCTGCAAACCAAGAAGCTCTCCGATTCTCATGCCCGTCCGCAAGAGCACCAGGATAAGAGCGCGGTCACGAATATCCTTGATGGCCCCGAGAAGTTTTCTGGTATCCACCGGAGCAATAGCTCTCGGTAGAAAATTGGGCACTCGGAGTTTAATCTTGCGTTTGAGATTGCTCTCATCAATGATGTCCTGTTCGATGAGAAACCGTAAGAACGCCCAAAGATAATTAAGTCGTGTTTTGGTCGAGGTGACTTTGAGCCCTCGGTCTTGCTCATGTTCGACAAATGCTTCCAGATCGTTACTGATAATATCTTGGAGTACACTCTTCCCTGAGTTGCAATAGAAACTGAGAAAACGACTTACCGCTTGAAAGCTTCCCCTAAGACTATGCGGCTTGTGATTCATTCTCCACTTATGGCACATGAAACTCTCAAAGTGCTCTTTGCCGGGGAGTTCCGTCTTGGAGATTTCTTCAACAATGTGATCGATGAGAGATCCCGTCGGGGCCTGATGATTTGCTGCTTTATCATCGCTAATGATTGCTTCGAAACTTGAACTGATCTGGGTCATTGCTCCTCCTCTTTCTCATTGAAAAAGCAGGATTCATAATGACCCTCAGGGGCCTTAAGAATCAATGAATTTTGTTACGTATAGCGTGCAGAAATCATTCATCCAGGAATATCGAGATCTCTCTCACCTGTCTCACAGGAGTCATCGTTTTAAAAACAACGGAAATCATGGTGATTATTTCTGTTAATCATCTTTCACCGGAGAAAGTTAGTAATGTAACCTCAACTCACAGGTAACCTTTTTTAAAACGATTCAATAAACATCCCGCCCAGCCATCACCCGCTCGTTAAGCGTTGTTGCAACATAGATGATCAGGGATATAGCCCGGTGGCCGTTGGCTTTGCTTATCTCCTTCCTGGTTACAACACGAGAAAGTAATTTGTCGGAAAACCTCTTTTCTTGCGATGAAACCGAAAGAATACTATGGTCTGTTAATATTAGAATTCGTTCCGCTAGGCATCTGGAATTTAGTGTACCCGGCAGGGACTTCAAAAAGACTGTCTGATTGCGCGCCGAACTTGATATTCTTATATTCCTGGGTCCATGAACCATCAATCGCAGCGGTCTTAATGGGGAAATTGATATCGGTAGCCCACCACGAATAAACCTGATGTTGCATGCCGCCTGATTTTCGCGTTACAAGATATTTTTTGGTAGGATGTCCGTCAATAGTCTCCGTGCCAACTTGCTTTCTTTCTACCTCCCCCTCCATCTTCTCTTCCAACATCGGCTTGTTCTTCATGGCGTCATAAGGCATCTCCATATACATTTTTTTGTTCTGCATAATGTTCCAGATCACTTTCTTATCGATACGCGTTATCACCGTCATATTCTGAGGAGACAACATATCAATTCTGAACCTGTTCTTACCAAAAAAAGCTTTCCCTGTGTTCGTATGGCCTTTGCTCGTCATGATCGTGTCAGCCGAAAATTCGGCGGCCAATGCAACTCCGGAAAACAGGAAGATAATGGACAACAGAACTGTTAGACGTCTTACCATAACCACCTCCATCTAGATAAATTCGAACATACTTATGCAATGCTATAACTTATATTGTACACCATCGCGTCAGAAGGATTCACGCTCCGAACGTATGACAACAAACGCCATTATGGACCCATCATAAGGTGGATCCGTCCATCCGGTACAGGCAACCAGAAGGATTCTTTTGCCTTCCACAATGAATCCTTCTGCATGTGCTTGCTTGCTAGTAACAATCGATCTGGGTGATCAATTTTATAAATATCTGGTCAATAACTTCACCAAGAAGTCATCGATTCGGCATATCATGCAGTATCGATGATTTTCACTACTAACCTCGCATCAGGAAATGTTTCGACGCTTGGTGCCTGCGCACAGAAAGAATCGCTAAAGGGTATCCTAAATATACTGAACTGTCTAAGCGGTAATCATCGGGGGGCGATTCCAAGCAGCACCAGGTATTCGTGCGAATTATAAAATAATAGTCCTCAGGTGCAATAAAAATTAAACAAGACTAAAAGTTCGTCTATCGATATGGGCTTGGCGATGTAGTCGCTAAATCCATTCGATAGGAACTTCTCCCTGTCATCAGTCATGGCGTATGATGTTAGAGCTATGACAGGAATGTTCCTGGTTAACGGCTCCACCTGCAATATCTTAAATGCCTCCGTCCCATCAATCTTTGGCATCTGAATGTCCATAAAGATGATGTCGGGCTAAGCTTCTTTCGCTATTTCAATACACTTAGCTCCATCGTATGCTTGCAATGTCTCGTATCCATTCGCCTCAAGAATAGCCTTAAAGAGTCTTTGGTTTGTTTCATCATCATCTGCTATTAGAATCCTTCTCACTTTAATGCTCCGGGTAGCATAGGTATTACAAATATAAATTGACTCCCTTTGCCTGCTTCGCTCTCAACCCAAATGCTCCCGCCATGGAGCTCAACAAGCCTCTTGCATAAACTCAGCCCCAGACCAGTCCCCTTATATTGCCTTGTCAATCTCATATCAACCTGATGAAATGGAGTGAAGAGCTTTTTCCGATCATCAGCCGATATTCCAATCCCGGTGTCACTGACTGAGAAATTCACGAATTCCTTATCAGCAGTCAGAGTCGCCTCTACATGAATTCTCCCGCTGTCGGGTGTGAATTTCACTGCATTGCCCAGAAGATTTAACAATACCTGTTTTATTTTCCTCTCGTCTCCAATCATTGTACCCAAGCCCTTTGCAATCTCAAAAGTCATTTGCAGCTTTTGCGTGAATGCCTTTCCCTTAAATAAGGCAATGCTGGTTTTAACAAGGCTTTCTATGTTGAACTCATTAATCTCCAGTTCCATCTTGCCGGCTTCCACTTTTGATAAATCTAGAATGTCATTAACTAGGCTGAGGAGGTGTTGTCCACTTGTGAATATATCGGTGACATAATCTTTCTGTTGATCAGTCAGCGGCCCGCCCAGTCCCATTGCCATTAGCTCGGAAAAACCAATGACGGCATTTAGCGGTGTCCTTAATTCATGGCTCATGCTGGCCAGAAAATCCGACTTGGCCTTATTGGCAGCCTCGGCAGTCTCTTTCATGATTTGAGCCTCTCGCATCTTCTTGCGTTCAGTGATGTCCTGCATGACATGCACCGAATATAGATATTTGCCTTCTCCGTCTAATTTTGGATACATTCGCACACTATAGGCCGTCCCTATTGAATCTATTACAATGTCTTCTGAGGCGGACTTCCCGGAAACTCTTGACTCACTGCATAGTTCACTTGGGCCGCTACTCTTTGGGAATACCTCGTAATAAGGTCGGCCGACCAATTCAGCCAGCGACATGCCCGCTATTTGCTCATAAGCCCTGTTTGCCCTTATTATCCTGCCGTCAATATCATGAATGAAAATCAATTCTGTGATGGCATCAAAGGTGTCCTCCCATTCCTTCTTAGCCTTTATTATTTTCTGCTCTATTTTTTTGCGCTCTGTGATAACGTCAAACACAGCCACAAAATGTTCTTTTTGGGGGCTGTACACTGATATCCAAAACCACATCCGCAAGGCAGCTACGTACATCTCAAATCGCTCGGGTTTCCCGGACAAGGCCACTCGGCCGTATATCTCAAATAACTCGGGATCAGTCTCTAGTATTTCAGGAATGACCTCAGACACCCTCTTACCAACAACATTCTTTAAGCCAGTTAATATTGTGAAGGCATCATTTACTGCAAGGTAGATGAAGTCCTGAGGCTGATCCCCCGAAAAAAGCATTCGGCAATAGGCAAAGCCGTTGAGCATGTTGTCAAACAAGGAGTGATATAATTCTTCACTTCCGCGAAGCAACTCTTCTGCCTGGAATTTCGCCAGGGCTACGGCTAGGTGCCCCGCCAATCTTTCCCATAGAGCAATATCTTCAGGAGAGAAACGACCCTTTTGTCGGTCGTTCAACTGCAGTAGCCCCAGTCTATCCTCACCGACTCGCAGGGCGATCAGGGCCACCGATTCGTATCCCTCCCCGTTGCACCTGTTGCGCGTTCGAGCTTGTCGATCTGCTTCAGTCGTGCTTGCAAGTAGTTCGGTCGTACTGTTTGTCCAGAAGCTTCCACCGTGGGTAAAAAAAGGTTTTGAGGGATCGAAACGCCCGCAGATAACGTTCCCGCACATGCAATCCAAGACAGGATTGCATGTGCTGTCGCAGATGACCGCTCCGGTCGTGGAGTGGGAGCACAACGAGTTTTCGGCCAAAACAAACTCGACCGGAAATCCGCGAGCTTCATAATAAGGGTAGTCATTATTATCATGCAGCCGGATCCCTGCAGCTTCACATCCAGAGTGCAGCTGGAAAAAGGTCACCGCCGACTGAACCATATCCTTCTTATTCCTGCTCTCATTAACCAGACGGAGGAAATCGACTGCGATCGTCCTCTCCTTTTCGGCCTTTTTACGCTTGACAATGTCTTCTTGCAGCCTTTTTCTTTCAAGTACTATCTTTGTTGTGTACCTAAGTATAGGCACTATCACGGAAACCACGATGAGGGACACGACAATGGCGTCGACGGCACCGACTTCGATAAGTTCCCTTGCAATCATGCCATGCCGGAAGACACTCTGAAGCGAAGTAAGGACGAAGGTAAGAACTTCCGAAAATAGTACCGCAACAAGAATAAATTGCCAATTCTTTATACGTTCCAATGTTCGGAATATATCCATAGGAGCAATTATATCAGGTGCTATCTAATCCTGCTACTTATTTCTTAACCCTGTGTTTTTTAACCCCGAATTGATTCACATAAAATGTTACCGGAGGTGAAAAGAAGAAGTATCATTGACTCATAATACATGTTACCGAGAAAAAGCATGGATAGAAAATACTATGGTCCACGATCCAGAAAAGAATATCTCGAAGCCATATATGTTCGATACAAAAAAGCTTCTCCTAAAGAGAAAGCGGGTATTCTCGATGAATTCTGTGCCTCATGCTGGTATCACCGAAAACATGCTATACGATTCATCATACGTTCAGACGCGATCAGAAACCGAAGCACAAAAAGAAGGGTAGCCTCCTGTTTACCACAAAGAGTCCATCATTAAGCCCATGAAGCGCATTTGGCATGCTGCAAACCTTCCTTGCTCCAAGAGACTCAAAGCGATCCTTCCTCTTTGGCTGCCCAGTTATCAAAAACGGTATGGTTCGCTCTCAGAAGAGGAAAGGCAAGCACTCCTTAGTATTCGTACTCTGCACGCAATTACCTTATTCTGAAACTACGGATAAGTCGGTGAAACCTCAATTGCGCATCGATGCTAATTTCTGCGCGTCAAAAGGATTCATTCATTGAAGCGGCTAGCCGAGGTTACTTTAGGCAATCACCAAATTTAAAGTACTGGCAAAATCGATGGTTATCAGGAGCACCAATTTCCCCGGATAAGGCTGCCGGCATTGATTTCTGGAAGCAAGCTCGCATAATGAACAGTATTCCCAAGATCAAGACTTTAAGTAGTTATCAGTGGTCAGTTCTCCAAGTCACCCGAAAAGCCATACTTTTTGCGCAGCTAATCAAGTCATTATAGCTGAAAAATATCGCTGCTACTTTGTCGAGCGTCTCCTTGTAACACGCCTTGATCTGCATCGCTGAGAAGCGCGGTGTTAACCCTGAAATGAACAGTACGGGATTTATTTGCCTTCTCGGGGTTAGCCATGCCAGTACTGCCGCCGCTATGAGCAGTACTGGCACATCACCCAAGAGATGGCCTCGATGTTGTGGATAAACGAGTGACTGAACTGCCATAATCCCGCCATGAACGATGCTTGACCAGACGAAGAACCAAATGAGACTGAGATTATCGAGAGGATTCCGGGCCGCGATGACCAAGAATACACCTAGTGTCGCGTAGATTCCGATAATCATCTGTAAGTAGAGCGAAGGGCCATCCGTGTGCCATGCCCAGCCCGACGGCCAAAAAATTGTAAGCGGATAAACTCCGAGTACACAGAATGCACCAATCAATACCAACGCAATCCTTAAATACCTGAGTCGACCAGATTCTTCCATGGTTGCCTCCCTTTCCTAACTGACTTTTTCCGATTATATACGCCAATTTTACAGCCTAGCAGTTAATGTGCCTCGTGGGGATTTCACACCCTCTATATGCAAACTATAGCATACTCGGTACTGTTTGAATAGACGGCAATCTGGTATGGTTGCGTTAGTCTCAATTTCTGGTAGAAACATCGTGCAATGAGCGCTACCCTAACGTTAGAGACTTTAAGTAGCAGTTGCCAAATTTCCGGTCCGGGCAAAAACGATGATTTGTAGGTGACGAATAGCAATACGGGGTTCCCGGATCCAGTGTTGCCCAGCACTCTTCAGCTATCGTCTTTTCAGAAGTTTTGAGCTATAAGCCGAGCCTCTTTGCGCGCAGCTTCCATAATATCCTGCTTCTGTCGGGGTTCGGCCATGAGCATGGGCTCAACAACTATCTGCTTAATATCCGTGAACCCGATAAAGCCGAGTAACAGTTGAAAGTAGGGGATCTGGAAATCGTAAGACATCTCAGGCGTGCCCTTTGGATAAGAGCCACCTCTGGCATACGCTATCGCGACTGGTTTTCCTGTGACCATGCCCTTATAGCCTTCCGTAGTGGAATAAGAAAATGTGTAGGACGGTTGTATAAGTATATCTAAATAATGCTTCAGCTTGTACGGGATGCCAAAATTCCACATGGGCATAGAAAAAAGATACTTATCAGCTGATTTGAAGTCAGCGATGATCCGCTCGACCGCCTTCCATGCCTTCTCTTCAGCAGGGGTCTTTTGCTGGCCATGAAGGATCGAGTATTTTGCGTTGACTGTATCACCGTCAAAAGGCGGCAGATCTGTCTTCCAGAGATCTATCGTATCAATGACATCAGCACGATGCGAAGCCTTGTAGGCATCAATAAAAGCTTTGGCAACTTCGATAGACGCTGACCGGTCTTTTCTTGGCGAGGCCTCGATGTAAAGTAAACGAGCCATAAATATTCTCCTTTTAACGTAATTATCATGATAGTCAGGAATCTTATGTTGTAAGTATAACAAGACAGGGCAGACCGCCAAAGGCCGGGTTTATTTTGGTAATGACCATTTTAGAGCTGGTTGTTTATATTAGCTTTTAGGTGCACAGCGTACCTTATCGGAGAAGGCTAGCATCTTGATTTCTGGAAGAAAGCTCGTATAGTTAGCGATGTCGCTCTGAGAATGACTTTAGGAGTAGAACCTCACAGCGATCGGTTCCCTACGTCCCCAGGAAACAAAATAATCCTCGTGATGCTCTAGTGCCATCTTTAACTTGCTAATGGGACCTTTTTAAAATTGGATGTCTGTCTCGACATTTATAAAAAAGACTGTTATGTTTTAATTGAAATCATATCCATGTGCCCCATCACGGATTAAAGGGAGAAACTATGAACCTTGAAAACAAAACAATCTTTGTAAGCGGCGCTAATCGCGGTATCGGCAAGGCCATTGTTGAAGCACTACTCAAACAACCCGTAGTAAAAATCTATGCTGCGGCACGGAACATTACAGATGTTCCAGAATTCGGTGATAAACGTGTAGTACCAGTAAAACTTGATATTACCGACCTTGATCTCATCAAAAAGGCTGTCGATGCGGCGCAAGATGTCGATGTGCTAATCAACAATGCTGGCGTTGCCACTATTTCGTCTGTCGTTTCGAGCGAGCTCGACATGCTGAAGTACGATATGAATGTGAATTATTTTGGGACGCTCAATATGATCCGCTTCTTCGTGCCCGTCCTTGAAAAAAGAGGTAACGGGGCAATTGCTAATGTCATTTCTATTGTCGGTCTCGCCAGCATGTTTTCCATCGGCGGCTATAGTGCTTCAAAAGCGGCCTTGTTTTCTGCAACTCAGGCGGTGCGAGCGGAATTAAAGGCCAAACACATTTCTGTGCATGGTATTTTCCCAGGTCCGATTGATACAGACATGTCCCGTAACTTTGATATGCCTAAAACCAGTGCGGAGGTAGCTGCGGAAAACATTGTCAAGGGGATCATATCTGGGCAGGAAGATATTTTCCCTGATCCAATGTCTTCACAGTTGAGCGAATTGTGGGCGAAAGACCCGAAAGGTCTCGAACGCCAATTTGCATCCATGTGAGGTGGTGTCTTGGCACATATGTGCACAATGAAGTCCGGAAATCACCAGATTCTTGGTAACAGTAAAGGAGAAGCGCCATGCCAAAGATCGTACGCTTTTATAAGACAGGAGGAGCCGAGGTACTCAAGGTGGAAGAGTTGCCTCTAGTGGAGCCGGGTGCGGGCGAAGTTCGACTGACAGTTGAAGCATTTGGCCTAAACCGCGCCGAAGTTATGTTCCGGCGCGGAGAGTATCTGGAAAACCCAGAACTGCCCTCACGTCTCGGCTATGAAGCAGCAGGAATCGTAGACGCCGTGGGACCAGGCACCAGCGGTATCCACATTGGTGACCGAGTGAGCACCATTCCTTCCTTTTCAATGGGTAATTATGGTGTATACGGCGAAAGCGCAATCGTTCCGGCCTACGCGGTAACCCATTATGCTGCGGGTCTGTCGTCAGTCGAAGCAGCTGCGATCTGGATGCAGTATCTAACAGCTTTCGGTGCGCTTATTGAATTCGGTCGAATGCAAAAAAACGATTCCGTATTGATCACCGCGGGTAGCAGCAGCGTGGCACTGGCCGCGATTCAAATAACAAAGTCTGTCGGGGCCCTTGCTATCGTCACCACTCGTGGCGCCGAAAAAAAATCATTTCTCGTGGGCGCAGGGGCAGATCATGTCATAGTGACTAATGATGAAGATCTGGTTGAAAACGTGAAATCTATCACTGCAGGGAAAGGTGTTAGCTTGGTCTTTGACCCTGTGGCTGGCGCATTACTCGGAAAACTTGCCGATGCTGCAGCTCCTGGTGCGACTATCTTCGAATATGGAGCATTGTCGCCGGCACCTTGTATCTACCCTTTGTTCTCAGCGTTAACCAAGGGTCTAACAGTGAGAGGGTACACCCTATTTGAGATTGTAAAGAACCATGAGAGGCTTGCTCGCGGCAAACAGTTTATTTACAATGGCCTTGAATCTGGTGCTCTGAAACCGATTATCGATAGCACTTTCCGGCTGGAAAACATTGTTGAAGCCCACCGACACATGGAATCCAACCAACAAAAAGGCAAGATCGTGGTAAAAGTTTAAATTATTGTCTGACGGACATTACCATAAATAAAATGACAGGCTTGATTGAAGCAACGGGTCGCGATTTCCAGTTGAAATCTCTCACTCCGCTCCAATATGACTCGATAGAGGTTATAAGTAAAACCTAGTAAGTCGCCTCGATGTGGCCTCCGCGATGGTTACGACATGTACCCACGATCATCAAATTTCTGGCGACAATGGAGGGTACAAATGGCAATAGTCATTCCGCAAATAATTCCAAAATCAAGGTTTTTAGTAGAAATTCTTGGGCGGCAGATCCTCACGACAGTCTCTAAAATTGATACGCCTAATTGCGTATAATATTCAACCTGTAACTCTGATAGAAGCCGCGCCATCTATTATAATTTTCCTCTACTTTGGCTCAAAAATGGATATAATTCCAGTATGCGTCTCGGATATCCATGCATCAATCTTTCCCTTTCATGCCGGAGTTCTAGGACATTCCGACTCGCTTCTTTTTCAGCGGAACGTTTCAGGGCCACTGTCATCTCAAACCTAAGGTGCCTCTCCGAAATCCTCTCTTTGAATGCGGCTTCCGGACTTCTCTTCTTCAGAATAACCTCTGATCTCGTTCCCTTTGCCTCCCATCCGTTTAACAAAGTGCCGTGGCAGGATGAGTTCAGAACAGAGTTCGAAAAAATTGGGTTCTTTATCAAAAAGGAACTGATGCGGGTTTCGATGCATCCAGGCCAGTTCGTGGTGCTGAACTCCAGGGATGAGGCAGTGGTCGGAAGAAGCATTGCTGAGCTTGTCTATCACGCGGAAGTGCTTGATCTCCTCTGTACCGACAGGGACTCAAAAATTCAGATACACATTGGGGGTGTTTATGGTGACAAGGCGGCTAGCATCCAACGGTTTATCGAGAGGGCTCGCGGCCTGCCGTCCAAAGTGAGAAGGAGACTCGTTATTGAAAACGACGAGAGACTTTACAGTCTAGGGGACTGTCTTGATATCCATAATAAGAGCGGACTGCCGGTCGTACTTGATGTATTCCACCATTCTTTGAATCATAACGGCGAGTCGGTGAGGGAGGCTATCCTCCTTGCTGAGAAAACCTGGAACAAACAAGACGGACCTCTCATCATTGACTATAGCAGCCAGGAGATGGGAAGGAGGCCTGGTACGCACGCTCAGACCATAGTCCCCCGGCATTTCACAGCATTCCTCGGGCAGATACCGGTCCGAAATTGCGATATCATGCTCGAGATAAAAGACAAGGACAGGAGCGCCCTTAAGGTTTTGCCGCTTCTCAGCGCTCATGTTATTTCGGCAAAGACTTCAAGAGCAATAGCATAATATACGGAGAACAAAAATGCACGATATCAATCATCTAAAGGAAAAGATAAAAGAGATCCTTGATTCTCAGAAACTCTCAGTCCTCGCTACTCAGACAAATAAAGGGTCGTATGGGAGTCTTATGGCCTATGCAGCCACATCTGATTTGAAGAAACTCTTGTTTGCCACAACGCGGGCAACAAGGAAATATGCAAACCTGCTTGCCCATGCGGACGTTGCAATGATCATTGACACCAGGACAAACCAGGTGGCTGACTTTGCAGATGCTGTCGCTATCACAGTACTTGGAGAGGCTGAGGAGGTCGCTGCTCATGAACGAAAGGAGTTTCTCAATATCTATCTCGAAAAGCACCTCTATCTGAAAGAGTTCGTAGAATCGCAGAACTGCGCTCTTTTCAAACTGAAGGTAAAAAAATACATCATGGTAAACAAGTTCCAGAACGTACAGGAACTCTATGTGAGCGAATGAAACCGTTTCTTCCATTTTAATGTATTACCAGATCCGATCCTCTCCGTGTCATCGACAAAGGTTACACTTTGGCATAATGTCACACCAAGGACGATGCAATCGGTTCAATGCTGTCAAAAGCGTCATAGCGCTGTGCAAGTGGAAAAGCTAATACATTCAACTACCTATAAAGATATATAATCTCAGCACATGCGCTAGCTGCAAAGCAAAGAAGATGTTCATCGATGCATACAAAGTGCGGGATGAGGCAACTAACATTGATCTCTTGACTGGCTTCGACCGCGAGGCGATAATCGGGGAGGTCACGAGGCTTTAATGATCGACGCTCTTTCCCCCAGTCATCATTAGCGATAAGGGACTCGCAGGATTTCGGCAACAGGAGATAAAGTTGATATTGTGTATGTAGGGCACCTACATACCTATTTCGCTTCTTCTTATGCCGAACTGTCCAGTGCCGTCAAAGTCTAAACAATAAGGGTATAGGACCAAGAAAGGAGACATGAATGAAACTTTTAGAGTTGTTTAAGGAGGCAGGACGTGGAGTCATTGCTACGTCAAACACGCAGGGTGAGGTCAATGTTGCGATCTATGCCACACCGCACGTTGTAGATGATTCAACACTCGCATGGGGCATGACTGAAGGCAGGACCTATCACAACATCATGGAGAATCCCCGGGCCGCTTACCTCTTCATGTATGCCGGCGCGGGGTATACCGGGGCAAGACTCGGCTTGAAGCTTAAAGGGATTGAGAACTCTGGAGATATGCTTGATGTCATCAAAGCCCGAACACTGGATATTGTGGGTGCTGGGGCTGCAGAGGCCGTCAAACATGTAGCGTACTTTACAGTAGTCGAAATCAGACCCTTAATTTGATATGGCTCGATCTTCATTCACGCCATCTGACCAAATCCTTGTACTTGGTGCCACAGGTTTTGTGGGCAGATCACTCGTTGCAGAACTTGTAAAAAGACATGTCAAGGTCCGTGTTCTCGTTCGCGATCGGGCTAAAGTTTCTTCACTATCTCAGATACTCGGGGATATCGAAGTTGTTGAGGGAGATGTTCTCACCGGTAAGGGACTCAGCGAGGCACTGCAGGGAACTCATACAGCTTTCTACTTGATACATTCTATGGGTGGCAAATCGCTATTCACGAATACCGAATTCGCCAGTCAGGACAGGGCAGCAGCTGCACATTTTGTAAAGGCTGCCGATAGTGCTGATCTAAAAAGAGTCATTTATCTTGGGGGGCTCGGCGAAGAAGGAATTGAACTTTCGGAGCACCTCAGCAGCCGTGTCGAAGTAGGAAAGATCCTCGCAACAGGAAAGGCGGGGGCGACAATTTTGCGGGCCGCTGTTATCATCGGGGCAGGAGGTGCATCGTTCGAGATGCTTAGGCATCTCGTCGAGCGCCTGCCAGTTATGGTGTGCCCGAGATGGGTAGAGACTCGCATCCAGCCTATTGCCTTGTGGGACGTAATTGGCTATCTGGTCGGATGTCTTTTCAATGCCGATACCACGGGTCAGACATTCGATATTGGAGGTACTGAAATCCTGACTTATCGAGAGATGATGCAGCAATATGCCTCCGCACGGGGACTTGCACGGAGAATCATTTTGGTTGTTCCGTTTCTTACCCCCTTGCTCTCTGCTTACTGGGTGGACCTCATGACGCCGATCCCCTCGGGCATAGCCCATCCGCTCATTGAAGGAATGAAGAATGAGGTCATCTGTAGAGAAAATCGCATCGATGAATATGTTGCTATACAAAAAACGTCCTTTAGGGAAGCGGTAATGCTTGCGGTTTCTAAAGGTAAGAGCGGCCTCGAGGCTCAGGAGGAACATGGAAGATAAAATCAAACTTGGAATAAGTAGGTGCCTCCTTGGTGAGAAGGTACGTTATGACGGAAGCCACCAACTGGATCATTTTCTCACCGATTCCCTTGGCAGATACGTCAAGTGGGTTTCTGTCTGTCCTGAGGTAGAATGCGGCCTACCAGTGACGCGGGAGGCTATGCGGCTCGTGAGCACTCTGGAATCACCTCGTCTCGTGACTGCCCGGACTGGCATATATCACACTACGGGAATGATAAGTTGGGCACAGATCAGGTTGTCAGAGTTGGAGAAGGAGGACCTCTGCGGCTTTGTGTTTAAGAGCCGATCACCCAGTTCCGGGATGAGAGGAGTGAAAGTCTATTCACCGTCAGGAATACCGAGTAATAAGGGGATTGGTATCTTTGCGGCAGCGTTCATGCATCAATTCCCCCTAATGCCTGTCGAGGACGATGGCCGCATGCACGACCCTGTTTTGAGGGAAAACTTCATTGAAAGGGTATTCGTCTTCAAACGATGGAAGGAATTCAAGGGAAACGGAGGCTCTCTAAGAGACCTGATCGCGTTTCACTCTGACCATAAACTCCTGATCCTTGCGCATAGCCCTAAACACTATATCGCTCTGGGGCGACTCGTGGCAGAGGCAAAGAAGTATAGGCCAGAGAAATTGCACCAGGATTACCTGTCAACGCTTATGGAAGGTCTCAGATGTGTCTCTACCTCAAAGAAGAATACCAACGTACTGACTCACATCCTTGGTTATTTCAAGAAGCATCTCTCACAGGATGATAAACACGAACTTTTAGAAGTTATCGAGACGTATCATAAAGGCCTCATCCCACTCATTGTGCCAATCGTGCTTCTTCATCACTACGTGCGCAAGCATGATGAACCATACCTCCTGAGACAACATTACTTGAACCCACACCCAATCGAACTCATGCTACGCAATCATGTATAGCACAAACAACCACAAGAAACGTCTCACAATCCGACTTGTCGTTCTGATTATGCTGACTCTAATAATTGTCTTGACCGCAAGCGCCCACGTGCCCATCAGATCGAGTGGAAATGAGAGTCTGGCTACTGCAACTCTGATTCCAGACCTCACGAAGTCCAGGGTCGTTTATGCCGCACTCCATGAGGGCGGAGACACACAGTACTATAAGTTCGAAGCCGCCAAGGGTCAGCCGATACATCTAACACTGTTCACCAGTACATCGATGGAGGACGCACACTTCACACCCGGCATTATCCTAATTGGACCTGGTGTTCCAAACCATGGATTCGTCCCGCCCAATGTAGAGATCCAACCGGTAGCTGGCGTGATGGCCGTCAATGGAATGCGCGCCAAGCAGGCGACCTACGAAGCCTTTGCACCGAGCTCCTTCGTGACGCTAGCGGACATCTCCCTGTTGGCTCCTGCAAATGGCATGTATTACGTCGCCATTCAAGATGCTGCCTACGGAGGGCATTACGGCCTGGCGATTGGCGACCGTGAGTCCTTCACGGTCGTCGAATGGATACTAAATCCGATTGCCGTCCTGTCAGTCTACACATGGGAGCGGCAGAGTCTGCTCGTTGTCCTCTGGCCAGCCCTCGCTATCTTAGTTGTCGGGCTCATCCTCCTAATCCGCCGTCAACGTCGGGGGCTGAGACTTGACACCATCGGCTTCATGGTCGCGGTATCAGGGTTTCTGTACCTGGGGACAGGAGCTACGATTGCGTCCCAGATGATCCTGTCAATCAACCGATCGCACGTGGATACGTTTGTGATCTTTACGCTGGTCTTCACAATACTTTCGATCATCCTGGGGTTGCTTGCTATCCGGATCGCAGTGCGCAATATCGGATACTGGACCTTTCGGTCCCGGTTCTACCTGTTCCTGCTCGGAGTCGGGGCTTTCGCAACATGGGCGGGCTTTTTGATTGGACCGATCCTCGCTATCAGTGCGGCGTTCATCCCTTCCAAGACGCATGAAAAACACAGGATGAAACATGGAGACGATGCTTAACACATTTTTCTGGAAATCATCAATTTTCTAGTACTGCCACACGCATGATTTTCAGTAGAACCAAGGCAACAGCCTCGGGATAACTATCTTGATGGTTACGACATGAAATTGTCAGAGCAACAGTGGTGAAGTTTTGAAACGACTGTCGATAATTATCAGTCAACTATACAGCAGCCACCTCCTTTTTAAAGGGCATTCTATGTGTAAGCATAGAGAAGATCACCCTGATTAGCTTGTGAGTGGTGGCCATTAATGCCTTCATCTTTGACGATGGCGCATTTGAGATAACACAGCAGAATGGTGGACTTTTTCTCAAGCCGATGACGGCTAAGCAGGCCTACGCTAGAATTGCAAAAAAGCACCGCAAGTCATTGGACAAACTGGCCAAG
>Ga0182010_10000353_pt1 | contig 26356 bp, 21 predicted proteins | sample 611E1MmetaG_FD_120488 | JGI IMG/M metagenome (GOLD analysis project Ga0182010, IMG submission 120488) | Permafrost microbial communities from Stordalen Mire, Sweden - 611E1M metaG | ecosystem: Environmental > Terrestrial > Soil > Wetlands > Permafrost | place: Sweden: Stordalen | collected... | reverse complement strand
CTCCGCGGGGTCGGTCGGTCGGGACTCGGAAGGCGTCGGTCGGGACTCGGAAGGCGTCGGTCGGGACTCCGGAAGGCGTCGGTCGGGACTCCGGAAGCGTCGCCAACTGGGCCACCACCACGCCCGCCAGAACGACTGCTGCCCCAACCGCGCGAATCGATGTGAAAGCCTCGAACAAGAATGGGCCCGAAGGCGTAGCCAGCGCCAGCCAGCGCACCCAGCGCGACGCCAACGACGCGGCGGCGATTCATGGACGAAGGCTATAAGCAGCTCGTCGGTGCCGCCGCGGGCCGGTCAGGGAGGGAAGGTACGTCGGTCTCAGCAGGGTAGTGAGAGGGCGCACGCGGGCATCGACGGCGGGCACGCTGCGTTCGGACCAGCACCTACCCCACCGGTGGATTCTCCATCGAGACTACGGTCTGAGTACGGGTGAAGCGGTACGAGTGAGTCATATGCCCCGCCGGTGCTCGTCCCTAGGATCGTTATCAGTGAAGCGGTCGAATGGCCGCTACGTCTGAGGTCGGATGCGATGACTCGGGCCCGCGAACGCTGCCCCCGCTGCGAAAAGCGCCTGGTGAGCACCCGTTTCGACACCGCCTTCCGACTGCCTGACCGAAGCGAGCGTCTGTGCTTCGGAATCCCGGGCGGCCTGTGCGAAGACTGCCATCAACTCTATATCGACCCTGAGCTGATCGAGCTGCTCGATCTGGGCCAGGGCCGCTGCGTCTTCGCCATAGAGAGCGATCTCGTCCTCCAGGAGCAGGCCTGGTCCAACGCCGACTGACTTCGGCGTTCCTCGTCTTCCCGCTTCGTCGTGCTCTTCAGGCGCGCCCGCCTACCGCCCGTTGGCCCATGAACACGGGGTTGCGTAGACGGCGCACAATCGACCTGTGAGTGAGCCAGATCGCGCCGCCGCGGTCCCCGTCCCCGACGGCGCTGCCCCTGCCCGACGCCCCGCAGGCATGTGCCGTGGGCCGGGCCATATCGTGGTCTATGGCAACCCGGCCTTCATCGCGGCGTTCGGGGCGCGGGCCGTTGGCATGCCCGCACGCGAGAGCCTGCTCGACCTGCCGCCCGGTGCCTTTGCCCTGCTCGACACGGTCCTGGCGCGCGGCAAGCCGCTCGCGCGGTGGATACGTCTTGCCGGCGAGGACTGGCGTATGACCGTGGTTCCTCGTGTAGACCCTGCCGGGGAGGTCTACGGCGTGTCGTTCCATCTGCGCGCTCGCTCCGACGCGGCGGCCGAATCGGACTGACTTCGACCCAGTTGGGGCTCTCAGCGCTGGCCGGGCCGCCGGACCGTCTCGGCGATCCAGAGGCTGACCGCCGCCCGGCGGCGCAGCCCGCCCCCGCCTTCGTGCCCCTTCAGCGCTGCGTCCAGGTCGAGCAGTCCAGACAGAGCGGCATCCAGCTCGGGCAACGTCCAGGTCCGAGCCTGCCCGGCCAGCTTCTCGGCCACGTAAGGGTTGAGCTTGAGCGTCCGAACGAGCTCCCGCGCCGGCGTGCCCGAGGCCAGCAGGTCGGCGACATCGATCAGCTGCTTGAGGCGGCGATGGATGTGCGTGACCAGGAGAGGGGCCGGCACATCCTCGAGGCGGTCCGCCAGGTCCGCGGCTACATCGGCTCGGCGCATGCCCACGGCGTCGAGGAACGCCCAGGTCGATCCGGGCACGGCGTCGGCCACGAGCGCCTTGACGTCTTCGGGGCCGATCTGGCCGTCGAGGCGGTAGAGCGCCAGCTTCTCCAGCTCGGCCACCGCCAGCTCGCCCTGGCGTCGGCGGTCGATGTCGCGTTCGCGGACGTTGGCCCCCACGCGGCGGGCCAGTTCGGTGGCAGCCGCGGGCGAGATCCGGACGTCTCGCTCGCGGGCGCGGTCGGAGATCCAGCGCGCCATGCCGTCCTGAGTGGGGGCCTTGAACTCACGCACGTCGCCGCCGGCGTCGGCCACGGCCTTGCGCAGTGCATCGAGCGAGGCGGGGCGGCGGGCGGTGCCGTCGACAGTGTCGAGCAAGGCCAGGCCGTTGCCGGGCGCGACAGCCTCGATCGCCTCTGCCATGTGCGCGGCCAGCGGCTTCGTGACGACGAGCGGCGCCGGCTCTGAGACGATCACCAGAGTGCCGCCGCCGAAGAGCGTGGCCGTAGCCACTTTCTCCGCGATCTCGGCGGCCGACGTATCGGCACCGGTCAGTCGAACCCGATCCAGGGCCGGCCCGTCGCCCGCCAGCCGAGTGGCAAGAGAATCGGCAGCGTGGTTCACGCCGTAGGAGTCGTCGCCCCAGTAGTAGCCGAGCGGCGCAGTCGGGGGCATCAGCGGCGCCCCTTCCCGGCGGCCGCCGAGTCCGTGGTGGGCGATCTTGCGGGGGCCGAGTCCATGGCGGCCGGGCTCGCGGGCGATCTTGCGGGGGCCGAGTCCGTGGCGGCCGGGCTCGCGGCTGCCAAACGAGCCGCGGATCCGGCCGCAACCGCGCCCGGATGCGCGGTCGAACGGGCTGCGGCGATTGCGCGGCCGGTCCACCTCAGGCGGCTCACGTCGCCCGGCTCAACTCCCGCCAGGTCGCAGACTCGTCGTTCGAGCTCTCCCGCGCGAAGTCGCACCTTCTCAAGCGCTTCCGCGGTCCAGCTGCTTCGCGCGCGGCGGCTGCGCTCCGCCGGTGGGTAGCGGCGTTCCCACGACGCGAATCGCGCGGCCATCGACTCGACGCGCTGGCCGGCCCGTTTGTCGGCATAGGCGACGATCAATGCTTCCGGCGAAGCCTCATCGATCCACAGGTTGAACCAGGCCGCGTCCTCGAGGCGCGTCACGGGATGTCCTACGATCGCCGGCCCCAGCTCGGGGTAGCCCCGCCGGGCCAGCCAGTCGGCCGATCCTTCGCCATGGGCAAGTCCCTCGACCAGGGGTCTCACCTTGCCAAGCTTGTCGACGTCATGCAGTAACGCTGCCGCTTCGACGAGGCGGCGATCGAGCGATCGACCGGCCGAATCCGCCCGCCATGCCAGCCAGGCGGCCGTCTCCGCGACGGCCCGCGAATGGCGGAGGTGCCATGGCGGCGGTTCGAGCGATAGGAGAAGTGCCGCGCTCTCTCGACGGCTCGGGACAGACATCGACGGAATCGTACAGGAGCGCGAACCCGCGACGCGCCCCCCTTTCCGATAAGGCGCTAGTCCCGAGGCCGAGTTGCGGCCGGGACGAGGTCACCGTCACGGCGATCCTGTCCAGGGTCGTTTCGACCGTACCGTTCTGGTCTGTCCGGAAGACGCGCGACGAATGGGCGCGCAGGCGTGCCATAGTGGCACCGTTCGGATGGCCATACGGGTTGTTCGCGCCGACGGAGACCACGGCGACTTCCGGCCGCACTGTCGCCAGGAGCACGTCCGACGAAGCCGTCGCGCTGCCATGATGAGCGACCTTGAGCATGTCCAGCGTAGGCAGGCCTCGGCTCAGCAGGATCGGATCGACGTCGTCTTCGGCGTCGCCGGTCAGCAGGAATCGCCGGCCCTCGTATTCGCCAAGCAGCACGATCGAGGCGTCGTTGGTCTTGCGGTTATCGGTGGCGTTGGGGTCCAGGTAGCTCGGGCGCACTGTACCGTTGTCGGGCCACAGGACGCGGAGCGTAGCGTCGTCGAGCCGCAGCGTCTCGCCCGTGGAGAGGCGCTTGGCGGTAAGCCCGCGCGAACTGAGGGCCGACTTCCAGGCGCGATAGGCCGCCGTGTCTACCGACCAGCCCGACTCGAAGGCCCGTCCCACCTGGTACCGCTCGACCACGGCGACCAGACCGGCGACGTGGTCGTCGTGCGGATGGGTCAGGACGATCGCATCGAGGCGGCGGTCCCACGTCGGAATGTAGCGGTCAAGATCCGTCATCAGAACGTTCGCGTCCGGGCCCCCGTCGATCAGAATCCTGCCGCCTCGGTCACCCTCGAGCAGGATGGAGTCGCCCTGGCCGACGTCCAGAACGATGATGCGGACGCTGCCGTCCGGCCGCGCCGCGACTACGGAGCCGGCCAGGACGACCAGAAGAGCAGAGCCGGCGAGCGCCCATCTGTACCTCGGAGAGACGCGCGGCACGGGTGGGCGGTTGGGCCCGTTGGATCCAGGACGAGGGCGATTCTTCGACCGTCCCGTCTTCGAGAATGCCCGGCGCAGGAGGACGAGCAGCGCTGTCGCTCCAAGCGCCGCGCCAACGTTCGCCGGGAAGGGGAGTGTCTCGTTGGCGCCTGGCACGGTGGCGGCAACCTGCACGACCTCCACGAGCGCGGAGAGAAGCAGCGCCGCCGGCATAGCCAGCAACCCGGTCAGGAAGGACGGCGCTCCAAGCGCGGCGAGCCAGCCCGCGGCGAATGCCAGTGCCCCCGCGGCCATAGCCGGTGGCACGAGCGGCACCGCAACCAGGTTCGCCGCCGGAGCGATTACGGCCAGTCGCCCGAACGTGAGCAGCGCGATAGGAAGCGTCGCCGCCTGAGCCGACAGCGACACACCGAGGCTCTCGCGCAGCGCGCCCGGCAGGCGAGGCGCCCGCGCCGCCAGCCAGCAGGTAAGGGGGGTCGCCCAGGCCACGAGCCCTGCCGTTGCCGCGGCCGACAGCTGGAACCCGACGTCGACGATCGTGGCCGGCTCCGCGACCACCATGATTGCGACCGCCCACGCCAGCCCCACCATGACCCTGGATCCGCGGCCGCTCTCCACCGCGGCCAGGGCCACGCCGGCCATCACCGCCGCACGAACCACGGACGGTGACGCCCCGGCGAAGACCGTGTAGGCGACGATCGCCAGGATCGTGACTATCGCCCGACGCCGCCGGCTAAAGTGGCCGCGCAGGAGGGCCGCCACGGTTGCGGCCACGATGGCGATGTTCCAGCCTGAGATGGCGACGATATGGCTGACGCCGGCCGTGGTGAAGGCCGCTGCCAGGTCGCGGTCAACCCTATCCCTCAGGCCGATCAGGATGGCCGCGCCCAGACCGCCCTCCGGCTCCGGCAGCACTCGCTCGAGGGCGTCACCCGACGACTGCCGCAGAGCCTCGAGCCGGCCGGCCGGTGAATCGTCGTGGCGGACGAGCGCGAGGTCCGTCGCCTGGCAACTCGCGGCGATCCCCTGCGCCGCGAGGAACCGGTCGTAGCTGCTGTCGGTCAGAGCCTCGACCCGGCCCGACCACGAGACCGTGTCCCCGACGATTAGCCGGGGATAGGCGGGCATCTGCGCTGCGCAGCGCAAGGACCGGTCGGCCAGCGAAATCGTGGCAATCTGCTGCCCGTTGGCCTCGTGAGCGCTTTCCACCGCGGCCAGCCACGGGCCCGTTCCAGGCGGCAGCGAAGTGGACTCGGGCGGGGCGATGCCGCTGCCAACAATGAGCCCGATCGCCAGCCGCGCCGCCACCAGCGCCGCTCCCAGCGAGGCCACCGCCAGCGAGGAGCCCAGCCCTCGGCGGCCCGTGGCCTGCGCCGCGCACGACGCCACCGCCAATACCACCGTCGTGGCCGCGGCCGCAAACACCGCCACGGCCGAGTCGCCGCCGAGCGGCTCGTACGAAGCCGTGCCGGCCGCCACGACCACTCCCAGAGCGAGCCAGGCGGGTCTCGGCAGCATCGGCCGCTCAGACGGCGACCTTGTCGCGGAACTTGGCGAGCGTGGAAGCGGAGACGAGCTTGCGCGTGACCAGTTCGTCGACGGTGGCGAACGGCCGCTGCTCGCGCGAAGCGATGATCTTGGCCGCGGTCGCTGGTCCGATTCCCGGGAGCGTGTCCAGTTCGGCGGCCGACGCCGTGTTGAGGTTGATGGGCCCACTCGGGACCGGCGATACCCCTGCGCCGGGCGAACCGCTCGCTCCGTCGCCCCGCCTTGGAACCACGATCGCCTGGGCGTCCTGCAGTTTGGCTGCCAGGTTGAGCTTCGTCTCCGCGCCGCGCGGGTCGACGTCGGTCGAGTAGCCGCCGGCCGCCTTGATTGCATCCGCCACGCGGGAGCCCGCCGCCAGCGAGTAGATGCCGGGCCGGACGACCGCGCCGGCCACCTGGACGACGACCATCGCCTGCGACGCCGGCGCTCCCGATGCGGCCGGCTCATCCGGCCCCGAAACGACCTCGACCTGCCCGCCCGGCCGGAGCTCTACGAAGGCCACGACGGCCAACGATCCGACCGCCATCACTAACGCAGCTGCCAGCATCAGGCGTGACGTGGACGGCCGCCCTCGGCTGCGAGTCGCCTCGCTCGGGCCCGATTCGGACGCCTCGAGCGCCCGCCAGGGCGCGCTCGTACCCATCGTTGAACTCCGATTCGGTGTGCACGGCGGATGTCGCCTCGCACCCTATCGAAGGCCGCTTATCTGCGGCTTATCGGAAGCTCTCTTGCGGGCGTCCTCGGAGCGCGGCGACGCGCGCTCCCGCACACACGGGGACGACGACACGCGGCGGACGAGGCAGACTCCGGCCGACGTCCCCAGCGGCCGACGACTCTACCGGACGACGATGTTGACCAGCTTGCCGCTGGCGTGAATCACCTTGAGCGGCGCCTTGCCCTGCAGGGCGGCCACGATCTTGGGCCGCGCCAGGACCAGACGCTCGAGCTCCGACTCGGGGATCCCAACCGGAACCATCACGCGATCGCGGAGCTTGCCGTTCACCTGGACCGGCACCTCGCGCTCGTTCTCGGCCGCGGCCGCCTCGTCGACGTCGGGCCAGGCCTGCGTGTGGATCGACGACCCCGCCTCGCGGCGAGCCTCGGAAATCCGTGACCACAACTCCTCGGCGATGTGCGGCGCCGCCGGCGCAAGCATCAGCAGCAGCAGCCGGACCGCCTCGTCCCAGGCGGCCCCGCCCGCGATTTCGGTCCCGCGGTAGCGCTGGAGCAGGTTGGACAGCTCCATCAGGTGAGCGACCATCGTGTTGAAGCGGAGCTCGGCGTACTCGTCGGTGACCGTCCGAAGCGTCCGGTGGGCGGCGGCCCGCAGAGCCTTCTCGGCCGCGGCCCGATCCTCCCCGGCCGGCAGAACGCCCGACTCCGGATCGCCCGCCTCCACGCCGTGCGGATCGAGGGCCGCATACCAGACGCGGTTGAGGAAGCGGCTGATGCCGCCGATCCCGGTCGAGCTCCACGGCCCGCCCTGGTCCCACGGTCCCATGAACATCAGGAACAGGCGAACCGCGTCGGCGCCGTGGCGCGCCACCAACTCGTCCGGGTCCTGCACGTTGCCGCGGGACTTGCTCATCCGCTCGCCGTCCGCGCCCAGGATCTGGCCCTGATTGAAGAGCCGCTTGAACGGCTCGCGCTCGTGAACCATGCCCAGGTCCGCCATCGCCTTGGTGAAGAAGCGGGCATAGAGCAGATGCATCACGGCATGCTCGGAGCCGCCGGTGTACTGGTCGACCGGGCACCAGCGGGCTTCGAGCGTCGGATCGACCGGCGCGCTGTCGTTCTTGGGCGACAGATACCGATACCAGTACCAGCTCGAGTCGATGAACGTGTCCATCGTGTCGGTTTCACGCTGCGCCGGCCCGCCGCACTTTGGGCAGGTGGTGTTCATGAAGGCCGCGTCCGACTTGAGCGGGCTGTTGCCGCTGCCGGCGTAGTCGACGGTCTCGGGCAGCCGCACCGGCAGCTGGTCGTCGGGGACCGGCACTATGCCGTCCTTGTCGCAATAGACGATCGGGATCGGCGTGCCCCAGTAGCGCTGGCGGCTCATCAGCCAGTCGCGCAGCCGGTAGTTGACCGCTGCCTTGCCCCGGCCTTCCTTCTCGAGCTGGGCGACGATGTCGGCGAAGCCCTGCTTGGCCGGCTTGCCGCTATGCGGCCCGGAGTTGACCATCCGGTCGACTTCACCGTGGGCGATGAAGGCGGCTTCCAGCGGCGTCGAAACCTCGGCGTCCGAAACTTCCGGACCGGCGATGACGCGTCTGATCGGCAGCCCGAATTTGCGGGCGAAGTCGAAGTCGCGCTCGTCGTGGGCGGGGACGGCCATGATCGCGCCTGTGCCGTAGCCGGCCAGGACGTAATCGGCGATCCAGATCGGGACGCGCTCGCCGTTGACCGGGTTCGTCGCGTGCGACCCGGTGAAGACGCCGGTCTTGGGCCGGTCGTTCGACATCCGCTCGATCTCGGTCTCCCGACCGGCAGCCGTCACGTAGGCGTCGACTTCGGCCTTGCTTTCCGGGTGCGTCAGCTTGCCGACCAGGGCGTGTTCGGGCGACATGACCATGAACGTGGCGCCGTACAGCGTGTCGGGCCGAGTGGTAAAGACGCGCAGTTCGTCGCCGCCGGGCTGGAAGTCATCGGGCGCGCTGGTGAAGACGACCTCGGCGCCCTCGGATCGGCCGATCCAGTTGGTCTGCATCGTCTTGATCGGCTCGGGCCAGACCAGACCGGTGAAGTCGAGCAGCTCGTCGGCGTACTTGGTGGTCCGCAGGTACCACTGCTCGAGTTCGCGCTTCTCGACCCGGGCGCCGCAGCGCCAGCAATGGCGGTCCGTGCCTTCGACCTGCTCGCGGGCCAGCGTGCCGTCGTTGGGGCACCAGTCCACGGGCGACTTGGCGCGGTAGGCGAGGCCGGCTTCGAGGAACCGCAGGAAGATCCACTGGTTCCAGCGGTAGTACTCGGGCTCGCAGGTGACGACCTCGGCGTTCCAATCCCAGCCGGCGCCCATCGAGCGCAGCTGGCGGCGCATCCTGTCTATGTTCTTCAAAGTCCACTCGTGCGGGTCGACCTTGTTCTTGATCGCGGCGTTCTCGGCCGGCAGGCCGAAGGCGTCGAAGCCGATAGGCTGGAAGACGTTCTTGCCGTTCATGCGGTGGAAGCGGCCCAGGGCGTCCGTCGGCGTCTTCACGTACCAGTGACCGATGTGCAGATTCCCCGACGGGTAGTCGTACATCGTCAGCAGGTAGTACTTGGGCCGGGAATCGTCGGTCAGGTCCGTGTCGTAGAGCCCAAGCTCCGCCCAGCGCCCCTGCCATCGCGGCTCGATGGCCGTTGGCTCGTAGCGGTCGATGCGGGTGCGCTCTGCTGCCGACACGGTGGACCTCTTGCTCTGTGGCTGGCGGGCGGCACGCCTGCTTGCCCGCGCGCGCGAACGAGCATCCAGTGTAGCGGAGGGGGGCGACGGCCTCGCCACCGAGCCTCGTCGGGCGGCCTCCGTCGGACGGCCTCCTCCGGGCGTGGCCGATCCGACGACGAGCCTCCCACCCGCTCGTCGGCAGTGGCGGTTGCGCCCTGTTCCGAGGCCACTTCCCGTGACGGCGGCGTGCGGCCACTTCGACCTCACGTGATGTCGCGCGCCCGGCCCTCACCGGATTTCAGCGCCATGGTGCTCGTTCTGGTAGTTCTACCAGATGTTATAAGACACGATTGTGTCATATGGCACTTATGTCATGACCGCTAATCTGTCCGAATACCTCGTGAAAGCGGATCGCATACGGAGGCAACGACCATGAACAGGATCGTCGCTCGCCGCTGGTGGGCGCTCGGCGCGATGGCTCTCGGGGTATTCGCCGTCACCCTCGACGTGACCATCGTCAACGTCGCCCTCCCAACACTGGCGGGCACCCTGAAGGCCTCCGAATCCCAGCTGCAGTGGTTCGTCACCGGGTACACCCTGGCGCTCGTGGCGGGCATGCTCCCGGCCGGGCTGATCGGCGATCGGTATGGCCGCAAGAGACTCCTCTGCTGTGGCCTGCTCTTCTTCGTCGCGGGCTCGCTGGGATGCGCATACGCGACCGGACCCGAGATGTTCACCGTCGCGAGGGTCGCGCTCGGGCTCGCGGGAGCGGTGCTCATCGTCATGGTCCTCTCGCTCATCACTGTTCTCTTCAGCGAGACGGAGCGCCCGCGGGCAATCGGGATCTGGGGCGCCGCCAACTTCATCGGGCTGCCGCTCGGGCCGATCGTCGGCGGGTGGCTGCTCAGCAACGTCTGGTGGGGCTGGATCTTCCTCATGAACGTGCCGGTCGCGCTGCTCGGGCTCGTCGCCGTGCTTGCCCTCGTGCCCGAGTCAAAGGCGTCACAGGCGCCCGGCATCGACTTTCTCGGGGTGCTCCTCTCCAGCGTGGGACTGGTCGCTCTCATGTACGGCGTGGTGCAGGCAGGCGACAACGGTTGGGGCAGCGCGGGCGCCCTGGGCTGGGCGTCTGCCGGCCTGGCCATCCTCGTCGTCTTCGTGTTGTGGGAGCACAGGCTGGCCGGGTGGTCGGGCCCGCAGCCGCTCGTCGACCTCTCGCTCTTCCGCTCGCGCAGCTTCACCTGGGGAGTCATCTGCACTTCGTTCGGCGTCTTCGGCCTCTTCGGCGTGATGTTCACCCTGCCGCAGTACTTTCAGGCGATCATGGGCGTCGACGCGCAGGGATCCGGGCTCCGCCTCCTGCCCGTGGTCGCGGGAATGGTCGTCGGACTCATGCTCGCCCTCGTCGTAGCGGCCCGCCTCGGGGCGAAGCTCAGCGTGGCGATCGGGTTCGCCGTCGCGTTCGTGGGCATCGGAATCGGCACGACGATGACCACGACGAGCGGCGATGCGTTCCTCGCCGAGTGGTCGTTCGTCACGGGCGCGGGAGCCGGCCTCGCGTTCGCCACCGCGGCGTCGGCGGCGCTCGTCGAACTCTCGGCCGAGCGCAGCGGCGTGGGCTCCGCGCTCCTGCAGGCCGTGGTCAAGCTCGGCCCGGCGTTCGGCGCGTCAATCATGGGCAGCGTCCTCAACTCGACCTACCAGGCCCAGGTGGCTGTCACCGGGCTGCCGGCGCCGACGGCTGCTGCCGTGAAGGCCAGCGTCTTCGGTGGAATTGCCGTGGCGCATCAGCTCGGGTCCCCGGCGCTGCTCGAATCGGCGCAGACGTCCTTCGTCGCCGGGCTCGACGACGCTCTGCGCGTGGCTGCCGGCGTGGCCGTCATCGCGATCGTGCTGGCGCTGCTCTTCCTGCCGGCCCGAACGGCGGCGACGCAATCGGCAGAGGTGCCCAATCGCGAAACCGGCGCGGTGCCGGTGGTCTAGAACGCCGACCAACCCGAACCGGAACCGACTGAACGCTGGAGGTGACCGATGGATGCGACACGAGCCGCCGAACCACCCAGACCGGGCCTGCGCGAACGCAAGAAGGCCAAGACCCGGGCGCTGCTCCAGCAGACTGCGCTGCACCTCTTCCGCGAGCAGGGCTACGCCGAGACTTCGATCGAAGAGATAGCGGAGGCTGCGGAGGTCTCGACCACCACGGTCTTTCGCTATTTCCCCACGAAGGCGGATCTCGTCATCTACGACGACTTGGATGCGCGGTTGATCGAGGTGGTCCGCGCGCAGCCGGCGGAACTGACCGTGCTCCAGGTGGTGCGCAATGCGGTGCGGACCGTGTTCGGCGGGTTGACGGACCACGAGGTGGATGCGCAGCGTGAGCGCGGTCAGCTGATGTGGCACGAGCCCGAGGTACGCGCAGCGATGCTCGCGGAGCTCATCCGCACGCTGCGCGAGGTCGTCCAGCTCGTGGCCGAGCGCGCCGGCCTGCCGGCGGACGACGACAGGGTGATCGCAACCGCGGGTGCCGGCATCGGCGTGTCGCTCGCGGCATGGTTCGCCTGCGAAGGCGACCCATCGTTGGCCCGTTACTCCCGGCTGTTCGACTCCGCGATCGCCTGCCTGGAGTCGGGCCTGCCGCTCTAGGCTCGGCGGCCATCGAACACGGGTCGTCGATGCGGACTCGCTCCCGGCCCTCGGCGAGCCCCCGGAGGCGTGCCGGCAAGACGGTTGCAGCGCCGGAAGGGGACTGCTCCGCGCTGGTCGACGAGATCGGATGCGGTAAGCCTCAGGACGGCCGGCCTGTCTACCGCGCGCCGGCACCCGAGGTTCTCACGTTGGGGGATTTGGTGGAGCTACAGGGATTCGAACCCTGGACCTCCTGCATGCCATGCAGGCGCTCTCCCAGCTGAGCTATAGCCCCACGCGACGGCGAATGTTACAGCAACGGGGCGCTGTTGCGCGACAGGGGTTTGGCCAGATCGCCCCCATCGGCCCTCGTGCAGTCCCCCGGTCGGCCGAAGCCGGCCGCCGCGATCGAGTGCCGCGACGCCCCATCCTCTCGTACGACCTCCCGCGCCCGGGGGCGGGGGTCGCGCTAACCTTCCATCGATGACCACGACGACGGAATGGCGCGCATCTCTGCAGTTCGCAGGCGGCAGCCTCGAATGCACGCTCAGGCGATCGACGCGGGCGCGGCATCTCAGGGTGACGGTCGATCCCCAACACGTGGCAATCGTTACCGTGCCCGCCCGGGCCGCCCGAAACCGAGGCGAGGCCGAAAGGCTCGCGGAGTCGTTCGTTGCCGAACGCGAGACCTGGCTCCGCCGGCACCTCGCCGACCAGGCCCGACAGCGCGAGGAGCTCGAAGCTCTGGGCCCGCTCCGCGACGGCGGCCCATTCCGGTATCGCGGGGAGACCCACCGTCTTCGGGTAGTGGCAACCGCTGAGCGACGCCGCACGACGGTCAGCCGCGAGGGCGGCGACGCCGGCGACGAGCTGATCGTGCGCTTGAGCCTGGCGGAGCGACGCAACCTGAACACGATCATGGAGGCGTGGCTGCGTGAGAAGGCCCGCGTCGCGATCCATCGCGAGATAGAACGCCACGCGAAGGCGTTGGCCGTTGCCCCGGCCGCGATCACGATTCGTGACGCCCGCACGCGCTGGGGCAGCTGTTCTCGAGCGCGGCGCCTCTCCTTCTCGTGGCGTCTAGTGCTGGCGCCGCCCGAGGCGCTGGAGACGGTTGTTGTCCACGAACTGGCGCATCTCCGTGTCTTCGGCCACGGCCCCGGCTTCTGGGCGATCGTGGCAAGTCGACGGCCCGATCACCGGCGCTGGCGACAGTGGCTGCGCGACCACGCTCTGGAACTGCACGGCGCCCTCGCTCCCGTCGATTAGCCGCCGCCGCTCCGGCATGGCGCTCCGGCCTCGATGATCCGGCCCCCGGCGAATGCTTCTCACGCCCCCAAACCGAGCCGACCCGGAGTCGCACCACGGAGATCACGGTTCGGACGGCTCTTGGCGCGGAGGGGCGAGCGGCCTACAGTGAGGGAGCGTTGGTTGAGCCCCTGCCGAACGCCGCCGGGCGGCCGACGCGAGCGGACGAAGGAGCCCGAGATGCCCATCGTCACCATTTCCCGTGAGTACGGCGCGGGCGGCTCTAGCGTGGCGGGCATCGTCGCTGCCGAGCTGCGCGCCGAAGTCGTCGACAAGAAGCTGATCGAGGAGGTCGCCGACCGGCTGGCAATTCGACCGAGCGACGTCGAGGCCGAAATCGAGCGACCCCGCACGCTGCTCGAACGACTGGTCAGATCCTTCTCGTCGCTCGAACCGGGCATGGGCGCCGGCTGGACGCCGCCCTATCCAGACCCGCTCTATGACCCCCGCAAGGACATCATTCAACTCACCGAGCAGATCATTCGGGAAATGGCTGACGGTGGCAATGTCGTTATTGTCGGCCGTGGTGCTGGCTTCGTTCTGCGCGGGCGGCCAGGTGTGTTTCGGGTCTTCCTTCGGGCTCCGGACGACGATCGGGTCAAGACGCTGATGGCTCGGCTCGGTCTAGCCGAAGCCGAGACCCGGCGCAAGATGCACGAGACGGACTCGAACAGGGCCGCCTACACCAAGCAGCTGTATGGCCACGACTGGTGCGATCCGAGCGAGTACGACCTGATCGTGAATACTGGTCGGGTCGGCTACGAGACGGCGGCGCAGATGATTCTCTTCGGGCTGCGCGAGCACGCTCCGGCCCACGCCTGATCGCTCAGTCCACTACTGCGAGGGGTTGCCGCTCGGGATGACCCATGCGGCGCCGCTCTGCGGCGCGGAGGACCATTGATCGGCCGACAGCTGAGCTCTCGATAGGGCGAGGACGGACCAGCCGAGGGCGAGCGTCAGCACCCAGATGACCACGACGAGGTCGATGTGGCGACCCAGCGTCTCGCGCATAGCGACTTCCTGTGGGACGCTCCAGCCTGCCGGTCCAATGGCCGGCCCGAACTGGAAGGATGATGGTCCGCCACAGGCGGGCCCCACAGTGCTCCAGGGTTCGAATCTCGCGGGCCTGAGGGCCTTGAGTGAGCCGCTAAACATTGAGTGGACCTCTGATGGATCGGGCCACCGGGCGGGTTAGCGAGCCCAGACGCAGAGCGGCCGGCCTTTCGGCCGGCCGCTCCTGCCACTCAGTGGCATGGCCTCGGGTCAGGGAACGGTCGCAGCCTCCGGCTCGACGTCGAAGAGGCCCGGCACCGACAGGTACCGCTCCCCGGTGTCGTAGGTGAAGGCCAGGATGCGGGCCCCGTCCTTGATCTCCGGCAGCTTCTTTGCCACGGCCGCGAGAACGGCCCCGGACGAGACGCCGACGAGCAAACCTTCCTCTCGGGCGGCTCTCTGGGCGAACTTGAACGCATCCGGCGCCGCAACCTGGATCACGCCGTTCACCGCGTCGGCGTGGAAGTTGCCCGGGACGAAGCCGGCGCCGATGCCCTGGATAGGGTGCGGCCCCGGCGCGCCGCCGCTCAACACCGGCGACAGCTCGGGCTCAACTGCAAAGACCTGGAGCTTCGGCCAGCGTGGTCGCAGGACCTCGCCGACCGCTGTCGCATGACCTCCTGTGCCGACGCCCGCGAAGATGTAGTCGAGGCCGTCCGGGAAGTCGCGGGCGATCTCCTCGGCCGTTGTCCGCTTGTGGACCTCGAGGTTGGCCGGGTTGTCGAACTGCATCGGCAGCCAGGCATTGGGGGTGGAGGCCACGATCTCGCGGGCCTTGGCGATAGCCCCCTTCATGCCGAGCTCGCGCGGGGTCAGTTCGAAGGACGCGCCGTAGGCGGCCATCAACTTGCGCCGCTCGACCGAGAACGACTCGGGCATGACGAGGATGAGCTTGTAGCCCTTGACGGCGGCGACGAGAGCCAGACCGACGCCGGTGTTGCCGGAGGTTGGCTCGACGATGACGCTGCCGGGCTTCAGGACGCCGCGCTTCTCGGCGTCCTCGATCATCGACAGGGCGATGCGGTCCTTGATCGAACCGCCGGGGTTTTGGCGCTCGAGCTTGACCCAGACTTCGACGCGCGGGTCGAAGAGCTTGTTGATCCGAAGCTCGGGCGTGTTGCCGATGGTTTCCAGAATGTTGTTGGCCTTGGCCACGGGAATCTCCTCAGGTTGCGGGACGCACGCGGGCCGTAGGGCGGCCGCGCAGGTTGGATGGAGGTCGAGCTAGATGACGAAGTCGGGCGCTTCGAAGTCGTCCCGGCCCCGCCGGACGTGGACCTCGCTGCGCTGATACACGATGGAGTTGGGCGGCACGCTGGAGGTGATCCAGACGTTGCCGCCGATGACGCTGCCACGGCCGATGACGGTCTCGCCGCCGAGGATCGTGGCGTTCGCGTAGATGACCACGTCGTTCTCGATCGTCGGATGACGCTTGGTCGAGGCGAGCGACTTGGTCACGGAAAGCGCCCCCAGGGTCACGCCCTGGTAGAGCTTCACGTTGTTTCCGATCACGGCGGTTTCGCCGATGACGATGCCGGTGCCGTGATCGATGACGACTGGATGGCCCAGGGTCGCCCCGGGGTGAATGTCTATGCCCGTCCGTTCGTGAGCCCATTCGGTCAGCACGCGCGGCAGGAGCGGCACGCCCAGTTCGCAGAAGCGATGGGCGATGCGGTAGACGGCGATGGCCAGGAAGCCGGGGTAGGCCAGGATGACCTCGTCCACGCTCTCGGCCGCGGGGTCGCCGCGCTCGATGGCCGTGGCATCGATCATCAGCTGCCTATGTATCTCCGGCAGAGCCTGGAAGAACTTCTCGGCGACCTCGGCCGGATCGCCGATGTCGTCCTCGAGCGGCCGCAGCAGCGCCCGCAGTTCGGCTGCCGATGCGTCGAGAGCGTCGCGCACCTCGCCGGCCGTGGCGTATGTCCATTCCGCCGTCTGCGGGAAAAGCGTCTCGAAGAGGGCTCGGATCCACACGGCCACGCGAGCTTTGGCCAGCCGCTGGCCGCGGTCCTCGGCCAGGACGCCGTGAAGGCGCGAAGCCAGACCATCGAGCGGATCGCTCGGGGCCTTGCCGGCCTTCTTTGTGTTGATCGATCGCAGCGGGAGGACCATGGCTGCCTCGGAGTTGGAGTTGGAGTTGGATCGGAGAAGCGCGAGGGGCGCTGGCTGCTCCTGAGGTGGTGTCGGCGGTGGGCGCGCCCGGAAGCGCGGTCCGTTGTGTCACGCGGCGCGTCCGGTGGGAGGAAACAAGAAAGCCGCGGTTCCGACTAGGACCGCGGCCCCTGGAGCGACTCGGCGGGCTCCCGTCTTGGGAGCGCGAAGCAGCCGGCTACCTCCTACGGCGGGGCCGCCGGGGACAGAAGCAGGTGAAATGGCGCGAGTTCACGAAAGCATGATGCCCGGCGCCGCTCCCGGACGTCAAGGGCAACCGGAAACCGCTGCCGCCTGGCTCGCGTCGCGCGACGCGGGGCCGCCTCTCGCCGACATCGGTACGGAGCATCGCCGTGCCCGCGGCGAACAGTGACTCGATAGGTGCCCATCGAGCGCGACGAATCGTCGTTCGGGGCGGTCGTGATAACTTGATGACGATGCCGGCGTCCTTCGGTTTCGAGGCCCTCTCGTATCGAACCCGAACCCGCAGCCGGTCTTGCAGGGACAAGGGGAGGTCAGAATGTTCCGGTTCATCCAGAAGCAGGGCCGAGGTCTGCTGGTCTTGCTGGCGGTCATGTCGATCGCACTGAGCGCCTGCTCCGGCAGCTCCGCCACTGCGGCGCCCGCCACCGCCAACAACGGCTCGACTCCCGCGGCGAACAACGGCGCCACTCCCGCGGCGAACAACGGCGCCACTCCCGCGGCGAACAACGGCGGCTCAGGGCTGAGTGGAGCGGCGAGCGCCTTCTCCTCGATCAGCAGCTACAAGTTCAAGATGACCCTCGCTGGCGGCTCGTTCGGCTCGATGCTCTCGATGCTCGGCGGCTCGTCCGCCTCGGGCAACGCCCCGTTCACGATGAGCGGCACGGTCGAGCTCACGCCCGACAAGGGCGCCGACATCACCATGGCCGGCTTCCACATCATCGAGATCGGTGGCTTCGACTATCTCGACATGACCGGCACCGGCGCCTTCCTCAAGACCGAGGCCTCCGGGACCAGCATGGCCGACTCGTTCTCGCCGGCCACGATGTTCTCGAGCGCCATCGACACGTCGACTGCGGGCGGCTACACCAAGGTGGGGTCGGAGAACAAGAACGGCGTCCAAGCCGATCACTATCAGGCATCGGCCGCAGATCTGGCCGAGTATGGATCGATGCTTGGTGTCACGGGCGCCACCTGGACGGCCGACGTCTGGGTCGCCCAGGACGGCGGCTACCCGGTGAGCATGTCGATCCTGGCCAAGGCGACCGACAACAGCGTCGCCTACGAGATCCAGTTCGACATCACCAACGTCAACGACCCGGCCAACAAGGTGACCGCGCCGACCAACGTGACCGGCGCGTAGCTCAGGGGCGCGGCCAGGCGCGCGACTCGCAATCCGAGGCGCTCCGTCGTTCTTCGGAACTGCGCCGACACAGCGGACTCAGAGGCCCCGGCTGTTCGGCCGGGGTCTCTCTCTGTACGATGTTGCCTGGCGGAACAATCTCGGTCCGAGGCCGATTCCGCCTGCCCATTCGAGTAGAGTCGGCGCGGTTTGGCCAGCTAGCGTCCCGCCCTGGCCACATAGAGTGGAGCGGAGGCTCGCCAATGGTTACTTCCAGAAGAACGGTCCGCGGCCTGGTCGCGATCGCCCTTGCGATCGGCCTCGTAGTCGCCGCGTGCGGTAGCTCGTCCTCGACGCTGAACGTACCCGGCCTGGGTGGCGGCAACAACGGCGGCGGCAACAACGGCGGCGGCGGCAACTCGCTCACGGCCGGGCTGTCGTCCAACCTGGACAAGCTGGACAGCTACAAGTTCACGGAGTCGATCGCCGGATCATCTACGGGCACAGCCGCTTCGCCGGGCGATAGCGGCTCCTTCCTGATCTCCGGGACGGTCATCAACAAGGGCACCAAGGCGATCGAGATCAACGACCTGGGCGTCCTGTTCATCGACATCGGCAATCAGGAATGGACGTCATTCGACGGCACCAACTGGACCGGCCCGACGGCAACCGATACCAGCATGACCGACCTTCTACCCGGCAATGACTACGGGACCTGGTTCGACACCAACGCGACCAACTTCACGGTCGCCGGCAACGAGACGAAGAACGGGATCCCGTGCGTCCACTACAAGGGCAACTCGTCACTGGGCGCTCTGGCCGGCGTCGCCGGCGTCTCGGCCAACTTCCAGGCGGATCTGTGGGTCGCCGTGACCGGCAACTACCCGGTCAGCGGCGTGTACGGATACACGGCTTCGGCCGGTGGCCAGGGCGGCAGCTTCGGCTTCAACTTCGACATCACCAACGTCAACGACCCGGCCAACCAGGTGACCGCTCCGGCCAACGCGGTTGCGATCCCGACCTGATCGGGTTCCGCGGCGGCGGGTGGCTCCGGGCTGAGTTGCCCACCGCGAACGGCTCGATGACTCCCGGTCCGGTGCGGCGCTAGACGCCGCCGAACTAGCCACAACGCGAAACCCCGGTCGAAGCGACCGGGGTTTCGTCCTGGTACGCCCAGGTGAATGGCGGAAACGGTCGGACTGGCGTGCCTCTGACGTCCGGTCGATCAAGGTCGTCCAAGGGGGCGAGAGATGTCGATCGATCTAGGAGCGCTTCGAACGTCCGGCGGGCGCGCGTGTGTGGCGCTTTCGACTCGATAGCTGCAGCTGGTCGTCAGGGCCTCCATAACTCAGCCGAAGCCAAGGCAATCGTCTGGCCGGAGTCTGCGTAGCCGCCCGCCACGAGGACGCTACCGTCGTGCAGCACGGTTGCGGTCGGATCGTCCCTTGCCTGTGCCAGAACTCCTGCGTCGCTGAACTCGCCGATCCCCCGGTCGTACAGCTCTGCGGAGGCGAGGACTGCCGATTGATCTCTTCCTCCCACAAGGAGAACCCGTCCATCGGCCAAGCGTGTGGCAGCACATTCGTACCGGGCGTCAGCCATCGACGCGGTTGCGGAGAACTCGCCTGTCCTAGGGTCGTAGATCTCGGCCGCGGCCAGGTCGGTCTGCTCCCTCCAGCCACCCGCTACGAGAACTCCGCCGTCGCCGAGCAGCGTTGCGCTCGGTCCGTAGCGAGCCTCGGCCATTGAGCCCGTCGCCGCGAATCTGCCCGTCTTCGGGTCATACAGCTCCGCGGAGGCGAGATCGGCAGGCCGGCCTGCGCCGCCTGCGACGAGGACCCGACCATCGTCCAAGAGCGTCGCTGCCTGGCCGTACCTGCCCTGAACCATCGATCCGGTCGTCCGGAACCCCCCAGTTCCTGGGTCGTACAACTCTGCCGATGCGAACCCCTGCTGCTCCGGAGAATCTGGGTCTATGCCTCCTGCCATCAACACCTCGCCATCCACTAGCAGCGTGGCGGTGCCACCGTCATGAGGCTGCGCCATTGAGCCAGCGGCAGTGAACGAACCTGTGGTGGGGTCGTACAGCTCCGCCGAGGTCAGGATCGTGGAACCGTCGAAGCCGCCTGCGACGAGGACCCGACCGTCGGTCAGGAGCGTGGCAGTCTGTCCGGCCCGCGCGACTGCCATCGCTCCTGTCGGGCTGAAGGTGCCGGCTGCCGGGTCGTACAGCTCGGCGGACGCGACCGGGATGGAACCGCCGAAGCCACCTGCGACGAGGACCCGACCGTCGGCCAGGAGCGTGGCAGTTTGCCGGGCCCGCACCACCCTCATCGATCCCGTCGGGCTGAACCCAGGCTCAGTCGGCGTCGGGCTGCCTGCAGGGGTCGAGGCCGTGGACATTCTCATGACGCTCGGTGCGGCCCTGCCGCCGGTCGCACTGGACGAACGAGAAGGCCGAGCCGATGCCGTCGCGCCGCCTTGAAGCGAGCAGGCGGCTGCGGTTGCCAAGACCAGGATGGCGAGTCCGAGGTGCTCTACCAGGCCGCGGCGCCTGCTCAGGGAACCGTCAAGGCTGGGATTCCCTCGTTGCCTAGTACACACGACCGCCGATCTGGTGCCCGCCACGAGGATCGACCGCGGGTCCAGCGACATCTGGCACCCTCCACTGCGTCCCTGCGGCCTCGTCAGGTGGCCGAAGGCCGCCTCGTAATTCTGCACCGGTGCACGTTGTCAGGACAGGCGGCCCGCGGAGGCTGTGTCGATCCGCCGGGGGCAGGTGTGGGGACTGGTGGTCCTCGCCCGACTGTCGGCAAACCTCCCGGCAGGGGTTGTCCGGTGCACACTGGCCGTGGCAAAGTCGCTGGACCAGGCCCTTCGTCCCCGCAGGCCGAATAGCCTTCGCCGCTGCTGTTAGCCTGGCTTCGGTCAGCCGCGTGCAGTCTGCGGGCGGCGTTGGCCGGAAGCGAAAGCTCGTGCTGGGGGATGGCATGGCAGACGGGCGCAAGTTCAGTCGCGCAGAGCGGATCGGCAACCTGGTCGCCAAGGTGTTGGTGAGCTCGGGAGTCGGGCCGAAGCGCATGCACCTGCTCACGGTCCAGGGACGCAAGACCGGCAGGCCACACACGACGCCCCTGACCGTAGTCGAGACCGACGGCCAACGATGGCTTGTGGCGCCCTATGGCGGCGTGGCCTGGGCCAAGAACGTTGGGGCGTCCGGCAGCGCGAAACTGCGCCGAGGTCGAGTGATGGAACAGGTCAAGGTCGAGCCGGTCGACGCCCATGAAAGCGCACTCGTGCTCAAGGCCTACATCCACATAGAGCCGATCACAAGGTCCGCGTTCGAAGTCGGGCCGGATGCGAGCCTGGAGGAGTTCGAAGCCATCGCACCGAACCACCCGGTCTTCCGAATCCTCCCGGTCCGGCCCGCCGACTCTGTCGCTTCGGAGTAGCCCGGCCTCGGACCGAGATTTCGTTGATCCGCGGGGTGATGCTGGACCTCGCCCGACAGACGGCGAACCTGCCGGCTGGTGTGGTCCGGTGCTCGCCAGGGATCTCGGGGATGAGCCCATCGACTTGCTGTGGGCCGGTACGTCAACGAGTCGGATGACCGTCTTGGCCTACGGTGTGAGCTCGACCCAGGTTGCGCCGCCGTCGTCGGTGGCCACTAGATGCTCCGGAGGCGAGGGTAAAGCGCATCCCTCGAACGACGGCATGCTCGAGCTCTGGGGGCACGGGGGATAGGGCTCGCGAACCACAAGCCACCCGTGCGTCGCGTCGGCGAAGTCGATCTGGACCGCTGTGAAGGGCCAGCGCTGTCGGACGGCCGTGGTCTGCCAGGCCGAGCCGGCATCGGTCGTGGTCCGAGCTGCCGCAGGCTCAGACGGATCCAGAACGACCCATGTCCTGGTGTCGACCAGTGACAGCCCATGTGTCTCTGGGACCTCGATGACCGAAGCCACCGTCCAGTGCTCTCCGAAGTCCACGGTTCGATAGAACACCAGCTGGAGCGGCGCGCCGCCCATGCCGAACGTGGTGTCGTACCTGGCCGCGATGACCGCGCTGCCGTCCCCGGCGTCCGACTTCATCAGGACGTCGAGCGATCCTGCGACCGAGCCGGGCTTTGGCAGCGTCGTCTTCGACCAGGCGGCACCGCCGTTCGAGGTCGTCCAGACGGTGACCCCGTCGGTGACCCAGCCGTGGATGGAGTCCGCGAAAGAGATCATCGGTTCCACCGCCTGGTCGGAAACGTGAACGGTGCCGGTAGCCTTCCAGTGCATGCCGCCATCTTCTGTCTTGAAGATCGTCGCGTTCGGGTTCGCCAGGAGGGTCTGGTAGCCGCCGACGATGTAGCCGACCCTCGCCGTCGGGAAGGCCAGGCCGAGGGGATCGACCGGGAAGCTGGCCTGGGACCAGGTGGCGCATTCATCCGCGCTCGTCCACATCTTGTCGCTGACCCGCACGTGGATCACGCCGCCCACGAAGACTGCGTCCATGCCAGGCATCGACCGGCCGATTCCGGTCCCAGAGGACCAGCAATCTCGCCAGTTCGACCCATCGGTCGTGAGCAGGCGGGTCTGGGTCAGGAGCCAGCCGCCGGTGGCGGACCGGCCCATCTGGACGACTTCCTCCCCTTGGGCAAGCGCCGGCCCACCAAGGCCGGGCGTCGCGCTTGGGCTCGCGGAGGGGATCGCGGTAATCAGCGGCGTAACGGTAGGGGCGGCGCTGGTCAGATTGACCGGCGCTGCCGTGGCGTCGACTCTGCCGACCACCACCCAACTGCGCCCCGTCTGGTATGTGACCATGCGAATCAGGTAGATCGCTTTGCGAGGGTCGGTATCCTGATTGGGGCTGAACGAGGGATCGACCGCGTACTCAGAGTAGGCCCCCATCTGGACCGCGACGCCGTCAGGCTGCGGTATGTCGGTCAGGTTCCCGACGCCGCCCGAATCCGGTGCCACGAGGTGACGTGGATCTGGCGTGATGTATTCGCGGCAGGGAACCTGGAACACCAGCGGGGGAGGGGCGAGCGAAGGATCGGGAGCCGGCCCGCACGGGATTCCTCCAAGGCCGTCGAGCCAGCCATCCACGGCCATCACCTGCTCATCGGGAGCTGTCGCAGTCGCGGCCAAGGCTGCGGCGATCGGCCAAACGAGCGAGCCCGATGCCGACAGCCGAACGTGACCGAGAAACTCGATCGGGCCGCGAGCCGTCAGCCGGAGGGCAACGGGTGATTGGAGAGACGCCTCGTCCGAGGCTGGCGGCAGGACGCGTTCCTCCTGTCGGATTGCCACCGGACCCTCGTCATCGGCGAACCCCTGAAGCGTGCCGATCACCAGGCAGGTGCCTGCCGGGTCGCACTCGCGAGAAAGCAGAGATGGCTTACGGCTGGAGTCGATCGAGACGTCGGCTACGACGTCCCTGGTTTGGAGCCCGCCCGCGCGCTCGGCAGCGATCGCCGCGCGCAATTGGACCGTGCTCAGGATCTCGATCGTATTGGGCGCAACCGTGGGCACGGCCACAGGCCCGTTGTCGAGATATCGAGGAGCCACGAACGCCGCCACGAGCACGATCACGGCACCAATGACCGCAGCACTGCCAATGGAATGCCCGCGGGAATGGCGCAGTGGAATCGTTTCGGGGATGTCCGCCACCTTCGCCGCGAGCCCGGGGGGCAGCTCGATGTCTGCGCTGGATCGGATCAGGTCGGTCAACTGGCTTTCCAGACGTTCGTCGCTCATCGCGAGACCTCGTCGATCCGCGCGACCGCGTCTCGGGCGGCTCTCAAAGCTTGCAGGGCGTAGTGCATCCGCGACTTGACCGTACCCGGCCGAGCTCCCGTTCGGACCGCGATCTCTCGATCGTCGAGACCCTGGTAGAACCGCAGAACGATCACGATGCGATGCTCGGGTTCCAATCGATCGAGCGCTTCAGCGAGCGCCTGCTGTTCAGCCAGTGAATCGCCGAGGTCCGCGGGGCCGGCGCCCCGTCCGCCCACAAAGAGAGGACTCCGCAGCTCGGACTTCCGACGCCGAAGTCGGTCGCGGCACTCGTTGATCAGGATTCGCCCGAACCACTGGTCGAACTTGCTCTCGTCGCGGAGCGAGGCCGAGCGCTGCCAGGCGCGGACGGCTGCGTCGTGAGTCGCGTCCTCTGCCTCCACCGCGTCGCCGAGGATCGCCGCGGCCAGTCGATAGCACGCGGCCAGGCGGGCAGAGGTCAGGCGAGCGAAGGAGGCCGCGCGCGGATCGACCTGGGTTCCGGCTCGGTCGCCGACGCCGACTCCGGCCGCCCCTTCCTTTCCAGCCATGCCTCTCCCTCCAGGAACGGTCACCCAGATCATGACCTATATGACGATGGTGGGAGAGGTCGGGTTCAATCCCGATGCGGCAGTGCGGCTGCTCAGCCCGGGTCGCCGTGAACCCGCCATGCGTATCAATGTGAGGTGCCGCGCATCCGTGTCGCGACGGAGGCCGCGTCGACTCGCCGCGCATGAAGTGGCGTCTGCGGTCGATCCGACAACGACATCGGAGGGGCGAGGCTCGGCGGGGTTGGTGGAGATGAGGGGACTCGAACCCCTGACCCCCGCGATGCGAACGCGGTGCTCTCCCAGCTGAGCTACATCCCCACGCGAGCGAGGAGTCTAGCACAGCCCCTGTATCACGAACCCCGGAATGTCGAACTCCGGAAGCATCGGCCCGGCGGAGTGCACGAAAGCTGCCCGGAGTCGCGGGCGGGCCGTCCGCTCCGTACGTCGCCCGTCCATGGAGGGGCCCCGCCCACCGCGGCGCTCCGCTCGACGAGTCCGCAGGGCCGGCGCTCGAAACGTGCTCCGGTCGAGGCGGATGACGCGCCCCGACCTGCGTCGACGCGCTTCAGTCTGCGCCCGCTCCTAGCGGCCCGGCCCCGTCAGCCTCGTGCCGCGGGTCGCCGCCGCTGCGGCGACCGCCCGCCCCCGGACTTGGAGGGCGGTCGGCTCCGAGCCCCGGACGTCAGATTGAGGAAGCGCTTGTACCAGCCGGACAGGGCGCCGATCAGGAAGCCGAATGCCAGCGACTGTGACAGCAGGATGACGGTCAGCGTCAGCAGGCTCGTGGTGGTGATGGACGCGGTGGAGTCTGGAACGGCGATCTTGGTCATGGCGAAGACCCCGACCAGCGTCATCGTCGAGATGAACGCGGAGATCAGGCCGGCCAGCCAACTCGATCTCGGGGCGAGGAAACCCGCCAGCATCGGCGGCAGCAGCGGGACGGGGTAGAAGACGAACTGGAAGAGAGCGGGCAGGATCGGATCGGTGTCGCCGGCACCGGCGTTGATCCGAACGACGCTGTATGCACCTGTGGCCAGGCAAACGACCAGTACCGGCCAGACCGCATTCGATCCCAAGACGAGCGATCGGATGTTGCGAAGGTCGTCGCGATAGTGGGGCGTTCGATAGGCAGCGCGGGCCGCGGCGAACATGCCCATGCGGACACCCGGCTGTGCGACGGGCTGTGGCTTCTGATCGCGGCCGCCTGCCGGCTTCGAGCTTGGCGCGGCAGCCGCGCTGCCCGAACTCTCGACTTCCGCGGCTTCCGCATCCTGCTGCGCCTGCAGGTAGGCGCGGTACTTACGTCGCGCCTCTGCTCGATCGGTCCTCTTGGCGCGGGCCACGTCGCCTCCTAGGTCGTCTGGATGAATTCGCGGGCGATCTCGCAGGGGACCGTCGCGGTCGGAATGGTAGTCGATGGCGGCGTCGACCACAGGCCGCGATGCCGGCGGATGAGCCCCGCATAAGCGGCCGCCAATCCTCAAGGCGTACAACATCCCGGCTCACTCCCGCCGGAGAGGTCGCCCGAGGTGTCGAATGCGCGCTCCGCGCGGGGTATTCGCCCTGCTTGTCCCGCTGATGGTCGCTTCCGCGGCCATCTCCGCCACCCTGCCCCCGGGGCTGGCAGCCGCCGACCCAGCCTGGCCCGCGTCCGGCGGCCTGGTGCTGGCGGAGGTCATGACCGGTGGCGTGTCTGCCTCCGACGAGTACGTCGAGATCGCCAACGCCGGCGCCACGAACGCGGACCTGGGCGGCTGCGAGCTCATCTACGTGACTGCTACAGGCGCCACCACCACGCGCAAGGCCAGCTTCACATCGCCACTGCTGCTCGTGCCCGGACAGCATCTGCTCGTGGCCAACGCTGCGGGCATCTACGGACCGCTCGCCGATGCCACCTACTCTGGCGGGCTTGCGGCGGACGGCGGAGCGGTGGCTCTCCGCCGCCTCGACGGGACAGTCATCGACGCCGTCGGTTGGGGCACGGCGGCGAACTCCTACGTCGAGGCCACGGCCGCGCCGGCTCCGCCGGCGAAGTCCAGCATCGAGCGTCTGCCCGGCGGATCGAGTGGCAATACGCGGGACAGCAACGACAACCGGACCGACTGGTTCGTGCAGCCCAATCCGATTCCGCAGTCGCTCGCCTCCACTCCGGTGCCGGGTCCGTCGGCAACTCCCTCGGCAACTGCCGTTGCGACGGTCACGATGTCGCCCGGTCCGACCCCGACCGACACGGCAACGTCAGCCCCGACATATGTCGCACCGTCACCGCCGGTGCCGACGGCCACGCCTCAGCTGAGCTTGACGTCGGAGCCGACCGATTCGCCTCAGCCGACCGAAACGCCAGCGACCACCGACACGCCGGAGGCGACCGACACGCCAGAGACCACCGACGCGCCCACTCCGACCGCATCCCCGACTCCGACTCCGACTCCGACGGCGACCCCGACGCCCACCCCGACCGCGAAGGCTTCCGCGACACCGACCGCATCCCCGACCACATCTCCGACTCCCACCCCGACCCCGACGCCCACCCCGACACGCTCGCCATCCCTATCCCCATCCCCATCACCGTCCAGGGCCGCCACGCCCAGCCCTTCGCCG